>OHPK01000009.1_pt1 | contig 149582 bp, 114 predicted proteins | sample 1577661 | NCBI WGS metagenome assembly OHPK01 (sample SAMEA3879556, study PRJEB24766) | human gut metagenome | biome: human-associated habitat; feature: feces | place: USA | collected 1985/1987
GTCGTAACAAGGTAGCCGTATCGGAAGGTGCGGCTGGATCACCTCCTTTCTAAGGTGTAAAACCTCAAACAGGTTCGAAAGAACCGGGTTCGGCTGAGACGCCGAGCGAATAAAGGTCGGTTTGCGAGAGAGAATGGTAAAGACTGTACGGTTTTGAAGGAACATGGCCGAGTGAAGCACGAGAGTGCGGAGCGATAACGGCGATGGACTTTCAAAAGGAAACAAGTGGAAGACGCCACGCACCGAAGCGCAAGAGCGTGGGGGTGTAGCTCAGTTGGTAGAGCGCCTGCCTTGCAAGCAGGAGGCCAGCGGTTCGAACCCGCTCATCTCCACCAACCCCGGAAGGGGTCAGACGGGCTCATAGCTCAGCTGGTTAGAGCGCGCGCCTGATAAGCGCGAGGTCGGTGGTTCGAGTCCACTTGAGCCCACCAATAGAACCTTGACAACTGCATAAAGAAGATAGTAAATTCGCGGAGAAAAAGACAAAGAAAATAAAGCGAGAGGTAATGTAGATTATCTGCGCTGCAATTTCAATGGATTTTAAAGAAAGAAATAATAACAAATGCAAAGGCTAAAGTGCGCAGAGCACGCGCACGAAAGCGAAACTCATGCGTTAATATTGCTGATAAAACAAGAGATCAAGCTATAAAGAGCATAGGGTGGATGCCTTGGCACCAAGAGCCGAAGAAGGACGTGGTCAGCTGCGATAAGCCATGGTCAGCCGCAAGCAGGCAATGACCCATGGATTTCCGAATGCGGAAACGCGGCACGTTAACAGCGTGTCATCATGTCATGAATAAATAGTGACATGAGGGGAACCCGGTGAACTGAAACATCTAAGTAGCCGGAGGAAGAGAAAGAAACATCGATTTCCTTAGTAGCGGCGAGCGAAAGGGAAAGAGCCCAAACCGAGGGTCTACGGACGTTCGGGGTTCGGACTTGCAAAAATCGAAGTACTTATAGACGAAGAGGTTTGGAACTTCCTACCAAAGAGGGTAACAGTCCCGTAGTCGAAATGAGTACAAGAGGGCGAGAATCCAGAGTACCACAGGACACGAGTAATCCGGTGGGAAGACGGGGGGCCCACCCCCCAAGGCTAAATACTACTTGGTGACCGATAGCGTATAGTACCGTGAGGGAAAGGTGAAAAGAACCCCGGGAGGGGAGTGAAAGAGTACCTGAAACCCTATGTTTACAAGCAGTGGGAGCGAGAGCGACCATGTACTTTTTGTAGAACGGGCCGGCGAGTTACTGTGTGCAGCGAGGTTAAGTTGTTAAGCAACGGAGCCGAAGGGATACCGAGTCTGAAAAGGGCGTAAAGTTGCATGCAGTACACCCGAAACCGGGTGACCTATCCATGGACAGGATGAAGCGACGGTAAGACGTCGTGGAGGTCCGAACCACACGTACGTGAAAAGTGCGGGGATGAGCTGTGGATAGCGGAGAAATTCCAATCGAACTCGGAGATAGCTGGTTCTCCCCGAAATAGCTTTAGGGCTAGCCTCGATTTAGATTACCGGGGGTAGAGCACTGAATGGGCTAGGGGGCCACAAAGCTTACCGAACCCTATCAAACTTCGAATACCGGATAATTGATGATCGGGAGTCAGACAGTGTGAGATAAGTTTCATTGTCGAAAGGGAAACAGCCCAGATCTACGACTAAGGTCCCAAAGTTCAAGTTAAGTGGAAAAGGATGTGCAATTGCGTAGACAACCAGGATGTTGGCTTAGTAGCAGCCATTCATTCAAAGAGTGCGTAATAGCTCACTGGTCGAGTGATTGTGCGCCGAAAATGTAACGGGGCTAAACTTGACACCGAAGTCTAGGCAGAAGGAAACTTCTGGGTAGGGGAGCAACGTGTACGGGCAGAAGCAGAAGCGGAAGCGACTGTGGACTGTACAGGAGAGAGAATGCCGGCATGAGTAGCGAGAGCAAAGTGAGAATCTTTGCCGTCGAAAGCCTAAGGTTTCCTGAGGAAGGCTCGTCCTCTCAGGGTAAGTCGGGACCTAAGCCGAGGACAATAGTCGTAGGCGATGGACAATCGGTTAATATTCCGATACCGCCGAGCAACCGGATGCAGTGACACAGAAGGATAGGCAGAGCGTGGCGATGGTAGACCACGTCCAAGCAGTGAGGCTGTTGTGTAGTGAAGTACGCACAACGTAAGGCTGGGCTGTGATGGGGAACGATTACGATCGGTAAGCTGCTGAATTCACGCTGGCGAGAAAAGCTGCTACGAAGCGAAGGCGCCCGTACCGCAAACCGACACAGGTAGGCGAGGAGAGAATCCTAAGACGAGCGGGAGAACCCTTGTTAAGGAACTCGGCAAAATGACTCCGTAACTTAGGGAGAAGGAGTGCCCAGGAATGGGCCGCAGAGAATAGACCCAAGCGACTGTTTACCAAAAACACAGGTCTGTGCGAAGTAGAGATACGACGTATACGGGCTGACACCTGCCCAGTGCCGGAAGGTTAAGGGGAAATGTTAGGGCAACCGAAGCATGGAACTTAAGCCCCGGTGAACGGCGGCCGTAACTATAACGGTCCTAAGGTAGCGAAATTCCTTGTCGGGTAAGTTCCGACCCGCACGAATGGTGTAACGATTTGGGTACTGTCTCAACAAGGGACCCGGCGAAATTGTAGTATGTGTGAAGATGCACATTACCCGCGATAGGACGGAAAGACCCCGTAGAGCTTTACTGTAGTTTAACATTGGATTCCGGTAACATATGCACAGGATAGGTGGGAGGCGGAGAAGCAGTGATTTCGGTTGCTGCAGAGCCGACGTTGGGATACCACTCTTGTGTTACTGGGGTTCTAACCTGTGGCCGTGATCCGGCACAGGAACAGTGTTAGATGGGCAGTTTGACTGGGGCGGTCGCCTCCAAAAGAGTAACGGAGGCGTCCAAAGGTTCCCTCAGAATGGTTGGAAACCATTCGAAGAGTACAAAGGCAGAAGGGAGCCTGACTGCGAGACCGACAGGTCGAGCAGGGACGAAAGTCGGGCTTAGTGATCCGGCGGTATAGAGTGGAATTGCCGTCGCTCAACGGATAAAAGCTACCTCGGGGATAACAGGCTTATCTCCCCCAAGAGTCCACATCGACGGGGAGGTTTGGCACCTCGATGTCGGCTCGTCGCATCCTGGGGCTGGATTAGGTCCCAAGGGTTTGGCTGTTCGCCAATTAAAGCGGCACGCGAGCTGGGTTCAGAACGTCGTGAGACAGTTCGGTCGCTATCCATCGTGGGCGCAGGAGATTTGAGAAGAGCTGTCCTCAGTACGAGAGGACCGGGATGGACGCACCAAGGGTGTATCAGTTGTCACGCCAGTGGCACAGCTGGGTAGCCAAGTGCGGATCGGATAAACGCTGAAGGCATCTAAGCGTGAAGCCGACTTCAAGATAAGATCTCCCATCCGCAAGGAGTAAGGCCCCATGTAGACCACATGGTTGATAGGTCGCAGGTGGAAGTGCAGTAATGTACGCAGCTGAGCGATACTAATAGGCCGAGGGCTTGATCAAAGTGAATTTACCGAACTTATGCAGTTATCAAGGTTTTATGAAAACCAATCACCTTTCCGGTGGTTAAGCTGAGGGGTTCCACCTGTTCTCATTCCGAACACAGAAGTTAAGCCCTCATACACCGACAGTACTGTGCTGGCGACGGCATGGGAGGATAGGCAGCTGCCGGATCCCAAAGAAACAGTCGAAAGACTGTTTCTTTTTTTTGTTCCTGTTTTTATTTGCATTTCGACTATCATTTAAAAGGCACTACGCAAAAAAATATACACGCATTTTTGCTTGACTTCACAACGTTAGAATGCTATTATGTGTATACCGAAAATCGAAGAGAGGCATGTATTTAATGGAGAAAAGAAAATATGCAAAGAGAACTGTTCTTTGGAAAGTGATTCCCGGTTTTGTTATCGTTTTGCTCATTGGTTGCATTGTTTACCTTTGCGCTGTCGTGAAATCAAACACTGCCGCACGCATGGATTCAATGCGGTACAGGATTTTGTTTGATCGAGAGTGCACGGGCAGCGAAATTGTTAAGGCTGCGGAAGAGCGCGATTATGATATCATTGTGCTGACAGGCGAACAGGCGGAAGAAGCAGGCGAGGCCATTGCGCCGTTTGTTACCGAGAACTGCCTTGTTGTGTTTGAAAAGATGACGCTTGAACAGGTCCAAAAGGCAACCGGGCTTGCCGAGGGGTTTTCGGATGAGAAAAGCAGCAGTAACGCAAGCATCGGCCTGATGATGAAGGGCGGCGCGCGCCGGTTGTGCGGCTTTGAATCCAAAAACGGAATTATTGACAGGCTGACAAACGAAAACGTTGCGGATGCGGCGGCTGATATGCTCAGCAACAATAAATAAGAACTCGATTATGACTTGAAGCTTATGCTTCCAAACTGAAAGTGAAACGCAGCACGGCGGGGTTTTCCCTGCCGTGCTTTTTGCTGCAAAGTTTTCCGCAAGTTATATTTATTTGAGAAAATTATGAACCGTACCGAAAAATGTTAATTTGCCGCCTTTTTTCAGAAAAAGAAACAATCGGATACTTTTCGAATGTTGTTGACAGCCTCTGAATACTGTGTTAAAATGTAAATAATTGGAGCGAAATTTAAATTATTATTTAAATCATACTCCAAGGAATAGTTTTTGCAAGCAGACGATTCGGACTCGACTGCGGTCGCGGTATGAATGACGGAAACGATGCAGCGCGTTCTCCGAAATCCGATGCTTGAGTTTGTGAACGATATCAGCGCTGTTCACTCGAATTGCGTGATATAAAAAAATCATTCAGGAGGCATTATGAAAGGAACGAATTTCAGAAGAATACTCTGTATTCTCATTGCGGCGATGCTTTGCATCGGGCTTTTGCCCATCGGTGCTGCGGCGGACAGTTATGCGGCAGCAGCTGAACTTCGCAGTATGCAGAAGGTTCGTCGTGAGATTGACGGCGAGCTCTTTGAACTCGAAAGCGAACTTGACTCCGACCTGTCCGCTGTTGAAACGGTTGACACCCTGTTCGAATATCTTGACGGAGATTCACGAATCAAGAGCATCAACCGGCAGAACGGAACAACTTTCGGCTACACTCTGAAATCCGGAATGACCGTTGTGTATGATTACAATATCGTTCACGGCATCAGAGAAGGTTCCGAACCTGTTAAAATCGAGCTTTCCCCTGCGGAAGAGGTTCGCGGTATTTTGAATGACGGTGCAGTTACGGCCTCAAACAGGAATGTTGCCGTTTATGCGCCCTATTTGGGAATTGATGAGGGTGTCGGCGCTTACTATTCGGAAACCTTCGCTCCCGTGATCAGCAGCTACACGGGCGGAACTTTGACCGTGTACGGAGGCAACGAATGTGATGTTACCGATTTGACAGAGATGTATAAATATGGTGTGATCATGTTTGACTCGCACGGTTTGGAATATGACGGGTTGAGCTATATTGCGATTCACAATGAAAACGGTGTCACGGCAAGCGATTACAGCAACGGTTGGGTTGTGGAACTTGCCGGCGGCGGCATTGCCGTGAATTATCTCTATCTGAATCACTATGCAACCGCAACCATGCCGGGCAGCTATGTTCACCTTGCAACATGCAGCGGCGGCAAGGACGGCAATCTGCTGAACTATTTCACTTCACACGGTGCATCCGTTGCTTTGGGTTATGATGAAACCGTGACCGTTGCATATGATGTTTACATCTTCCAAGATATTTTGAACTCCATGCGCGGATTGGGCGTGTCCGAATGCTACAATATCGGGCAGGCACTTGACTATGCGAAGAGCCGCCGCGGTGAATACGATCCTTATTATTATGAGGATGAGGGTATATACACCCATCCCGTACTTGCGGGCAACAGGAACTGGTACTTCCCTCCGCTTTACACGGTGAACTTCATTGTTGAGGGACAGACTGCGGCGTTTGAATCCTTTACGGTAACAAAGAACACGGTGCTGAATCTCAGCGACTTCCCGACGCCGCCGACGATTCCGGGGAAAAACTTTTCTCATTGGAGGGGTCCGAACGGAGAGACCGTTACCGGAAGCCTGACAATAACAGCCAACACAAATATAATTGCTTCGTACACCGTTCCGACCTGCACCGTGCAATGGGTGGACGGCGCGACGGAACAGGTGCTGAAAACTCTGAATATGCCCATCGGAGATACCGTTATGGCAGAGGCTTTTCCCGAGCCGCCGGAGCATGAGGGCAAAACGTTTGAATATTGGTCGGTTAACGGTTCCGAATTTTTCGGCAGCAGTTACTATCTTACGGGTGATACGACTTTCCGCGCAGAATACAGCAACGAAGTCTACACGGTAAGCTTTTATTCGGGACTCACCGGCGAACTCATCGGAACACGCACCGCAGAATACGGCACGGAAATTCCCTTGTCCGAATTTCCGAAAGCTCCCGATGCAGTCGGATACAATTTTGCCGAATGGCAGTATGCGGACGGAAGCGCCGTTTCGGGAAGCATCAATGTTACGGAAAATACAAGCTGCTATGCGGCTTATGAAGCGAAAATGTACACGGTCAAGTTCTGGGATAATCACACCGACGTCATTCTTCGTACCGATACTGTGCCTTACGGAACAGTGATCAAGGCGGAAGATTTCCCCGAACACATTGAACATGAAGGCTATGATTTTAAGGGATGGTACGGCTACGGCGAGTTTCTTGACGAAGTTACGGTCGTGTCAAACGTTATAATCTACGCTACCTATGAGCAGCACCCTTATACGGTCACGTTCGTTGACGGTTACAACGGTGAAACGCTGCAATCCGTAACCGTGCTCTATGACAACGGCCTTTACAGGGACGAATTCCCCGTTCCGCCCGTTCATGAGAATGCGGACTTTGTCGGCTGGTATGTTGAAGGGACCCTGTTTGAAGGCTCCTATCTCAGAGTGTTGGGGGACATGACGGTTACAGCGGTTTACAGCGGGTTCGAAACGCATACGATCACGCTTGTTGACAGCGATACCGGCGAAACATATGAGACTTACGAAGTTCGAACCGGAACGGAAGTTGACCTTGCGGATCTGCCCATGCCGCCCTATCGTGAGGGAATGGTGTTTGTGGGCTGGCTTGTAAACGGCGAGCTGATGGAGTCGGGGACCGTTATCGTAAACGAGGATATGGTCATTACGGCGGTATTGAGGAAAGAGACTTTTACCGTGAGATTCTATGATACCATGGCAGACAGCTTTTTTGTGACCATGGAGGATGTTGAGTACGGCACGGTGCTGAGAGTCAGCGATTTTCCCGCGCCGCCCGTTCACGAGGGAATGGAGTTCGCAGGCTGGGATTGCAACGGACGCATAATAACCGAAGAAACCGTAACGATTACCCGGCCCATGGTTTTTGCGGCGGTTTACGCTCCGCGCACGTGCAATTTGACGGTGATTGACGATTACACGGGAGAAACGCTGCTTGATACCCCTGTCAGTGTCGGCTTCAGCTTTGAAGTCAGCGAAATACCCGTTCCGACCCATGAGGGCATGGTATTTGTGGGTTGGTTCATCAACGGGGAGCTTGTCACGGATGAGATAATCACCGTTGAGGAGGACACGGTTATTCACGCGGTTTTCGAACCCGAAGCCCCCGTTATCGGCGATATTAACGGCGACGGCACGATTGGAATTGACGACGCGCTTATGCTTATGCGCTATGCAATAGGAACGGAGGACCTCACCGATGAACAGGCTGCGCGTGCGGATCTTAACGGCGACGGGGCGGTTGACGTTTTCGATGCTCTGCTGGCTCTGAGAGCGGCACTTAATGGTGAACAGCCGCCGTGCATAAAACCGCAGAACACGGAGGGCAAGACGGAGGCATAATAAATCCGAAGAAGAATAACATTTTGCACTAAAGCGAACGGCGCGGCAGGAATAAAATTTCCCGCCGCGCTTTATGTTAACTCGTCCGTTGGGTCGTTTTATTAATGTTAAATCAAATATATTGGGGTTTGCAGTGCATATGCACTTGACTATTTGCGCTTAAAAATGTATTATACGACTGTAAAATGCGGCACACAATGTTTCTTTGTGTGCTTGGGTTATGTAAGGACACTTTATCATAATAATGAGAGGTCACAGTGATGGATAAAAAGACTCTTGTTATCGGCGTTATCGGCGCCGATGTTCACGCTGTCGGCAACAAGATCCTGTATCATGCATTCACCGATGCGGGTTTCAATGTTGTCAATCTCGGCGTTATGGTTTCTCAGGAAGAATTCATCAACGCCGCAATTGAAACGAACGCCGATGCAATCGTCATCTCCTCACTCTATGGTCAGGGTGAGCTGGATTGCCGCGGTATGCGTGAAAAATGCGATGAGGCAGGTTTGGAAAACATCCTGCTCTATGTGGGCGGCAATATCGTTATCGGCAAACAGCCGTTTGACGAGGTTGAAAAGCGTTTTAAAGAGATGGGCTTCGATCGCTCCTTCCCGCCGGGAACCCCGCCGGAAGTCGATATTGAGGCATTGAAACAGGACCTGCACGTTGAGGAATAACCTGCGGCTCTGATTGTTTACTGATTACGATTGCAAAGCGGGGAAAAAACATGAAACCTGTTCTTTTGATCGATTTCGGGAGCACATACACAAAGGTCACAGCGGCGGATGTTGATGAATGCAGGCTGCTGGGCACGGCAAATGCCTACACGACCGTTCAGTCGGACATTAACGACGGACTTTCCGACGCGCTTTCAAAGCTTGAAAAAGTGACCGGAAAACTTGATTTTTGCGAACGCTACGCCGCCAGCAGCGCGGCGGGCGGTCTTCGTATGCTTGCAAGCGGGCTCGTTCCGGAACTGACGGCGGAAGCCGCAAAGTGTGCAAGCCTCGGTGCGGGCGCAAAGGTGCTGAAGACCTACGCCTTCAAGCTCAATGAGGATGATGCGGATGAGATAAAGGCGATAAATCCGGATATTTTCCTGCTTGTCGGCGGCACGGACGGCGGCAATACCGACTGCATTCTGCATAATGCGCATGTGCTTGCGGATATTGGCGGAGATTTTCCCGTCATAATTGCGGGCAACCGAAATGCCGTGCGGCAGTGCGAGCGCATTCTTGACGGGCGCGAAGTGCATATTTGCGAAAATGTTATGCCGAAATTCGGCACGCTTAACATTGAACCGACCCAGAAAGAGATTCGCGAAGTTTTCCTTAAAAGAATCGTGCAGGCAAAGGGACTTACCAAGGCGAGCGAACTTATTTCCGGCATTATGATGCCGACGCCTTCCGCAGTTATGGCGGCAATGAAGCTGCTTGCGGAGGGGACGGATACTTCCCGCGGACTTGGGGAACTTGTTGCCGTTGATGTCGGCGGCGCAACAACGGATGTTTATTCCGTTGCAAACGGAATGCCGACCGACCCGCGAACCATGCTCAAGGGTTTGCCCGAGCCGTATATCAAGCGCACGGTTGAGGGCGATATCGGCATGAGATACAGCATTCGCGGAATTGTGGATGCGGCGGGAATAAAAACGATTGCAGAGCTTGCAGGCATGAGCGAGGCGCGTGCGGAGAAAATCATCAGTATGTTTGCCGCAAACACGGACCTTTTGCCGACGGACGATGAAACCGAACGGTTGGACGAAGCTCTTGCATGCATGGCGGTGCGCACGGCGGTGACAAGACATGCGGGCCGCATCGAAGAAGCGTATTCAATGATGGGCACGACCTATGTTCAAACCGGCAAGGATCTGCGTAAAGTGCAGAAGCTCGTTGTGACGGGCGGTTCACTGATTCACACAACAAACACGGCAAAGATCGCGTCATTTGCGCTCTATGACCAAAAGGATCCGACATCGCTGAGGCCGCTCAGGGCGGATGTGCTTGTCGACAGAAAATACATTATAGCCGCAATGGGTCTGCTTTCCGAAAAATATCCGGAACAGGCGTTGAGCATAATGAAACAAGAACTATGCAGAGCCTGACGAAAACAGGTTCGGTGCCGAACCTGCCTTCAGGCGATTTCCCAATAAAAGAGGAGCATTTAAACAATGAACAACCCCAATATCAAAAACAAGCGCATTCCCGATGACGAATTCAACGCGATCCGTGCCGACGTGCTCAAGCAGTGGCCGACCGGCAGGGAAGTTGATCTTAAAGAAGCCATCGAATACCACAAGGCCATGCCCGCTCACAAAGTTTTTTCAAAAAAACTTGTTGAAGCAAAGGAAAAGGGTATCACTTTGATTCAGCCGCGTGCGGGCGTTGCGCTGATTCCCGAACATATCAAGCTGTTGACTTATCTTCAGGATAACGGCGAAGCCGATCTGCTTCCGACAACCATTGACAGCTACACCCGTCAGAACCGCTATGAAGAAGCCGAAAACGGCATAAAGGAGTCCCAGCGGCTCGGCCGTTCCCTGCTTAACGGCTTTCCCGCCGTCAATCACGGCGTCGCGGGCTGCCGTATGCTCATTGAAGCATTGAACACTCCCATTCAGGTGCGCCACGGCACACCCGATGCGCGCCTTTTGACCGAAATTGCCTATGCGGGCGGTTTCACAAGCTATGAAGGCGGCGGCATTTCCTATAACCTGCCCTATGCAAAGAGCGTCCCGATGGAGGAGACGATTCGCGATTGGCAGTATGTTGACAGGCTTACGGGCATCTACGAAGAAGCGGGTGTTTCCATCAACCGTGAACCCTACGGTCCGCTTACGGGAACTCTTGTTCCGCCCTGCGTATCCCATGCGGTTGCGATTATTGAGGCTTTGCTTGCAGCAGAGCAGGGAGTTCGCAATATCACCGTCGGCTACGGCCAATGCGGCAACCTTGTTCAGGATGTTGCGGCGATCCGCACCCTTGAAGAGCTGACAAACGAATACATGCATAAATACGGCTATGATGATGTTATCATAACCACGGTTTTCCATCAGTGGATGGGCGGTTTCCCGCAGGACGAAGCGAAGGCATTCGGCGTTATTTCCTGGGGCAGTGCAACCGCTGCACTCTCAAAGGCAACAAAGGTCATTGTCAAAACTCCGCATGAAGCGGCGGGCGTTCCCACAATGGAAGCAAACGCACAGGGTCTGCGCTGCACAAAGCAGGTCATCAGCATGCTTTCCGACCAGGTTTGCACCGCAGCCAACCTTGAGGAAGAAAAAGATATTATCCGCAGAGAGACGCGCTGCATTGTCGATAAGTGCTTCGAACTGGGCGAAGGCGACATCGCGATAGGTTCCGTTCGCGCTGTGCTTGCGGGCGTTCTTGATATTCCGTTTGCGCCTTCCCGCTACAATGCGGGCAAAATGCTTCCCGCACGCGATAACGACGGCGCGATCCGCATTCTCGACATGGGTGCGCTGCCCTTCACCGATGATATCAAGGCGTTCCACCGCGCAAAGATCGAAGAACGCGCAAAGGCCGAAAAGCGCAACGCAACCTTCCAAATGGTCATTGATGATGTTTACGCGATCAGCAAGGGTCGTCTTGTCGGAAGGCCGCAGGCTCTCCGCAGATAAACGAACGCAAATCGGCTTCGGCTGAAAATGCACGGCGGCGCGGAATGCTTTCGTGCCGCCCGAATACTTAAATTTCATTTTTGAAATAAAATTTTGAAGAACTGAAAGGATACTTTTATGAAAATTATCGATGTTATCTGCTCCGCAGGCAGAACAGGCTTCTATTTTGACGATCAGCGCGCCATTAAGGCGGGCGCAAAAAGCGACGGCGCTGCATACGTTGGCGAACCCAAAACCCCCGGCTTTACCTCCGTTCGTCAGCCCGGTGAGTCCATCTCCGTGATGCTCGTTCTTGAGGACGGCCAGATTGCATACGGCGACTGCGCTGCCGTTCAGTACAGCGGCTGCGGCGGACGCGATCCCCTCTTCCTTGCAAAGGACTTCATTCCCGTTATCGAAAACTATATCAAGCCCGAACTCATCGGCAAAGAGGCGGACAATTTCCGCGCACTTTCCGAAATGGTCGAATCCATCCATGTTGACGGCAAACGTCTGCACACCGCAATTCGCTACGGCATGACTCAGGCGATTCTTGACGCTGTTGCAAGGTCCACCGGCAGAATGATGTGCGAAGTTGTTGCGGACGAATACGGCTGCACCATTTCCGACAAGCCCATTGATATTTTCACCCAGTCCGGTGACGATCGCTACACCAATGCGGATAAAATGATTATCAAGGGCGCACAGATTCTGCCCCATGCGCTTATCAACAACGTTAAGACCAAGCTCGGCGAACACGGCGAACTGCTCGAACAGTATGTTGCATGGCTGCGTGACCGCGTGCTTCAGCTCCGCACGGATGAAAATTACAACCCGATTTTCCACATTGACGTATACGGCACAATCGGTGCTGCATTCGGCAACGATAACTACAAGGCAATGGCCGATTACATGGCGCGCCTTGAAGAAGCCGCAAAGCCCTTCCACCTCCGCATTGAAGGCCCCATGGATGTTGAAGACCGCGAAAAGCAGATGCGCGCGCTTGCAGCAATCACCAAGGAACTTGACGACCGCGGAATCAACGTTGAGATCGTTGCGGACGAATGGTGCAACACTCTTGAGGACATCAAGTACTTTGCCGACAACAAAGCGGGTCACATGGTTCAGATAAAAACTCCCGATCTCGGCGGCATCAACAACACGATCGAGGCTGTTCTTTACTGCAAAGAAAAGGGCATCGGCGCATACCAGGGCGGCACCTGCAACGAAACCGACCGTTCCGCACAGGTTTGCACCCAGTGCGCAATGGCAACCCAGCCCGTTCAGATCCTTGCAAAACCCGGCATGGGCGTTGACGAGGGCTATATGATCGTTTATAACGAAATGCAGAGAATTCTTGCGGTTCGCAGGGCAAAACAGGCAAAATAAGCCTTAGCAGCAAAATCCGAAAAAAACAATAAAAAGCGGCTCGCCCCGACACATTGCGAAATGCAAACGGGATGAGCCGCTTTGATTATTTCGATTCTTTATGAATGCAAAGGAACCGTTGTTTTGCCGGCAAAGGCCGATTGAAGAAGTGCTTCAAAAAATCGCCGCAGACATGATTTTGCCTGCGGCGATTCGGACACTTTGGTTTCAACTTAGACGCAAACAGACTGCCGCACTATAGATAAAGTGCAATTGTGTGCGAACGACAATAAACAATAGATTGCCGCAAAAGTATGAAAAGTCATATTCTTAATCCCAATTCTCCTCGGAGGGATCCAACGGAGAGAGGCTGCTTTCAGGAAAAATCGTCAGCTTCTCGACCAAACGGACTTTGTTCGATTGAAGCAGTGCCTGAGCCTGCGCACCTGTCAGCGTCAGTTTAACTCCGTATATGCGATACCTGCCTTGCTCCATTGCTTGCTTCAGCATGACAAAGTTATCATGGGATTCCTGCAAGTCAGCCAAGTCTTCTGCCAGCTGGAAGTCTGTGTCATCGTTGCTGTAGGAGCTTCCGGGGACTTTAATATCGGATGTGTCTATATCCTTGCCGAATGTGTCAACAGGGGGCTGCGTAACAAAAGGCTCGACAGTCTCATCATACATATAAGACTCCCGAATTTCCGCAGCCTGTTGATCATAACTGTCCAACTCGGAACAGATGCTGTCGTAAGTGTCCGCATAACACTCGGCGGCAAGCTGCGCCGCTGTTTTGCCTTCACAGTCGAGATAACCGCCGTACATCGGGTCGTCAACGCCTTCGGTTATACAGTCGTATACCTGGGTGAAGCCGCCGCAGCCGGTGAAGAGCTGCGTAAACTCCTCCGTTGTAACACTGTCGAGCGAGACAAGAACGGTATAGGTCTTGTTCGGGTTTTTGCTGAATTCTTTGTAACATGACTGCGCATATTCAATGCGCTCCTGCGTGTTGTGAATCATTTGGTCTTCCGGGTCTATGCGCTTTTTAAAGGCCTTGTAAAAGAAGAACACGCCGACTGCCAATGCCGCCGTAAGCACAACGGCAAGGGCTGAAATGAGAAATTTGCGTTTTGATTTCATAAGATTTAACCTCCTGTCATGAAATCGTCGAGCGGGGGAAAAACAATGCCGTGAGCGGACAACTGAAAGATTGTTCGGCGGTAAACACGAAATTACGCGGAGAAAATCAAATGCGCTGTCCTTGCTCCTTCCCAGTATAACACATATACCCGATATTTGACAACAAAAAACAAGGCATTAATAAAATATATTAACTGCACAACAGAGCTATTTCAACGGATGTTAAAACGTCAAAAAGAAAAATCACCGCAAACATGATTCTGCCTGCGGCGAAAATATCAAAAGCAAAAAAGCGGAACAATCATTTTCAGTGGGCAAACTGACTCTCGTAAAGTTTTTTATAAAAACCGTCGGCACGGAGCAATTCATCATGAGTTCCGCTTTCGACTATGCGCCCGCTGCGCATAACAAGGATAATATCCGCCTCGCGAACGGTTGAAAGCCTGTGCGCAACGATAAAGCTTGTTCGGCCGTGCATAAGCTTTGCAAAAGCATCCTGAACGAGAAGCTCCGTGCGCGTATCAATGGAAGAGGTAGCCTCGTCAAGAATCAGCATCGGGGGATTCAAAAGCATAACGCGCGCAATGCAGAGGAGCTGCTTTTGCCCTTGGGAAAGGCTGCCGCCCGCTTCGTCAAGTACGGTGTCGTAACCTTTCGGAAGACGCATTATGAACCCGTGCGCGTGACAGGCCTTTGCGGCGGCGATGATTTCGTTTTCCGCTGCCTGCGGCCTGCCCATTGCGATGTTTTGCCGAACGGTTCCCGCCTGAAGCCATGTTTCCTGAAGAACCATGCCGAATTTTTTGCGCAGCTCATGGCGGGGCATGGAACGGGTTTCCACTCCGTCAATAAGAATTTCACCTGAGTTAACGTCATAGAAACGCATGAGCAGGTTTATAAGCGTCGTTTTGCCGCAGCCCGTCGGGCCGACGATTGCAACGCGCATTCCGCTTTTTACCTCAAGCGAAAAATCGCGGATCAGCTCCGTGCCGGGCGTGTAGGAAAAACAAACATTGCGGAAGCTGATATTGCCGGTGCTTTCAGCCTTTTCATTGCGTTGAGCAGGGTTCGGCGCAGCGGCGGCATCGACTTCCGCAGGGGTGTTGATAAGCTCAAACAGCCGCGCCGCACAGGCAAACGCGCCCTGCAATTCCGTAATAACTCCGGAAATTTCGTTGAACGGCTTTGTGTATTGGTTGGCATAGCTTAAAAAAGCGGAAAGTCCGCCGACGGTCAGCCCGCCCGCAAGCACGGAGAATGCGCCGGAAACGGCAACCCCTGCATAGATAACGGCGTTCACAAAGCGCGTACACGGATTTGTGAGAGAGGAAAAGAATACGGCGCGGAGGGAAAACTTTTGCAGCTTCTCGTTAACTGCATTAAAGCGTTCTTCTGCGCGGGCTTCGTACGAAAATGCACGGATGAGCTTTTGTTCGCCGATAAATTCATCGATCAGTGCAGTTTGCTCCCCGCGGGTCTCGCTTTGTTTGCGGAACATGGAGTAGGTTCGCTTGGAAATAAAGCTTGCGACCGCAAGCGAAAGCGGCGTCACGGCAACAACAACGAGGGTTATCAGCGGGTTGACGGTGAGCATGAACACGAGTGTGCCGATAATGGTCATAATCCCCGTGAACAATTGGGAAAAGCCCATCAAAAGCCCGTCCGCAAGCTGATCGGCATCGCTGAGCATACGGCTCACGGTTTCGCCCGCCGGGTGCGAATCGAAATAGGCGAGGGGCAGTTCTTGAATGCGGCGGAATGCTTCTGCACGGATATTGCGAACGCAGCCGTAGGTTATGCTGTTGTTGCAAAGGCTCACAAGCCATTGAGAAAGTGCAGCTCCCGCCGCAGCTGCACCGAGTTTCAGCAAAAACGGTGAGATCTCGGCAAAGTCAACCCTTCCCGCGCCGATGATGCAGTCAATAATTTTTCCGGCGAGAACGGGGATCAGAAGCGTTAAAAACACATACACGAGCGAAAGCCCGAGTGAAAGCGCGAATTTAAAACGATAAGGTTTCAGCCGGCGCAAAAGCTCCGCAGCGGTGCCGCGTCCCGCTGAATCGAGTGTAAAACGTAATTCTTCTGAGTGCGCAGATTTTCCTTTTTTGTTTAAACCGTTTTTGCTCATTTTGCCGCATCTCCTTCGGGTGTGTTGTTCGGAATGCTAAGCTTTGCCGCTTCGTCCGGGAACTGAGAGGCATAAATCTCGCGATAAACAGCGCAATTGCGCAAAAGCTCTTCATGCGTGCCCTGTCCGACGGCGCGCCCTTCATCCAGAACGATTATGAAATCCGCAAACATGACCGAGACCGCGCGTTGGGACACTATGAAGGTCGTCGGCGCGGGGGAAAGCTTTCGAATTGCGGCGCGGAGTTTTGCATCCGTTGCAAAGTCCAGAGCGGATGCACTGTCGTCAAGAATTAAGATTCTTCCGCCGTGAACAAGAGCGCGTGCAATGGACAGCCTTTGTTTTTGCCCGCCGGAAAAATTGCTGCCGCCGCGCAAAACGGGTTCATCAATGCCGTTCGGCTTTGTGCGGACGATTTCCGCCGCCTGAGCGGTTTCAAGCGCCGAAAAAAGCTCCGCTTCGGAGGCATTCGGGTTGCCCATTAAAAGGTTGCTGCGAATCGTGCCCTCGAAAAGCACTGCTTTTTGGGGAACAACGGAAACTGCGGAGAGCAGTGCGGCGCGGTCGTATTCATCCGCATTCACGCCGTCAATAAGCACCTGCCCCTTTGTTGCGCTGTAAAAATTCGGAACAAGGTTCACAAGCGTGCTTTTTCCGCTGCCGGTGCCGCCGATAATGCCCACGGTCTGCCCGGGTTTTGCAAAAAAGCTTATGTCGAACAGAGCTTCCGCTCCGGCGTTTTTGTATTCGAACGATACGTTTTTAAATTCCACACTTCCGCAGGGCGAACCGTTCGCAGGCAGCTTATTGCCGCCGTTCGCGCCGCTGTCAAGCTGCATGACTGCCGCAACCCTGTCCGCACAGGCGAGGGATTTTGTGATGGTTATGAACAAATTGGCCATTTTTATCAGTTCAACAAGAATCTGCGCCATAAGATTATACAGCGCAACGACCTGCCCCTGAGTCAGAGAGCCGGAATTAACTCGAATTGCACCGCTTTGCAAAAGAATTATAACAGCGGCGTTGATAATTATCAGTGTGAGCGGGTTCATCAGCGCGGAGAGTTTGCCCGCGTTGATTTGAAGACCGAGGAGCTTTCCGCTTCGACTGTCAAATGTTCGAAGCTGCTCTTCCTCGCGGCAAAAGGCACGCAGAACACGAACGCCCACAAGGTTTTCGCGCACGGTGCCGGTCACGCTGTCCAACTCCGCCTGAACTTTTCGGTATTTCGGGATGGATGCCAGCATGATCGAAAAAACAACGGCGCAAAGCAGCACTATAACGCCCGCAAAAATGAGTGCGCAGCGTGTGTCGATTGTGAACGCCATTATCATTGCACCGAAAACAACAAACGGGGAGCGCAGAAGCAGGCGCAGAGAAAGGTTGACGCCCGTTTGAATCTGATTGATATCACTTGTCATGCGCGTTATCAGTCCGGAAACACCGAGAGTATCAAGCACGGTGTAGGAAAAACTTTGGATTTTTTTCAGCAGAGCGGCGCGAAGGTCGGTGCAGAAGCCGATTGCAGCCTTTGCCGCGAAAAATTGTGCCGTTACGGAACAGAGCAGGCCGACCGCCGCAAGTGCCAGAAGCAAAAGCCCCATATTAATAATGAAGCTTTTGCTTTTGCCGTCAATGCCGTTGTCAATAATTGCAGCAACGATGAGCGGCACAAAAAGCTCAAATGTTGCTTCCAAAAGTTTGAAAAGCGGAGCCAGAATGCATTCCTTTCGGAACTTTTTCATGTATATCAAAAGTTTCTTCATTTTCACTTCCACCTTTGCATTCAGCTTTTGCGGGAGGCGGTGCATCCCGACGGCACAATGCGGCTGCATCCGTCTGCGCGGCGGAATTGTGCCTTATTTGAAACATTATACAGCAAAATCAAGGCTGTTTCCATATAGAATGAGGCAATGCCGCAAGATAAATTCAATTCGTGCGGAAATAGACAAAATTAAGCCTTGCGAATGCTGTAAATAACCAATATAATATTAACAGAGACGGAGAAGAGCGGCTTTTGCATCGAAACGGGCTTTTCCGCAGGAATAACGGAAACGGAAAGGATGAACCGAATGGTAAAGGAACACAAAAAACACGGACGGCGGGTGCTGTGCATTTTCACGGCGGCGGTGATTGCGGCGGTTTCAATGCTTTGCTTTGCGGGCTGCGGCTCAAAATCAACCGAGGAAAAGACGGTTTCGGGAATTATCACCGTTATTGCCGACGGAAAGTACACTTTGCAGCCGGGGACGATCGAAAGCACCGAAAATCAATTTCCCGGCGGACCGAATGACGGATCCCGCCGTGACGGTTCGGCTCCGGCCGCACCGAACAACAACGGTAAAATTTCGGATAATGACGGCGCCGAACCGGCCGACAACGGCGCGAAAGATACAAGTACAAACGATAGGAACGATACGGGCAAACAGAGTGAAGGCGATCCCCCCGAAGGCAATCCTCCCGAAGGCAATCCCCCCGAAGGCAATCCCGGTTCGGGCATGAACCCGGGCGGCAGCAAAATAAGTTTCACCGAAAACGGTGAAGCGGCGATTGAATTCACCGTTGCAGAGGGTGCATATATTGCGAGCGGCACGGGATTCGTTTCGGCGGACAAACTTGCAGTCGGCAGCATTGTGACAGTTCGATTGAACGAAAAAAACGAGGCGCAGGCGATGATAATTTGCAGCGCCGAGGCGGGCGGTGCGGATGCAGCGATTCCGAACGATCCGAACGGACAAAAAAATACAGCGGCTCCGAACACACCGACGATGAGCGATGAGCCGACGGTGAGCGATGAACCGACGGTGAGCGATGAACCGACGGTGAGCGATGAGCCGACGGTGAGCGATGAGCCGAGTTCCGAACCGAACACAACGAACACCGGCTCGGTCAGAGAGAAAAACTGATTTTAAAATATATTTCTTCATGCCTCCTACACCATAGACTAAAGAGCCTGCCGAAAAAGCAGGCTCTTTTCCGAATCCAGTGCGGTCTAAAGCTTTTGATTACAGCTCATTAAGCATTGCGCAAACAAAATCCTTTGCAATTTCGGAAGCACGGGAACAGTTTTCTTCAAATGTGCCGACTCCGCTGTGTTTTGCAGTGTCTGTGATGCAGCGCACCGCGATGAAGCGAACGCCGTTCAAATAGCAGACATGAGCAATCGCAGCGGATTCCATATCAACCGCAAGCGGTGCAAGGCGGGAATTAATATCCGCACGTCCCTCGTCGGCAATGAACGCTTCACCTGTTGCGGTACGCCCGAAAAATATTCGCTGTCCGCGTTCGGCAAGGGGTTTTGCTGCGGCTTTAGCTGCCGAAACAAGCTCCGAAGAGGCGGGGAAGAACTGTGTTTTCATAAACGGGTGATAATCGGTCAAAATACGTTCGTGAACATCATGATAGCAGGCTTCGGCTGCAACAACGGTGTCGAACAGTTGAAGGTCTTCCGCCATTCCGCCGGAGGCTCCCGCACTGATGACGGTGTCCGCACCGTAACAGTCTATCATAATTTGTGCGGCTGCGGCGGCATTAACTTTGCAAACGCCGCAATAAACCGCCGCGACTTCAAACCCGTTCAGCCTGCCCTCGTGAATGCGCAGCATTGCCCGTTCGGAAACGGTCGGGTTTTCAATCAACGGAAGAAACGGAGCAAGCTCACGCTCGCTCGCACAGATAATTGCAATCTTTTTGAATTCGGATTTCATGATCATAACCTCATTTTATAAATTACTTTAAATTAAATATTACGCACAAAGATATATTTTGCAGACTAAGACGTAATACGCGCCGCAAAACGCAAAATCATGCTGCGGGGCTCGTCAATCAGCCACGCGGGCAAATCTTCAACATAGACCGTGCGTTCAACGGAAAGACCCTTTGCTTCTGCAAGCTCAACAAAGCGTTTTACCCACGGCGAGATATAAAAAATCTGCTCATTGTCCGCCTCGTGCAGGAACATGCAGGCATATTGCCCGGCGGGAAGGAACTCATTGGCGGTTTCCGAACGGCAATGCTTAAAAAAACGGCGCGGATGCAGGGCTTCGGCATCCTCTTCAACCCCGAGATAATGACCGAGGGAGAAGTAACTTATGCCGAGGGAATGATTGCTGCCGACATTATCGGCGTTTATTGCGGAGATTGGCAGCGCGGGCGCATTTTCCGTAAAAATCTCGCCGGGCGCGTGCTCAAGATAACTTTTGCGCAGGGCAACTCTCCGCTCAATATAGCAGAGTCCCGCCTGCATATCCGCCATTTGCTGCATGACGCGCTGACGGCAGTCGTTTACAATGTCGATATTATGTCCGCTTTCGCAGAGCAGCATGGATTTGATTTCACGAAGATTCAGCCCCGCCGATTGCAGCAGGCGGATGGATTCCATGCGCGGCAATTGCGAAAAATCGTATTCACGGTAGCCGTTGGGCAGTATGCGCGCAGGCTTGAGCAAATCGATTTCATCATAAAAGAACAGCGTCCGCTTTTCAACTCCGCAGAGCTTTGCAAATTCCTTTGTTGTCACGGCGGCTCCTTCCGCGGCTGAATGTTTTCGGCATGAAAACATTGCGCGTCCAAAAAATTTTTTGAAAGGGCTTGACTGTAACGTTACGTTATACCCTATATTGATTGTATCACCGAAATCGACATTATTCAACCCCAAAACGGAGGTTTTTTCGGGTCGCGCGGTTCGAGTGCGGCCCGGAGCTCCTCCGAAAACGGTGATGAAGCATAAGGCTGATAAAAGAGGCGGGGTTCCGTGCTTTTTTTGCATAATCAGATGACTCCTTTCGAAAGCGGGGCGGCGCGGCTGCCTCGTTTTCGAGTTTGCATAACGGAGCGCGGAGTGGCAGGCTTGCAAAGGTTTCGGTTAAATCCGCCGAAATTGGGGCGGCACCGGGCTGAACCTGCCGCGAAACCGCACCGAATTAAAACCGAGATTATTAAAGCAATTATAAAAACAAAATGAAAACTCCGCATAAACGGCGGAGTTTTTCGCATGAACAAGGGGAGATTATTCCGATTGAATTGATGTATGCTGCAAGAATAACAGGAAATATAATTTACTTATTCTTTCCCGCGTTCCTTTTGTCCGCGGAACGCTTGCTCCCTGCGCTCATTTTGTTGAGTGCGGCAACACAAAGAATCAAAACGCCCGTAACAACAAAGATGATGATAAGCCCGAGCAGCATGACCTTAAGCGAATCGACAAAGCCGAAACCATCCTTGCTGAAATCAAAGAATCCGTTCATAACGAGTGAATTTGTGCTGGATAACGTCATAATATTCGCTCCTTTCCGTCAACCGAGCATGGAACCGAAAATGCTGAGAATCAAGCCGCCGGCAATGACGGACGCAATCTGACCGGAAACATTTGCGCCGACAGCGTGCATAAGCAGAAAATTCTGATTATCCTCTTCCTGCCCAAGCTTGTGAACGACCCTTGCAGACATCGGAAAAGCGGAAATGCCCGCCGCACCGATCATTGGATTTATCTTTTTCTTTGCAAACAGATTGATGAATTTTGCAAAGAAAACGCCGCCGACCGTGTCAAACACGAATGCAACAAGGCCAAGCCCCAGAACAAGCAGCGTCTGCGGACGCAGGAATTTGTCCGCGCTCATCGTGGCTGCAATGGATAGCCCGAGGAAGAGAGTGATAAGGTTCGCAAGCACCTTCTGTGCCGTTTCGGAAAGTGCATTCAGAACGCCGCATTCGCGAAGCAGATTTCCGAACATCAGGCAGGCAATGAGCGGCAGACCGCCCGGCGCAACGATGCCGACCACAAATGTGATAACGATCGGGAACAGAATTCGGGTCAGCTTTGAAACATCCCGCTGTTCGTATTCCATGCGGATAAGCCGTTCGTGCTTGGTTGTGATAAGCTTTATTACGGGTCGCTGTATAATCGGAACAAGAGCCATATAGGAATATGCCGCAACAACGATCGCACTGAAAAGCCCCGGGTTGTTTGCGCTGATGCCGAGGTGGTTTGCAACAACAATGCTTGTCGGGCCGTCCGCCGCGCCGATTATCGCAATGGAAGCTGATTCCATCGGACCGAACCCACAGAGGGTTGCCATGCAGAGCGTGAAAAATATGCCGAACTGCGCCGCCGCACCGAAAAGCATAAGTTTCGGGTTGGTCAGCACGGGGCCGAAGTCAATCATTGCACCGATGCCGATGAAAAGCACCAGCGGGAAAAATTCGTTTGCAATGCCGCAGTCGTAAAGAATGCGGATGATTCCGCCGTCCGCCGCAATTGCGGAACCCGGCAGGTTCACGATGATCGCGCCGAATCCCATCGGCAAAAGAAGAGTGGGTTCCATATCCTTTTTGATTGCAAGATAAATAAGGATCCCGCCGATGACCCACATAATGGCGTTGTCCCAGTTTGCGACGGCAAAATCGCGTGCGATTTCCAAAAGACCCATAGATGCTCCTTTGTTTTTTGTTTTTGCGGCTGCGCACTGCGCATTGCACAGTCTGCATTATACCCTTTTTTATATTCACAAACAAGTGCAAATTTGCAGCTTTTTTCCGAAACGGTAAATTAATGAAAAATTTACGCTCAATAAGGCTTGACGGATGTAAATGTTTTCGGTATAATATCAAATGTGACAACACAAATATGTTGATATTGGGAGGTTCATGATGAAAAAGAGGCTGCTTTGCATTGCGGCGGCGGTTTTGATGGTTCTTGCTGCGGTTTTTGCTTTCGGCTGTGAAAAACAGTTCCCGAGCGAACAAGAGGTGCTGAAATCGCATCTCGATAAGTATTGCAGGGAAAACGGCGAAAAAATCATTGAAAAATACAAAAACTATTTCAGCGGCGCCCAATGCTCCGCCTGCTATGTTGACAATTCGGCTCTTGTGATCGAGTTCAGATTTGACGAGAAAATATCCGATCCTGAGTTTCAGCAGAGGTTTGCTCCGGATACGGAAAACATCATTGCCGAGTTCCGGCCGATCGCTCAGGAGATTGCCGATGCATCGGAAATCACATATACAGGCGTTGTCCTGATGTTTTTGGACAGCGAAGGCCAACGGGTTCAATCAATTCCGATTGGTGCAAATAATTCGAATATGATTGTCGATTATTCGAATTAGGGTAATAAACCGACACGGGCATGTTCGATTGAATAAAACATCGGGCAAAAGAAGAATCGGGCGGACGGCAAAAGCTGTTCGCCCGATTTGCTTGCTTTTGAGGGGCGGCGAATGTATAATGAAACAGAAAAAGCCAAAAGGGAGGGATTGAAAATGATGCAAAGCGGTGCGGACGAACGAATTCTTGATATAACGCCCGAACTCAGACTGCGGAGGTATGCGGGCGAATGCGATTTTGCACTTGAATGGTATTCGGACCCGGAACTCGTGTTCCTTGTTGACGGCGTTCGTGAACCGTATACTTCGGAAAAACTGCACAGGATGTATGATTATTTGAACGTTCACGGTGAGCTGTATTTTATTGAAGCAAAGGAAAACGGTGAGTTTCGCCCTGTGGGGGATGTTACGTTTTCCGTGCAGGATATGCCGATTGTGATCGGCGAGGCAGAGTATCGCGGGCGCGGCATAGGCAGGGCTGTTGTAAGCTTTCTTGCGGCAAGGGCGAAGCGGAACGGCATTTCGGAGCTTTTAGTTCAGGAGATTTATTCGTGGAACATCTGTTCGAAACGCTGCTTTGAGTCGGTTGGATTCGTGCCGTATAAGCCGACGGAAAAAGGGTTTTCCTATCGGTTGGAGTTGCGGCAGTTTGAACCGAAAGGGCTTTTGCCGGAACAGGATTATGCCGAAACAAAGTGAACAAATGCAAACAAAACCCTTCCGTCAAACGTTCGGCGGAAGGGTTATTTGTCGGGCGCGGCGCCGAAAGCAAAAAGTCAATCGCTGTGTTCGGCGACAAAGCGTTTAATTGCCTCAAAAGTTTCATCGGAAATAACATGCTCGATTTTGCAGGCATCCTCTGCGGCAATTCCGGCGGAAACACCGAGCTTTGTGAATACTTTTGTTAAAACGCGGTGACGTTCGAATGTTTTTTCGGCGACCGAACGCCCTTCATCCGTGAGATAAAGATGCCCGGAACCATCCATGATGATATAGCCGTTTTTCTTCAATATGCCAACGGCGCGGCTGACGCTGGGCTTTGAATAGCCCATTTCTTCCGCAACGTCAACGCTGCGAACCTTGTTCAACCTGCGGGAAAGCACAAGAATGGTTTCAAGATACATTTCACCGGATTCCTGCAAATGCATTCGATTCACCCCTTTCAAAGTTTTTTTAATTCAGTTGAACCTTACATAACTGCGGTCAGAAGGTAGATGATATAGGCATCGATCCATTCCGAGGGATCGCGTGACAAGCTTGACGCATAGTCGGCATAGGTAACATCCTCATCGTTTGTGAGCATATAACCGGAGCTGAAAACCTGCGTTGAAGTGCCTCTTACGCGGTCAATGGCAACGAGATATTTATATTTGTCGTCAAATGCCTCTTTTGTGCCGTCCTCGTTTACCTGTTCGTAATGCGTGCGATAAATGCCGTCCTTGTATTCAATATCGACAACGACAAGCTCCGGCTCACCGCCGGTGACAACTTTTTCATAGTAAGTTGCAACGCGCAGAAGTGCAGGGCTGCCCTTTTTTGTTGTTTTTGCAAAGTCGGTCATGACGGTTGAATTTTTGATGGTTCCTTGGCTTTGGTAAACAACAAGGCAGCCATCCGCCTCAGCCTGCTCGGGTGTGTAATCGGCAGGAATCTCGGAATAGGCGCAATAATCGGTTTCGATCGTCTGCGGAGTTTTTTTGCAGGCGCAAAGGCTCAGCACAGCAGACACGAAACAGAGTGCAAGTGCAAAAATTATAACATTGCGGAAGGTTTTTTTCATTGTTTTTCTCCTTTTGCGGGTTAAGTTTAAACGGTGTCGGGCGCTTCAGCGGCGGGTGATGATAACGTTGCGGAGCCTGTCATCAAAAACGCGTACGCAAAGCGTGAAAACAAGTTCGTATGCGATAAAGAAAATCTCAATCGCAGGAATAATAATGTACAACGGATAATTCGGCAGCTGAGCGATTATGTCAAAACCGAACAGTTTGCCTGCGCCGAATATCACAAGTGCGGCAAGGCCGTTGCAGAGGATAAGCTTTGCGGCAAAGGCAACAAGCTTGTCGCGGATAACGCTGTCGATGCCGAGCTTGATCATTCCGTAGCAGCCGAAAAACAGGATGTACGCTGCAAAATACAGCTTGTTCGGAATCAGAAAAAAGCATATCGCACCCGTTGCCGCATAGCTCAGAAGGGCGTAGACGAACCCGCCGCGTTCCCTGAGGGGTATCCACGGCATGAGCGATGTCAAAAAGCACAGCGCAAGCTTTGCCGTCGGAATGACGGATGCCGCATAAAGAAACACAACGCTGAGCGCGGTGCTCATGGCGGAAAGGGTCAGTTTTGTTGTTGCAGAAATTTTTTTCATGTTTATAAAGCAATTGCAAAGCCCCTAAAGCGGCTGAAAAAGCAGAAAATCAGCAGCAGGGAATCAGATCTCCGCCCATGCATTCGCAGCAGGAATCCGCACAAAGCAAAGTCGAACAGCAGTTGCAGGCAGTGTTCACGGCTGCTCCCGTATCGCCGTTGTCATAGGTGTGGTAGCTCCGCGTGCTTCGTGCGTTCAGGGAATCCCTTGCGCGGCGGTACTCCGCATTGCCGGGTTCCATCGAAACGGCTCTGTCAAGATAATTGCGGGCGGACGAGTAGTCGCCGCCGCGGAAACAGACAATGCCATAAAGATAATGCCATTCCGCATTGTGCAGCGGTATGCCGTCCAGTATTGCCTGCGCTTCATACAGGGAACTTGTGTTTATGCATTGCCGCACACGAGCGAATTCAGCCGAAAAATTGCCGGAATAACCACTGCCGTAATTTCCGGAATAACCGCCGGAGGAAGTGCGGGAGCTGCTGCCCGAATAACCTCCGAATCCGCTGCCGGAATAAGTGTTTTGGGAAGCGGAGCCGTTTTTGCGCATGTTTGTTATTGTGTCATACGCCTCGTTTACCTGCTTCAGCTTGTCGTTTGCAAGATCCTTCAGGTCACTGTCCTGATAGCGATCGGGGTGATATTTTTTAACTAATTTAATGTAGGCGGAACGGACCTGCTCATCGGTGGCGGTTTCCGAAACGCCGAGCACCTCATATGGGTTCACGGGTTCGTCCTTTCTAATATACAGGCAGAAAAAATCAGGCTTTGTGCGCCGCCGTCGTAATGCCGTCGTTCGGCAGCGGCTGTTTTTCCTTTGCGAAAACGGCATCGGAAACGGCAAAAAGCCCTTGGAACAGAATGTTGTCGAGAATCGCCCTGTCGCGGCCGGTGCTCAACAAATTATATGCCGAAATTGCAGAATTTATCGAGATATTAATAATAAATTCTGCATCATCGCGGGTGCAGCCGTAGATATTGAACGGGTTGAAAAGCGAATGCTTTTTGTCACTTTCGCGGTCGTCCCATGCATCGCAAAGGTAGATGAACCTTCCGATAAAAAAACCGGTTTCCTTCAGCGCGGGGATTTCCTTTTCGGGAACGGGTGCCGACGCAAGCACATCGCGCAGCATTTCCCCGAAAATATTTGCGGGAAGATCCGGCGAACGCAGCGTTTGCGAACGCAGCGTTTGAGAACGCAGTTCCGCCGCTGAATCGTTCTTTGCAACTTTGCGGCGGGGGAAAGCCCGACTGCCGCGATAAGGTGCTTCAACGGAGGCAAGCTCCCGCATACGCTTTTTTACCGCTGCATAAACTTCCGGCCGGCGCAAACGTGCTTTTTTGAATGCGCAGAGCAGGGGGAGTTTTGCGGCAATTCGCAGCGGCTTTCCGTCCGCAATATCGTCCGAAAGCTTGAATTCGGAAAGAATAACGCAGACATCGGCTGCAAAATCGAGGGCGGCGGAAGGCGAACCGAGCATTGCCCGCTTTTTGCCGAAGGGCTTGAACGGGCAGCGCAGCAAATCTTCAGGCGAATCTTCGCCGCTGACGGAGGCAGCGAGCAACGCAAGGAAGGTGCAGTCAAAGCTCAGCAGCGCACGGGCTGCCGTTCCGTACCGCGCCCCGAGACGGCGGCATAATCCGCAGTACCATGCATCATAGCGCGCTTTTTCGCGGACCCGAAGCTCCGGAATGTTTGGCTTTATGTATCCGAACAAAGTTTTTTCCGCCGAAAGTTGATTTTGCGGGCAAATCGCAGGTGCGGCGGATTCCGCGAACGATATTGCCCATATCGTATTTTATACCAATTCGGACTTTTTTTCAACCGTCCCGAGACAGGACAATTAAAGAAAAACGCGGAAAATTGTGAAATTAACGCGGCAATCGGTGCCGCAGCCCGTTTTTAAAACACACTCAACACGCGCATATACATGAATATATAGCCGGCATATGCAATCGCAGAGACTGTAAAAATTGCAGCGGTTCTTTCTTCCGACTTGCAGCTCATTGCAATTGCAGCGATAATTGCGGGAACAACGCTCAGATAGCGCATTGCGGAAAGCAGCCACGTGCAGCCCATTGCAAGCGCGAAATAGGCGAGAAAATGCAGTGTGTATGCGGCGGGGAGCTTGCGGGCGCGGCGAAGAATCAGCAGCGGAGTCAGCACAATCAGTGCGACCGTCGGCAGGAAGAGCACAAACACGGATGTGATGTTCGTTCCGTTAAACGCTCCCGAACCCAATGCAGCCTTCAAATCACCGATTGCCCTTTGATACATGTAGCGTGCCGTATCAAAGAAAAAGCCGAGACCCTGGCTCCAGTTGGATTTTTGGTACACGGAGAACATAAACCAGTCGCCCGCAACGACCTTGTTTATGTAAAGATAGGCAAGCGTGCCGAAAGTCGATATAACAAGCGAAAGCACAATTTCCGCAATCGCCGAACCGAATTTTTTTCCGCTGCGGGCTCTGCGGACACAGTACCCGATGCCCTCAATCGCGAGAGGAACGGCAAGCAGCACGCCCGGCGAACGGGTGAATCCGGCACATGCCGCGGCTATGCCCGCCGCAAGGTATTTCTTTTTTTGCAGCGCATAGAAGCAAAGCACGGTGAAAAGCATGAACAGCGGCTCCGTCATTCCCGAATTCAGGAAAATCGAGCCGGGCAGCATCAACCATATGAAGGGCGCAAGGCGTGCCTTTTTTTCACCGAGCAGAGGCCGAAGCGTGAGATACAGAACGCCTGCCGCCGAGCAGGAGGCGAGCGTGTTGATTATTTGCGCGGAAACAAAGCTGTTGTGAGTCAACAGGTTGAGCCCGCGCATAAGCAGCGGAAGCATCGGAAAAAACACGATAAGCAAGCTGTCTTCGCCGGTTGAAGCATACCAGTTTTCGGCTATGCTGCAGTAATGCGGGGCGTCCGTGTTGACTTTTGTCCACGCAGTTTGCCAAAGGTTGAGCAAACTGCCCTGAAACTTAGGATTAAGACAGTAAAAAACGATCATTCCGAATATTGTCAGTGCTGCGCGGAGAACGAATGCGGCAAGAACGATTTTCAGGAAGGTTTTTCCGTTTGCCTTTTCGATGCCGGACGGTGCAAGCTGCGTGTCGTCCCCGCTGAAAACTTTGATAATCTGCGGGACAGCCGCAATGAGTACTGCGACAAAAACGGCAAGCGACACTGCCGAAACCGCAAGACTGTCGATTTCGAAATTTGCACGGTTTTTGACACAGTACACAGCGAACAGCACGGAAAAAGCAATTACGATGAATATGCGCACCAAAAGCACGGCGCGCTTTTGAGGATTCATGCGCCCGATTTTATTGAAAAAGTTAAGCTTTTTCGGCTTTTCTTCTTCAAAAGTCGATTGAAACGGTTCGCCTGCCGGGTCTTGAAGCATATCGCCCCGGGGCAGCTCATTCGTTATATCGGCTGCCGCGTAATCAAACGCATTTTCGGCGGAATTTTGAGGATTATTTGTTTCGCCGCTTCGGTTTTCCATAAAAAAGGTTCTCCTCCCGCAAAGATTTTAATCAGGACTTTTTTAAGTATATCACACTATGCGCACTTATTCAATGCGAAAAACAAACAAAAATGCGAAAGGGAAACGGGGAAAGAGCAAAATAAGCATAAAAAACCGGACAGGCTTTCGCCTGCCCGGCCGGGGTTCATGCTGCCGTAAACTTGTGAACCGAATCGATGAACGAATTCCGTTCACGGCGATGACTGCCGATTGTTACATAATGTTGTCGTATTCGTTTACGATGATGCTGTGTGCGGGCATTGCGGAAGTATCGTCGGATACTTTAACGGTGCCGTCGAACATGCTCTTTACAAGGGCCTTATAGTCGTCCTTTGTGAAGGTGTCCGTCCACTGAGTGGATTCCATGGGGATCTGAACGTAGTTAAGTTCGGGATCGTCGCCGGATACGAGGCCGAGGGTTGCGATCTTGCCGCCGTAGTTAGCCCAATTGCCGTTTTCGATAACGTCTTTGAGGGTTGCCTTGACGGTTGCGCCGAGACCCTTCATTGCGGAGGTAACGGTCATGCCTTCGGTGCCGAGCTTGTTGATGGTTGCTGCCTGGTCGGTGTCAACGCCGATAACCTTGCCGTTTGCCTTCTTTGCAGCTTCGGTTGCGGAGGTGTAGATGCCGCCGCCGCATGCGAACACAACCTGAACGCCCTTTTCCTGATACCAGGTGTCCATATAAGCGGTGATTTCGGGAGTGCCTGCGAACTTGTTGCCGTAAACATATTCAACGGTGATTTCATCGTTCATTTCTTTGCCTGCGTCGTTGCAGCCCTGAACGAAACCGTAGCCGTAGCGGATAACAGCGGGAACTGCCATGCCGCCGAGGAAGCCGAGGTGGGTATAGCCGAGCTTAACCGCTGCATAACCTGCCATATAGCCGCAGAGTTCTTCTTTATAAACTGCGCAGTATACGTTTTCGCTGATGTGTTCCTTGTTGTTTTCGTCGATGAGACCGGCTCTTGCGCCGGTTTCGTCATGCTTATAGAAGCAGTCGAAAAGGTCGTATTCGGAAACATCGAGAGCGATGAACTTAACATCCTTGTACTCTTCCTTGTCCTGAACCTGATAAAGCGTTCCCGCAAAAGCAAAGCCGGGCATAACGATGATGTTGTAGCCGCCGTCGATGGCTTCTTCAACTTTTGCAACGCGCTCTTCGGTGGAGTCGCCTGCGGGTTTGAAGTACTGGAAGTCAATTTTGTTTGCATCACAGTATTCCTTGCAGGCTTCATAGGTGGTCTGGTTGAAAGACTGGTCGGTGATGTCGCCGTAGTCGGTGATCATTGCGACTTTGTAGTCGCCCTTCTGCGTTCCGCTCCGGTCACATGCGGCAAGCATGGGAACGAGCATCAGTGCTGCAAGAATGATTGCAAGCAGTTTCTTCATGGTATTTACCCTCCATGTGGAAAATTTGATTATATACGCGATGCTCGGCGGAAATTCCGCAGATAAACCGCGTATATATTCATTATAACAGACTTTCCTGCAAAAGGGAAGAGGAAAAATGAATCGGAAGTGTTTTTTTAGGAAAAACTTTGACGGCTTTTTCGGAAGACGCTGCCGTAGTACAGCTGCACGCTTTAATTCAGCGGAGACACAAAGAAGCCGGAATGCAAGCACGCCGACTTCTTATATGTTATGAGAGCGAAAGAACAAACTTCCGCCAAACTCATATGATGCCTTTACCGAACACTTTCACAAGCAATGTCCTTCGCCTGTGGTTATTCGCGCTTCTTGCGAAGAGTAATAATGCCTGCTCCTGCGGCAATAACCGCGATGCTGAGACCGATAAGGCTTACAGCACCGGTTCCGGGCACGGGTGTGGGCTCCGGAGCATCCGTGGGAGGTACGGGTGTGGGTTCCGGAGCATCCGTGGGAGATACGGGTGTGGGTTCCGGAGTGTCCGTAGGAGGTACGGGTGTGGGTTCCGGAGCATCCGTGGGAGGTACGGGTGTGGGTTCCGGAGTGTCCGTAGGAGGTACGGGTGTGGGTTCCGGAGTGTCCGTAGGAGGCACCGGAGTGGGTTCTGTCGGCTGCTCGGGATCGGAAACTTCAAGATCGTTCGGGAGGAACATTGCCATATAATCACCGCCGTTGTAAAGCCCTCCGCAAAACTCAGTTTCTCCGGTATGATAGTCGAGAATATAGAGACCGTTGGACAGGGAGTTGCACCAGTAAATGCACTGGTTGTCGTGATCGAATTCCATTGTGTTCGCGAAATAGGTCGGAATACCGGTATCGGCGATGATTGAGCATTCGCCTGTTTCAAGGTTGACGCTTGCCAATTTGCCGGTGTCGGTCCTGTCATAGGAACCGGTATCACTTGCAAGAATTGTGTAGGCATTTCCTTCGGAATCGATGGTAAAACCCCATGCGTTTTTGCCGAGGGTATTCATTTCAGCAATGGTAGTAATAGAACCGTCGCGGCGATCAACTTCGACAAGCCAAAAGTCGCTGCCGTAATGAGTTGCCATTGCAAACATTCGCTGCCGCTCGTGATCATAAGCCATGTCATAAACAAGGTAGTCGCCTGCTTCCTCGCCGGCAGGGAATGTGATCTCCCATGTGGTAAGATCAATAATATAAAAATCGCCGCTGTACATACCGGGCTTGGTATAACCGTAGACATAATTGCCTGCAACGGCTGCGCTTGATGTGCCCGGTCGAACAGCGGGGCAGTCGGGAATGTCGAGGACATGCTCGATAATATCCGGGGCAAGGTCGGTAAAATGAGCGATGAAATCCTGATTGCCGCCGATCGGATCATACTGGATGTATGCATAAAGATTGGCAAACCGTGCATCGTTAGTGACAGTTACAGTTACGGCGGAACTGATACCGCCGTCAACGGATGTCACGGTTATTTCGGCGCATCCTTCGGAAACTCCCGTAACCATGCCGTCTTCAGAAACGGCGGCGACGGAAGGATCCGATGAAGCAAACGTAACGGTCTTTTCGGTTGCGTTTTCGGGAAGGACAGTGTACTTGAGTTTATATTTCCCGTTTTCGGGAATTTCACGGGGTTCATCAACGGCGATACTTTCAACATGAATCATATCGAAAACGCGAACCTCATCCAACCATGCCGTGTCCCAGGATTCACTGTATTGGCCGTCCTTTTCATACACCCAGCTGAAAGTGTATTCTCCCGAGGAAGGAATGGGGAAGACAAACTTTTCGAGCGGAGCATAATAATTCATAATGCCGGACCAACGCGCAATTTCCTGACCGTTGGAATAAAAAATCAGGAAGTCACAGTCCTGCTGAGACATAACTCGATAGCTGAATTCGAGAATCTGCCCTGCTTGCGCAAAAACGGTTGTGGAGACGTTTGATTTTGAGCTGTCCAAGTCGCGGTTTGATGATTTTGCTGCATCGATGTCAATGGACCAGTCGAGTGCATTGTCGGAATCTCCGTTAAAGAAAGTAAGCTCTCCTCCTTCAACGTTCAGTGCTTCGTCAAGAGTCTGTGCATCCCGCGTGCCGGCGGTAAGCCCGTTTGGGTCCGTTAAGAACGGCGCAGCTCCTGCAAGCGGCGCGGCAACGATCGAAAGCAGTGTCACGGCAGTTACGATCAGTGCAAAAAACTTTTTCATTTTTTTCTCCTTGTTGTTAATTTTATTTGCCCGTCAGCGGGCTGTGGCTCTGCGGCAAAGAACACCAAATATGTTGATTGAATGCTTAACCTCAATTCAGTGATGTTTACCGTACACTAAATATAATCTCTGACCACAGCTTTTGTCAATAGCTTTTTTCAAAAAAATATGGTATAATGGAAATATATTAAAATGTTGCCGCTGCATTTTTATGTGCGGCAGGAAAGTATGGTATCAACGATCGTATGAAACAGATGAGCCCTCTGCCCATTTTTGAGGCAAACTGCTTCTTTAAAAACCACATAAATGGCTTCACAACGGAAAGGTTTTATCAGATAATTAAAAAACGTTTTCCGAAAAATGAAGCGGAGTACAAAGCTCAGTTCGATATTTTGCTGCAGGTTGATGCGCAGCTTACGCTTAATATTGCGATAACACGGGAGGAAGCGGAATTGCTGTACTGTCCGCTTTCAATAAAGCATGATGAAGATGCTGTTGTTGCACAGGACGGACTTGCAGATATCCTCATACCGGACATAATGGCCTATAATTGCACAGATTGCAATGATTTTTTTGCGCACCTCCGTGCGGAAAAGCCGAATATTCCAACACGCATTGCCGCTGCGGTCTGTCCGGACGAAAAACCGCCTGCTGTTTGCGGAACAGCGGAATTGCTCGCACTGATTAACGGATGTGATTGGCGCGAAAGTTCAAAGCTGACATTGATAGAGCTTGCGTTTAATCCGGAAAAATATATCTCAATTCTTGAACGCGCTCTCATCCCTGTTGCTGCAGCATTTGAGGCATGCCGGGGACTCTGGAAGCCGCTTGTCGAGGCTTTCGATGCGAATTTCGGATTGCCGGAGCAATACGCCGATATTCTTCACGAAAGATTCGGCGACATTGTTCCAAAGGCGAAAAGATACTATGCTGTTCCGACAGTCACGGGATTCCGACAAGTGTTTTTTTCCGAACCGGGACAGGAAAACTGTATGGCGGTTATAGGTGTGCTCTATGATACTTTGCTGAAGATTTCGACGCTGGAGTCAAACTCGGAAGCGGAACTTTCGCGGATTATGAGTGTGCTGGGGGATCCGAGCCGCTTTAACATTGTTCTTCGACTTGCAAAGCAAAAATCTTACGGTCGGGAGCTTGCAAAGCTTTTGAATATTACCCCGGGCGCGGTGTCTCAACATCTCAGCATCCTTATGAGTACCGGACTCATTGAATCAAATAATATCGGCAATCGTGTTTATTACTCGCTTAACAACAAAAAAATGCAGCATTTTATTCACTTGCTGCAATGCACGTTTCCGCTTGCAGAGGAGGAATGACGAGCATACGCAGTACAGCGGAAATATAGTTGCAGAATGTATAAAAACTGCAAGTATATGCGTCGGAGCGGCTTAACAGTCGCTCTTTTATTATTTAACTAAAAGTTGATTTGCATAGTGGACGCACAACTACTTTCGGTCGTTCGGCTCTCGCATACTTTTGAAACAGTTTCGCTGTTTATGTAATCTCATGGCTTTGTCCGAATATATTGCCCTATGCATGTATTTTCGTCTTTTTCGGTGTTTGCTTAACAGGCACTTTCTATATCCATAGAACAAAATCCCGAATAATCGTTCCATATGTATGGACTTTTCTTTTTTTATGTGTTAAAATGCATATACACGCATGATCGAGACATCGTGCGCAGAAAAAAGAGAAAGAGGAACAAAAATGAAAAGTATCAAAAGACTCGCGGCTGCGGTTCTGGCTTTTGTGATGCTGTTCACCGCCGCAGTCGGAATGACGACCGCCGCAGCGGAAGGCGCAGCAATCCCGGGCGCGGCGGCGAAAACGGCCCCGACGCTTGACGAGGCCCTCAACATTGCGGGCGGCACACTGCATTTTGAACCCTATATGCCCGGTGAAGTTGTATGGCCCGAGTGGACGGTTCAAACCGGCAGCGAACCGGGACATGAGGCTTATGCAATGAGCAGCACGGAGGACAGCACATATCTTTGCCTGAAGAATGTTGAACTCGGCGGCAACGAAACGCTGCAGCTGGACTACAAATGGTTCTTTATGTACAACGGCACCAGCAATCTGCAAGTCGAATTCGGCCCCGCGGGCGATCCGTACAACATGTTTGCTCTCACCGTTGAAAGCCCTGTCAATCAATACGACGGAACATGGCATGCGGGCAATGTTGACCTTGCGGAAGCTCTTGAACTTATGGGCTGGGAACCCGGCAGCTATGATATCAACATCAACTTCTCAAAGAACGGCGACGACACGAGCTATGCCTGCATCGACAACATCCGCCTCGGCGAGCGTGTTTCGGTAACCGGCGTTTCCGTGGAGGACGCTGAACTTTACGTGGGAACGAGCCGCAAACTGACCTGCGTCGTTTCCCCCGTTGAAGCAACCAACAAGAAAGTCGTTTTTGAAAGCGATGACTGGAGTGTTGCGGAAATTAATTACGAAACCGGTGTTGTTACCGGTATCACACCGGGCACAACGACCGTCACCGTCACAACGGAGGACGGCGGATTTACCGACAGCTGCACCGTGACCGTCAGCGAACTCGGCGAGATCACTTTTTACGGCAACAGCATCAGCAGCTCATCCGGCACATATGCGGGCAATTGGATAAGCTTTACCAATCGCAGCCTTGAAACGGAGGCTGCAAACCTCGGCCCTGCACTTCCCACGGGTTATGCGGCGGAATATGTCGGCGGGGTTATTTACGGTTACGCGCTGACGGAAGGCGGGATGCAGCTTTATACCTGCACTCTTGACGATCTGTCTCCCGTTCCGCACGGCGTGCCCAACAATCGCAAGTATGTCATGGATATGGCGTATAACTATGCAGACGGCACGATGTATGCGCTGAACGTGCATTCCAACCTTGTGGGCGTTCAAACGGTGAAACGTTTCCTGTGCAAAGTCGATATCGTTTCCGGCAAGCTTTACGATGAAAAGCTGATTGACTGCGGCGACGGCGTTGAAGCGGTTGCCATTGCAATTTCCGCCGACGGTGCGGCATATGTAATGGATAATTTCGGACAGCTCCGCACGCTGAATCTTGAAACGGGCACAACAAACGCTATCGGCTGGTCGGGACTGAATACGAGTTCACATGTTCAGTCAATGGCATTTGACCACGATACGAACACGCTGTACTGGGCAAATGTTATGGACGAAGAAACCGCGTTCTACCTTATTGACACCGTGACAGGTGCAGGCACATGCCTTGGCATGATCGGCGGCAACCCCACCGAAATTTCCGGTCTGTTCACCGTCAGCGAGAGCGTTTCCGCAGAACCTCCCACACCCCGCGCGGTGACTGTTGCCTTTGTTGACGAAGTCACGGGCGAAACTCTCGGCACGGCAGAAAAACTGCAGTGCGAACAAATGACGGCCGAGGATTACCCCGAAGCTCCCGCGCATGAGGGCTTTGAATTCCGCCGTTGGAGCGTTGAAGCGGGTGATGAGGTCTATGAAGACACCGTTGTGAAAGCAAAATACACCCGCCTCCGCCATGAGGGCGATGCAGCTGTTATTCTGCGTGCAGCGGATGTGTGGGGCAACGGCGGGGGCTATCAGATGCTTCTTGACGCGGATCACAACACATATTATTACGATGGCTTTGCCGATCCCGATGATCTCGGCGAGACTCAGGTGATCCCTCCGTTCGGCGGCTTCACGGAATTCGGCGATGCCGATCCCGCAGACTACGAACTGTTCGAATACACCCTTCCGTTCGATGCGGACGGACGCTGCTCAACGGAAAAAATCATTTGCGATGATATGATGAAAATCTATATCCCCGCAGGCGTTTACGATTGGTGCATCACGAACCCCACTCCCGGCGACCGCATTTGGATCGCAAGCAACGACGGCAGCTGCCGCGGCAGGGAGGACGATTTTGAGTTTGAAGCCGGCAAAACCTATGTATTCGATGTTAAATTCGAAAACAACGGCGACAGGGTCGATCTCACGGTTTACGATGATGAACAGTACGTTGTAAGGTTTATTGACGGTGCAACCGGGGAAACCATCGGCACGCAGCTCGTTGCCGGCGGTTCCGCCGCGGAACTTCCCGAACTTCCCGTTCACGAGGGCTGGTTCTCCTTCGGTTGGAATGCTGATGTTTCATGCGTTACCGAAGATATGACCGTTACGGCACTGTTCGCATTGCCGGGCGACCTTGATATGTCGGGCACCGTGGATATTTCGGATGCGATTCTCATCCTGCGTCATGCAATGGGCGCGGGCGAGCTTACCGAAATGCAGCTTGTTCTCGCCGACATTGACAACAGCGGCGATGTTTCCGCAGTTGATGCACTGACGGTTCTGCGCAGAGCAATGGGCATTTGAATGGGCATTTGAATGGGCATTTGAATGAATTGAACCGGGGCATGTATCGCCCCCAAACAAAACAATAACAGGCATTGACACCGGCGGGCGGAGCGTTCATTCTCCCGTCGGTGTTTTTATAAGGCTTTGTCCGCCGCTTCCGAAAACATGCCGAAAACGCAACGAACACATGCCGAACGCCGCTTTCTTCAAAATCCGGCCGAAAAAATCCCGTTCGACAGTTGAAAGAAACCGCGCAGGGTATTATAATATGGTATGAGTATGCGGAGCGGTACGGAGTTTTTGCGAACTTCGGAGGATTTGCCTCTGCACCGCATCCGACACGAAAGGAGAAAACGGAAAATGAGGAGAAGTATGCTGTTTTTGCCCGGCAACACGCCGAACATGATCATAAACGGCGATGCGCTCGGTGCCGACAGTATCATTCTGGATCTGGAAGATGCAGTCTCGCCGGATGAAAAGGATTCCGCAAGGCTGCTCGTTCGCAGCGCAATGAAAAATATGGGCTTTGCGGGCTGTGAAATCACCGTCCGCATAAATTCAATAGATACCGATTACTGGAAGGACGATCTTGAGGCCGTGATTCCTCTTAAGCCCGACCTTATTATGCCCCCCAAGGCAAGCTGCGCGGAGGATATGCGCATTATTGATGAATACATTGCGGGAATCGAACGCCGCTGCGGCATGGAAGTCGGAACGGTAAAACTTATTCCGCTTATCGAAACGGCTCTCGGTGTTGAAAACGCATTCAATATTGCTTCGGCCTGTCCGCGCGTTGCGGCATTATTCCTCGGCGGCGAGGATCTGACGGCGGATCTGCGCTGCAAGCGCACAAAGCAGGGCAACGAGATAAACTATGCCCGCACGCGGCTCGTCTGCGCCGCCCGTGCGGCCGGGGTCGATGTTTATGACACTCCGTTCACCGACGTTAACGACGATGAGGGCATAGTGCGCGATGCGGAATATGCAAAAAGCCTCGGCTTCAGCGGCAAATCCGCGATTGCACCGCGCCATGTGCGCGTAATAAACGAAGTGTTCAGCCCGTCCGCAAAGGATATTGAATACGCAAGGCTTGTGTTCGAGGCGATCCGCATCGGCAAGGAACAGGGCAAGGGCGCGGTTTCGCTGCGCGGCAAAATGATAGACAAGCCCATTGTTGAGCGTGCAAGGCAAACGCTTGAAATCGCAAAACAACTCGGGCTGGACGGAGGTGCCGAATAATGAAAACAAAGCTTACCGAATCTGTCAAACAGGCAATTGTCAACAGCGGACTCCGCAGCGGAATGACAATTTCGTTCCATCACCACCTGCGCAACGGCGACTATGTTTTGAACATGGTGCTTGAAGCGATTGCGGAACTCGGAATCGGCGATCTGACGGTGAACGCAAGCTCACTCTTTGATGCGCACCGTCCGCTTAAGGAACATATCAAAAACGGTGTTGTAACAACGCTTCAAACGGACTACATGTCCCGGGAACTCGGAAGATTCATTTCTGCCGGCGGAATGAAAAACCCCGTTCAATTCCGCACGCACGGCGGCAGACCCTGCGATATTGAAAACGGAAAAACTCCGATAGATGTTGCATTTATCGCCGCGCCTGCTTCGGATGCAATGGGCAATTGCACGGGCAAAATCGGCAAATCCGCCTGCGGCTCGCTGGGCTATGCAATTCCGGACGCAAAATGTGCAAAGCATGTTGTTGTTATCACCGACGAACTGCATCCCTATCCGCTCATCGAATGGTCGATCCCCGAAACGGATGTTGATCAGGTCGTTGCGGTGGAGTCCATCGGTGACCCGAACGGAATCGTTTCCGGAACAACAAAAATCACCCGCGATCCCGTCGGTTTGCTGATGGCAATGACGGCTGTGGACGTTATAAAAGCTTCCGGTCTGCTGAAGGAAGGCTTCTCGTTCCAGACGGGCGCGGGCGGAGCATCCCTTGCGGCGGCAAAATATCTTAAGGATGTTATGCTTGCCGAAAAAATACGCGGCAGCTTCGGCCTCGGCGGCATCACGGGCTATATGGTGGATATGCTCAACGAAGGCTGCTTCGAATCCCTGCTGGATGTTCAGTGCTTCGATTTGAAGGCGGTTGAATCCATAAGGAGCAACCCGCGCCATCGTGAGATTTCCGCAACGCACTATGCTTCTCCCGGTGCAAGCAGCGCGGTGACGGACAGCCTGGATGTTGTTATTCTCGGCGCAACGCAGATAGACACGGATTTTAATATCAACGTGCATACGGATTCCGACGGCAGGATAATGGGCGGCTCGGGCGGACACAGCGATACGGCGGCGGGTGCAAAACTTGCAATGATAATCGCGCCGCTTTCCCGTGCAAGGCTTCCCATCGTGACGGACAGGGTGAACTGCATATCCACTCCGGGCAGCACGATAGACGTGCTTGTCACTCAAAAGGGCGTTGCCGTGAACCCGAAAAACACGGAACTGCATGACAGACTGCGTGAGGCAGGCATAAAACTTGTTGACATAAACGAGCTCAAAGCCCTGGCGGAACGCACGAGCGGCGTGCCGAAAAAGCCCGCTCTCGGCGACAGAATCGTTGCAAACGTTATCTATCGCGACGGAACGGTTATCGACACGATAAAGCAGGTCGCGGACTGAGAGGAACTGCGGCTCGGAAACGAAAAGATAAACGGCGGGCGAGCGGGGCAGTAAAAAGCGATAAAAATTAAGAAGAAACAGCCGTGTTCGCCCGCACAAACAGAATACATAAATGCCGGTTCGGATCGTTCGAAGCACAAAGTGCGGAGATTCGAAGTCCGTGCGTTCCAAAAAATACAGCATAAGGAGATAAACCATGCGGGAAATTAACGCGCAGCTCATAACCGATAAGGTTGCGGAGCTTTGCATTGACGCCAATTGCAGCCTTCCCTGCGATATCAGAAAGCGCATTGAGGATGCAAGGGCAAACGAACCGTGGGCAACGGCTCAGGGCATACTCGATAAAATTATCGAAAACTATAATATTGCGGATGAAAACCGCGCACCCATCTGTCAGGATACGGGCGTTGCCTGTGTGTTTTTGAAGATCGGGCAGGATGTCCATATCAACGGCGACCTTACGGAGGCCGTCAACGAGGGTGTTCGCCGCGGCTATCGCGACGGATATCTGCGTAAATCTGTCGTCAAAGACCCGCTGCGCAGAGTCAACACGGGCGACAACACTCCCGCAATGCTCTATATCGAGCTTGTTCCGGGCGATAAAATCGAGCTTACCGTTGCACCGAAAGGCTTCGGCAGCGAGAACATGAGCCGTATTGCAATGCTCAAGCCCTCCGACGGCATTGAAGGCGTGAAGAATTTTATTCTTAAAACGGCGGAAGAGGCGGGCCCCAATCCGTGTCCTCCGATCGTTATCGGCGTCGGTATCGGCGGAACGTTCGACAAAGCAGCATTGCTTGCAAAAAAAGCACTGATGCGCAGCACCGACGAGCGCAATGCGGATGAGTTTTATGCGGAGCTGGAAAATGAAATGCTCCGAAAGGTCAATGCGCTCGGCATCGGGCCGCAGGGCTTCGGCGGAAAAACCACTGCGCTTGCGGTCAATATCGAGGCTATGCCCACGCATATTGCAGGCTTGCCCGTTGCGGTGAACATCAATTGCCATGTTACAAGGCATAAGAGTGCGACAATCTGAGTTCGGGAGGAACAAACGAATGGAAAGACATATCACCCTGCCGTTAACGCGTGAGGAAGCGCGTACTATTAAAAGCGGCGAACAGCTCCTGCTGTCCGGCGTTATATACACCGCGAGGGATGCGGCGCATAAACGGCTTTGCGAACTTGTTGAAAAGGGCGAACCGCTGCCCTTTGATGTTAAAAACGCAACGATTTATTACGTCGGCCCCACTCCCGCAAAGCCCGGACAGGTCATAGGTTCGGCAGGCCCGACAACAAGCTACCGCATGGATGCGTATTCGCCGACGCTTATCCGCGAGGGCGAAACGGGCATGATCGGCAAAGGCAAGCGCAATGCGGAGGTCATCGATGCAATGAAAAAATACGGTGCGGTCTATTTTGCCGCAATCGGAGGCGCAGGTGCGCTGCTTTCAAGCTGCATCAAAAAGGCGGAGATAATTGCATACGAGGATCTCGGTGCGGAGGCGCTCCGAAGGCTTGAGGTTGAAAACTTCCCCGTGGTTGCGGTTATAGACAGCGAGGGAAACAACCTTTACGAAAAGGGCCGCAGAGAGTATCTTGAGACCGTGGACGCAAACGGAAATGCATAATTCGTTATGCTGTGCCGTATCGGCACAAGAACGATAAAAAACTTTTTTAAAACAGCCGGAACATCATCCGTCCCGAAATTGCAGGGCAGCGGGTGGTGTTCCGGCTTTTCCGCGCAGTGTCATTCGCGCGGACGATCGTCGTTTTGTTCAATCCCCATTCGTCGCTTTGCTGCGACAAGGTCATCGATAATAACACGGATATGTGACAATTCCTCCGTGCTCAGCCCGTCAACGATTATGGATGTTCGATTGTCCAGCCCGAGCAGAAAATCCGTTGATACGGAGAAGAAATCCGCAATTTTCATAAGCATTTCGATCGAGGGCTGAATATTTCCGTTTTCCCAGTTTGAAATGCTCTGTTTGGATACATTAAGTTTTTCTCCGAGTTCAACCTGGCTGATGCCGCGAACGCTGCGCAGCAGCCTTATGTTATCACCCAACATGGAATGCAGTCTCCCTTCTTTGCTTTTTTTGTTGTGCAATTGTATTTTTATACGGATTCATGCGCCGTATACGGCAGGGCTGCACACCGACTTCGGATTTTACCGTAAGAAGGTTCGCTGTCTCCTGAATACAACCGCAGCTGTCGGTACAATTTTAAGGTCAATCTTTCCGATACATAAATACCATGATATTGCATTGATGGACAACGGACAACTTCGCTCAAAGTGATGAAAAAAAGGTACAAATAAGGGCAGTGTTTGCATAATTTCGCCGAACGGAGAAAATTTTGCTCCGGCGGCGTTTCGTTGTCAAATTTGCTTTCAAAAACGAATAGATTTTATATTGAACCGCATTTGCTGCATTTGGGTTCACGCAGCCGGGGAATTGTGTTATAATATGCAGAATTGCTGCGGTTTTTAAAATACATATGCGCACCGCTTTGCAGCGGGAATGCACTGCATGCCGCCTGAAAGGAAATAAAACAATGAGCAATATGACAAAAGTTATCATCGGCATCGTTCTGCCGTTTCTCGGAACAACGCTCGGTTCCGCAACAGTCTTCTTTCTGAAGAAAGAAATGAATTCAAAGCTTCAAAACCTTCTGCGCGGTTTTGCGGCGGGCGTTATGATCGCCGCTTCGGTATGGTCGCTGCTGATTCCGTCAATTGACATGGCGGAGGCTGCGGGCAAAACTGCGGCATGGCTGCCCGCCGTTGTCGGCTTTCTTATCGGCATCGGATTCATGCTGCTGTTGGACAGCCTGATTCCGCATCTGCATACGAATTCCGCCCGCCCGGAAGGCCGCCCCTCCGCAATGGGAAAAAACCTTATGCTGATGCTTGCCGTAACGCTGCATAATATCCCCGAAGGAATGGCCGTCGGCATCGTCCTTGCGGGTATGCTTAACGGAAACAATGCAATAAGTGCCTCCGGCGCAATAGCTCTCGCTGTCGGTATTGCGATTCAAAATTTCCCGGAAGGCGCAATAATTTCAGCCCCCCTCGCCGCAAGCGGAACCTCGAAAGGCAAAGCCTTTGCCTGCGGAACCCTCTCCGGTGTTGCCGAGCCTGTCGGCGCAATACTGACCATCCTCGTAACCTCTCTCGTAACACCCGTGCTGCCCTATATCCTCGCTTTCGCCGCCGGTGCAATGATCTATGTTGTCATCGAAGAACTTATCCCCGAGTCCCGGTCCGATGAGCACAGCAATGTCGGCACCGTCGGTGCCGCCCTCGGGTTCGCACTGATGATGCTGCTCGATGTCGCCTTGGGGTGAGGGAAGATTTGGGAAAGCTGTTTCAACAGCATGAAAATCAGCTTGACGGAAAAACTGAAGAAAAAAATATGCCGTAATAAACGAAACAGCCGTCGCATGACGGCTGTTTTGGCATCCCCGGCGCGATTCGAACGCGCGACCTTCCGCTTAGGAGGCGGACGCTCTATCCTGCTGAGCTACGGAGACATTTACCAATAATTATTCTATCTTATTTTTGAGAAAGAGTCAATCACTTTATGCGGGCGGGATGAAATATATCTTGGAGACGGCGCCGGGTACTGATGTTTTTTCGGACGGCGGTGAAGGAGACGGCAGCCCGGGGTGCAATTTTCTGCTTTTGAGGAGAAAAATCGGGTTCCTCTTGAAAATAGAAAAAGAAATGGTAGAATATTGGACAAAGGACACAAACGTGCTTAAGGAGGTGCAAAACATGCCGGCGAGGACAAAAATCATTGCGGCGTACCCATCGCTTTCACCTGCGGAGCGGCAGGCGGCGGACTTTATCCTTTCCGATCCGGATGCGGTTCCGCATCTTTCGATAAAGCAGATTGCGGCGCGGGCGGGGGTCAGTATGCCGACCGTGACGCGGCTTGTACGGAGGGCGGGCTACAGCGGTTTTACGGAGCTGCGAATTGCGCTTGCCGGAAGTTTTACCAAAAACAAACCGGTTGCATCGGGCGATGATGACGGCGAGTTTTTCAGCAAGCTGATGCTCGGTCAGATGCGTTCTGTAGAAGCAGCGCTTAAGGCTGCGGATGCGGAAAGAATTTGCGCACTTGCCAAACGGCTTGTGACGAGCACGGGGTGTGTGCTGCTGTGCGGTGCGGGAGCAGCGGCGGGGATTGCCGAAAGTGCGGGCAGCGCACTTGTTGAACTCGGAATCCGTGCGGTTTGCCCGCAAAAACCCGAAACCCGGGCGGCATATTCCGCGCTGCTCGGTGAAGGAGACACTCTGTTCTGCATCCGTTCCGAAGGAAGCAGGGAAAGCGCGCAGCAACTGACGGAATGCATTCGAACGGCAAAAAAGGGTGGTGCGTACACTGTTTTTGTTTGCAATGAGCCTTGCATTTCGGCGGAGAGTGAAGCGGATTGCAGCATTTGCACAACATGCGAAAGCGATATTCGCAGACTTTTGGGCTATGCAACATCGGCATCGCTTGTTGCGTTTACGGAAGCTTTACTCGCGCTCACGGCGCGATATGCGGGAAAAATTCCGGAGAACGCATACCGGGGAAGAATGCAGTGAACAGCTGAAAGGGAATATAAACAAAATGAGAATCATTGAGGATTTGCATACACATACATATTACAGCCACGGCAAAAACGGCCCGCGCGACAATGTGCTTCGGGCGTTGGAGCTCGGACTTGAGGCGGTTGCGGTCAGCGAACATGCGGGCGGCAACATGTATTACGGTGTCCGCGGGAAAAAACTGGAGCGGCTGAACGCGGAGCTTGCGGAACTGCGTCGGGAGTTTGACGGACGTATCCGCGTGCTGCGCGGCTTGGAATGCAACGTAATGAATTTCGGTGAAAGCGATATCCCGAAGGACCGCAGCGAATATGATGTCATTATTCTTGGGTACCACAAGGGAATTCCGCCGGTGAACAGATTTGCGCGGCATATCCTTTTCGAAAGTTTCGGCGGGAAATCGACTCCGCGGCGCAACACCGAATCGCTCATGGCGGCGGCGGAAAAGGGTCATGCAGATATTATTTCGCACCCGAACCTTTATTTGACTCTGGACATTCCGTATCTTGCGGACTGTGCAAGGCAGCTTGGTATTTTGCTGGAAATAAACTCCTCGCATGTAAGCCTGACCCCGGAGGAGATAAAAACGATACACGAACACGGGGCGGGGCTTATCATCGGCAGTGACGCTCATGTCAGCTCCCGTGTCGGTGATTTTGCAAACGGAATCGAATTCGCAAAACAGGCGGGAGTTTTGAATTCGGTTGTTAATATTGAATTATAATGCAGAATGCACGGTGCATCGACCGATGTCCGAAAGTACGGAGGCTCAGGTTCGGAAGAACCGCCTGCAAAGCTCCGAAAGCGCGGCCTCGAGCTGCGCACAGCTGCGCCAGCCGCTTCCGATAGGTGCGTTCGGACGGCTTTTTCCGTGAAAATCGCTTCCGCAGGTTGCAAACAGTCCGAATTCACGGGAAAGGGAAGAGAAAAGCCGCGTCTCACCTTCCGTTGCGGCACCGTAAAAAGCTTCAATACCCCATATTCCCTTGTCGGCAAGGTCGCGGACAAGCTCATGCGGATCGCATTTTTTCATCAGCATCGGGTGGGCAAGTATTGCAGCTCCGCCCGCGCCCGTAACGGCATCGATGACAGCCTGCGGAGAGGGGTGTTTTTGCTTTATATCCGCAAGAGCGTCTCTGTTCAGTATGCGGCGGAAGGCATCGGCTGTGTTTTCGGCGTGGCCTGCTGCGGCGAGCGCGGCAGCATAGTTTGCGCGGGTCGTGGATTCGCTGCGGATAAGATAATCCGAAACATCCATGCCCATTTTGCGCAGCTTGATTTCAAGCAGACGGTTGCGCTCCTCGCGAAGAGCGGTTTGTTCCGCAAGCAGTTTTTGAAAACACGGCGCGTCGATATCCTGCCCGATGCCGAGAATGTGAAGCTTGTCGGCATAGTCCGCTTCGGCCTCAACTCCGGGAAGCATCCGAAGCCCAAGCTGTGCGGCACGGGACAGCGCGGCGGGAACTCCGCGCACACAATCGTGGTCAGTCAGCGCGAGCAGCTCAATTCCGGCGGCTTTTGCAAGCTCAGCAACATGTTCCGGGGATTCGCTTCCGTCGGAACAGCGGGAGTGTGTGTGCAAATCATACATTGTGTTTTCCTCCGTGTACACGGCGAAGCCCGTGCGGGTGATTCGGCCGTGCTTTAGTCTGTCGGAATGCCGACTGCGTTTGAAATAATTATACATGAGACCGCGAAGAAATGCAACGGCGGAACAAAAACAATATATCTGCCGGAGATGATTGTCGGAAAAGCGCGTATATTGTATAATTAAAGGATGCGGGAGTTTACGCATGAAGGGCGGGAAACTCAAAAAATATCGAGGCGAAAACCGATATGATAAACGTGAAAGAAAAGAAAACCGAACGAACCGAAAAAATCGGGAAAGGACAAACAGCACCGAAAAGAAAGAAAACGGCGACGGTCGAGCGCATTGCGCAGGCGATAGGCTCAAAACGTTTTCTTGCAATTGTGCTGTGCTGCTGTGCCTGGGCGGTGTTCCATGCAGTGAACATGTATGCCGTTTATTCCGATTTGCTTAAGCGCGTTCGGGATGCGCTTCCGATTTATTCCGGAGAGGAAATGCAGCGATTTGCGGAGCTGACTTCCGACCTGATATATACTTTCAGAGTCACGGCGGGAATTTACTGCATACTTGAATGCATTTTGCCGATTGCGGCGGCGGCGGCATTTGCGGCGGTGCATTGCGATGCACGGCGGGGACAGCTTGCGGAGGGTTCGGGAATTCCGCTGCTTCGAATGACGCTTGCGGTGCAGGTTGTCATCGGAATTGCCGCAGCCGTGACGCTGTGCCTGCTTGTCGTCTGTGCGGCGGAACTGGAGCAAGATATAATCGTTTTTCGCAAAACCGTACTTAACATCATTGCAACGCCTCCGCCCGTGTTTACTCCGATGCGCATTGCGGCGATAATAATTACTGCGGGCGGGATAAATGCTGCGCTGTGCACACTTGAATGCTTTTTGTTCCGCATGTTCGGAAATGTTCGAAGTCAGCTTTCTGCGGAGCCGAACGGCGGCAGGGCGGAAATACGGCTGCAGGGGGCGGAATATCTGCTGTTCGGTCTCGGGCTTGCTTCGGCGGCGTGCGCGATTGTTCTGCTTACGGCGATTGTGGCAATGGGGCAGCGGCATCCGTCCGTTTACAAAAGCGGAATCATCAATGCGTTCAATCCGCCGGCATTTGCCGCCGCGGCGTGTGCGCTTTTCACCGGTATGAAGCTGTGCAGAAGCTGTGAACAACATGAAGCTGTGAACAATAAGAAAAAAACTGCTGCGGAAGATGCAGGCAGCTAAAATGGGATACAAATCCGTTTATAACGAAAAAAAGCAGAGCCGCTGCGGCGAACTCTGCTTTTTGTTGTTCTTGCGGGAAGAGTCTCGGAAAGTCGCTTTTGCGAAAACGGTTTGTTTAACCGTCTTTTTCACAAAAACACGAAACACTAACTCAACCGACGGCTGAAGGAACCGTTATTTTTCGTCCTTTGAATCGTCGCACTCGGAGAACACAGCCCTGAGCCTGTCAAGAATATCAATTATATATTCTTTGTTGAGCGTGTAATAGGTTTTTGCGGTGCGCAGATCGCATTCCACAAGGTTTGCCGCAACAAGGCGCGCCATATGATGGGAAATGGTGGTGGGGTGCAGCGCGGTCTTTTCGGAAAGCTCCTGTCCGTAGGCGGGGCTTTCGCGAAGCAGATTGATAATGTCCAAACGGCTCGGCTCGGAAAGGGCTTTGAACAGCATTGCGAGTTCCTCGGGGGAAGAGATAATGTCGCGAACGCTTGAAACAAGGTCATAACCGATGCCCATGAGAACCATGCCGCTGTCCTTTCCGGTATCGTCCTGATACTGCTTGATGAAAGCAGCAATATGGTCATACATGAAGATGGAGCAGTAGGGAGTCATTTCGATATCGTCGGGAAGTCCCATTCCGTAGCAGTCGTTAACCTTTTTGAGGACGCCGCTGCCTTCGGGATAGCGTTTGGAAAATGCGGAGCAGATTGATGCAACGTTTTCGCGTTCACGGCGCATTGCATTGAGGAACCCGTCAACAAGCAGGGATACGCGTTCGGAATAGCTCTTGTATTTGAACAGGAGCTTCATTACGCCGAGTCGGGCCTGCTCATCAAGGCCGGTGTTTTCAAGCCGCTCATAGAAGACATCGGAAGTGATCTCCTCGGTCACGGTTGCGGTGCCGGGGGATTCAAGAACGCTCAGAATGTCAACCATGATGTCTTCATCGGTTTTTGAATAAATATATTCGGTGAAATTCTCCGGATCAATACCGTCGCGAATTGCGGGGAAGACCATCATGTACATAATGCTGTTGCTGCATGCGAAGGGTGTGGGACTGCTGCAAACAGGAGTCAACAGCTGACTAAGCTCGCGTTTACCCACACGAACAAGGTAGTCAAGGCGATCCTGAAGGTCTGCAACCGGAGAGAGGAGCCTTAAGAATTCGTTTGTTTTTGAAGGAAATCTTGTGCACAATCTGTCGAGTTCGATGCGAACGAGACGACCTTCGGCTCTGCGGTGGAAGTATTGAAGAGCTTCAAAGAGGGGATTGATGTTTATCATACGGGAGACCAACCTTTCGTATTTTTGTTTTATACTCTTTTATTCTAATGCATTTAAAAAAATATGTCAAGTACAGAATTTCCTGTTGACAAGATATTGTTGGGCATTGTACAATGCATAGGATACCAATCCTATAACTGTGGTTGGAGAAGGAGGATAAACATGAAACTCAAACGTTTGGCGGCACTTGTGCTCGCGGTTATGATGACATTGGCCGCAGCTTCCGTGACGGGGCTTTCGAAGCTTGCGGCGGAAGGAACACAAAAGCCCGAAAAGTCCGTTGTTGATGCGGCGGGCGCAACATGGTACCACGCCGATGCAGGCGAGGAACTGCGTTTTGATGACGACTCAAGCTATTGCTTTGAAAGCGAAAGCTGGATTATGCGTCAGAAGAGCGGGAACACGATTGACGAAGCTGTTTTCGACGGCATCACGCCCGACAATGTTCAGACATTGACCGATGAAAACGGCGAGACCTACACCGTTTCAATGTATTCCCAGGCAACGGTTGTTGCAGCACTCAACCGCATGCTCGGCAAGGAAACGAAAAAACCCGAACGAACCCTTGTTGAAAGGTACAAAATTGATGATGAAGGCATGATTGACGTCATTATCAAACTTTCCGGCGATGCCGTGCTCGAAAACGGCGGCGCGGTTCTCGGCGAAGGACTTACCAAACAGCAGTCCGCCGCACGCGAAAAGCTTGCAGCGGAACACGAAATCATTAAAAAGCGCATTGAGTGCGCCGCTTCGGCAATCTCTTTTGAATATGATTTCACCCTGCTCTGCAACGGCTTTGCGGCAAGCGTACCTTTCAACGAGGTTTCGCGCATTGCGGCGGTTGCGGGCGTTGAAAGCGTTGAATACATGCCCGTGTTCGAAATTCCCACGGAAAGCTATGAAATCGTTCGTCCCGACGACACAAAGATGACGATTGCGAACGATGTTATTGAATCCCGCTACGCATGGGATCTCGGCATTGACGGCAGCGGCATGGTTATTGCAATTATCGATACAGGCATCGATACCGATAACGAATGCTTTGCTCCCGGGCTTGAAACAGTCAAACTGACGCAGGAGGACATCAGCCGCATAATCGCCGAAAATCCGGATATGAACATGCTTGCGCTCCGTCCCGGAACGACTGCGGAACAGGTTTATATCAACGATAAGATTCCGTTCGCATTTGACTATGCGGATAAGGACTGCGATGTTAACCACGGCGGACAGGCTTCCGCACACGGCACGCATGTTGCCGGCATCGCAGCGGGGCAGGCGGTCGAAAGCGCGGGCACAAGCTTCGGACTGACCTCACTCGGCGTTGCACCCAAGGCGCAGATCCTGCCGCTCAAGGTGTTCAGCAATCGCGATGCTTCCGCAACTCTCGGCAGCGTTGCAGCCGCAATGGAGGATGCGATCGTTCTCGGTGCGGATGCGATAAACCTCAGCCTCGGTGCTGTCGGCGGTCCCGTGTATTACGAGGACTATACAGAAGTTTTTGATGCGGCACTTGCCAACGGCATCAATGTTGTTGCTTCTGCGGGCAACTCCGCCTCTTCCACTTACCACAGCCTTTGGGAAGCGGATCTCGGCCTTACGGATAATCCCGATATCGGCATGGTCGGCATGCCCGGAAGCTTCAATTCCGTTTTGACGGTTGCAAGTCTTAACAACCCCGAATACTTTGTTGCGATTCAGACTCAGGATGCGCTGCTGTTCGATGATGCATATCCCGAATACGGCGGCTCATGGAAATCCCGCTACGACGACAAGGCGGATTATGAGTACAAAGTTGCAACCCGCATCGGCGGACACAGCTACGAGTACAGCATTTTTCATACCACCATCGACAATGCGGATCTTTCCGATGTTTCCGGCAAGCTTCTGTTTGTTGATTATAACTCCGAACTGACGATCGATGAACATGCGGCGTTTGCACGCGAGGCGGGTGCGGCTGCACTGTTTATCTTTGACTCTTCAAGAGAAACCACCTTTGTTGACACAACGAGAGAGGATTGGACCTATCCCGTTGCGGCATACAAATACGATTCGCTGACCAAAGCTCTTGAACCGTCCCACCCGGCGACGATTCATATCAACCCCTATTGGGATATTGACGATCAGGGCGGTTACATGTCCTCATTCTCAAGCTGGGGCACAACCGGCGGACTGACCATCAAGCCCGAGATAACGGCCATCGGCGGCAATGTTTTCTCCGCATATAACGGCAGCGGTGCATACGCACTTTCAAGCGGCACGTCAATGTCCGCTCCGATGACGGCGGGCAGCGCACTGCTTGTTCGTCAGTATCTGATGAACAATTTCGATATTCCTGCGGCGGAACTTCCGGAAATTGTGAACAACCTGCTCATGAGCGCCGCAACTCCGGTGCTCAATCCCGACGGACTTACCTATTCCCCCCGTTATCAGGGCGCGGGATTTGAGAACATCCGTGCAGCAATGACCGCCGGTGCCTATATCACCACCGAATGCGGCAGGGCAAAGCTTGAACTCGGCGACGATCCGCAGAAAACAGGTGTTTATAACCTCAATTTCACCGTTGTGAACATGACCGATGCGGACAAAACCTATACTGTTGATGCTTCCGTTCAGACGGAAAGTGCGGAGACGGGCCGAATCAATGCGGACGGCACCCGCCGTTATCTCATGACCCAGACCCCGCACATGCTGAATTCCGAAATTGCGGGCAACGGCGCGATTACGGTTCCCGCGGGCGGTTCAACCGAAGTTTCCGTAACGATTACGCTCACCGAGGAAGATATCGCTTATATCGAAAAGTACTTCCCGAACGGCATATATGTCGAAGGTTTCGTGACTCTCACCGCAGGTGAGGAGAACGGCGTTGATCTTTCCGCTCCGTTCCTTGCATTTTACGGCGACTGGCTTGCACTGCCCGCAATTGAGCAGAGCAGCTACTATGATTTCACCGAAATTGAAACCGGTGAATGCGATGCAACCCATGTTGTCAACGGCGTATACACCTATGATGCAAATTACGATGAATATATCGGCCTCGGAACAAGCATGGCTTGGCCGAACAACAGCGTTTACCCCACGGAGGAACTCGGCACGATGCGCTATGTTGCAAACCGCAACGCGATCTCTCCCAACGGGGACAGCATCCGCGATGCGATCGATGCGATCGCAATCGGATTGAACCGCAATGTTGAGAATTTTTATTACAGCGTTGTGAATGCAGAAACGGGCGTTGAATACTACCGCAAGGATCTCGGTTTTGTGCCGAAGACGTATTATAATGACAATGCGGGTCAGGCACTTTACGTCGGAGCCTATGATAACGAGGAGTTTGACTGGGATTATACCGACCTTGAAGGCAGTCCCTTGCCCAACAACACAAAACTTACTGTTGCATTTTGTGCGGAATTGGCTTATAATGGCAGGGAGCGCACCGAAAAGTGGGAGATGCCGCTCACGATTGACACCGAAAGCCCAATCAAGAATGTTTCCATGGTCAGCTACGAATGGGAATATGAAGAATGGAGCGATGAGGAAGACGACTATGTCGGCACGGGTGAATACTACCACGTTCCCACTATCGTCATTGACTACAGCGAGAATCAGTACATGGACTGGAATTGCGGCAGGGCTGCATATGTCGGCGGCGCCAGCACAAGCAAAGTTTTCCACAATTCCGTTGAACCCGGTACCGTGAACGGAACGACAAGGCTCGGTCTCGGTCCGGACGATCTGAGCGACATCAACAGTTTCCTCTTCCTTGAATGCATGATAAGCGATTATGCGGGCAACGGCTTGTTTATTCGCATCGAGCGCGATGATCGCCCCGGAATCTACAACTCCGGCGAGCTTTCCGACAGTGTTGTAAATCTCCGCCCCGGCGAGACTTACACCGTCAGCGCACATTCCGATATCTGGGATTTGTTCACGGATTTCGACTTTACATGGAGCGTTGAGGATGAATCAGTCGCATCGGTTGCCCCGAATGATGGTGATATTTTCTCCGCAACGATAACCGCAAACGAAATCGGCAGCACCACGCTGAAGCTTACAAACGGCTTCCTTAAGGAGATGACCTGCACGATTAACGTTGTTGCCGAAAACTACGACATCTCCGCTTCGGCAGGACTCGGCGGAACAATATCGCCCGACGGCACAACCACTGTTGATTCTCTCGGTTCTGCATCGTACACGATTACTCCGAATGAGGGCTGGCATGTTGCGGATATCATTGTTGACGGCGAATCAGTCGGTGCCGCAAATGAATACACCTTCGACTGCGTTATTGCAAACCACACGATCGAGGCTGTGTTCGCAAGCGATAACTACTTTAATGTTTATTTCGTTGACTGGGACGGCACAACGATCAGTGTTCAGACAGTCGGCTACGGCATGGATGCGGAAGCACCTGCCGACCCCGTGCGTGAAGGCTATGATTTCATCGGCTGGAGCGGAAGCTTCACCGGAATCACGGCAAACACCGTCCTTGTTGCACAATATGAACCCGCAAGCGGAATCCTTGTGGGTGATGTTGACGGCGACGGCATTGTGACCGCCGCAGATGCTCTGCTCGTTATGCGTTATTGCAGCGACCTTGCGGAGCTGACCCCCGAACAGCTTGAGGCTGCCGACTTTAACGGCAACGGCGTTGTTGAGCTTATCGACGCGCTGCTTATCCTCCGCGCTGTTATCTGATTTGCTGCTGACGGCCGTTATCATGGTACGAACGGTAACAGCCTTTCAGCAACCCTGCATCGATTTCCGAACAAAAGACTGTCATCATCCTTTCTGTCCTTTGCATCCTGACTCCATTTTTGCAAAGTCGTTCGGAAAATCGGTGCAGGGCATAGAGCCTGCATTGCCGCAATCGTTGACCGGTTGCGGCAATGTTTTTTTTACACCTGCATCAATTTAACGGACGCAGAGCCGCCGCAGGAAAACAGTGAATCAAATTTTTAATATAATGTGATTCTCCCTCTTGAATCCGTTTAAAAAATGTGTTAAACTGATATATGTACAAAATTTGAACATATTCGCCGGTGTGATGGAATTGGCAGACGTGACGGACTCAAAATCCGTTGGTAGCAATACCGTGTGGGTTCGAGTCCCACCACCGGCACCAAACACAGAGGCACCCGTTGGGTGTCTCTGTGTTTGGTTAAGTCGAACGGGACTCGAAGCCGGGGGAACAAAACGGTCCTGTGGAGCGTTTTGCCCGGCCGGGGAGCGAAAGCAGTCCGGGCGCGCAGCACGGAGTGCAGGCAGCGGTATGCAGATCTTTGTTCAACACACCTTATATGCTATATACTAAGACAGTAAATAAGCCGAAAGCTCCTTTTTTGCCGTTGTCGGTTGATCAGCTCATCCGACAAAGCCCGAAGTATGCCATACAAATCACCCCCGGTATTTAGGGATTTTCCCCCTGTTTACCTATCAGACTGCGGAAAAGGCGGAACCTTACAGAAAAAATGCGAAAAAGAAAAGATATTTTCGATGACGATTGATTTGCCTCCTGTCGCTGCCCGTACTGTTGAACGAATAAGACTTCCCCTTACAAAGAAAGAGTAACGAAAGTCTCACTTGCAAGCGAATAATATATAATTAAAACTGCATAACTATTAATTCGCGTGTATTGACTTCGAGCACCCAAATCGTGTATAATATATACAAACAGCTGGAAGATTTATCTGAATATCTTGTATTATGCTTATAACATGAGCTGTGTGCAGACTATCCTTATTGCACGAACGCCTCATGCAGCCGAGCGAAATAATATACGCTCTGCGACCGCATATGAGCCTGCCGATGGTTCTTACAAGAGGAAAGAAGAAGTTCGTTGCTTGAAAACAGCCGATTTTACAAAAACACCGGATTTCTTACATCTGCGGACAGCGATAGCTTGCAGCAGAGAAGAAAATGCACAGGATAAAAAAGTGTAGGGTTTTGGGCAATATCTGCGGCTCATCAGCAATTTTATCAATGCGTAGTGTCTGCGGGAGAGGAGCACGCTGTTCTTGGAAACGCACCCTCCTCCAATATCCATAGCTCTGATCCCGTTACGCTGTCCGTCCCTAACGTCCGTTTCGACAAAGAACTCTTTCGACCGGTCGAAGAGCATATTTGTCGGAACGAGGGACGGATAACGCTTTGAAATACGCAGCTGCATTCCGGTAAATGAATCCTCTTCTTTTCAAAATGCGAAGAGGTTTTGGCTGCAATATGCAATATGTGTAATATGAAGGAAGAACGACTGCCGCTTTCCCGTCAGGCGAGAAACGGGAACCCTTTGAGAAGAATCCGTTGAATCAAACGCCCTCGTTAAATTAAGCGGAGAAGTCACCGATATGTCGGGACTTTGAAGCATTAGGATAAAAAAGAATACCCCAGGAGGACGACCGATGAAAAGAATTATCTCAGTGATTTTGGCAGCGATGATGCTGCTCATGATCGCCCCAACCGCCGCACACGGCAAACGTGCGGAAAGCCGTGCACCCTACGGATATGTGGAGCACGAATACGATCAGCTCCTTGCTTTTATGGAGCAGACCAACTCAGCCGGCGTAAAGAACGGCACGCAGCTGAGCTCCGCATACGATCCCAACGACCCGGAAACATGGGGAGGCATCTTTTGGTACATAGCACCGACGGGATTCATACATGCCGAATACATCTTCTTCAGCACTTATGATTTCCCCAACAGAAATCTTGTCGGAACCTTGAATCTTTCCGGCTTCTCAAAGCTGCGTGCGTTTGGCTGCGCGGGAAACTCCATCACAGCCGTCAGCATAAGTGACTGTCCGCTGCTCGATGAGTTGAATGTCGCGCAGAATCTGCTGACAAATTTCAGCGTAAGCAACTGTGCAGAGCTGCGTCTTGTCTGGTGTGAAGAAAACATGCTGCCAAGTGTTTCAATGTCTAATCTCCCGAAACTGCGCCAGTTCCACTGTTATCAAAACCCCATTACCGAACTGGACGTTTCACCCTTTGAAAATCTCTGGTATCTTTTCTGTGGAAATACCGGGATATCGCAGATTGATGTCAGCCGAAATCCGCAGCTGCGGGAACTTCGCTGTGAAAACACGCATCTGACTTCAATTGACGTAAGCAAATGCGAGAACCTTACGGATCTGTTCTGCAACAATACCGACATAAGCGAGCTGGATATTTCCAACAACCCTGAATTGGCAAGGTTGTTCTGCAACAATACCGACATAAGCGTATTGGATCTTTCACAGAACACGAACATAGACAAGCTTCGCTGTTATGATGCGAAACTGACTTCGCTCGAATGGGAGTGCATTATACCGGGGCTCTCCCTTGACATAACCCTCCTTTCCGAAGGCGACGGCTATGTGGGCGTGGACTGGGAGCGTGTATATGTGAGCGACAACTATTGGGAAAACAGGATAACCGCCGTGGCCACCCCCAACGGAACGTTCAGAGGCTGGTATATGGGTGAATCCCTTGTTTATTCGAGTCTGCGGCTCCCCCTCGGCGCGGACATCGATATCCCCGCTACCATGCTTACGGCTAAGTTTGACGGTACAACTCCCATTCCGCCCACGCCTACGCCGCCGGTTTCTCCCGAACCGCCCACGCCCACGCCACCCCCTGCACAGGAGGACGAGCCTACCATATACGGCTTCTGGGTTTCGGAGCGCATACCGAACGATCCGGAATTCCATACAAACTGGTATACCTGGTCGAGCTTTAACGCCGATTCTCCGGAAGAAGTCACTATGCACTGCGGTATGCCCGCCGAAACGGGGAGCGGATATTCAAGCCTCGTTGCTGCTGCTGCCTATCATGACGGATACATTTACGGGTATACGGGGCATAATAACTTTTTCAGGGTGCGATTTGACGATATGGTCGACGGGGAAACAACGCAGCAGTACTTTCTCGATACCAATTTCGCACAGAACGGTGGATTCAATGTTCTCGATATGGAATATGACTACAGTCGGAACAAAATGTTCGCCATCCTGCAAAACAGCAGCGATGGGACACAGTGCATATGCGAAGTCGATCTTGAAACCGGCAATATGCTGAATCTTGAGAGCGGAGGAATCCCGCTTCCTTACATGAACAACGGGGAGGGCATCCCATACACAATGCAGACACTTGCAATAGATCTGCAAGGCAACGCTTACTGCATGGCGATGGGCTTCTCCGTATCGGAACTTTGCAGTCTTGATCTCGACACGGGAATGTACGAGACAATCATGACCGTTCCGGCAAAGAGCTACGACTATCAGTCCATGACTATGGATCATTCCACCGGACATATATACTGGGCACAGTATGCAACATTTTCGGAAACATGGAATCCGTCCAACCTGCTTTTCAAGATTGATTTGCAGACGATGCAGGCAGAATCCAAGGGAACGATAGGTCACGGCAGTCAATGGACGGGAATGTTCATCCCCTACGACATCGGTCAGCCCCCCGTAACCGGCATCCTCGGAGATGTTGACGGCAACGGAATTGTACAGATCGCGGATGCGATCCTTGCCGCCCGTCATGCGTTGGGTGTATATTTGCTTGAAGGGGAAAGCCTCATTCTCGCAGACGTGGACATGAACGGAGAAATAACGATCGCAGACGCAGTTCTCATAATGCGCATTGCAATGGGACTGTATGAACCGTAAAACCCCTTGCCTCGTAAAAGCTGCCTTTGAATCGTGAAAAACACGGTGCGTGTACTCAAAGGCGGCTTCCGGGAAAACAAAAAGTGATTTCGCTTCTCCCATACTCAGCCGGGCAATGGTGATCGGTTCTTGCCGAATTGACCGTTGCCCGGCTGTTCATATAACGAAAAACAAAGAAAGGAGAATCAAGATTATGACATGGAGCAAAGATTTAATCGAAAACATTACCGACATAGGAGAGCTTGAAGCGAAGCTCCGGTTTGATCGCAGACTGACACAGCAGATGCGGGCGCTGTGTGAAAAATTCCCGATGTCCGTCACAAGATACTATTTGTCACTTATTGACTGGAGCGACACGGACGACCCGATCCGCAGAATGAGCATCCCCACGTTCCTTGAAACGGACATGAGCGGAGAGTTTGATACGAGCGATGAGGAGTCTAACACTGTGTGTCAGGGTGTCCAGCACAAATACACAGAGAGTGCCCTTATACTGACAACAAATCGTTGCTTCATGTACTGCCGGCATTGCTTCCGCAAGCGGCTTGTAGGGCGTTCGGATGAGGAGATAGCCGGAAATCTTGAATCCGTTGTAAATTATATCCGCGAGCACACCGAGCTGACCAACGTTATCCTCAGCGGCGGCGATGCGTTTACCCTTCCCACATGTATCATCAAGCACTATCTTGATGTTCTTTCAAGGATGAAGCATCTCGATCTCATCAGAATAGCAACGAGATCGCCGGCAGTGTACCCCATGCGGATTTATATGGATGAAGAGCTGCTTGCCTGTCTGAAAAAATACAGCAGAAAGAAGCAGCTGTATGTTGTTACCCAATTCAATCATCCGAGAGAAATAACGCCGGAAGCCACCGCTGCCATACGCGCCCTTCTTGATTGCGGGGTTGTTGTAAAGAATCAGACAGTGCTTTTGAAAGGCGTAAACGATTCTCCCGGCGTACTGGGCACGCTGTTGAGAAAATTGACCGCTTGCGGAGTAGTCCCGTATTACATATTCCAGTGCCGCCCGGTGAGCGGCGTCAAGAACATCTTCCAAGTGCCGTTTTCCGAAGGATATGACATAGTTGAGGGAGCGAAAGCGATGCAGAGCGGTCAGGGAAAGTGCTTCAAGTACTGCATGTCGCATCCGAAAGGAAAGATAGAGATTATCGGAAAACTGAACGATGAGTCGATGGTTTTTAAGTTCCATCAGGCGAAAAACAACCGGGATTGCGGACGGGCATTCATTAAAAAACTCTCAAAGGATGCTGCATGGCTTCCGGATGAGTTATAAGGGGGGGATTCATATGTATGACCGGAACTCCGTTGCAAGCTTTCAGAATGTGTTCTTCAATCGGTCAATGAACGGAATCCGTATGTACGACAGGTATCTGATTACAGGTGCGACCGGATTCCTCGGCAGAGCTGTATCTCAGAAACTGGCTTCCTGCAGCATCCCGGTTCGGGCGTTGGTTTTATCCAACGACCCGTATGCGGAGCAGCTTCCAAAGGGGGTTCAACGCGTCACCGGAGATGTTCTCGATAAAGAATCGCTTGAGGCCTTTTTTGACGGCTCGGGAATACACACCTGCGTGATTCATTGTGCCGGTATCGTTTCCGTTGCTTCCAATCCCGATCCGATCATCTATACGGTCAATGTGGAAGGGACAAACAACATCATTTGCAAGTGCAGAGAACACAATGTCGGCAGACTGATTTATGTCAGCTCCGTTCATGTAATGCCGGATATTCCGAAGGATCATGTTATCACGGAGGGCTGGTATTTCTCTTCCGATCTTGTTGACGGGGCATACGCCAAGAGTAAAGCTATTGCCACAAATCTGGTTTTTGACGCAGCACGTCACGGGCTGAACGCCTGCGTTGTATTCCCCTCCGGGATAATCGGACCGGGAGATTTCCAAGGCGGGAGTTTCACAGCAATGGCGAAAGCCTTTCTCAAGGGAAAGCTGCCCTTTGCCGTTCGCGGCGGATATGACTTCGTTGATGTAAGAGACGTTGCAGGCGGCATCCTTGGCTGTGCAATGAACGGGAAGTCCGGAGAGGGATATATCTTGTCCGGGCGTTATATCACGATCAAGGAAATGCTTGATATAATAGGCAAAGCAGCGGGGCTGCATCGCCGGCCTCTCTGCTTGCCGCTCGGACTTGCCAAATTAGCAGCTCCATATTACGAAAAGAGGTGTATTCGCAAGAAGAAACCGCTGTTCTTTACGCCGTATTCGATTGCCGTTCTCGGATCAAACGGATACTTCAGCCATAAAAAAGCATCCGGAGTGCTTTCTTACAAACCTCGTCCCATAGAGGAAACCCTGCGGGATATGACCGAGTGGCTCAGGCAGCAGGAAGAAAGCTGATTTCTTCCGGAAACAAGCCAATCTGATTTTTGAGGAGATAGTCTGAAAAATAAGATATATGTATGTTGCGATGCTTGTGCTTGCAGCCTTTATGGCTTTTGCAGCATACATACTTTAGACCTTCATGTCAGACAGCGGCTGTTCGGATTCCTGAAAAAATCCTTATTATCAGCGGGCGATGAGGCAAATATAAACGAAACTCAAACGAGAGGAGGCGATATATGTGAAAAAGAAAATAACTGCGGGAATCCTGTTGCTCCTGCTGCTGGCAGGAGGTTGTGCACAGCCGGTCTATGCCAATTCCGCCCAGCGGCACTGGAGCGGCACGGACGTTACAGGCGCGGTCGTGACGGGAGAGGATTGCCCTATCGTGGTGGAGAGAGAACTTCTGACCTTCGATGTGCAGGAGTTCCCGGAGCAGTATTATCCGGATACGGACAGCTTCCTTGCCTATACCGGGAAAGTCACGGCGGAATACACCTTCCGTAATCCCGCCGACTATACGGTCACGGCCACGCTGGTTTTCCCGTTTGGTAATCCTCCACATTACGGAGAATACACCTATGACCAAGCAACGGGTCGGCCGTTCGATGTTTCCGACGCCCTGAAATACGGCGTAACGCTGGATGGGAAGCCGATAGAGGCGGCTGTCCGACACACATTGAAGGCACGGCACACTTCTTTCTCCCTTGATGAGGATCTGCCGAAGCTGGCAGACAGCTATATCTGCGACAGTTTTTTCGTCCCCGATATGCCGGTTCGGGTGCAGAGGTATTCCGTCACGGGCATAGATGAAGAATACGGCGCAGCCACCGCCGCATTTGTCATAAATGCGGACAACGCAAAAACGCGGGTATTGTGTGAGAAGCAAACCGGCGGAGCGCGGCTGAAGAAGGGGAGTCAAGCCTCCTGTTGGGTACAAAACGGCGATACAATCACGGTATATATCTTCGGCGAGCTGCCGAAGGAGGAGCTTATATGGACACTGTATGAAAACGGCGCCTGCGAAAAGGTTATCGAAGGAACGGTGTCGTCGGAGTTTTCTGAGATGACATTCAAGGACTATGCTCTGCGCGGCTATGACGAAAACTCCGGCATTTTGGAGTCTGACTGGTACAATGCTCAGGTCGAGCTTCTGCGGCTCGGTTCCGAAATATGGGGGAATGGTCTGGTTCAGATTGAAGCCGGGGTATTTTCACTGATGCGGTGGTATGAGTACACCATCACGCTGGAGCCGGGGCAGACGCTGAAAAATGCGGTGACAGCGCCGCTGTATCCCGCCATTGATGCGGACTATACACCGAGCATCTATGCGTATACCTATCTGCTTTCCCCGGCAAAAACATGGACACAGTTCGGGGAATTGGATATCACGGTGAATACACCCTATTACATGACGGAATGCGGCATTGACGGCTTTACAAGGACAGACAGCGGATATGCGCTGACACTGCCGGGTCTGCCGGAGGGCGAACTGACATTTACGCTTTCAGAGGCAGAGAGGCCGCAGCCGCCGAAGCGGTCGATCTTGCACCTTATGCCGACAGAGCTTATCATTGTACCGGCAGCGGTGCTTGTCGCCGCCGCAGCCGTGTTTCTGCCGGCTCGCAGGAAGCGAAGAACGAAAAGATAGAGAGAATTGGACTTTGAAAAACCGTACCTCTTCGGTTCTGCCGTCAGCATTGATGTCGTTTTTATCGTATTTTCACCTCGCAGTCTTATTACGCGCAGCTATCCGGTGAAAATCCGGTGATTTCAAAAAACAGTGCGAAAGCTCCACTCTCACTTTACGCACTTCCCGTGGATGTTACACACTCGAACGGACAGCTTTCGTAAAGAGAAAAGCAAACCGCATCTATTTAACATTTTAGCGGGTACAAGTATTTTTGCCCGACAGTGAGACGGTGCAGACAAGCGAAGCATCACCGTCTGTTTCCCAAAATCAATTTTTTTCGATTTTGGGAAACAGAATCGCGGAAGCAGCCGACCTTACAGATATTTGACCTGTGCTTTTATTCGCTGCCATACTGTATCGGAAACTCTGCCGCAATGACAGTGCCGTTTTTTGAGCTCTCCTCCACGCGGACGGAGCCGCCATGGATGTCGGCGATCTCCCACACCAGTGAGAGACCCAGCCCCGCGCCGCCGTATTCCCGGCTGCGAGACTTGTCTACGCGGAAAAAAGGCTGGAAGATGCTTTGCTGATACTCCTCCGGGATACCGCAGCCGTTGTCGGAGACGCGGATCAGGAGCTTTTCCGGCTCCTGTGCGACGGAAACCCGCACCGAGCCGCCCGGTCGGTTGTACTTGACGGCGTTCTCCGTCAGGTTGAAGATCAGGCGGTAGATCAGCGCGTCGCTGCCGGTCATAATGCCGTCGCCCTCTGCCGTCAGCGTAACGCCGCACTTGTCCGAGAGCGGTGCGAGATCCGTAAAGATCTCCTCGATCATTGGAGCAAGCCGGATCCGCTCGTTACGCGCCACCTGCCGCAGATTACTCATTTCCAGCAGGGTCTTGGTCAGCCGGGTAAGCCGCTCCGTCTGCTCCCGCAGAAGGGAGAGAAACTCCGCCGTCTCCGGCTGCATATCAGGATGTTCCGCTGAAAACAGCTCCAGCTGCGCCTGCAGCAGCGCCAGCGGCGTGCGCAGCTCGTGGGCGGCGTTGCCGGTGAACTGCCGCTGGGCGGCAAAGGCGTCGTTCAACCGCTCAAGCATTTGATTGAAGGACTGACTGAGCTGCTTAAACTCCGGCAAGGCATCCTCATCGATCCGCATATCCGCCAAATTGTTCATCTGCACTCTCTCCACCTGAGAAGCAAAGCTGTGCAGGGGCTTGAGCGCGTGTCCGCTGACGAAGTAGGCAAGAATGCCGCTCAATACCGTAACCACAGCCGTGATGTACCAGTTGGTGGTGCGAAATCGTCCCTGCACACCATCGACAACGATTGTCAGTTCCTCGCCGGGTTCTGCGAACTGCGGGTCGAAGCTCGCCGTGCCTTCATCAGTTATAATAACAGTACCGCCGCCCCGCAGCGCGTCCGCAATCCTGTCCATATAGTACACGCCGGAGGAGCAGAGCATCAAATTCATGGCGATACAGGTCAAACCGATGAGCAGGGCAGTCATCAGGGTGATGCGCCACTGTAAGGAGAACTTCTTCATACGCCGTCCTCTTCCATCAGATAACCCTCGCCGATGCGGTTGCGAACGGGGTCATAACCCAATGCGGCGCGGAGTTTCTTGCGCAATGCGGAAATATGCACACGAATGGAGTTGCTGAAATTGTCCACGCTGTTGTCCCAGACATGCTCAATCAGTTCTTCCTGGCTGACGGGCCGCCCCCGATGCACCATCAGATATTCCAGAATTCCCGTCTCCTTTCGGGTGAGCGTCAAGGCTCGTCCGTTCACGGAGGCCTTTCGCGCACGGGTATCAAAGGTCAAGGTACCGCAGGTCAATATCACATCCTGCTGGGTGAACTGCCGCAGTGTCAGGCTGCGGATGCGGGCTTCCAGCTCAGCCAAATGAAAAGGCTTTGCAAGATAGTCGTTGGCACCTGCATCCAGTCCCTCCACCTTATCCTCTACTTCGCTGCGGGCGGATAAAATCAGCACCTTTGTTTCCCGGTCTTTCTGCCGCAAGGTGCGCAGCACCGTCATTCCGTCCTTCCCCGGCAGGTTCAGATCCAACAATACAAGATCATAGCGTTCTATTTCCAACAGTTCCAGTGCTTCTTCGCCGTCGCAGCAGTAATCCACACTGTATGCGGCGCGCCGCAGACTGCGGACAATGGTTTCGCATAGAGCGCGTTCATCCTCGATTACTAAAAGGTGCATAAAAATCTCCTTTATATACGTTTATATGTTGCGCTTAACCCGCTGTTCTCATTATACAGGAAACGGATAAATTTTGTGTAAAAATTTTTCTTAACAGGAACCTTATATCGACAATGATATGATAACGGCACAAACCGGAAGGAGAGCTAAGTATGAAATACGGAATAAAAACTGCTGCACAGGCTGCACTGCTGGCAGTTGGAATTGTTATGGTATGTCTGGGAGTATGCCGTAACGAGGTGGCTACGGTGCTGAGCAAAGCCATCAAATTATGTCTGGAGTGTGTGGGCATTGGGTAAGAAGGTTTCGGTAATCTCTCGGTTTCCGTCCCGTTTCCGAGGCTGGATACAGGCGGGAGCAGCTTTGTTGACCAACCTGCACCTGCCGAACTTCCTCAAGGGAGGACTGTATCAGGGCGCAGGGAAAGCCGTCTGCGTGCCCGGACTCAATTGCTATTCTTGCCCGGCAGCGTCGGGAGCCTGTCCCATTGGATCATTTCAGGCGGTGGTTGGTTCGTCAAAGTTCAGCTTTTCCTATTATATCACCGGCTTCCTCATCCTGTTGGGAGTTCTTTTGGGACGGTTTATCTGCGGATTTCTGTGTCCCTTCGGGTGGTTTCAGGATCTGCTGCATAAAATTCCCACGAAGAAGCTCTCCACAAGGAAGCTGAAGCCCCTGACGTACCTTAAGTATGCCATTCTGCTGGTGATGGTCTTTCTGCTGCCGGCGTTCCTCGTGAACGATGTGGGCATGGGCGACCCCTTCTTCTGCAAGTACCTCTGCCCGCAGGGTGTGCTGGAGGGAGCCATCCCGCTGTCCCTTGCCAATTCCGGCATCCGAGCGGCACTGGGGAGCCTGTTTACCTGGAAATTCGGCATCCTGTTGGCGGTGATCGTGCTGAGCGTGGTATTCTATCGTCCCTTCTGCAAGTGGCTCTGCCCACTGGGTGCATTCTATGCGCTGTTCAACAGGGTGTCCCTCTTCCGGATTAAGGTGGATAAAAACAAGTGCGTCTCCTGTGGAAAATGCGCCAAAGCCTGCAAGATGGATGTGGATGTGACGAAAACGCCCAACCACACTGAGTGCATCCGCTGCGGTATGTGCATACATGCCTGTCCGACGGGCGCAGTGTGCTTCCGCTATGGCTTCGGCTCCGATAAAAAAACGGAAAAAACGGCGGAAACATCAAAAAAAGAGTAAGAGCTAAGGAGGAAAGCCCATGAAATCAAGAAAATTTCAGCGCCGGTCTCGGCGGTGATGCCGGCATCGGTGCTGATATGCAATACGAATGTTTGTGTGAAAAAATAAAAAAGAAAAGGATGGAAAAAAAGAAATGGTCAAGAAGAATTATACAAGTTGGTTGATTATGTTGCTGATATCCGCTGTGCTGCTGTCTCTGATGGCCTGCGGATCAAAAAAGGGTCCCAAGAATGCGGAAGAGGCTTCTGCAATGCATAAAGACCTCATGGCTCAGGAAAACGCGATACTGTCGAAAAACACTCAGCTTTGGGATAAGGTGTTTATGGCAGCGGATAAAGGCATGGCGATGATTGAAGACGGCAAAAATTACGGAGATTTTTTGCTTAAAACGATTGAATCCGCCAAAGACCAGTTTACTGCAGATGAGCTGAAACTGCTTAAGGCTGAGGCGGAAAAAATCCGAGAAATTGAAAACGAACTGACAAAGTTAGAGGAAAAATTCCCGGAGATTGCGAAAAAAACGCCTTCTGAGAGCACCACAAGCATTCCTGCGGAGGGGAACATCGGTACAAAAAAATTCCCGTCCTTTGTCGGAAAAGACTTAGAAGGAAATGATGTGACCAGCGATGAATTGTTTTCCCGCAATGCTGTCACGGTGGTGAATTTCTGGTTTACCACCTGCGGGCCGTGCGTCGGGGAAATTGCCGAGCTTGACGCATTGAACAAAGAACTTGCAAATAAGGGCGGTGCACTCATCGGCATCAACTCTTTCACATTGGGCGGAGACGAAGCGGCAATTTCCGAAGCAAAAGATGTACTGTCCAAGAAGGGAGCAACATACCGGAACGTGTACTTCGACTCTGACAGTGAAGCCGGAAAATTCACCGCGAACATCTTCGCTTACCCCACCACTTATGTGGTAGACCGCAGCGGCAATATCGTCGGTGAGCCCATTGTGGGTGCCGTTACGGAAAAGAAGCAGGCGGAAACGCTGCAAAAGCTCATCGACCGGGTTCTTGCTTCCGATAAGGGGTAAGCCTCGGATTATCCTGCCGGGTGAGAAACACCATAGTTCGGAAAGAATTTCCGCTTCTGCTCACTGCGGTGCCGCCAAGCGGCTGAGACGGACAAAGGCATCCCCCGTTCCTGCTTGAGGGACGAGGACCGGCAGAGGACTGTATTAAGGAAGAACAAAGGGCTGCTGCATCAGCCCCGAAAACAAAACCGGGCAGCTCATGAAGGGTTGCCCGGTTTGTTGCTTTCACATAATTAATCTGCACAAAACAGATATAAAGCGGGCTGCCCGAGCAGGTCTGTTTGACGTATTCAAAAATCACGCTTTCTGCATGAGTCCGCTTCGCTTGAACCGGGAAATGCTGATGTTCGGCACCCCCGGATTGCCCTCCTTAAAAAAGAAAAGTGCTGCTGCAAATATGACTTGATTTTGCAGCAGCACCTCCTTGGTTTTTATTCCGCTTGCTTTGTGAATGTGATCACCGTGCCTTCAAAGAGAGGGCGGTACTTGTAGACATTCTCGTTGCGACTGAACGTAAGAGCTGCGTATGGCGCGTGGGATTCATTTCCATCGCCGTCTTTCCCGTCGGTGAAGCGGAGATCTCCGAACTTCTGCAGTCTTACGTCTCCCTCAAAAATGAGTTTTCCGTTTTCGGTGACGATCATATGCGGTTTATCACCTGAAACCTCGATCACGGCTTTGATGTCGTCGTTCTTCCATACGCCGTACAGTACGCTTTGATCTATCGGTACATTGATCATGTCGTCACCGTCATACGGACGCACAGGCTGCGTACGGCTTTCCCGAAGTTTTCCGCAGTCCTCGGGAGTTATCAGTACGGACATGAGGATCACTCCTCCGGGGCGCATCGGTCTCCGACGCGCTCGAGGATCATCGTACCATACGCGATGGTCAGACAGCCGTTCTCATCCACAGGTATTTCGGCGAACGGGTCGACCGTCTCTCCGAGGACCTCGCCTTTGACTTTGGTATCGTAGTAAAACTTACCGTCCTTCTCTTTCCAGGTGGTCTGCTCGATTGCGGCGAAACCGTCCTCGTCGATCACGGCGCCCTGCGACTTTGCGAGCTCGATTTTGTCCTCGGGTACGCGCATCAGCGTTTTCATGAGGCCGTCCTCGGTAAATTGGGTTATGCTCATGAGCATCATGATGATTTCGTCAGCGTGATCTCCCACCGGCAGATTTTCCGGCGTGTAGGACGCCATGCCGTTGGGGGTGGGGAAGAGCAGCTCCTTGACTTTCCATTTTCCGATAATGTTCATTGTAATTTCTCCTCTCTGTTGGTCGTTTTATCTTTGATCCCGGAGGCGGGTTATGCCCGGGGGTCTCGGATTTCGGTGTGCGGACGCCGGTCAGCAGGTACTGGCTCCCACAGGAACCACTTGCCGTCGGAACCACGCTGACGCAGCTTTATCGGGTGCGGGGAATACGCTCCGCCGCAGGGGATGAAGAGCTTCATGCAGCCGGGCTCCTCGTTTGAAACGTGGTTCGACCCGATGACGAGCGTATATGGCTGGCTCGGCGTATAGTTGTTGTCAGGCGTCGAGCCGGAGAAGCAGGTGAAGGGCAGATGCGGTTTCCGTCTTGAAGCTTCCGGGTTTGGAACATATTAATTTCCGCCCAGCAAATCGTACACTTGTCAGCCATTACAGTTCTCCTTTTCATTTCCCGAAAGAACCGACTTATTTTTTGATTTTTCTGCCCGCAAGAGAATAGAATGCGTCGGTCAACTCTCTGCCCGCGCTTATCGGGGCGTGTACTGAGCTGCCGTCCGAAAAAGCAAACGATGTGTTGTATGTGGTTTCGTCAAGAACATATACGTCGCTTTCCGACGGCGCTTCATATGACAGAACCTCGCTTATAAGACGCCTTTCCCTGACTGTTCGGAGTATTTCCTCTGCTTCTTCGGTATCGACAGGAATCTTTTCCGCATTCGTATGATATCCTACGCAATCTGCCGCACAGTCGAAGGACAGAAACCAGTTGTCTTCCGTTTTTTCGAGACTGAACGAGTATGATGAGGAATGATCCATGCAGCTACGGCTGATATTGACCTCAGTCAGGAGCTTCGCCCCGGCAAGCCCGTAAAGGCAGCCGGTGAGCTCATCCGGCGCGGGGAGGGATGAGTTGATCCTTCTCCCGCCGGCAAGGCTGAAATCCGTGAAATACACACTCCGATCGGTAATACCATCGACATCCTCCGGCGGCTCGGCATATCCGCTTGCCGCAGAAATCAGGTCATATTTCGCTATAATTCTTATCACATCGTTTGTTTCCTCATTTGACAGCCGGATATTCTCAGACTTCACGGGAGAACCGTCCTCTCCGAACGAGCATTCAAATGAAAAGTACCAGTGGTCGCCGTCTTTTTTTAGAGTGAAGAAATGTGAGCGCCATGGTTCGGTGTCCTTTAGACGGACAGATACCGAGGTGAGCTCATTCTTTATGGACTCCGACTCGGCTTTTTCGGCAGCTTCATAATATCTGTCGGCAAGGTCGCGCAGGCAGTCAATAGCCCTGTCGCAAAGCTTGGTCTCTTTTTCAATGCTGTTTCCGTCGGTGAAAGTCATTCCGGAGCTGCGCATCGGCTCGTCGGCTATGTGGAAGAAGCGTATCGGATTGCGGTATTTCCGCAGCCGCCTGATCTCGTCTTCCTCGCGGATGATCTCAAGGAATTTCTCCGCTTCCTCGGTCGGTATCGGGAAGGAACTGAAGGATGTGTAATAGTCCTCCCGGCTCTCGACCCAGCAGCTTGCGGAGAAGAGCCAGTTTTCATCCTGCTTTCGCAGCACGAAGGCATACACCGGATTGCTTGCCATGCCATAGTAGGAGGTATGGAACGAGATGATATCATCGACCGTGTATTTCCTGCTCCCTCCACAGCCGAACAGCGCGGATACCGTAAAAACAGCAGACATTATTATCACCGCCCTCAATAATCTTCGGCATTTCATAGCGTCAGGACAGCGGTTTACCGCACTCGGGGCAGAACTTCGGCGGCTTTGCCGGATTCTCCGGGGTGTAGCCGCAGGACACGCAGCGCACCGTTTTAGGAGCCGGCCTCGCGCATCCGCAGTTCTCGCAGAAATTTTTCGACTGACCCTCAGAACCGCAGGAATGGCAGACCCATGTCTCATTGACAGAAGTCCGAGCCGCATCAGCCTCAACAGGCACGGTCTTCAAAGCACCGCAGACGTCACAGTATTTTTTGTCAAATAATCCCATTATAAGGATCCTCCTTGTTTTTTGTCGGCCGTCAGCACGGCCCATTTGGCGTTATCCGCATCGAGACTGTATCCGCAGAATGAACAGCAGTGTTTTTCGTCAGGAATGAAATTGGCTCCGCAGGACGGGCAGTCCTTTTCGATGAAAAGCTTTCCGTCCGTTTTTCTTTTATCGGGGTGTCTTGCTCTTTGCAGAGTGAGTGTTCTTCCGGTTTTCTTCGTGTACGGTTTTTTGTTTTCAGGGAGATACGTTTCGCTTACGCAGACATCGGCGGTTATCGTGGTTGTGTCCTCCGTGTTGACGACTTTTTTCAGAATGATCGTACCTACGCTGTAGTCAAGCAGCTCATCGCTGCCGGCGTCCTTGTAAAGAGCCTCGGTTATGCAGGATCGGAGGTAGTTTTCCGAATAAAGCTCAATCCGCTTCGCCAGCTTATCGTGCCTCAGCTTCCGGGCAAACGCCAGAGCCGTCAGCGCCGCGAGCACCAGAATCGCCGTGCCCACACCTGCCGCCAGGGATATCTCGGTATCCTTTATCAGGTAGAGGCAGAGAAATTCGGAGAGAAACAGTACCGTCATGCACCCGAGCAGCAGCAGAAACTTTCTGAGATTGTTCCCGATATGCTCGTAGATCTCAAAAACCTCGGTCTGCCAGTCGTAAAAATCCGTTTGAATCCTTGCGCCGCAGTATTCGCAGACTACCTGCTGACTGCTGAGCGTGACCTCGGCACCGCATGACGGGCAGATCACCTTGGCTTTTCCGGCATAGAAGGTTTTTTTGCCGTTACCGCAGTCAACCGTCTGAACATGCCGCGACTGAAGGACTCGCAGACAGGCGTGCTTTCGGTAGATCTCGTGCTCGACCTCAGAGTTCTTCGCGGAGATCAGGCGCTCAAGTGCGCAGCACTCAAGCTCGGCTTCACGCCATTCCCTGCCGTCGTCCTCCCATGTACGGAACCCGATTTTCTGTCCTGGACTGAGGTCAGCCACGCGGATGTCACGGTAAAGGCTGTGCCTTGCGAGACTGTCGATCTGGAGCTCGATGCTTTTGCGGAAGGTTTTATCCATTCTGATCGGCAGCAGGCTTTTATCCGCTTTGGCAAGGGGGCACAAAACCTTTTCATATGCGTTTCGGATATTGCGGCGCAGTCCCATATTTGCAAGCGGCGTTTCACGCTTTGCGAGAAGTCTTTCATACTTCGCCTTTTTCCTGTTTTTCGCAAGAAAGCACGAGAAATCGATATCAATGATCTTTTCGCCGATATAATACGCACAGATCACGGCAAAGGCTGCCGCTATCCAGAATGCATCTGACAGACTCATAACTACCTCTTGTTCTTGTTATTATCGCTTTTTTCCCCGGCTTCTTCTTTTTTGCCATGTGCCACAACGCTGTGTGTCATCACCACAGTCAGAAAACCGCCGACAACAACAGCCATACAGTACAGAAGGAAATCCGCAGGATTGCCTTCCGGAGCGAGCTTATACTCGCCCTTTCTGGTTCGATAGACCTCGACCGTGACCTTGTCCCCGGAGCTTATATCTCTGTAGAAAGTATCCTTTCCGGTGTAGGTCTTTCCATCGACGTCAAATGACAGCTTGGCCTCGTACTTCCAATCGGTCGTGTTGCCGTCGGAGTCCTTTATCGCGATTGGCTCGTAATCCTGAACGACTGCGCTGACCTCCCGCACGTCGTCGGAGTTCTTGTACTCATGGCTTGCGGTTCTGCTCGAGACGATGCCGCAGACGCCTGCCACAAACAAGGCGAAGCAGAGCAGCAACGCCAGATAAGAATAAATATCTTTCTTCGGGGGGGTCGGTTTTTCATTCATTGTGACTCCTTCTCGGCAGAATCGGGCAAAGGGACTTGAGAAGCGCGCAGATGGCTTTCTCGCTCGTTCTGCCATATTTCGCGGACATCCTGCCGCCGTCCGCTGTTTTCCGGCATACCGTCAGGCTGCTGCCGGTTTTTATATTCTCCACGGTACTGCCGGGGTATATGTCGGAGTATTCCGTGATGGTTTCTCCGTTGAGCAGCACCATCGGGGGGTCGCTGAAGCTATAGGGGTTGCCCAGCGAACCGTAGTCGTTCTCTGCCGTGACACTCGGAAGCAGAGTACTTGACGCCGACATACCGGGCAATCGTACAGCCCTCTGCCGATGTCATGATGCCGAGAGTGCCTGCGATGACCGCAGCAACTACGGTGACGACGAGCGGTCTTGCAAGTTTGCATGTATTATTTTTATTTTTTACTCCTAATTTGCAATAGCAACTTCCGATCGCTTAACGATTGAAAGACGTACCGAGCATCTTATGATACCATTATAATGCATATTCCGACTCTTGTCACTGTCACAAGGGACAGTTGTTTCGCTGAAACAAAAAATTCTCCGGAGGAAAGTCATCATTTTGTATCCCGCAGCGTCGTCACGACCGGCTTGTTCTCTGCAGCCGTGGTGATCGGATCTTCCTTGTTGTTGAATCCGCATGCTCAGACACGTCCATTGTTCTGAACGGTATTCGCGACGCCTCGAGCGTCGGCTTTATGCGTCTGCACTGCGGGCAGGATGCCGTTGTGCAGAGTTCATAAGTCCTGCCGGTTCGGAATCGTCTTCCGATATTTCGCCGGCCGTTTCATCCGTCTCACCTTGGGGACAGAAGGTGCGGACAGTGAATTATGTCATGTTGACAGAATATTGCTCTGACAACTCACGCTCTGCTCCTGCCGTAAAGCTGCGTATTTCTCCCTCTGCTGCCTATAACGGCTGTAAATGTTTTTGCAGGCCGTGTGCAGCCAATCATCGGCGCCGAGAATAATCAGTATACCCACATCGAAACTGTTGACACAAAAGGTATACTATGTTAATATATGCTTGATGACGGATTCTTTCGGTTGGATTGCCCGAAAGAACATCGGTATTAATCACAAGGAGGTACACTAATGAAGAAAAGAGTTTTGGCACTATTGCTGACTCTCGTTATGCTCGTCAGCTGTTTTCCGATGAATTTGATCGCGAAAACAAGCAGCAGCATAGCAGGCACAGCCGACGGGCCTCTTTCCCTCACGGCACGCGAAGGTAAAAGCGGCTTTGCGACCGGACGTGAAGGCAAGGGTTCGACTGCGAACACACATCATGGAAAGCTGAACACCGACAGGTTTGAGCTTTCAAGCACCCCCTTCTCCGAAAACGATGCCGCCGCATCGTTGAGATCCGGCGACGAGGTGACATTCATAGTTGTTTTGAAGTCCGCCTCATTGCTCGGAAACTACTCTGTAAGGGAAATTTCCGAAAGAACAGAGGCAGTCAAGTCTCAGGAGTCGAAACAAATCAAGGCGATTGATTCTGCGAAAAAGCAGGCAGCCAAGGCTCTCGGCAAATCAAAGCACGAGTTTGGTTTTGATTATACGGTTGCAATGACAGGCTTTTCCGTCACGACCGCATACGGCAACAGGAAAATGCTTGAGGCACTCAACGGTGTTGAAAGCGTTTATGTTGCACCGACTTTTGCTTTGCCGGAAACGGATTATGATCTTGCACCGCTTACAAACAACTCTTCAACGATGATCGGTTCGGACATACTCAACAATTCCGGCTACGGCGGAAAGGGCATGAGAATAGCGATTCTTGACACAGGAATCCTTGTTACACACCCGAATTTCGCCGCATTGCCCGATGACAAGCTTGATGACCCTATCACAAGACAGAGCGTCGATGATATTTGGTATACACTTAATGCGGGCAAAAGCACCCCGAAGCTTAATCGCTCGTATTACAACACGAAGCTTCCGTTCATCTTCAATTATGCCACAGCTGATTTTGACGTATCGAACACATATGCAGGTTCGGATCACGGAACGCATGTTGCAGGTATTGCTGCGGCAAACAAGATCGAAGGAAGTAAGGCTGTCGGTGTTGCTCCGGACGCACAGCTTGTCGTTATGCAGGTTTTCCAGTCCGGCGGCGGTGCAGGTTGGGCAACAATACTTGCCGCAATGGAGGACTGCGTAAGGCTTGAAGTCGATACCGTAAACCTTTCACTCGGTGCTGCAGCAGGCTTTACCGATGTTCCCACCATGATGGAAACGATGAACAAATTCCTCGAATCCGACATTCAGATTATTATCGCTGCCGGCAACGATACAAACAATGCATACGGCAACAGGTGGGGCATGAACATGTCTCTTCTTCCGAACCCCGATACCGGTCTCGTCGGTACTCCGTCAACGTACAGTGCTGCCATCTCCGTTGCTTCCGTTGATAACGACGGTTACGAACAGCTGTACATCACTGTCGGCGGGGCGGATTTCGGCTATCAGGATACAGCAGCAACCTCTGCAACAAGCTTCATTGCAAATTTCAGAAACCGTGAACTTGAATATGTTATGGTTCCCGGTTACGGCACTGAGGCAGATTATGCAGGCATTGACGTAAACGGTAAGGTCGCCGTTGTTTCACGAGGAGGCAATTCTTTCCCTGAAAAGCAGAGCATAGCTCAGGCTAACGGTGCAATTGCATGTGTCGTTTACAACAACACCATGGGCATTGTAAACATGCAGATAAATGACGGTGCGGGCAATATCCCTGCTGTCAGCGTAACGAAAGCGGCAGGTCAGGCTTTGCTTACCCAAGCAGAATCAGGCAATGCTGTGTTCAGAGTTTGCAATGCGGACACACAGCTTTTCCATATCGACAGAACGATAAGCAGCTTCTCTTCCTGGGGAGTAACCCCGGATTTGAAGCTTAAACCTGAAATTTCAGGCGTCGGCGGAAGTATTTATTCGACGGTCGATCCTGCAATATCGGGTTCTTATTACGGAAACATGAGCGGAACGTCGATGGCATCACCGCAGATTGCAGGTGCAATGGCTGTTCTTATCCAGTATTTGGATGAAAACTATCCTGAACTTTCCGGGGCTGAACAAAGGCGAGTTGCTGCGGCTCTGCTTATGAGCACCGCAAATCCCCTGTTTGCAACCGACACACTTGAGTATTCACCTCGTGCACAGGGCAGCGGCCTTGCCGATTTGGTTAAGGCAACCACAACAAAGGCATACCTTACCGGCACTTCTGCTTCAGAGGGAAGACCGAAGGCTGAAATAGGAGATAATGACAGTAAAGACGGCATTTTCAATTTCAGTTTCGAAATCAACAACCTCACGGACGAAGTTTTGACCTATACGCTTGACAGTTCTCTTCTGACTGAAAGCATTTACGGAGATAGGTTTATTGCCGCTGCACCTTACGGTCTTACGACCCGTGTAACGTTTGAAGGAGGAAATACCGTTAACGTTCCGGCAAACGGCAGGGTAACAGTTAATGCGGAAATCAGTTTGACTGATGCCGACAAAGAATACATGAACAGATTCCCCAACGGAATATTCGTTGAAGGCTTTGTCTATGCCGTTCCTGTTTCAGGTTCGGAAGCTGAACAACCCGTTTCGCTGGTAATGCCCATTGTCGGTTTCTACGGCGATTGGTCCGCGGCGGACATTTTCGACAGCGAAAAAGAATCGGAATACAGTCTCTATCCCGTCAGGATATTCACCAACAACGCACAGCTCGGCACAAACCCGTACATCAGAACCGGCAGAGCAGGAGATGCATATAATGCATTTTCCTACAGCAATCCCCTCGCTGAAATTGATTACGGTATGTTAAGAAATGCGCGCACTCTCCGGATTACCGTGACCGACAGGAATACGGGCGATGTTTACTTTGACATCAGCGGAGAATACCAGACAAAGAGCTACTATAACGCTGCTTACGGACAGATTATTCCCGGCTACCTGCTTGCAGGAGAAGGTGACGTTTGGGACGGGAAAGACTTGGACGGCAACGAGCTTCCCGACGGAACTGTTGTAACATACAAAATGGAAGCCTATCTCGATGACGGCGACGATTTTGTTGACGACAGCATCGTATTTGATGTGACTCTCGACTCCGCCGCACCGCAAATACTGAATGGCGCGGATCTGCAGTCCGCAGTTTCTTTCGACGAAGAAAACGGACGTACCTATCTTAACCTTGAGCTGCTTGAAAATCGCTACATTGCGGCAGTTCTTTTTGAAAGCAGCAACGGCACGATCATGGGCAAGTTCGAGGTTGAAAACACTCCGGGAGAAGTTTTCAGCGGAAGGTTTGACATTACCGGCTTCGGCAATGAATTTACCGTTGTTGTTGCTGATTACGCCTGCAACGAAACTGTTATCGATGCATTCCTTAACCTCGGCGATCATACCGGCGGCGACACAGGTCCCGCTGCGTTGGACAGCAGTCGCATTTACGGATGTGAGACTTACGATGCGGCAGCGGTTGAAGGCGGTTGGTTCAGTGCGAATAAAACTGACCTCTCCGATGCGAGAAACGAAACATTCGATTCTGCGAACAGATATTATTCAGCCGAATATGTTAACGGCTATCTTATCGCGCAGAATGCGGGGACCGGGTCACTGGAGCTGGTGACTCCGTCGGGAACCTATTGGAAAACAAAGACTCTTGTTGCTCAAAGCGGCAAAGTCGGCGAAAACGGCGTATGGGTTCTTTACGATATGGCAATGGATTACTCCGATACAAGAACAGCTCTGCTTGATCCGTGGAATTCCGCTTCCGGAACCGACTTCCTTCTTGCCGTCGGTTGGGCATACAAGGGAGATAACAATAACGACGGAAAGGACGATGGCTACAATGCATTGTACAAGATTTGGACTTCCAAGTGGAACAACCAGGTCTTTGTTGACGAGATTGGGCCGATCACGGGCGAAAACGGTTCATCGGAGATTCTCTGTCTCGGAATAACGACCGAAGGCAGCATCTACGGTATCGGTACAAACGGCTGTCTGTATGCATTGGAACTCAATACAGCCGGTAACGGTGCGGAAACCGTACTCATTGGGGAAACAGATTTTGTAAATTATCCGGGTTTTGGCGGAGCAAACGTTATTCAGTCAATGGGCTACGACCACAACACGGATACAATGTACTGGTTTGCACACAGTCAGGTTCCTCAGGGTGCCGTATATGTAAATATTAACGTAACGTATACCGTCAACCTCGAAACTGCTGCATGCACCGAAGTCGGAACCTACGGCCCCGGCGGTCAAACATGTTTGTTCATTCCCAACAGCATTGAATCCGATCTCTTCCAAATGGGAATCAATGCGACCGGGTTCTCACTTGAGCCGTATTCCACAACAATGGTTCAAAATCAGACTCGTCAGATTAAAGTCGCGTGGCAGCCGTGGAATGCACAAGCAAACGGCGTCATGTGGTCAACATCAAATGAGAACATTGCCGTTGTTGATGCCAATGGCTTTGTAACGGCAGTTTCGGAAGGAGACGCAGTTATCACCGCAACGGGTCAGGTATGGGATCCCTATCATTGGGATAATGAAACCGGCACAACGGTACCCACTTGGGTGGATTACAGTTCGGAGTGCAAGATCAAAGTCGTGAAAGCGGAGGATGCCCTCTACGGCTTTGTTGTTGAAGATTTTTCAAACATCGGCAACCGATTCACATGGTTCACGTATGCTGACAAAACACCCACTGCAATAACATCACTCGGAAAACCCATGGTAACATATTACGATCCGGCATCCGGAGAAAATGTCACTGCCAATGCGCTCTGGCAGGGCGGTGCATATTACAACGGATATGTTTACACTGTAATGGTGCAGGCACGTACCGCTCCGGACGGAACTTTCGGCGGTGCTTCGGTGCTTTATCGCAGTCCTGTTACAAAGGGTACGGTTCCCGCTGAAACTGTGATCGGCGAACCGGAAAAAATCGGATACACCATCGGTATTGAAGTTGGAAACATCGGCTTTGATTACAACACCGGTCGTATGTACGGCGTTGATCTTACAAACGGCGGTTTGTGCATTGTGGATCTTGAAACGGGGTCGATTGACCCGCTCGGAACTTTCTCCGGCGATATTGGCGGACCCGCCATTGCAACGGCAATGTGCGTCACGGCAGAAGGAATGATCGTCATTGCAGACATGAGTTCAACTCTTTACTCTGTTGATGCCGATACTTTGTCAACAACTCGTCTCGGCAGTGCTTCGGGTGACAGCTGGTTCTATGCAGGCATGACCTATGACTACAATACCGGCAACATCTATTGGAACCCGTGTATGAACAAGGGACTTTCACCCCTCTACCTTGTCACACTCGGTTCGGACGAATGGGAACCCGAAAGGACGACCGCAACCATTATTGACATGGGCGACGTGTCAACAAAGGCCGGTGTAGAGCAAACGGTTATTTTCACCATTCCCGACAATGAACCTGAAACGCAGATCATCCCCGTTGAAAGCATTACGATAACCAACGGTGAGTCGGCTGTAGGTCTTGCCGGAGGGACGCTCCAACTCAACGTTGTGACGGAACCTCTCAGACCTACCAACCAGGTTAAAACATGGGTATCTTCCGACGAAGAAGTTGTTGTTGTCGATAGGTTCGGCAAACTGACATTCATGGGCATTGGTACGGCAACCGTTACGGTTACGACGAGAAACAAAAACGATGACACATTGTACACTGACTCCATAGAGATTACGGTTCTTGAAGCAGCCGGCGAAATTAAGGCCTTCCTTAACCTCGACCAGGGAGGAACAAGCTACTATGATTTCTGGATTCACGGCAATGATTATGACCTTAGGCACATGCTTGTTGACAAGAGCATGATAAGCGTCTACTCGCTGCGTTCGGGCGTTTACTATGACGGTTACTACTATGCCTTCAATGATAAGGGAGCTTTCCTCAGGATTGATGAAAACGACCTCTCGGCTTACACGACAATAGGTACGGCGAACATTGATACTTACAATGATCAGATTACCGCACTTGCAATGGATTATGCAGCAGGTACATTGTACGGCCTTACGCTTCACCATACCTACGAGTACAGCACCGATCAGGCAGTTCAGTGCCCTGCGTCGCTTGTGACGGTCGACCTGAATACCGGCAGTGTAAACGTTATTGCACAGCTCGATTTTAACAGACCTGTATATGCTCTTGCATGTGATGCGCAGGGACAGCTCTATGCAGCAGGATCTCCTTCAAACGACTCTTCACAGACCGTTATATATACGGTGGATAAGGTGACGGGCGAGTATGAGGAGTTCATGACGATTGCAGGCGCCGGTGTCTTCACGGGCAACAACTACTACGGCAACATGCAGTACAATTCTCAGATGGCGTATGACTATGGTACGAACAGACTGTATCTCAATGCAACATACAGCACACAGGGGCTTAAGTATGCAAGCGGCGTTGTAATGATTCAGCTTGGCGAGGAACCGTATTCGGTAAATCTCGGAGGAATCAGCCTCTACACACGCGAAGGTTCATCCATTAAGTACGGTGAAGCATTCTTAGGACTTATGGCCTTCATTCCGGATGAGAGTGAGTTGCCGCAGAGCACCGTTAACGGCATATTGCTTAACAAGACTTCTGCTCGCACTTATGTAGGCGGAACTGCACAGCTTGAAGCGAGGGTACGTCCTTCAAACGCGGCAGATACGAGCGTAACTTGGACGTCGGCTGATGAAAGTATTGCAGTCGTTGACGAAAACGGTCTTGTAACCGGTGCTGCAGTCGGCAGCACTGTAATAACGGTCACAAGCAACCAAACAGGTGTATCTGCACAATGCACGGTTGAAATAGTTGAACAGCCCGGGGCTTCCTCCGTTGCATACACTGTTTCAGCAAACAGAGATGCTTTGATCGCATTCAATCCCGCTCTGCCCGCACAGACGGCGATAACCATCGCTGAATTCAGCGGCGGTTCGATGATTAAGGGTCTTGCATACGGCGATAACTTCCTGTTCTATGTCGTTGAAAGCGGATCTTCTTATCAACTCTACCGATACGACATACTGACCCGCCAAAGCGTGAGCTTAGGCGGTCTCGAAGCATGGACGGGCATCAACGATATTGCATACGATCCGGATAACGAACTTCTTTATGCGGTCGGCGGATTCTATATGTTCCAATACAATACTGCAACTTTGCAGGCGGGCGGAACAAATTACATGTCCGGTTACATTATGGATTCCGATTACTGCACAATGGTCGGTGTTGCAGTGAAGGACGGTGCTGTTTACGCAATGGGCAATGATTGGGCAACCTCTGTTCCAAAGCTTATTAGGTACTCCGACAAGTATCTTACGGACAGGACAGTCGTTATGACGGGCGTTGGCGTTAATGTCTATGCGGGTGCAACCGAAATGGCTTATGATGCAACAACCGATCTCTTCTACATAACGGATGCTTCAAACAACATCTACTCAATGACGGACACCGGAGAGACTCATTTTGTGGACATTCTCGGCAGCGGTATCGACATCAACGGCCTTGCTGTTAACTCAACTCCGAGTTATTCTGTAAGGTACACCGATGGTGTAGATGGCGAAGTTATCTTTGCAGATCAGCAGTACTTTGCTCAGGAGGGTTCGCATACTCCGAACTTTAACGGAACTCCCATGCGTGCAGGCTATTCATTTGCGGGGTGGACACCCGAGGTTGCGGAATTTGTTACCGAAAACGTTGTATATACAGCAACGTGGACGATTAACGACTATACCATCACCTTCGACGCACGCGGCGGCGAAGTCAGTCCTGCGGAAATCACAGTAACTTACGGTCAACCCGTTGGTACATTGCCTGTTCCCACCCGTGAAGGATTTGACTTCATAGGTTGGTTTGATGAGAACGGCACAAGGTATACTGGTGAAACTGTTTATCTTGTTGACGGCAATATCACACTGAACGCACGCTGGTCCATGACTGCTTACACAGTGACTTTCGTTGACAGCCTCAACAACAATGCGGTTATCGGCACGCTGACTGTGGGCAGGGGAGATGTTATCGATTCGGGCGAATTCCCCGCTGCACCTGAACATCAGGGTTATGTCTTCTGCGGATGGGATTACGACGGAGAACCCGTTATGAACGATATGACAGTTTCTACCGTCTACCATTTGCTCGGAGATGTCGATATGGACGGCTGCATCAATGGCATTGATGCTCTTATGGTGCTTCGTAAAGCGATGGGCATTATTGAACTCACCGAGAATCAGTGCCGCCTTGCCGATGTCGATTTCAACGGTGAGGTAACGGTGAATGATGCTGTCAGGATACTGCGTCACACACTCGGCATTGAACTGCTCGGATAAGCTGTGATGCAAATAAAAAAACAGCGTTCCGCAAACGGCAGCATCGGATAAGAAAACATTGCAGAAGTCAGTAGAATCAATGTCTTTAACGGTGCGAGCACGGTGCGGAATCGAAACAATCAGATACTGACAAGCTCAAAGGAGCTGCTGCAAAATCAAGTGATGTTTGCAGCAGCTCCGTTTTTCGAAAGACGGCATCGGAAGAACCAATGCTTCGAACGGTTCGATCGAGGTCGCCCCGGAGGTTCAAATCAATGCTGAGTACGTCTTCTTCCTGAGAGGAAGTGCATTGGCAGAAAATGAAGCTTGCTCCTGAACAATGAACAGTCTCTTTATCCACCACGCAGATGCGGCGTGAGGAATCAAGCTCCTCACAATGCTTCTTTGCAGCACACGCCATGCTGTAGCTGCCGGAAAGGCTGCCGGTGATGGTGAAGGCGATTACATCGCCACGCTCACCGAAGGCATCTTCCCAATCGGCGATATTCGGACATGCACTGTAAGAACGCCCCCCGGTGCCGCGCAGTACAGTGACCATCTCGTTCACATCGAGAAAAGCGTCATCGCGGAATTCCTCCGTGTCTGTGCGTATGGTAAGCGGAACACTGACGAAGTATGCTCCGTCCGGCGTGAGAAGGCCGCAGCTTGAGTCTGCGACAATACGAAACCGATTCATTGTACGTCCTCTTAATAATAAGAAGCATTTCACCCGATTTTGCAAATCGACACAGGTATTTTATCAGGTTTTTATTATTCCGTAAACTGCTTTCGAAAAACCTGCAAAAAGCTTATACAAAACAGTTGAAAGTTTAACGAGAGACGTGTATAATATTTGCATGGAAAAGGAAATGAGCAGCATGATAGAGAATATTGAGGGTTTCCGCTTGCCGCGTTATGAGCAGATCCCGAACGTCGGGCTTTATCTGGAGCAGGTGGTGCGCTATGTCAACGCTCACCTTGCGCCGTTGGGGGAATCGGAGTTGACGAGCTCCATGGTGAGCAATTATGTGAAACAGGGTCTGATCCCATCCCCGATAAAGAAGGCATACACAGCGGAACACCTCGCACGACTCCTGTTCATTGCCGTAGTCAAGCCCGTTGTCCGGCTTGAAGGGCTTCGATTGATGTTCGGCATACAGGAGGATAACTATCCCCTTCAGACCGCCTATGACTATTTCTGTGATGAATTTGAGAATATGCTCGGTGCAGCGTTCGGTATAGCCCCGGCGAGAGCTGGAATCGGCAAGACGCAGTCCGATGCAAAGGATCTTCTTCGCAGCACGATCCTGGCCACCGTCAACAAGGTTTATCTGGATCGATACCTGGAGGATTATCAAAAGCGGCGGGAAAAGGAGATTCACAGATAGGAAAAGGAATCGGTGCAGGGCATTGTATTCATACACTCACCTGACACATGCAAGAGGTTGCTGCTTGTTATACGAGTTTATTTGCTTATAACCGAATGTTCATAGCACTTCGCATGGCAGGAGAAAAGCATTGCACAAGCAATCTCCCAATCTTTATTCAATCTTAATGCGCTGCAAATGTCCCTTATCCAACCTTAAAGTCTCCGACCGTATAATATAACAATAACAGAAATAAGGAGATGCCTTTATGCCGGAAGAAAACATTCGTCGAAAACGTCGTCTTTCGTCTTTTCAAATTATAATACTTGGCTTTGCCGGGGTCATTCTGCTCGGAGCGTTGCTGCTGATGCTGCCGATCTCCACAACAGCCGGGTGTGTAACGCCATTCAATGAAACGCTGTTTACCGCGACATCTGCCGTGTGTGTGACGGGGCTTGTGGTGCAGGATACAGGCAGCTACTGGTCAACCTTTGGGCAGGCGGTTATTCTGACGCTGATCCAGATCGGAGGACTTGGCGTTGTGACTGTCGCAGCGTCGTTTGCGCTGCTGTCCGGGCGAAAAATCTCTCTGATGCAGCGCAGCACCATGAAGGATGCAATCTCAGCACCAAAGGTAGGCGGGATCGTCCGTCTTACGCGCTTTATCTTGCGAGGGACGTTTCTGATTGAACTGCTGGGGGCGCTTGCCATGCTGCCGGCGTTCTGCCGGGACTATGGATGGCGCGGCGTCTGGATGGCGGTGTTTCATTCCATATCTGCTTTTTGCAACGCCGGATTTGACATTCTTGGGACAGAAAGCAACCGCTATCCATCTCTTACCGGCTATGCGGGCAGTCCGGGAATCAATATCACGATCATGCTGCTGATCGTGATCGGCGGCATCGGATTTCTGACATGGGACGATGTCTGCGAAAACAAGTGGCGGTTTCACCGCTACCGGATGCAGAGCAAGGTGATCCTTGTCACGACATTCGCACTGATCGTCCTTCCGGCGTTGTTGTTCTTCTTCGTAGACTTTGATGCTCTTCCCCTTGGAGAGCGGATTCAGGCAGCTCTGTTCCAGTCGATCACACCGAGGACTGCGGGCTTCAACACAGTAACGCTGTCCGCGATGTCCGGTGCGTCGCAGGGCGTGATGATCCTTTTGATGCTCATCGGCGGTTCTCCGGGTTCTACGGCAGGCGGCATGAAAACAACGACGCTGGCGGTCTTGGTTGCCAATGCTGCTGCGACCTTCCGCCGGCGTGAGAGCGCTCAATTTTTCGGACGCAGAGTCGATTGCAGCGCCGTCAAGACCGCTGCGACAATTCTGATGATGTACCTTGCACTGTTCTTTGGCGGTGCTGCCTTTATCAGTGTATATGAGAATCTTCCGCTGTCTGCCTGCCTGTATGAAACTGCATCGGCTGTCGGTACGGTGGGATTGACGCTTGGTATCACGCCGCAGCTGCGCATTCCGTCGCAAATTGTGCTGATCACGCTCATGTATCTGGGCAGAGTCGGCGGTCTTACCCTCATTTATGCGGCACTTTCCGGCAAAAAAGCAACCGTAGCAAAGCTGCCGCAGGAACAAATTACAATTGGATAAGGAGTATTTTCTCATGAAAAACATTCTGTTGATTGGCACAGGCCGCTTCGGACGGCATACCGCAGTACAGCTTTCTCAACTGGGGCATCAGATCATGGCGGTCGATACAAACGAGGATCGAATCAATGATGTGCTGCCGTATGTCACCAACGCACAAATTGGCGACAGTACAAACGCGGAGTTTCTTCGCTCTCTCGGCATCGGAAATTTTGACGTCTGCATCGTGACCGTCAGCGGTAACTTTCAGAACTCGCTGGAAACCACCTCGCTGCTGAAGGATCTGGGTGCGAAGTGTGTGGTGTCGCGTGCCGAAAGGGATGTACAGGCGAAGTTTCTGCTTCGCAACGGTGCAGACCATGTGGTCTACCCGGAAAAACAGGTGGCAAAATGGGCAGCAATTCGATATACTTCCGATCATATTTTCGACTACATAGAGATCGATGACAAGCACGCCATTTTTGAGGTGGAAGTGCCGGAATGCTGGGTCGGGAAAAGTATTGGCGAACTGGATATCCGCAGAAAGTTTGGAATCAACATTCTTGGCATCAAACGTTCGGGAAAAACCGACGTTACAATTACACCGGATACGGTGCTGTCAGGGGAAATAACAATTTTAGCGCTGGGTGAATATAAGGCGCTGCAAAAGTGTTTCCGGATATGAACGGACGGTGAGGGTATGTGGAAGATGTTGTTTTGATCGTCGGAGCAGCCATGATATTTCTGTTTGGCTGGTTTCTGATGAAACGTCTGGATCAATTTCTGGCGGAAAATCAGAAACGAATCGAGGAAGCGTCCGAACAACAGCAGCATGAGCCGTGCATGCATCTGGTCGGAGATATTTCTCCTGACGAACTTGAAGAAACGCTTTCCCGGTTTCGCAGCAGTCATACCCATGCAGAAATCGTGATCTATGATCCAGAGCAAATTTCTTTTCCAAACAGCGAATCCGATTGGACGCAGTAGAAACCTTCACATTTTGGTGCTGTAATATCGGTTAAGAGGGGTGGTGAAAATGTGCAGAACAAAGGAAATGAAATACCAAAAGAGCATATTCTTGTGTGCCTGTCCTCGTCTCCGTCCAATGAACGCATTGTACGAATGGCAGGGAAAATGGCGCAGGCATTTCGCGGCAGCCTTACCGCGCTCTATGTGCAGACCCCCGGAGACGCTGATATGAACGCGGAAGATACCGTTCGCTTGCAGGCGAATATGCGTCTGGCGCAGCAGCTTGGCGCAGAGATCGTCACAACGCATGGTGAAGATGCGGCAGCACAGATCGCGGAATATGTGCGGCTCTCTGATGTGACCAAAATTGTGATTGGGCGAAGCGGCGTACAGCGGCGGCATTTTTGGAGTGAACCGACGCTGACGGAACGGCTCATTACGCTTGCGCCGGAGGCAGACATTCATATTATTCCGGATGCGGATGTCTACAAAAGCTACCGCAGAAAACGGCTTTTTGCCGTTTGCCCGGTGTTTCCGACCGCTCGGGAACTGCTTCTGACCGTCGGGATTCTGGCAGCTGCGACGGTCATCGGATGGATCTTTCTGCGGCTCGGCTTTGCAAATGCCAATATCATCATGGTATACCTGCTGGGGGTGCTTCTGACTTCCGCTTTTACCAGCGGATATACCTGCGGCGTGCTGTCCGCTTTTTTGAGTGTCATCCTGTTCAATTATTTTCTGACGGAACCCCGACTGTCTTTGGCAGCCTATGGCAGCAAATACCCAATAACCTTTGCCGTTATGTTTGCGGCGGCGCTTTTGACCGGTACGCTTGCCGCAAAGCTCAAAGCCCATGCGCAGCTATCCGCGCGGGACGCTTATCGCACGAAGCTCCTTTTTGATATGAACAGGCAGCTCCAAAAGGCCGAAACGCCGGAGGAGGTCTATCGGATTACCGCAACTCAGATACAAAAGCTCATGCAGCGGGACATCCTGATTTATCCGGTGCAGGGCGGTGTACTGGCTCAAGGGATCATTTACCCGGCTGACGGAAGCAGCCCATACAGCGCCCCGGACACGGATCGGGAGCAGGATGCGATCCGCTGGGTCTGGCAGAACCGGAAACGTGCCGGAGCAACGACGCAAAACTTTCCAAAAGCAAAACGGCTGTATCTCGCCATCCGTACCGGGCAGCAGATTTACGGCGTTGTCGGGATTCCGATGGAGAAAGAAACGCAGCCGGACGCATTTGCATCCAGTATTCTGTTTTCCATCCTTGGAGAATGTGCCCTGGCGCTGGATAACCTGCGAAATGCCGGAGAAAAGGAAGAAGCCGCCGTCCTTGCAAAGAACGAGCAGCTTCGCGCCAATCTCCTGCGTTCGATTTCCCACGATCTGCGGACACCGCTGACCTCCATTTCCGGCAGCGCCGATACGCTGCTGCACAGCTATAACGTGTTGGATGAGCAAACACGGAAACAGATTTTTACGGATATTTATGACGATGCGCAATGGCTGACCGGACTGGTTGAGAATTTGCTTTCCATTACAAAAATCGCGGACGGCAGCGTCAAGCTGCGCCTTTCCGATCAGGTCGTGGACGACATCGTATCGGAATCGCTCCGACATATTGACCGAAGATCCGCAGAACATCACATCACAGTGGATTGCGGAGATGTACCGTTGCTGGCGCGGGTAGATGCGGGACTCATCATGCAGGTGCTTATCAACTTGGTGAACAATGCTGTCAAATATACTCCGGCAGGCTCGAACATCCGAATCACGGCGATCCGGCGGGGAAATGCGGCTGAGATCTGCGTCAGCGACAACGGCCCCGGTATCCCGGATGAATTGAAGGAACGTGTTTTTGAAATGTTCTTTACCGGAGGCAATCCAATTGGTGACAGCCGCCGAAGTCTCGGGCTTGGACTTACGCTCTGTCAAGCCATTCTCCATGCACATAACGGCGAAATGATGTTGAAAGACAATTCGCCGCAGGGCTGCATCTTTTCCTTTACAGTACCGCTCAGTGAGGTGAACTTAAATGAATAAGCCGCTCGTCCTCGTTGTAGAAGATGATACATCGGTGCGCAATCTGATCACAACGACGCTGAAAACTTACGAATACAGGTATCTCTCGGCTCAAAACGGCGCAAGCGCCGTGATGGAGGCGTTGTCTCATAATCCGGATATTGTGCTGCTTGATCTGGGACTCCCGGATATGGACGGCGTGGAGATCATACGGAAAATCCGTTCGTGGTCGAATATGCCGATCATTGTGATCAGTGCCAGAACGGAGGATTCCGATAAAATCGGGGCGCTGGATGCCGGGGCGGACGATTACCTGACGAAGCCCTTTTCCGTGGACGAACTGTTGGCACGGCTGCGGGTGACGCAGCGAAGACTGTCGCTGATGAAAACAAATGCGGCGCAGGATTCTCCGGTTTTTACAAACGGTTTGCTGAAAATCGACTATGCGGCAGGCTGCGCATATCTTGATGGTGCAGAACTGCACCTGACACCCATTGAATACAAGCTGCTGTGCCTGCTCTCAAAAAATGTGGGCAAGGTTCTGACGCACACCTACATCACACAGCAGATTTGGGGCAGCAGTTGGGAAAACGATATTGCTTCTCTGCGGGTATTTATGGCGACTCTGCGCAAAAAGCTGGAAAATGGGAAAGGCGGGCAGCAATACATACAAACGCACATCGGAATCGGCTATCGGATGCTCCGCGTCGAGTGAGCAATTCCCGAACTCAAAACTCAGGAATGAATGGTGTAGATTTCTCGATTTGGCACCACCTTTCATTTGCATGTTGTGGTCATACCATTCTGCCGCAAATGAGCTGACCATCGTTGTAATGGCGAGGACTTGAAAGTCTTCGCCCGAGCCCTTTGTCGTACTATAAAAGGTTTTGAAAAGCGATACAATATAGGCGCAAAAAGCAGTGCGGAGGAACAGCAATATCTGCGAACGGTAAAGGCGCGTACAACAGACCCTGCAGCGGATTTATGCACCGGGAAGGTAAACCGGAAGGCTTCTTCTATCTTGACCGCAGAACCGTAGACAGCAAACATGACATCATCACCGGTATATTCGCAACACCGGGAAACACAAACGATGTGAAGCCTTATCTCGGAAGACTGAGCGTATAGATTGACAAAGCCGAAGCGGGCGATGTGATTTCGGTTGAGCTTGAAATTGAAAAGGGAAAGGTCGATATTGTCATCGGAGCGGAGGGCGATGAACCGATTTATTTCGGCAATGATGTGGATTCGGGAAAGTTTGAACTTCCGGTTTCGGCCGCAGGACAATACAAAGTGACGGTCGAAGCGCGCGGCGCGGCGGGGGAAATTGCCGTGCAAAGGCTGCCGAATGCGGCAGAAGAATAACCTCCGGAATCCTCAGGGCTGTTGTTCACCGAGAAGCACTCCCAGCCGCTCGAATTCGTTATTCTCAACATTGTAAACGCGGAGACGGCAATAAGATGTTTTGTGTGTATGCTTTCTGTTGTCCCACGGAATGCCGTTCACGATGTGGTAAACAACGCTTATTACGCCGTTATGGGTCACAACGAGAATGTTTCCGTTGTGATTACGGTTTTTTTCGACAAAATCTTCGAACCATGCTTTGATCCTGTCAAAAAAAGCATGGGGACTTTCGCCGTCGGGGTAAGGCTCGTCGAAACCGAGGGTGCTGAAAAAAACGCCCGGATATTCGCGCAGTGCATCGGTGTTCAGCATTCCACTGAGTTTGCCGTTGTTGATTTCGCGCAGGCGCGGTTCGGGGTGCACGGGCAGCCCGAGTGCATCCCCTGCAATGCCGGCGGTCTGCATGGTGCGCGGAAGATCGCTGGCGATTATTTCGGTAATGTCGCAGGATTTTAGCTTTTCGGCCATTTTTTGTGCCTGCAATACTCCGGAGGGCAAAAGCTCGAGATCGCTCCACCCGCCGCGATAGCGTTCATCGTCCTTTCCGTGCCTTGCGAAAATAATTCTCATAAATTTCTCCGTGTTTTCAGCTTATTTCGGGGAGTTTGCTTACACGATTTCCCAAACGAACGCAACGGTATCGCGAACTTTGATGTCTTCGGGCTCGATGCAGTCCGGGACTGCTGCCGACCGCTTGAGAGAAGCGCGCTCAATTGCATAACCGGTGGGGGATATTAAATCGATTTCACTCCAATTGTAGTTGACGGTGAGCAGCCTGCCCAATTCAACACCGGAGGCACGGCAGAGAATCTGCGCCTTTTCGCGTGCGTTTTCTGCGGCGGCCTCAAGCAGAGCGCTTTTTACGGCAGAGTCATCGCGCACGGTGAAGCGAATCGAAAGCTCGGGTTCGGCCTTGCTTTCGGCAATTGCATTCAATGTTCTTTCAAGCATATCCCTGTCAAAATCGAACGACAGGCGCGTATTGTACGAACAATTGTATCCGACAAAAACGCGTTGATAAGTTCCCTTGGAATTGCGAACGCTGTCATACTCGGATGAAACACCAAAGTTTATGGTTTTGAGCGCATCTTTTGAATGCCCGGCCGAAACGGCGGCATTGCAAACGGCTTCGACCGCTGATGAAGCATCGGCCAGAGCTTCGGAATAGTTTTTGCTTTGACCCATGATATTCATTTCGATAACGATGAAATCGGGTTTTGCGGAGATATTGCCGACTCCGCGGACGGTAATGGTTCTTTCCATAAACTTTCCTTTTCCGTGACTGAAAATATCACAACAAACCATAAACTGAATTTACGACCCGAGCAGCCGTATTAAAGCTGCGGCACATATAAAAGCTTTCAAGCAGCACACCGCACCGCACAACGGCACTGCATCGGACGGATTCGTCCTGCTGAAAACCTTGCAACAGGCTTAAAAACAGCGTTTGCTTTATCGGTGTTCCATAGTTTACCACGAATGCGCAGATTTTTCAACGTGTTTTCATAGAATTGTCGAAATTTTATGCGCCTAAGTGTTTGACAACCGATTTTTGCGGATTTATAATCCGAATGCTTCGCGGACAGCGAAAGCACTTCGGGCAAACCTGAACCGAAGAGCTTTCGGATTTTACATGCCTGCGGATGCAGTTTTTGCAAAATCCGGCATATGGGGAATAAAACAGAAACGGAAGAAAAGGCATCCTTTCAAAATAAAGCTCAAAACAAAGCACACCGCATTTGTGAGCATACGGTGCAGAACCGGCAAATTCAAAATAATTCCGTAAAAAACACAAAATAAATTTTCTCTTGCTTCGGAACCGACGTGACATGCGAAAAAACACGACACATATATTATTTTTTGCAGGAAAAACATATTGCCAACCGATTGGAACGGCGGTATAATAAGGGCGGCAGGGGAGTCGGGTCTGTGGTTGAAAGTCGATGCCAGTCGCAGGCGAAACGATCCACATAAGCGGGGCAAAGTTCCCGTGAGCATGGTGCGGCTTAGATGTAAGTCCTGTCGTGCGGCATTCCGAATCGAATGCGGTGCGAGAGTGGCAGTAGTGGGCGGCGTAAAGCTCAGTAGCGAACCCACCGACAGGCGAGTGTGGGGGCAAAAACCAGGTCAGCCGACTCCATGTGCCAAAATACAAAAAGGGGTATTATACCAAATGTTTGAAGACAAAGTACTGGTTTGCAAGGATTGCGGCCAAGAATTCACTTTCACCGCAGGTGAACAGGAATTCTATGCAGAAAAGGGTTTTGACAACGCACCCGCTCGCTGCAAAGCGTGCAGAAGGAACCGCAAGCCCGCAGCCCGCGGCGAGTCCGGCCGCGTAATGTACGACGCAATCTGCGCAGAATGCGGCAGACCCACCAAAGTTCCGTTCGAACCCAAGACCGACAAGCCCATCTATTGCAGCGACTGCTTCGCAAGGCGCAGGGGCTGAGGACAGCCGAAAAGCATCAACCTTTTTGAAAAGGGTGTTTGCAGGCTGCCGTTTCTCTGTTAATTAGTCCGATTCTGCCTGCTTTTCATGCAAATGGCGGCAGAACTTCATTATTAATAGATTTCTGAACAACATGACCGACGGATTGCGTCGCAGGAAAAGCTCCTGCGGCGCAGTTTTTTTGCCGAAAAGGTGTGTTGAAGCCTCTTTAAACAGGGCAGACCCGGGAAACACCGCCTTATTACAACTCCGGGCTTGACTTTTCCTTCGAAGGGAGTATAATCACAGATAAAAGATGAATTATTGTTTCATTTCGATTTAGAAAGGGAAATCTCTCCCGATGTGTTGCCGAATTGGCTTTTGGCAGCCGTTTTTTTACGCTCGGGAAGAGATTGCAGCCATGTGTTGCAGCCATGTGTTGCAGCCATGTGATTGAAGTGAAACGGTTGCAGGAGGAACAGGAAATTGATATTCGGGAAACACATCAATCGCTACTACATTAAAAATGCACCCGTGCTGATTTTGGGCGTACTTGCACTTATCCTGGTTGATTACTTCCAGCTCAGGATACCGGAGCTTTATCGTATGCTTGTTAACGGCATGAATGGCGAGCTCATACTTGTGAACGGGGAATATGTGCCGTTTAACCTTGATTTTCTTCTGGATAATATTTGTCTTCCGATAATCACTATCATTGTTGTAATGGTCATCGGCAGATTCCTTTGGCGTGTCTGCTTCTACGGCTCGGCGATCCGCGTCGAAACGGATCTTCGCAACAAAATGTTCAATCACTGCAAGGATCTTTCTCAGCAGTATTATCAGGTGAACAAAGTCGGCAATCTCATGAGCCTTTTCACCAACGATCTTGACACGATTCAGGAATGTTTCGGCGACGGTATCCTGATGTTCCTTGATGCTGCATTCCTCGGCATTCTTGCACTCGTTAAAATGTGGCGCATGGACAAGCTTTTGACGGGACTTTCAATGATTCCCATGGTTCTGCTGCTTATAATCGGCACGATCGTCGGAAGAGCCATGATGCGCAAATGGGAGATCCGCCAGCAGGCCTTTTCGGATCTGTCGGATTTTGCACAGGAGAGTTTTTCGGGCTTTGCCGTTATAAAGGCATTTGTAAAGGAGCTTAAAGAGCTTGCCGCGTTCCGCAAACTGAATGTGTTAAACGAGAATGTCAACGTTGATTATACGAAAATTTCCGTAACGCTGAACATTCTTATCTCACTGCTTGTGGAATCCGTTATCTGCGTTATCTTAGGCTACGGCGGATACCTTGTTTACCAAAAGAAATTCGATGCCGGACAGCTTGTGGAATACATCGGATATTTCAGCTCCATAGTCTGGCCGATCATGGCGGTTTCGATGCTTATCGAAAAAACTTCGCGCGGCAAAGCCTCTCTCAACCGTGTAAGAGAGCTGCTCGATGCCGAAATAAACGTTAGTGATGCTCCGGGCGCGGTTGATATCGGTTCGGTGAAGGGCAAAATTGAAATGCGGAACCTGAATTTTCGCTATCCGGACGGTGAATTCGATGTGCTTCGGAATGTTTCGTTCACGATCGAACCCGGCGAAAACGTCGGCATAGTGGGAAAGACCGGTGCGGGAAAGACAACGCTGGTTGACCTTATCCTGCGCATATACAATGTTCCGGACGGAACACTCTTTGTTGACGGACACGATATAAACAGCGTTACGCTGCATTCCCTTCGCGAAAACTGTTCGTATGTTCCGCAGGACAATTTCCTTTTCTCGGACACGATCGCAAACAATATTGCCTTTGCATTCGATGGAACGGACAAAGCCGCCGTTAAACGGGCGGCGGAGCTTGCGGATGTTGACGATAACATTGTTGAGTTTAAAGACGGATACGACACCGTCCTCGGCGAACGCGGCGTGACTGTATCGGGCGGGCAGAAACAGCGAATTTCCATTGCACGCGCACTGCTTAAGAATGCACCGATACTGATTCTTGACGATTCCGTGTCCGCTGTTGATACGAGTACCGAGCAGGTGATACTTAAAAACCTGCGTGAAACACGTGCGGGGAAAACGACAATACTTATTGCACACCGAATCTCAACGATTCAGGATATGGACAAGATTATCTTTATGGATGACGGGCGCATTGTCGCTGTCGGAAAGCACGATGAGCTGCTCGAACGCTGTGAAGAATACCGCAAAACCGTTGAGCTGCAAAAGCTTGAGGATGAGTTCGGAGGTAAGTGATTATGCATGAATACTATCCCCTGCTGCTTGCGGGCGGCATTATCGGACTGATTTCGGTTGTTCTTATAATTGCATATGCAACCGTAAAAGATAAAAAACAAACCATGGGGTTTGAACGTCATATGAATGACGGAGAGATTACCCGCCGCCTTATGGCATACGCAAAACCCTATGCGCTGAGATTTGTTTTCGTGGGCATCGTTATGCTGTTCACGATTGCATTCGACATTGTATCTCCGCTCATCATCGGCGGCATTGAGGATATGATCGTTACCGATTTCAAGCTGAACAAACTGTTCATAATGGTCGGAATGTATGCAGGAATACTGATTGTTTCCATGGTCGGCGCATATGTTCAGGCTATTGTGCTGCAAAAGACAGGTCAGCGAATCATCTCCCATCTGCGCGAGGATCTTTTTACCCATATCGAGAGCCTTTCGCACGAACAGATGAACGAGATTCCCATCGGAAAGCTTGTGACCCGCATCACAAACGACACGAACGCAATTTCACTGATGTTCACAACGCTGCTTGTGAATCTTGTGAAGAACTTTTTCGTGTTGACGGGCGTCCTTGTTGCAATGTTTTTCCTGAACTATGAATTGACACTGATGGTGCTGTGCATTGCGCCGTTCATAGTGCTTTTCACCGTTATCTTCCGCAAGTTCTCGCGCAGAGCATACCGAAAGATTAAAGACAGAACGACCGATATAAACACCTATCTTTCCGAAAATCTTTCCGGCATCAAAATCACTCAGATTTTCAACCGCGAGGAGGCGAAGGAACGTGAGTTCGACAAAAAGAGCAACCTTCTGGGCAGGGCGAAACAGGAGCAGATACTTGTGTTCGGCATATTCAGACCCCTTGTCTATATGCTTTACATAACAACCGTGATGTGCCTTTTCTACCTTGGCGGCAAGGGCTATCTTGACGGAACGACATTTCTCGGGCAGACGCTGACGGCAAGCACGATCGTTTCGTTCTATATGTACATTGCCACTTTCTTCAACCCCATTCAGAACCTTGCGGAGCAGTTCAACTGGCTTCAATCCGCATTTGCTTCCGCCGAAAAGGTGTTCACAATTATGGACATTAAACCGAAGCTTACGGATGCACCGGACGCGATTGAGCTTGACGAGGTTCGCGGCGAGATTGAATTCCGCGACGTTTGGTTCAGTTATGTACCCGGCGAATGGGTACTCAAGGGCGTTTCGTTCAAAGTCAATCCGAAGGACACGGTTGCGTTCGTCGGTTCGACCGGCTCGGGCAAAACAACGATTCTTTCGCTTATCTGCCGCAACTACGAGTTCCAGAAGGGCGAAATCCTGATTGACGGAATCGATATCCGAAAGATAAAGGCTGCATCGCTGCGCCGGCATTTCGGACAGATGCTTCAGGACGTTTTCCTTTTCTCGGGCACGATACGCAGCAATATTCTGCTGCGCGAAGAGGGAATTTCCGACGAGGAGGTCATGGAGGCCTGCCGTTACGTAAACGCGGATCACTTTATCAACAAGCTTGAACGCGGGCTGGATGAACCCGTGCGCGAACGCGGCAACAATTTCTCCGCCGGTCAGCGGCAGCTGCTCTCTTTCGCAAGGACGATAATCCACAAGCCCGCCGTCATGATCCTCGACGAGGCGACCGCGAACATTGACACCGAAACCGAACAGCTGATTCAGAATTCGCTTGAAAAAATGATGAACATCGGCACGATGCTTATCGTTGCGCACAGACTTTCCACGATTCAGCATGCGGATAATATCATTGTTCTTTCAAACGGAAAAATCGTTGAACAGGGCAATCATCATGAGCTGCTTCAGAAACACGGCAGATACTATCAGCTTTACACACTGCAATACCATCGCGAACAGATGAAAAGTGCGGGCGCGTGAGATGAACCCTGAAGCGCAGAAAGCAAAAATCAAACGGTGAAACCGTTGCTGCAATTCAAAACCCGGGCATAAGCGAGAATGCCCGGGTTTTTGCATATAAACATTGTGCTTCCGAAACTTCGGTGCGGGAAATAAATCCGAACATGAATCGATAACCCTGCTCAGGCAGTCCTTTCAAAAAGGTACACTTTCACGGAAAAGCTTTCGTTCCCGGGCATTTTTCCGGAAACGATCCGAACAGCTTCGAAACCCATGTTTTCATACAAACATTTTGCGGGTTCATTGCCGACCAATGCCTCAATGCTGTGAATGCCGGGAAAATTCTTGAGAGCGTATTCTGCAAGCTGCCTGCCTATGCCGCATACTGCTCGGCGGAAGCGGCAGTCAATGCCGGTGCGGCGCAAACGAAAATCTTAAAACACTGCTAATCTATGTCATGTTTTTGCGAAAGTCGGCTATGGATATTCTAAATATCTGTTGCAAAGGCACGGAGGATATGATACAATAAAAATATACAGGCAACGGACTTTTTAGCATACGGCGGAGAAAAAACGAAAGTGAAGCGCATCACCGCAATTTAACGCGAAAAGCATTCGGCTGTTTTATTCGGAGGGAACACATGGCAATTCGTTTGTTCGGAGACCAAAGACAGATTGAAAAGGATTAAACGATGGTTTTTCAGCCTCGAGTTTTGCGGCCTGCTGTGCAAAACCATCCGAAAACGCGGGAGAAGCAGGAAAGAAATATAAACAGGAAATATAAATATGAAATTCAGGATAATTGAGGAAGCGTGGGGGATCAACCGAAAAACGGGGGAACGGAAAGTCCGCAGAACGGCGGAGCGGATCTTTACCCCGGAGGCGGGGCAGATAATCGAATTTCCGCTCGGCAGGCGGAGGTTCGGCATTGCTTCGGCCGATGAGGAGCGCGTTGTGCTTCGGGTGCAATGTGAAAATTCGGCCGATGAAAAAGAGTTTATTATTGAATGCGGTACCGGCGGATTCTACAACCCGCGTTCATGTGACGGAGGTTATCGGTATCTGTTCGAGTTCGACACGAATGAACCGCAAGGCAGACCGGCCGCGGGGCGACGCAGGGGAAAGGAAAGCAGGTATTCAATTGCAATCAAGGTCGAAAAGGCTGCGGGGGAGCATGATTACACGCAAAGCAAGTTCTTCGGCTCGCCGACAGTGCCGAACGAATGGGTCGAAAGATTCTATGACGACATAATTTTCCTTGCACAGATAAGGCTTTCCGATATTGCCGAATATGACCCGGACAACATACTTCCGCACAGCGGCTATCTGTATTTCTTCATTGATGCGGAGATGTATCCGTCAGATCAGCTCTATGTTTGGGTCGAATATTATGACGGAGAGCCGGATACGATTATTGATGATTTTAACGAGCTTTCACCGCTTCCGTGCGGACTTAACGAGGATTGGCTGATTTCGTTCGGTGCTGCGCCGCCCGATGCGGGCGGGACAAAACTGTTGGGGCTGCCGTCCGGTGCGGCGGGAGAGGATGCAAGCCTTCCGAAGCTCCTGCTGCAATACGACCCGCTTGATTTTGAAGGAGTTCCCTATCTTGAGAACGTTGACGGGTATGCGTATGTGCTGTTCGGCAGGGATGAAAAGGATTTTGACGGAGCTGTCTATAAGGTTGACAGAACATAACTGACCGAACAAAAATGCCGAAACGGCGGGAACTTCGATAAGAAAAAGTACGTAAAGTTATAAAAAACTGCTGCTAAGGAGAGGGCGGATAAATGGCATACAGTGAAAAATCCGCGGCGCGTTTGGCTGCGCTGCACGGAGAAATTGAAGCGCGAAAGGAACATGAATTCGCTGCGCCGACATACAGGGATGCGGCGGCACTTGCCGAAATAAGGCAGACGGTGTTTAATCAGCTTGAATCGGAGCATGAACACGACAGGGACACTGTCGAGGACAGCATCGCGGTGCTGCGTTATCTTGCCGAGAACTATGAAAACATGGGACGGACTGCTTGTGCGCTGCCTTTACGGAAAAAGGTGCTTGAGCTTGATGCCGAACTTGCGGCACGGTTCAAAAACAGGGAAGGAATCGAATCGGATTATTATTGCGCATTAAAGGCGCGCAATCGCTACGGAAGGGATGAATGCGCCGACCTGCGGGAACTTGCGGCGGGGCTTCTGCCTTTGGATAAACAAATTCAAATCGAAAAAAATGTTTTTGAAAACTATCCGATGCTTGTGCGCGACAGAGTTGAGCTATCGGAAGAGTATCTTGCGGTTATCGATGAGGTTGAGCGGCTGCTCGAAGAAGAATGCGGAGAAAATGCGCATCCGCTTGAGACAGCGCAGGCAAAAGCGAGACTTTTGAGCGAACGCGGAATTCTTTGGCGGTCCGAAATGCAGTTGAATCCGGGAGTTCTGTTCGATTGAAAAGCAGAGAACCGATTCGGAAATGAACAAATGCCGAAAAGCCGGCAAAAACAAAACGAAAGCAGAAACCATAAAACAACAGAGCAAAGGGGTGCTGCCGTGAACATAAGCTATAACAAACTTTGGAAACTGCTTGTGGACAAAAAAATGAGCAAGGCGGATCTGCGTCGGGCAACTAAGCTTGCGCCGAACACAATGACGAACCTCCGTCGGGATAAATATGTTTCGCTGGAGGTGCTTGTTCGCATATGCGAAGTGCTCGATTGCGATATCGGCGATATTGTCGGCGTTTGCAGGGATGATGCAGCGGGGAATTTGCAGAAAAATCCGACAGAATAAATGAAGCTGCATGAACCGGGTTCGGCTTCCGAAAAAAATAAATGTCGCCGTCGGAGCGACCTGCACGGACACGGGATATGGCATAATATGCTTGTCAGCGGACGGCAGGAAAAAGATTTGAAAGAAAGGAAGCTTTCGCGGCACGCGAAAACCATGGTCCCGAAAATGAAAACGAATCCGAAGGGCAAAGGCTTTATGAAAAAGGGCTTGAACTTATCAAAAATCTCAATTGGAGCGCGGCAAGGCAGCAAAAACGGCGTTTTTGAATATACTGCGCCGGACGGAACGAAGGCGAAACGCTGCTATCGGGACGACAAGGAATCGAGCTTTTCATAAAAGTGAAAAGAAACGGGGAAAGAGAATTGAAACGCGGGCTTAATATTAATGCTGAAGAGAGGAGTTATCTTATAACTGCTGTCGTTGTTGCCTGTGCAATAGCGGCGCGGGTAATCTCAAAGGAGGGTATTGCTGCGGATACAATGGGCTTGATACGCTCCGTGCTTTATATCGGGCTTTATTTTGTTTGGGGAATTTCAATCAAAAAGCGTGTGATGCAGGCACAGGTTCAACGGTACCTGACGGCTATTGTCGGAATGATGATATTTTGGTTCATTGTGCGCACAATGAAATATTTTTTTGTTGCGGACATTGATGCAAAGAGACAGCTGTGGTATCTTTACTATTTTCCGATGCTGTTCATTCCGCTCCTGTCCTTCTTTGTTGCATTATCGCTCGGAAAAACAGAGAAGTACAGGCTTCCCCGAAGGGCATTGCTGCTCTGCATTCCCACGGTGTGCCTGCTGCTGTTTGTGCTCACAAACGATTTTCACGAGTGGATTTTTCGTTTTCCCGAAGGGCAGCCGCGTTCGGATGCAAACGGAGTGTATTCGATCGGGTTTCTGTTTGTTGCCGGCTGGGAAATTATCTTCGCGGTTGCGGCACTGGTGCTGCTGCTTGCAAAAAGCAGGTTTTCGTCGAAAAGAAAATACCTGCCTGCAATAATACTGACATGTTCGGTTGTGTATGCGGCAGTGTATGCAAACGGTACACGCTGGATGCGGGTCGTCGGAGGCGATCTGACGGCGGTACAATGCCTTTTTGTGGCGACATTGCTTGAAACATGTATCGCCTGCGGGTTGATTCCGACAAATACAGGTTACGGTGCGCTGTTTTCGGCAGCGACCATGCGTGTTCAGATTGCGGATGAAAAATACAATGTTTGCTATGCTTCCGCAAATGCGCCCGAGCTGCCTGCCGAACTGATGCGGCTTGCAGAGGTGGGCGATGTTGACACCGGAGACGGCTTTTTGCTGCGGAGCAGCAGGATTCCGGGCGGACATGTGCTCTGGATGGAAGATATATCAGCGATTAACGAATTGCTGGAGGAGCTTGAATCGAACCGTGCCGAGATTGCGGAGAGTAACAATCTTGAACGTGAAAATTATAACACAAAATTAAGAATCAATGCACTGCGCGAAAAAAACAGACTGTACGATCTGCTTCAGGAACAAACGGCGCGCGGCATAGATTTGCTGGATGATATTTTCGGGCAATACGAAGATTCCGCGGAACCGAAGGAACGGCGTAAGCTGCTTGCAAAGGCAGCGGTCGTCGGTGCATATATAAAAAGACGCGGCAACCTGATGTTCATCGGAGAGAAAAGCAACGTGACCGATACTGCCGAACTCGGGCTTTGCCTTAACGAATCGTTTGCGAATATTGAACTTTTCGGTGCAGAATGCGCACTGTCCGTACCCGTGCGTGTGCGGATACGAACGGAAGACGCAATTAGCACCTATGATTTTTTTGAAGAAATAATCGAAGCTGCAATGGATGACCTGCGTTCGGTTTGGCTGAAAGCACACATTGTTGAAGAGAGGGTAGTATTCTGCATCGAGGTTGAAACCTCTGCCGACCTGAGCGGGAATACCAAAGTTTACAGCGGTGGAAAAACGGAAGAAGACGTTTGGCGGTTCACATTTGCAGTGGGAAAGGAGGGAGCAAAAGAATGAAGATCTTCTGTTCGATTTCGACAGCCGGGCGTTCGCTGCTGCCTGCCGCATTGTTCGGAGCGGTGCTTATTTCACTTGCTGCCGCCGTTCTCGTCTTTCAAATGCGAAGGGAAAAATGGCTGCAGGCGTTGAACACGACCGCCTTTTTGCTTCTGTTCGTGTTGCTGAACGTGGTTTTTTCGAAAATCGACAGGCAGGGTGATACGCATGGTTCGATTGATTTGCTGACAGGATTGCTGTGGATAATCGTTTGCACCGCTGCGGTTACGGGAATGCTTGAGATACTGCTGCTCCGCAAACAAACGGGAAAAACTATCGGAAGGAATTCCGTGAAGCAGGCGATAGATTCGCTGCCGTCCGCAATTTGCTGGTTTACGGAGGAAGGGACGGTAAAGCTTTGCAATCTGCAAATGTACAGGCTTTTTCGCATGCTTGCGGGCAGAGATCTTCAGATGTATGCGGAGATTTGCACAGCTTTGGAGGACTGCCCGGAAGGGAATACGAACAGCAGACAAATCGGGGTGATACGCCTTTCCGGGGAAAGACAGACTTATCTGTTTCCCGACGGGAGTGTGTGGAAGTATTCCCGAAAGGAAATTGCCGCAAGCGACGGAAGACGCTATATTGAGGCAATGTTTTCAAACGTTACGGGTTTGTATGAGAAGAATCTTGAGCTTCGGCGGCAAACGGAGCAGTTGAAGCTTATTTCGCGCGAATTGAAAAAACTTTCGGAGCATGTGCTTGAATTGACAAGGGAGAGCGAGATACTTGCGGCAAAAACCCGCCTGCACGACAGAATAGGCGCGGGCTTGATTGCGATTCGGCAGACTCTTTTGGGAACGCAGACAGCGGAGGAGGGCGCAAAAGCACTGCAAGCGTTCCGCAATGCCGTGCGCATGATAAAATCCGATAATGAATCCGTTTCCGAAAAAGGAGAACTCGCGGAGCTCATGCAGGATGCAGAGGCGATAGGCATGCGCATTGAGCTTTTCGGTGAACTGCCGGAAGATACGGATTTGCGGAAAGTTTTCCTTATTGCAATACGTGAATGCCTCACAAACGGTGTTCGCCATGCGGATGCAACGCTTATACATGCGGAAATTGTGCGGAAGAACAAAAGCATATTGTTATATATAACGAACAACGGAAAGCCTCCGGAGGGCGTTGTCGTGCCGAAAGGCGGACTGTTGAACCTTTTGCGTTATGTTGCGGATTGCGGAGGAAAAATGAAAATCGAATCGCTGCCGCAGTATGTGCTGTCGATTGAACTGCCGTCGAAAAACGGGGAAATTGAGAAGGAATGACAGAAAAAAGATAAAAACGGTGAAAACAGGGGCTCGAAAAATGAAAAAAATACTGATAGTCGAGGATCAAAGAATGCCGCGGGAGAATATGGAACGCATGATCGCGGAAAGCGGACGATATGAATCTGCGGGCAGCATCAGCGACGCCGGACTTGCGCTTGCGCGCTGCTGCCGCATTCCTGTTGACTTGATATTGATGGATGTCTGCACGGCGGGCAATCGGGACGGCATAGAGGCTGCGGCAGAGATTAAAGCGAAGTTTCCGAATATCAAAATCATTATTGTAACATCAATGGCCGAAGTCGGATTTTTGGACAGGGCAAAAGCGGCAGGTGCGGACAGTTTCTGGTACAAGGATATAAGTCGTGAAAAACTCATTGATATTATTGACAGAACCATGGCAGGGGAGAAGATTTTTCCGGATGCAACGCCGACGGTTCGGCTTGGCCTTGCGGACAGCACGGAACTGACCGCGCGCGAAATAAATGTGCTTAGGCTTGTGTGCGACGGGCTTGAATACGGGGAGGTTGCGGAGCAGCTGAATATTTCGGAACGCACGGTCAAATACCATGTTTCAAACATATTGTCAAAAACGGGTTATGCGAACAAAACCCGCCTTGCAATTGCCGTTACGAACAAAAAATTTATCATCCCGAGGATTCCCGAGGATTCGAGCGACTTGCAATAAACAATCGGAACGACCGAAAAAACATCGAGAGGCTGCATTTTCGCGAATGCGGCTTTTTTGTCGGTCGGGAATGCCGAAAAGCTGCGTATACGGTGAATTCGATAATATTCCGTATGTTTTTGCAAATTGCACTTTCGGACAGTGCGAAGCGGCGGCAAATAATGTATAATCACACCAACCCACGGAGTGGGTTTTCGGCGGGACTAAGCCGAACGGCGGGCAATATGCGGCGGACGGCAGCGAAAACATTATCAGATGCGAGGACAAAACTCGGGCGAAAATCGAAAGAAAAACGGAGGCGAGCGAATGCGGCGAATAGTTGTTGATATGCAGAATGCATTATTTACGGATGCAATTGCAGCGGCATTGCGGAATTTTGACTCCGATTTCGAGGTTTTTGAAAGCGAGCTGCCGCAAAAAACGGCCGAGTTGTGCGGAGATGTGCGTGCGGACGTGCTGATTGCAGAGGTCACAAGCTGTACGCCGTGGACGTTTGAGGACCGCATGAAAACCCGAAGCGAGCTGAAAAAAATCTGCCGAAGGTGCAAAATTGTGCTCACCGTGGACGAAAACAACGAAAAGAACGTTGCGGACAGGGTGCGCCGTGCAAAAAAAGACGGACTGATTGACGGGTTCCTTTACGGTTCGGTTTCATCCGCATATCTTGCAGCTTTTATTGATACGCTGTAAAGCCGTGCACAAAAATTTGAAACAGAGTATGCGGCGGCCGCACGGGACAGGAAATCAGCCGAAAAAAATGTTATAATAAAATGCGATTGCGCGTTTAAATGCCCGAAACAGTTTTATAAGATAAACTGAAGGACAAAACCGGAGTGCCGGATTTGGAACAAAAAATGCGCAGCCGAAAAGTATAAATGATTTGACGAACGATCGAAAGGAGCAAGAACCATGGGACTTATTAAGGCAGGAATCGGAGCGTTGGGAGGAACTCTGGCAGACCAGTGGAAAGAGTTTTTCTATTGTGATGCGCTTCCCAATGATGTCCTTATGAGAAGGGGACAGAAACAGATAACCGGACGCTCTTCCAACACAAAAGGCAACGACAATATCATTTCAAACGGATCGGGCATTGCCGTTGCGGACGGACAGTGCATGATAATCGTTGACCAAGGCAAAATCGTGGAAGTTTGCGCCGAACCGGGCGAATACACCTTCGATACATCCTCCGAACCCAGTATATTCAGCGGAAAATTCGGAGAAAGCCTGAAGGAAAGCTTCAGAACACTTTGGAAACGCTTTACCTACGGCGGCGATACGGGAAAGGATCAGAGAGTCTATTACTTCAACACCAAGGAGATCCTGAACAACAAATTCGGAACGGCCAACCCCATCATGTTTGAGGTTGTGAATAAGCGGATCGGCATGAGCAGAACGGTTCAGGTTCGCTGCAACGGTGTTTATACCTATGTTATTTCCGATCCGTTGGTCTTCTACTCAAGGCTTTGCGGCAACGTCGCAACGGAGTTCACGCGCGATGAGATAGACGCTCAGCTCAAGGTCGAATTTGTCGATGCGCTTCAGCCCGCGCTCGCTGCGCTTGCCGAACAGGAGCTGCGCCCGGCACAGATTCCCGCAAAGGCAAACGAGCTTAAGGCGGCAATGAACGACGCATTGAAACAGGAATGGATCGAAAACCGCGGCATTTCCGTTGCGAAAATCGCGCTCAATCCCATCACGCTGACCGATGCGGACATGAAGAAGATCAACGAAATCGAGGACGCGGTGAACATCGGCTCCAACCCCTTTGCAATGGCGGGAAGGATGACGAACGCGACCGCCGATGCAATGCAGACCGCCGCGGGCAACTCTGCCGGCGCAATGACGGGCTTCATGGGCATGGGCATGGTCGGCATGGGCGGCCAAGGCGGTTTCGGCGCAGCACAGAACCTTTACAACATGGGGCAGCAGCAACAGCAGCAGAAACAACAGGTTGAGCAGCCGCGGGACTTCGATGGCATGGAACGATGGAAATGCTCCTGCGGAGCTGTAGTCTGCGGCAAATTCTGCCCCGAGTGCGGCGCAAAGAAACCCGAACCCAAGCCCGCCGGCGAAAGCTGGAAATGCAGCTGCGGTGCAACGGCAACGGGCAAATTCTGTCCGGAGTGCGGCGCAAAGAAACCCGAACCTGCACAGGACGGTTGGACCTGCACCTGCGGAAAGGTCAACAAAGGTAAATTCTGTTCAAACTGCGGTGCAAAAAAGCCTGCGAGCGCACCTCTGTACCGCTGCGACAAATGCGGCTGGGAACCCGCAGATCCTGCGCACCCGCCGAAATTCTGCCCCGAATGCGGAGACGTGTTCGACGAAAAAGACGTTAAGTAAAATAAGAAACTCCTTACACTGAACTTCCAGTGCGGCGGCGGAGAATGCGGATAGCATTCTTTGCTGCCGGCCGTGAAATGCGACCGCATGACGAACTGAAAGCAAATGTTTCGGCGATTTGAAAAGCTTTCCGAATTCGGAAAGCTCGCATCGTTTTAATAATAAGGAACTGATTTAACGGAAAAAATTTTTCCACAACGGTTTTGCAGGGAGAGATTTATGCAGAATTTACAGGAATATAAATGCCCGTGCTGCGGAGGCGCGATCGCCTTCGACAGCACTGCACAAAAACTGAAATGCCCGTATTGCGATACGGAATTTGAAATTGAAACATTAAAAGGCTATGAAGAGGAGCTGGAAGGCGACTCGGCCGACAACATGGAATGGCAGACCGATGCGGGAAGTGAATGGCAGCAGGGCGAGGCGGACGGCCTTTGCAATTACAGCTGCAATTCCTGCGGCGGCGAAATAGTTGCGGATGAGACAACGGCGGCAACAAAATGCCCTTTCTGCGATAATCCGGTCATTATGAAGGGCAGACTTTCCGGAATGCTCAAACCGGATTATGTGATTCCGTTCAAGCTGGACAAAAAGGCGGCAAAGGCAGCTTATATGCGGCATATTGAAGGCAAACGCCTTTTGCCGAAGCTGTTCCGCGATCAAAACCGCATCGATGAAATAAAGGGAATTTATGTGCCCTTCTGGCTGTTCGATGCGGAAGCGGATGCAAACGTGCGCTATCACGCAGAGATTGTTCATCCGTCGTACGAGGACAGCGAGAACAGATATACCCCAACGAGTCACTACATGGTTCAGCGCGGCGGCAGCATCGGGTTCGAGAATGTTCCGGTTGACGGTTCCGAAAAAATGGCGGATGACCTTATGGAGTCCATCGAGCCTTTCGATTTTTCGGAAGCGGTGGATTTTCAAACGGCATACCTTGCGGGTTATCTGGCGGATAAATACGATGTTGATGCGGATCACAGCATCGACCGTGCAAACGAGCGAGTCAAACGTTCCGTTGAGGAAGCTTTTGCTTCAACCGTTGAAGGCTACACAACGAAGCGGACGGAAGCAAGCAGCATTCAGCTGCATAACGGCAAGGCAAAATATGCGCTTTATCCCGTTTGGCTTTTGAACACAACGTGGAACGGACAAAGATACACCTTTGCGATGAACGGGCAGACGGGCAAATTCGTCGGCGATCTGCCGGTGGATAAATCCGCCGCAGCGAAGTGGACGCTCGGATTGACCGTCGGCTGCGGAGCCGTTATTTACGGCATATGCTGGCTGCTGCGGCTTCTCAGAATCCTGTAAGGAGGAACGCGAAAATGAAAAAGAACACTCTTTCCCCCAAAAGCATCATTGCGATTCTTATTGCCGCAATTATCGCCCTGACGGCATTTGTGCCCGTGAGCGCGTACGGCGGCAGAGTATATGTTGCGGATGAGACGGATTCAATACCCGCGGAAGAGCTTGCGGAGCTCAACGAATATGCGGAACATGCATCGGAAACCTGCGGAACGGATATTTTGTTCCTGCTGGCGGAGGATGAAGCAGCGGCGGGCGACAGCATTGTTGATTACATGGCAAACTATCCCAATATGGGAAACGGTGAGAGCAGAATCTTTTTTGCGATCGGTCCGGATTCGTCGTGGCACATACTGTGCGGCGGCAATATGCAGAACATGCTGACGAAAGAACAGGAAGATGCGCTGCGCGATGCATATAACGGACCCGAAACCTATTTTGGCGGCATCAAGGCATATATCGACCTTGCCGAAAGCTATGTTTTTGAAATTTATCCCAACGATACTCCCGTTGATGAGGGGCTTGAGGGGCTCGAAAGGCTTCCGGAAGAAATAAGATCAATGGATGAGTTCACATGCGTTCTGGACGGTGCCGGTATGATCGAACCGGAACAGCGTGCCGAACTTATGAAAAAACTGGGTGAGCTCAGCAGCAAGTACGGAATGGACTATGTTGTCTGCACGGTGAAAAGCCTTAACGGCTCAACTGCGGAGGCTTGTGCGGATGACATTTTCGACTACTGCGGATTCGGTCGCGGCGAGGATCGAAGCGGCGTGCTGCTGCTTATCAGCACGGGCGACAGAAAGTGGCATATTTCAACAAGGGGATACGGAATCACCGTGTTTACCGATGCGGGAATCCAATACATCGGTGAGGAGCTCAAAGAGAAGATGAAATCGGCAGATTGCGCAGGCACATTTTTCGGGTTTGCGGATCTCTGCGACAGGTTCACCGATCAGGCAAAAAAAGGCAGACCGTACGATACTTCCAACCTTCTGATAAAACCCCTTTCGTTCAAATATATCCCTATTTCACTCGGCATAGGTCTTGTTATCGCACTTATTGCCGTCAGTGTTATGAAATCGAAACTTAAGACCGTTCGATACAAAGCGGAGGCAAACAGCTATGTTCGCCCGGGCAGCATGAACATCACGGTAAGCCGCGATTTGTTCCTTTACCGCACGGTTGCAGTTTCTCCAAAGCCGAAAAACAACAGCGATTCGGACGGCGGAAGCAGCACGCACACATCCTCCTCGGGTTCCACCCACGGCGGGGGCGGCGGAAGCTTTTAAATAAAATGCACGCAGATCGTTAAGTTTAAACTGATTCAACAGTTCTGACCTCCATAAGCATTTAGGCGCATCCCTGTTTCAGCCCGGTTAACCGGCGCGGCAGGTGGATCGGACAGGGATGCGGCGAGATGCGGCGGCACTGCATGAGAAAAAGAAATTCTATTGAAAGGAAACAGATAAAAATGAGTATTTTTGACAGACTTAAAAACGTAGCGGAAAAGACGGCGAAGGATGCGGCGCGTTCCGTAGGCAATACAATCGGAACGAAGAGGGAAACATTCACTTTCTCCGCTCTTCCCGAAAGCCTTGCCGAAATGCAGGCTCTGCCCGAGGCAAAGCTGGACACGCCGTTTGCAACGGCTGCCCTGACAGTGCTTGCGCTCTGCGCATATGCAGCGGACAGGTCCACAGGCACGGAAATGCTGAATTGGCTGCGCGGCCCGAACCCGCTCAACGGTCAGGATATTTCTTTTCTTAATGACAGGTTCCGCGACGGAAAGACTTATCTCCCGTTCACCTATTTTGCAGGCTCAACTCCGGACAACAACTACACTCCGGCACAACCTTACAAAGTCACAATCGAAAGCAATCATGTTTCGGCTGAGGAACAGGGGTATATGAAACTGTTCATTCCCTGCGGCGGTGCCGATTCACCCCGACCCATTAAACTGCGCCAGAGGGGCAGCGACGGCAAATGGTTCCTTTGGGAACAATATCTGCTTACAGGCGTAAGGACTCCGAAGGAAGCCGATCCGTGGGCATAAAACCCGAAAAATGCTGTTTTTCGATCCGGCAAGGTATTCTTATTCGAAAAGGAGAATAAAATGGACATTATCGGCAAATGGAAGGTTAAACAACTCAATATTCCGACACTTGACGGCGTTATTCAGTGCACCCCGGACAATATGCCCGAAGGAGAATTATTTGAAGAGTTTGCGCCGATGGCGAATGCGATCTTCGAGTTCACTCCGGAAGGAAGTCTGGATATGCTCTTAAGCTTTTCGGCGGAAGAACTTGAAGACGCAGCAAAGCACGGCGTAACGGTTCGCGACGGATACCTTGTTGCGGAATCCAAACCGTGGAAGGAAGTCGACGGGAAATTCTACTATCTTGAGGATATTGAGGGCGAAGTAATGGGCAGCGAGATCGACCCCTATTTTGAAATCAAGGTTCAGCCCGACGGCAGCCTGATGTACTGCATGGATATGCTGCTTCTTGAAAGGGTGTAATCATTTAAAGTTTTTTCAGCATTGCTGAGGTACGGCGCATTACGACTTTTCGGCAGGCGCAAACACCGGTTTTTGCCCGAAAGGGACAAATTCATAAATCAAAGAAGAAAGAGAGAACGGGAATGAAAAGAAGCGGAAGAATCCCTGCACCAGATCATGCCCTTGCTGCACCGGCTCCTTTGCGGTTCGCGGCATATTGAAGGACGTTCCTGCCGGTAAACGGAAGGACGATCTCGGTGCCGACACCAAAGTGACATGAGAGTTTGACGGCAAGGGCAAATGAAAAATGCAGAATGAGCCTGCGGCTCAGAACGGTGAGCAGTCGTTGACAATATTCGGCAACGATCATGCCCGAACTGCGGGACGAACCCAATGTGTGCACGTTCTCCGCTGACGGCAGCAAGCTCACAGCGTATGATATTTTTCCGCCGGATCTCGGCGGACGGTAAGTAAAAACAGTAAATAAAGAATATTTCGGAGGAAGAAAAATGAAAGGTCAAAAGTTTTTAAAGGTTACTGGCATTCTTATGATAATCGGAGCGGCGCTTTCGATTCTTTTCGGGGTTATCATCGGCGGCGTCGGCGTACTGGTTGCAAAAGTCGCCGGCGCTTCAACACTTAGTTTTGCATTCTATCTGGGTCTTGCAACTACGCTTGTCGGCGGCATCATTCAGCTTATTGCAGGCATCAACGGTGTTAAGCATTGCAACAAGCCCGAAAATGCAAAGAAATGCATCACATGGGGCATCATTGTTATCGCTCTTGCCGTTATCAGCAGCGTGCTTAAAGTGATTGGCGGCGACAAATTTGACGTGCTGAGCTTTGTGATCGGGCTGATCATTCCCGGACTGTACATTTACGGTGCATTCCTTAACCACAAAGAAAACGCTCGGTAAATTTGCAGAATGAGTTCGCCGCAGAAACGGATGCGGCACAGCATTACGATAACATCAAAATAACGGCATAATTACTAACACGGGGGCACCGAGCGGTGTGCCCGTGTTTTTTGCTCGGACTTAAGCGCGAAAAAGGTTATTTGTACAATTTCATGAAAATCAAAATCAGTTTTTTTGCAAAACAATTTTGATAAAATTGAGATATTTTCCCGCACCGGCATCCATTGAACGCCTGTCGCCGACAGCATACTCGTTATCCTGTGCAAGCCAGTCCGCCCAAACTTCTTCGTTGCTCTGCATTTGTTCAACGGTCAGCACTTTTGCGCCGCGGCATTTTGAAACCATATCCGTCCAATACGATACATCGTGCATATAGTCAAGCTGCTCCGGTGTCCACGAGAGAAGCAGCTCGGAAGGAAGGCTGTCGTGGCAATCCCGAACCATGCCGGGAATTGCAATGTAAACATATCCGCCGCACTTGACAAACGGAAGAAGCTTTTTGTCAAGATAAGTCTCGTCGCGGCCGAAATAATTGTAGGAGTCCGTGCTCACAACGGCATCGAAAAATTCATTTCACGGCGGAAAGAGTGTGCGCATAGTATGACAGCAAACGAACATACGGGGGTATTGGGTCCGATGCATGGAAAGGGATGGAAGAAAGGCGGAGGTAAAGAGTATAACGGAGACAATGAGCCGGCTGCTGAGTTTGTAATGACATTGGATAAACTTGAACCGGGGCAGGCTGGGGTCATCCTTGAACTGAACACAGGCGGCGGCATGCGCAGGAGGCTGATGGATCTGGGCTTTTCGTCAGGGGAGCATGTTGAATGCGTGCTTAAAAGCCCTCCCGGAGATCCGCGCGCATACCTTGTGCGCGGAACCGTGACGGCCTTGCGGGGAAAGGATGCGGCGGAAATTAAGGTTCGTGCGGAGGACGGAGCCTGCAATATGTGTTTCGCTGCCCGCTGCAACAGCGGCGCGGAGAATAAAGAGGGGTGATGAAATGGGACTTACGAATTCATCTGTCGGGCGCAGTGCGTCGCAAGGCGGGTTTGAAGCAACGGATCTTCCCGTTATTGCGCTTGCGGGCAATCCGAACGTCGGCAAAAGCACCGTGTTCAATGCGCTTACGGGATTGAAACAGCACACGGGGAATTGGGCGGGCAAAACAATAGAACTTTGCAGCGGCAAATGCAAAAAGGAGCCGTGGCAGCTTGTGGATCTTCCCGGCTGCTACTCGCTGAGCCCGCGTTCGCGGGAGGAAGCGGTTGCACGGGATTTTCTTAAAGAGCGGAAACCGAATGCGGTGGCGGTTGTACTTGACGCAACCTGCCTTGAGCGGAGCCTTGCGCTTGCGCTTCAGATTATCGAAATCACGGAGAAGGTCGTCATATGCATAAACCTTATTGATGAAGCACGAAAATGCGGAATACATATTGACGCGGAGCGGCTTGAAATGCGGCTTGGCGTCCCGGTCGTGCTTTGTTCGGCGCGGAGCGGAGAGGGGCTTTGCGAATTGCTTGAAGCCGTGAAACGCGTGATGGCAAACCCGCCCGAAAATGTTTACCGCATTCAATACCCGAAAAGCGTAACGGAGTACCTGCAAAACAGCGGGAGAATGCCATTCGGCTGTTCGAATAAATCCGACAAAAACGAAGACGGTGAACAGGAAAACCCGCCGCCGGAGGCTGAGGTATCGCTTGAGGATGCGGTTTCAAAGAGCATTCTTGATGCCTGTCGTGAACTTTGCTGCGGAGTTGTGACGGCTGTGCCGCCGGAAAGCTGCGGGAGAGAGTGCCTGGGTCGGAAAAAATGCGCGGGCTGCATGAAATGCGGCTGCAAAGCCTGCAAACGCTGCGGCGAATGCGGCGAGGTCGGCGATGTACGGCGGATGACACGGCGCATAGATAAAATACTGACGGGAAAATTTACCGCATTGCCGTTGATGCTGCTGATGCTTTTCGGCGTGTTTTATCTCACAATACGCGGGGCAAACTACCCTTCCGAACTGTTGTCGCGCGGGTTGTTTGCGCTTGAAGCTCTGCTGCGGAAGCTGTTCGACGCAATTCGAATGCCGAATATGATAACTGACGCGCTGCTTTCGGGCATGTATCGCACAACGGCATGGGTCGTGGCGGTCATGCTGCCGCCGATGGCGATTTTTTTCCCGCTTTTCACGCTGTTGGAGGACCTCGGAGTGCTTCCGCGGATTGCGTTTAACCTTGATAAGGGGTTTGCGCGCTGCAATGCCTGCGGCAAACAGGCTTTGACAATGTGCATGGGCTTCGGCTGCAATGCGGCGGGTGTTGTCGGGTGCAGAATCATTTCGGGGAAAAGGGAAAGGTTGATTGCGATCCTGACGAATTCGTTTGTGCCCTGCAACGGACGGTTTCCGATGCTTATCGCGTTGATTTCGCTTTTTCTTGCAGGCAACAGCGGCGGATCCGCAGCAGGTTCGCTCACGGCGGCGGGTGTGCTTGCGCTTGTTGTTGTTTTTTCGGCTGCGGCAACGCTTGCGGTGTCGTTCATCCTTTCAAAAACCCTGCTTCGCGGCGAAAGCTCCGCATTTACGCTTGAACTGCCGCCTTACCGCGTGCCGCGAATAGGGCAGGTCATTGTGCGGAGCGTGCTGGACAGAACACTGCATGTTCTCGGGCGCGCGGCAGCCGTTGCGGCTCCGTGGGGACTTGCGGTGTATGCGCTTGCAAATATCAGCGCGGGCGGGGAAACGCTGCTTTCGTGGTTTTGCTCATGGCTTGATCCCGCGGCAAGGCTTATCGGGCTGGACGGGGTGATACTTGCGGCATTCGTTTTGGGGCTGCCCGCAAACGAGCTTGTGATTCCGATAATGCTGATGGCATACACCTCAGGGAGTTGTCTTACGGAAATAAGCTCATATGCCGCCCTTTCGGAAGTCCTTTCGGGCAACGGTTGGACGGCGATGACGGCTGTTTCCGCCGTGCTGTTCACTTTGATGCACTCGCCGTGCAGCACAACACTGCTGACAATAAAGAAGGAAACGGGGAGTATCGGCTGGACTGCGGCGGCGGCTGTCATACCTACGGCGGCGGGAATCGGGCTGCTTGCGGTGCTGAACTGCATTTTCGGATGAGGATGCCTGCACGATTCGAAATGCTCCGAATGATGCTGATTTTGTGAAAAAAGCCGAAAAACTGTTATTCCCGGAAAACCGTCTTTAAACGGTGCTTTCCGGGAAAACATTTTTAAGTGCGAACCGCCGAGGGGAGAATGTTTATTATATTCGGTATTTGAATTCTGCTGCGAAATAAGGTATAATGAATTCAAGAAGACTCCGATTGAAGGCTGTTTCGGCGAAAAACACCGTAAATTCAACTTTTTACCGAAAGCGAATTGCCCGGAGCGTTCCCGAATGCAGCTGAAAAACATCGACGGTGCTTCGGAAGCTGTTTCTGCGGAAAACCGAAAGGAGCGCGCAAATGAAATGGGATAAAATCGCCGGTGTGCGGCGGGAATTGAAGAAGATGGCCAGGGAAGCGATGGGAAGGGAGTATATTTTCAGCGTGACTTTTGCCTGCATGATGAACCTGATCCCGTGGATGGTTCACAAATTTCTGGGCAGCCATTGGGCGGTCGGCATCATTTCTTCAACGATACGCCGCTGCGGGTTTGCGGGGCTGTCGATTCCTCTGCTGTGCTTTTCGCTGCGGATAATTCTTCGAAACATGCTCATAGTGCTGCCGATAAGCATATTTGTTCAGCAGAATATGAGAGTGGGTGCACAGGACAGTCTGTATCAGATTTTTTGGGCCGAAGAGATAAGACCGCTCGATTTTATCAGGTTCGGATTTCGGAGATATTGGCATAACTTCAGCGGAATGATGATGGTGAATATTCGCGTTTTTCTCTGGTCGCTGCTTTTCATCGTTCCCGGAATCATAAAGCATTACGAATATTGGCTCACGCCGTACCTGCTGGTGGAAAATCCCGAGCTCACGCCGAAGGACGCAATGGAGTTTTCCGCCCGTTTGACCAAAGGCTATAAATGGGATTTGTTTTTGTTCGATTTAAGCTTCTGGTACTGGCATCTTTTGGGGCTGCTGACTTTCGGCATTGCGCGGGTGCTGTTCGTGCAGCCGTATTATTACCTTGCAAAATCCGGTTGGCATATTTATCTTTTCAGAATGGCGGACGAGCTTTCGGATGCCGATATCAATGCGTACAGGGCGCAAAATGCCGAACGGAACGGCAAACGGTAAACAACTCCGAATTTCGAATGCGGAACAAAGCATGAGAATGCGGACGGTGCTAATGCCACCCGATTGTCCCGAGAATATCAGAGGACGGCCGGACTGTATATTTCATGTATGCGGCTTGACTGCAATGCATTGACATGATAAAATATTCAATCAGAACCGAATACTGCAATCAGCGAATGAGGGAGTAGTTTCACGGGACGCAGGTTCCGCGGCACGCATCAACAACACTGACGCAGCGCACGGAAGTGCAGCCGCGTTTGGTGCGGGCGTTACCCCGATGACGGGAATTTCAAAGGCTTCGGCTGACATGAATATTTCGTTTAACGTCACATAACAAGCAAGACTCATGCAGCACCGAAAGACCACAGGTTTGTTTTCGTGTGCGGCAGGGAGTCTGTTTTTTATGGATTTGCGTAACTCAAAGGTTTTTCGCTTTGCGGACGGTTGAACGCCGTATAAAAAAGGCAGAATAACAAAACAGGCGAACGGTGTGGAAAGGGAATTGACACAAAAAATGAGGTACTACTACGAAGACAAAGAGCGCGTTTTGCAGTCACTCGACTCGTGCGGGCAGGGGCTTTCCGATGCGGAAGCGGCAGCAAGGCTTGAACGGAACGGCAGAAACAAGCTGAAAGAAGCAAAGAAGGAATCCCTGCTTTCGCGTTTTTTCAATCAGCTCAAGGACCCGATGATAATAATTCTTATCGCGGCGGCAATTGTTTCCGGCGTTGTTTCGGTTGTTGAAAAGGAAAGTTTTTCGGACACGATAATAATTATTGCGGTCGTTTTGCTGAACGCTGTCCTCGGTGTTTATCAGGAGAGCAAAGCGGAAAAAGCGATCGAGGCATTGCAGGCGATGTCCTCGGCAACAAGCAGAGTTCTGCGCGGGGGCATGGTTCGCCTTGTCAAGAGCGAAGAACTTGTTGTCGGAGATGTTGTGCTGCTTGAGGCGGGCGACGCGGTGCCGGCGGATGCGAGAGTTATCGAATGCGCAAGCCTGCAGGCGGAGGAAGCCGCATTGACGGGAGAAAGCGTTCCCGTCAACAAACAGGTTGAAACCATTGAGGATCTGACCGGCAAAGAATGTCCGCTCGGAGATCGCGTGAACATGGTCTATATGGGTTCAACCATCGTGTACGGCAGGGGCTATGCCGTTATCACCGCAACGGGCATGGATACCGAAATGGGCAAGATCGCGGATGCACTCACAAAAGCTGAGAGCGGACAAACGCCTTTGCAGATTAAACTCGGCCAGCTCAGCCGAATTTTGACGTATATTGTCATCGGCATATGCATCTTTATGTTCGGCTTCAGCCTTTTGACGGCAAAAAGCGGCATCACGCCCGAACTTGTTCTGAACACATTCATGGTTGCGGTCAGCCTTGCGGTTGCCGCAATTCCGGAAGGGCTTGCAACCGTTGTTACAATTTCGCTTTCGATCGGCGTTACGAAAATGAGCAGGCGCAATGCCGTCATAAGGAAGCTTACAGCCGTTGAAACTCTCGGCTGTGCGCAGGTTATCTGCTCCGACAAAACAGGCACGCTGACCCAGAACCGAATGACGGTTGTGCGCACCGCGGGCCGTGACGAAAAGCTGCTTGCAACGGCGATGTCGCTCTGTTCCGATGCGGAACCCGACGAAACGGAGAAAGCGGTCGGCGAACCGACGGAATGTGCGCTTGTGAATTTTGCAACCGCACTCGGGTTGAAAAAACCTGCTTTGAAGGCGGAATACCCCCGCATTGCGGAAGCTCCGTTCGACAGCATGAGAAAGCTTATGACCACCGTTCACAACCATAACGGGGAAATAATCCAATTCACAAAGGGTGCGCCGGACGAATTGCTCAAACGCTGCACGGGTTATTTCGACGGCAGCAAAGTCGTGCCGATGACGGATGCGCTGCGCCGTGAAATACTTGCGGAGAACAAATCCATGGCGGATGATGCACTGCGTGCACTCGCTGCTGCAATGCGGACATGGGACGAAAAGCCTGCGATCACAACGCCGGAGTATCTCGAACAAAATCTTACATACATCGGAATTACCGGCATGATAGACCCGGTTCGCCCGGAAGCGATAGCGGCCGTCAAAGAATGCCGCGAGGCGGGGATCCGTCCCATCATGATAACCGGTGACCACCGTGATACGGCGGTTGCAATTGCAAAACAGCTCGGAATCATTTCCGATGCCTCCGAATCGCTGACGGGCGCGGAGCTGAACGAAATGTCCGATGATGAGCTTTACAATAATATTGACAGGTATTCGGTGTATGCCCGCGTGCAGCCCGAACACAAGGTGCGCATTGTCAAGGCATGGCAGCGGAGAGGCAAAGTTACCGCAATGACCGGCGACGGCGTGAACGATGCAGCTTCCATCAAAACAGCCGATATCGGCGTGGGCATGGGCATCACGGGCACGGATGTTACAAAAAATGTTGCCGATATGGTGCTTGCGGACGATAATTTTGCAACTATCGTTTCCGCCGTTGAAGAGGGCAGGCGCATTTACGACAACATCCGCAAGGCGATTCAGTTCCTGCTTGCTTCCAATGCGAGTGAGGTGCTGAGCATCTTTACGGCAACGCTCTTGGGCTTCACGATACTTGAACCCGTGCATCTGCTTTGGATAAACCTTATCACGGACTGCTTCCCTGCGCTTTCGCTTGCAATGGAACGTGAGGATGATGACATTATGCGGCGTCCTCCCCGCAATCCGAAAGAAGGCATATTCGCAAACGGCATGGGGTTTGAAGTTGCCTATCAGGGCGTTATGCTGGCTGCAATAACCGTTGCGGCATACTGCATCGGGCATTTCCGTGACCTCGGCACATGGAACGTTATCGGCAGCGCGGCAAGTCCGCACGGCATGACCATGGCGTTTTTAACGATGAATCTTGCGGAGATTTTCCACAGCTTCAACATGCGTACCCAACACGGCAGCATATTTGCCAAAAAGGGACAGAACATGTGGCTTTGGGGCTCGTTTGCGCTTGCGCTGCTGCTCACGAGTGCGGTTGTTTTCATCGATCCGATAGCGGAAGTGTTCAGCCTTGCAACGGACTTCGGCTTTGATGAATTCGTTATCGCGTTCGCACTTGCATTGTCAACAATCGTAATTGTTGAGATCGTAAAGTGCTTCCAGCGCATGTATTATAAAAACAAAAGATAAACATAAATACAGAGCGCACTCCGCATGACGGAGGTGCGCAGAACGAAGAGCCCGATCCGCACGGATGGGGCTCTTTCCAAAGGAAATAACAAATAAAAAAACAAAGGAAAGCCCGATCCGCACGGATGGGGCTCTTTCTAATTGACGGCATGAGCGGCACGGTACCTCCGCAGCTTCACGGTTCCCCTCCCCCTTTCAGGGGAGACAAACATTTTCGATTTTAAATTGCCAATTCCTAATTGCTAATTCCTAATTGCTAATTCCTAATTCCTAATTCCTAACCCCCCCCGCCCTCGTCAAAAAGGACCCGACCCTTTTTCGGATCGAGCCCTTCTGCCGAAAGTCATTTATTTATTTGGGAGAGCATCCGTTCGGCTTCAGCCGATACTCTCGGTGCGATAAATGAATTTTACACTCCCGTCCGTGCCTTCCGCAAGGCCGGAGAAAGATTTGTATTCTTTGGAAACATCCGCCGTTGCGCGGAGCCGCGCAGCAAGGGAGGATACATCGCCGTTCACGGCATCGATAAGCTTTTGGATACCTTTTTCGTTCAGCTCGTTCAGCCCGTCGTTGAGCTGCATTGCGCCGTCGCGGAGCTGTGAAACGCCGTCGGAAAGAGCGGGAATGCCGTTCTTGAGTTCCAAAATGCCGTCGTAAAGCGAACCTGCACCGGTGCTGAGTGCGCCTGTGCCGTCACGGAGCTGAGCTGCGCCCGCTGCGAGATTATCCGCGCCCTGCTTTGCACTGCCGACGCCTGCGGTGTAGCTTTGCAGGCCGGTATAGAAAGCGTTATAGCTGTCCAGCTGCGCCTTAAGCTGCTCTATCGCGGGAGCATTGCCGCCGAGCTGCGCAATGACGGCATTCAGAACCTGCGCATAGTTTTCAATTGTCAGCGCGGGGATATCAAGCCCTGCTGCCGCAAGCTGTGCATTTGCATTGGCAAGCATCGAATTGAAAATCTGTTCCGCGCCGTTGTTAAGGCTTGCGCTGCCGGAATCGATTTGCGCAAGTCCTGCCGCAAGCGCATCCGCACCGCCGCAAAGACTTTCCGCGCCCTGAGCTGCGCTTTGCGCACCTGCCTTAAGCTGGGCTGCACCTTCGGCAAGTGCATCAATGCCCGCTGCAAGTTCGTCCGATTTCTCAAGAAGGGTGCATAATCCGTCATAAAGTGCCGACGATCCGTCAGTAAGTGCGGTCATCGAATCGGATAACTCGGTCATGGAAGATTTCAGACTGTCAATATCATCGAATTTTGATGAATCAATGTTGTTGAAAAGTTCGTTTGCCGCAATCGTGACGGTGTTGGTGAGCTTGAAATTCTTTGCATCGGCAGTGATTTCGACATAATTCGGAATTTCGAGCTTTTCGCTGTCGATACCGAGATTCTCCTGAAGGCCGGGGAATGCAAGCCCTGCGGCAATTATCCTGTCGCCGTCGTTAACAAGCTTTCCGTTTGAAACTTCAACGTTTGAAAAAACATCTCCGTCAAGCAGAACGCCGGTCAGCATTGCAAAAGGAACGTGAATATCTTCCTTTTTGCCGTCGATTTCAACGGTTTCGGAACATTTGTTTATGTAGTCGAAACGAATTTTTACCCTGCCGCTTTTGCCCGCAAGCTCTTCCGCCGAAACGGGAACGCCGTCCAGGCTGAAGGAAACGCTGACAGAAACGGGGAGTTCACTGTCGGTTGTGCCTTGACAATAGATATCATTGCCCTTTGCATCCCACACGCGCAGTCCCGCTTCGTTCACGGTATAGGTTTCATCGCCTTTAACGTTTTCGACGCTGCCGAGAGTTGAACTGTCGGTAAGAGTGTCGCTTCCGAGCGGGTTATGAATCCAATCGCTGACGATGATTTTATGAACTTCACCGGAGGCGGAAGCAAAAACGTAAACGGTTTCGGTCTTGCTGTTCTGTTCGTATGCGTCCGAAAGAGGGCTGCCGGTTGAGGCGGACGGGGCGGTTGCGGCGAGCATGTCTGAATTGAGGCTGTTCAAGCCGGCAGTGCCGTTCGATGCGGCGGCAGTGCCGAAGTTTTTTTCGTTCGGAACGGCAGCGTGAGCCGCAATTCCGATGCTGCCTGCAAGCAGGAGCGTACAAAGCGTGATGCAAAGCGGTTTTTTAATATTCCTTTTCATTGTATTAATTCTCCGAAAAATTTAATTTGATATTTGCCGTGCAGCCGGACCTTCCGGAAATCGGTGCCCGACTTTGCGGGAGAGTTCTCCGGAAAGGTTCCGGGTGCGGACAGCGTTCGGCACTCGGCCGGTGTTATCGCGGCATTCAGTCGCCGCCGTGTTTCTTAAGTTTGCGCATTCCGAGAGTTGTTGCAATAACGATCCTGTCGCAGAGCATCAGCAATGCGGGAAGGATGAAGATTACGCATACAACGCTGACAACCGCGCCCCTTGCCATGAGCATGCACATGGAGCTTATGATGTCGATATCCGAATAAATTGCAACGCCGAAAGTTGCGGCGAACAATCCCGTGCCGGATACGATTATCGACGGGACGGAGGCGGCGAGTGCCGCGGATACCGCTTCACGCTTGCCGCAGCCGTTCAGCCGCTCGGCTTTGTAGCGTGTTGTCATGAGTATTGCATAGTCGACCGTTGCGCCGAGCTGAATCGTGCTGATGCATATCGGTGCGATGAACGGCAGGGACTGGCCGAGATAATGCGGAAGACCGAGATTGATGAAGATCGCAAGCTCAATGACCGCAATGAGAATGAACGGCAGAGAGAGGCTCTTTTCGACAACGGCAATGATGATGAATATCGCAATTATCGATACGGCGTTCACAACTTCAAAATCGTGTCCCGTTGTTTCGATCATATCCTTCATGCAGGGGGCTTCGCCGATCAGCATTGCGGAACTGTCATAGCGTTTGATGACAGAATTCAGGCTGTCTATCTGATCGTTGACTTCGTCGCCCGCAACCTTATACTCCGAGTTGATGAGAAGAAGCTCCCAACGGTCGCTCTTTAAAATGCTTCGGATGCTGTCCGGCAGGATCTCTTCGGGAACGGCGGACCCGATGACGGATTCAAGCCCGAGCGCGTATTTAACGCCCTTGACCTGCTCGATTTCGTTCAGCATGCTGCGCACGGAGCTTGCGGGCAGCTTGGCGTCAACAAGCACCATGTGCGTTGAAGCAATGCCGAACTCCTCCGAAAGTTTTGAATTTGCGATAACATATTCCATATCTTCCGGCAGGCACTGACCCATGTCGTAATAAACTTCGTCATTTGTTTTGCTGTAGCCGTAATATGCAGGCGGAATCAGCAGCGCAAAGATAACGAGGAACACCGGAAAGATGCGCACAACGCCTTTGGCGAAACCCTTCATGTCGGGAATCAGGGATTTGTGCATCAGCTTTTGCAGCGGCCTGTCAAGCAAAAGTATCATTGAGGGCAAAACCGTCACGCAGCCGATAACGCCGAGGACAACGCCCTTTGCCATAACAATGCCGAGATCCTTTCCGAGAGTGAAGGACATGAAGCAGAGCGCGATGAATCCTGCAACGGTCGTTACGGAACTTCCGATAACGCTTGTCAGTGTTGCATGAATTGCTGCCGCCATGGCGTCCTTCGGATCGGAATGCAGCTGCCGCTGCTCGTTGTAGCTGTGCCAGAGGAAGATGGAGTAGTCCATCGTGACCGCAAGCTGAAGCACGGCGGAAAGAGCCTTTGTGATATACGAAATTTCGCCGAAGAAGTAGTTTGTGCCCATGTTCAGCAGGATCATCATGCCGATTGAGGCAAGGAACACAAACGGTATCAGCCAGTTGTCAAGGAAGATAACCATTGCCGCACATGCGAGCAAAACAGCAATTCCGACATATACAGGTTCTTCTTCTTCGCAAAGATCCTTAAGGTCGGTGACAAGCGCGGACATGCCGGAAACGAAGCATTGGCTGCCGCACACGGAACGTATCTGCCTTATCGCGTCCATGGTGACATCCGCGGAAGTTGCGCTGTCCAAAAACACTGCAACAAGGGTTGAATCACCGTTGTTGAACTCGTTATATATACTGTCCGGCAGCAGCTCTTTGGGAATCGTTATATCCGCAAGGGAGGAATACCAAAGCACGGTTTCAACATGTTCAACCTGTTTGATTCGTTCGCAAAGACTGTCAACATCGCGGTCGGACATTCCGTCAACAACAATGAACGAGAACGCACCTTTGCCGAAATCCTCCATCAGATCATTCTGCCCGATGACGGTATCCATATCTTCGGGGAGATAATCGAGCATATCATAGTTTATCCTTGTTTTTGCCATGCCGACAGCGGAAGGGATCATCAGCAGCAGCGCAAGAATGAGTATCGGTACGCGGTATTTAACAACCGCTTTTGAGAATCGCATCTTTTTTCCTTCTTTCGTCTTAGCTGTTATATGACGCTGCACAGCGGCGTCGTTTATTCGTGAAATTCAACATCGATAACATCCGGAACCTGATTGCGGACGATTTTGACGGCGGTCAGTGCCGTGCTGAAATTCAGAATTCCTTCGGAGAGCAGCGATATGCCGAATATTACCATCAATGCCCTTGTGCCTTGGCCGGGACGGAACATCAGAATGCCGCCGAGGATTGCGGTCAGCACCGCAAGCGCAAGGATAAGGAACCATTTGGACAGCCCGAAACGCTTTGCATCCAGCGCGATTTGAATTTTGAACAATCCGTCCGTCAGAATGAAGAACCCGAGAACAACGCACACAACGGTCATAAGGCTGCTCGGATTGCAGAGCATGATGATGCCGAGCAATATCAGCAATATGCCGGACGTCAGGTCATATTGAAACGCCAGACGATACAAATCTTTTGAAAAGTAGCCGACAAGCCGCACGATGCCGAACGCAATCAGCAGTACACCGCAGAGAATGCCGACAAGCTGTGCGGAAAAATCGGGAACGATGATAAGCAGCAGGCCCATCAGGCACAGAGCCGCAGAAAGGGCGATATACAAGCCCTTTGCTGCACGCAGCGGCTTTGTTGAACGCAGTTTCATAAATTTTGCCTTCTTTCCGCCTTCCGAACGGCTGCCGCCGCGGGAAAGCTTTTGTTTATGACTGAATTCTACCCCGGCGCACGAAAAAAATAAACGGTCAGCCGCAATGCAGTTGACGGAAAAGCGGACGAACGGCGAAAAGTGAACGTTTTTTGGGCAGAAAAGGCCGACTGCACAAACCGGGCGGAATGCGGCGGGGGAAACGGGTGAAAGGGGGAAAACCGTGAAAGCGGGTAAAGAGGAACGGGGATACGGCTCCGAAACCGATTCTTTAAACGTTGAAAAGGGAAGAAAGCAGCGGGAATAAAACAAAAAAGCCTCCGACAGGGAGGCGGGGAAGCGGAAGATTTTGCATGTTTTAATTTGCGGTCGGCTGCCGATGAACAGGTGATTATTCGCAGGCGAATTACTCGCAGGCGAATTATTCGCCTGCAATCGAAGGGAGTTCCTTGCAGAATTCGGCAAAGCGGAGCAGCTCCGTTATTGCGTTTTCGTTCATGCCGTTGTTCATCCAGTCGATGATAAGTCCGAAGAGCTCACATTTGATGAAACGCTGCATAACGGCAGCGTTCGGACGGGAGGAGCCGCTTTCGGGATAGCTTTTTGTTATATATGCGGAAACCGTTTTGTCACACAGCCGAAGCAGCTCGCGGTCAAGCAGGTCGCGGTTAACGGAGTTGAAGATGTTGTAGGCCGCGCGTTTGTTGCTGAGCGCGAACTCAAATGCGGCGCGGAAACATTCTTCAAGGGAATCCGGCTGCGGATATTTCTGAATGATCGCCGCTGACTGCTCGGAAACAATTTCTTCAAGCAGAGCGGGAATATCCTGAAAATGATAGTAAAAGGAGTTGCGGTTGATCCCGCAGTCTTCAACAATATCGCGGACGCTGATTTTGCTCAGCGGCTTTTCGTTCAAAAGCTTAATAAAGGAGCGTTTGATTTCCCGCTCGGTAAAATTCGCCATTGGAGACCCTCCGAAATACTGAAATATTAATTTAATCGGCGGTTTCGGTTTTTGCGCTTTGAACCCTTATTGTCTGCGCCGCGAGCCGAACGGCCGTGGTTCGATTTTAGCATACACCGCCGTTCGGTGCAATACCGTATTAATGACACAAAATTACAGTATTGACGAAAACCGGGCGGGAATCGCTCCGCCGCGAAACCGTTCGGAGGTGCAGCAAACGAACTTTTTTTGAAAAAAGACGAAAAAATGTTGTGCATATAATATCAAAAAAGAAAGATATATTCCTGAAAAATTAAGCCGATAAAGGTTTTTTTGAAAAAAGCAGGAATAAAAAAAGTTTTAGAAAAACACTTGCGATAAGGCGGTTAAGATGATATAATAAATGCGTCAGACTAAAGTGCACGGGCATATACTACCCCGAATCACGGGGTTCTTAATTGCGGCGCACGTATCTGCATCATTTAATTCGGTTTTTGCGCCTTGTGCGTGAAAATAAAAAAATTTAGGAAGGACGACATCCGATGAAAAACCTAAAAAGAGTACTGTGTGCTCTTCTCGCACTCGTCATGGTTCTCGGCTTTGTAGGCTGCAAGAACAACGGCGATGACAAGACCACACCCGCACCCAACAACACCAACAAGCCGGCAGAGTCCGAGGTTCCCGCAACCACGGTTCCCACCACTGAGCTCCCCACCGGCGACTACAATGCAATGTCTGCTGCTATCTATGATGCACAGCTCGGCGCATTCAACACCCTTTACCAGGCTGCAAAAGAAGAGACGAACGTTTCCAAGCGTTATGCTCTTATGGCACAGGCTGAGGCAAAGCTTCTTGAAGCTGCTGTTCTCATCCCCGGCACCACCAACGGCGGCAACTACGGTCTGAGCCGTGTTGCAAAGCGTTCCGCTTCCACCGTTCTCTGGGGCAATGACTCCGACCGTTTCCACAATGTTCTCGTCACCACCGAGCTCATTACCGCAGAGGATCAGACTCACCTCAAGGCAATGTGGAATGAGGTTCGCGGAACCGGCACCTACACCCAGAAGGCAATCGATTACCTGACCGAAAAGGGCTACACCCTTAAGAACACCTACAACATGGGTTACGCCAGCGACCCCAAGACTTGGGACGCTCTCGCAACCTCCCGTTCCGCAGACTCCGAAGCTATCGTTAACACCTACGACGGTCTCGTAGAATACGATAACGAGAACGAAATCAAGCCCGCTCTCGCAGAGTCCTGGGAAGTTTCCGAAGACGGCCTCACCTACACCTTCCACATCCGTCAGGGTGCAAAGTGGGTTGACGCACAGGGCCGTGAAGTTGCAGACGTTAAGGCAGACGACTTTGTTGCAGGTATGCAGCATATGCTCGATGCAGGCGGCGGTCTCGAATACCTCGTTGAAAACATCATCGTTAACGCTCTCGAATACAACACCGGCGACGTTACCGATTTTGCAGAAGTAGGCGTTAAAGCAACCGACGACAACACCGTTGTTTACACCCTCTGCCAGCCCACCAGCTACTTCATCACCATGCTTGGCTACAACGTATTCGCTCCCATGAGCCGTACCTACTTTGAGTCCAAGGGCGGCGTATTCGGCAAGGACGACTACAAGACCGCTGTTGACGCAGGCACCATGAAGTACGGTCAGACTGTTAACGACATCGCTTACTGCGGTCCTTACACCGTAACCAACCACACCGCAGAAAACACCATCGTTTTCGAGGCGAACCCCACCTACTGGAACAAGGACAACATCACCATCAAGACCCTCACCTGGAAGTTCAACGACGGTAAGGATCCCACCAAGGCATACGAAGACACTAAAGCAGGCACTCTTGACGGCTGCGGTCTCTCTTCCGCTTCCCTCGAAGCCTGCAAGGCAGATGGCAACTTCGAAAAGTACTGCACCGTTTCCGATACCGATGCTACTTCCTTCGTTCTGTTCCTCAACCTTAACCGTAATGCGTATGCAAACTTCAACGACGAGACCAAGGCTGTTTCCACTATGACCGACGATCAGAAGAAGAGGACCGACGTTGCAATGCTCAACGTTCACTTCCGTCGTGCAATCGGCATGGGTCTTGACATCGCTACCTACAACGGACAGGTTGTCGGCGAAGAGCTCAAGCTCAACTCCGTACGTAACTCCTACACCCCCGGTAACTTCGTCGCTCTTGAAGAAGATGTAACCGTCGAAATCAACGGCGAATCCAAGACCTTTGCAAAGGGCACCTACTACGGTGAGATCATGCAGGCTCAGATCGACGCTGACGGCGTTAAGATCAAGGTATGGGATGCAGAAAACCAGACCAGCGATGGTTTCGCAGGTTGGCACAATCCTGCTAACGCTTACGAAGAGCTTCAGCAGGCAATCACCGAGCTCAAAGAATTCGGCGTTGAGATCTCCAAGGATAACCCCATCGTTATGGATCTGCCCTACTATTCCGGCGCCGACATCTACACCAACCGCGCTCAGACCCTCAAGCAGTCTGTTGAAGAAGCTCTCCAGGGCTGCGTTGTTGTCAACCTCGTTTCCTGTGCAGATGCTCAGGAGTGGTACTATGCAGGTTACTACACCGAATCCGGCAAGGATGCTAACTACACCCTGTACGACGTATCCGGTTGGGGTCCTGACTACGGTGATCCCGCAACCTACCTCGACACCATGCTCGGTGACGGCGCAGGTTACATGGCTAAGTGCCTCGGTCTCTTCTAATACCGCATTCGCACAATAACTTAGCTTTATAGAACACTAACGGACAATGGGGGAAGACCTCGTATCTTCCCCCGTTGTAATCTTTATAAGGAGTAGGGGCTGAATATGACGAAATATCTATTAAAGCGATTGCTGACCGGTGTGCTTTCGGCATGTGCTGCAACGATAATCGTTATGATCATGATTTTCTCTTTGCTTGATCGTAACCTTGTTTTTGCAAAGGACTCCGTGTACAGTCATCAGACAAATAATGCTCGAGAAGCCTATAAGTACCGCAAATGGAGAGAATACGGCTATCTTGATTATGTTACCTATGCTGACTATGTAAACAGCTTGGTAAGAAACGGCGAGGTTGGTGAAGAAACCGCAAAGACCGCCGTTAAACTCGGCAGAACTGCCGAAAAAGATTCTGAAGAAGCTCAAGCTTACATCAAAAAATTCACCGAATACTATGAGGGTAAAGGCTATAAAGTCGTGCGACTTGATGCCGTTCTTAAACCCAGCGGACGCGGTCTTGCCGAGGGCGGTTCACCTCAGCTTTTTGCGCATCGTGACATCCCCCTCATTTCTCGCGTGCTTAAATACTTCGGGAGCATTTTCACTATTGATAATATCCACAAGGCAAGCGGCGTTGCCGATGCCGATCGCGGATTGACATTCACTTTCTATGATCCCGTCTATAACCCCGTCGGTTCCGAAAAGAAAGTTTTCTCCCCGGCTATCATGGGCAACGGTACAACTCACAAGTACCTGCTCTATTTCAACAACAAATTCCCTTATGTTCATCAGAACCTTCTGACCATTTCCCTCGGTACTTCCTTTGCTGTTAACCAGGGCGTCGATGTGTTCACAACGATGACCAAATCCCAGGGTTCATTCGTTAAGAAACCGATAACTTTCCCCACCGGTTTCGTTGAGGAAAGTGCGGACGATCTTCACACAGCGACTTATGTTGCAGGTTCGAAGGATGCTTCCCCTGTTACCGCAGCGCGTTTCACCGATGACTACACAAACGTTCAGACTGTCAACAAGACTTATTCCAAGGTTGGCTTCTCGTTCATCCTCGGTATTCTGTCCAGTCTTCTTGCATACCTCATCGGTATTCCCGCAGGCATCTCCATGGCACGCAAAAAAGACAAGCTGGGCGACAAGATCGGCACGATTTATATCGTTTTCAGTCTCGCCGTTCCCTCCCTTGCGTACATCTTCATGGTTAAGGCTCTCGGCCGACTCATCGGTATGCCCACAACCTTCGACCTTGATAAAGGTACATGGCTGATGTATGTTTTGCCCATTATCTCCCTCGCACTTCCCTCCATCGGTAACCTGATGAAGTGGCTGCGCCGCTACATGATCGACCAGATGAACTCCGACTACGTCAAGTTCGCTCGTTCAGGCGGTCTTTCCGAGAGTGAGATTTTCAGCAAGCATATCTTCAAGAATGCTGCAATCCCCATCATTCACGGTATCCCGGGCACGGTTCTGTTCGCACTTGTCGGCGCGATCATCACCGAACGCGTTTATGTTGTTCCCGGTGCAGGTGGCCTGCTCACCACGGCTATCAGCATGTACGATAACAACGTTATTGTCGGTTTGACTCTGTTCTACGCGCTGCTGTCGGTTGTTGCCATCATTCTCGGCGACCTCCTCATGACGCTCGTTGACCCGAGAATCTCCTTCGTACAGAAAGCGAGGTAATAAAAATGGCTTCTGAATTGGTAAATGTCAGCGATCTCGGTATGAAAGAGGAGGAGTTGTTTTCCCGCTGTGACAGCAACATCGACTCCGAAAAGATTACCGCGCCGCGATACTCCTATTGGCACTCGGTTTTCCGTGTGTTCTTCAAGAAAAAGATAAACATCGTTGTTCTTGCCATTCTGGCGTTCATCATTATCTTTTCCTACATCTATCCGATTTTCTCCGGATATGATGCATACGCAAACCTGCTCGACTCAACCGCAAAGCATTTGAGTCCCGCAAAGGCGATCGACAAATGGGGCTTCAGCCTGCATACCATTCTCGGTACAGGCGGTGCCGGCCAGTCCACTTTCGATGCGATTTGGCACGGTGCGGAGATTTCCCTCTCCCTTGCATTTGTCTGCGCACTTATCAACATGACTATCGGCGTCACCGTCGGCGCACTTTGGGGCTTCTCCAAAAAAGTCGATGCCGTCATGATGGTTATCTACAACATTGTCGGCAATGTTCCGTACATTTTGCTGATTTCCGTTCTTGTTATGTTGTTCACCGCGAGCTTCTGGTCCATGGTTTTCGCAATGACGATCACAGGCTGGATAAGTATCGCGTACTTCATCAGAACGCAGGTTGTCATCATCCGCGACCGCGAATATAACCTTGCATCGAAGTGCCTCGGTACTTCCACCGTTCGCATTGCAATGAAAAACATCCTCCCGTTCATGACCTCCGTTATCGTTACCGTTGCGGCAACCGAGATTCCTTCTTACATCTCTTACGAAGTCTTCCTGTCCTACCTCGGCATGGGTCTTTCCGAGATGTCCCTTGGTAAGCTGATCGAAGCTGCACAGAGCGCAATGGTTACCCCCGGTTGGGAAATCGAATTCTGGAGCCCCGTTCTGTTGGCATCCATTATCACGATTATCCTGTATGTTGTCGGTCAGAACCTGGGCGATGCATCCGACCCGAGAACGCACAGATAAGAGGACACCGCTATGGAAGAAAAGAAAGTATTGTTATCCGTTAAGGATCTTGAAGTCGAATTCCGCGTTCGCGGCAGAATTCTGACAGCTATTCGCGGCATCTCTCTGGATATTTACGAAAACGAATCGATCGCAATCGTCGGCGAATCCGCTGCGGGTAAATCCGTATTCACGAAAACCTTCGCAGGTATGCTCGATGATAACGGCTATGTCAGCAACGGTTCCATCGTTTTCAATGATCCCGAACTTGCCGAAACAACAGTTCCCAACACCCCCGAGGTTAAGGCGCGCATTAAGTCCATTCATGCAAAGCTGAATGCAGCATCCCGCTATGAAAACGGTGCCGCAATCTACCGCCGCATCAATGAGCTTAAGCAGGACAGGATCCGCAGGTCCACCCTCAGCGAGGCAGAGGCTGAACAGCTCGATACCCGCATTGAGGATCTGAGATTCCGCAGAGCCGAGACTTATAACCTCAAGCTCACAATTGACCCGTCCAAGGAGAAGGATCGCCTTAAGGAGCTTTCTCACAGCATCAAAAAAATGGACGAGGAACTGAAGCAGCTTGAAGATGAGCGCAAAAAGACCATTGCCGCACATAAGCAGGCAATGCAAAACGACGCTGCGTACAACACCCGGTTCAAGACCGAAATGGCTCAGCTTACCGCTCAGTACAGAGAGGCATGTGCTCAGCCCGTTTCCGCAGACAAAATTGCGCGCAACGAGATTATCGCAAAAGAAATTTATCTGTCCGTCGGCAGATACAATGTTGCAAAACGTATCAAGGCGATTAACGACCTTGTAAAGGTTGTTCGCAACGCAATGAAAAACGGTCTCGACCTTAACGATGACGCAACAAGAACCGATGTATTCGATGATGTCGCTTTCCGCGTCAGGTTCCTTGACGAGAACGAAGAACGCATCCACGGTACCTGCGTTATCAACCTTGCAAAGCTTAAATATGCAAAGGACTGGACCCGTATCCGCGGCAGAAGAATCGCAACCGTTTTCCAGGATCCTATGACATCGCTCAACCCGATCATCACCATCGGCAAGCAGATTTCCTCCATCATTATGAAGCATCAGGACTGCTCCGAGGTTGAAGCACGTGCGCGTGCAATCGAGATGATGCGTAAGGTCGGCATCCCCAATGCTGAAAACCGTTACGACGATTATCCCTTCCAGTACTCCGGCGGTATGCGTCAGCGTATTGTTATCGCAATTGCGCTTTCCTGCCAGCCGAAGATCCTCATCTGCGACGAGCCCACCACTGCGCTTGACGTTACCATTCAGGCACAGATTCTCAAGCTCATCAAAGATTTGCAGAAAGAATTCAATTACACGATCGTTTTCATCACGCATGACCTCGGTGTTGTTGCAAATGTTGCCGACCGCGTTGCAGTTCTTTATGCAGGACAGATTGTTGAAGTCGGCACGACCGAAGAGGTCTTCTATGACCCGCGTCATCCGTACACATGGGCACTGCTCTCCTCATTGCCGCAGCTTGCACAGCGCGACACCGAGCTGTTCTCAATCACCGGTACGCCGCCTTCTCTCTACAATAAGATTGCGGGCGATCCCTTCGCACCGAGAAATCCTTATTGTTTGAAAATCGATGTCGTCAAAGCTCCGCCGATGTTCAAGATCACGGAAACTCACTATGCAAAGACTTGGCTGCTTGATCCCAGAGCGCCCAAGATCGACAAGCCTGCCGCGATCGACAACATCCACGACAAGATGATTAAAGCGTTCAATATTTAATGGGAGGGTAGAACTGTGGAACATAAAGAAAAAATTACCGCAAAAGAGGGTAGGGTTGCCCATCTGCCCGAAAAAGCTCCTGTTGATGCAAGCGGCAAGGAAGTTCTCCTTTCGTTGAAAAATGTTGACATCACCTTCGGCAAAGGCGACAATGCCGTGCGTGCAGTCAAAAACGCTTCTTTCGACATTTACAAGGGTGAAACGTTCTCTCTCGTCGGCGAGTCCGGTTCCGGTAAAACCACGATCGGCCGTGCCGTAATTCGTGTCAACCCCTGCGCCGCCGGTGAAATTTATTACAAGGGCGTTCGCATCTCCGGCAAGATTCCCCATTCACTGGACCGCGAAGTTATCCGCAACATCCAGATGGTTTTCCAGGATCCCGCCGCATCTCAGAACGAGCGCGCAACCGTTGACTACATTATCTCCGAAGGCCTCTATAACTTCCACCTCTTTGAAAATGAGGCGGATCGCGTGAGAAAAGTCGAGAATATCATTCAGGAAGTCGGTTTGCTCCCCGAGCATTTGACCCGCTATCCGCATGAGTTCTCCGGCGGACAGCGTCAGAGAATCGGTCTTGCAAGGGCAATGGTCATGGATCCCGAGCTTGTTGTTGCAGACGAACCTATCTCCGCACTGGACGTTTCCATCCGTGCACAGGTTCTGAACCTGCTCAAAAAGTTCCAGCGTGAGCGCGGAACGACCTATCTGTTCATCGCTCATGACCTTTCGATCGTTCGCTTTATCTCCGATCGTATCGGCGTTATCTACAAGGGCGACATCGTTGAAGTTGCAACCGCAGAAGAACTGTTTGACTTCCCGATGCATCCCTACACCCGCTCTCTGATTTCCGCGATCCCGATTCCGGATCCGAATCTTGAGAAGCACAAAGTGCTGTTCAGCTATGATCCTTCACAGCATGATTACAGCGAGGATAAGCCCGAGCTTACCGATATCGGCCATGGCCACTTCGTTTTCGGCAACAAGAAAGAAATCGAAGAGTATAAGCGTCTCCGTGAGGAGGGAACTCCCCTCAAGAGCGTTACCATTGCCGGCGTTAATGCTCCTGCGGATGCAAAAACTGCCGAAAAGCAGCTTGAAGAGAAAAAAATCGAGGGTTCAATCCTTGATACACCGCTGCACGATACCGGCAGCTTCTGGCTTGCGTTCCTTTCCTTCTTCCTTGCCATCCCCGGCTTGATTGCGGGTGCGATTTTCAAAAAGCACAACTATATCCGCAATTACAAGAAGTGCAAGAAGGGCGCGATTGCCGGCCTTATCACAACGGCAGCAATTATTGTCCTGTTCGGACTTATGCTGATAATTTCTATCCTGTAATCGGACTTTAAAAAAGGACGGCGGACTGAATTCAGTATGAGGCGAACAGCAAAAGAAAAAAGTCTTCCGAGGCCAAAGCCGGTACAACGCATTGAAGTGTCGGACAAACATACCGCGTTGCGAATTGTGTGTTTCGTGATTTGCATCCTGTTTGCGGTTGTTGCGATGTCATATGCGGTGTACCGGCTTGTTACAAGGCCGAGCGGATGGACAACGATCAAAGCGGCTGTTACCGGTGAGGATAACTGCACCGATGAACTGCTGCTTCAGTATGATATAGGCCTGCGCGACGATATTTCCACAACGACTGAATATAAACAATTGGCGGAAATGTATTCAAATTTGTGCAGCGAGGCCTACCGCATATTTCAATCAGACGAGGAATATTTCGGCGCGGATGATGCACCGGCTGCAAACCTCGCTTATTTGAATAAACACCCGAACGAGGTTGTGACGGTTGATTCCGCGTTGTATTCGGCATTTGAGCTGATTCGAGATAACGGCAGCAGATATCCGTATCTTGCGCCCGTTTATACGGAATACAAAGGGCTCTTCTCCTGCGAAAACGACAGTGAGGCCGAGGAATTTGACCCGATGCTTAATTCGGAAGTACGCGGGTTTGTTGATGAAACGCTGGCGTATGTAAATAATCCCGATGCAATCGACATTGAGCTCCTGGGTGAGAATAAACTTCGACTCAATGTTTCGGACGAATACGCCGACTTTGCATCCCAAAACGATATCGTAGAATATCTGGATTTCTTCTGGCTGAAAAATGCATTTATCGTTGATTACATTGCAGAACATTTGGCCGAAAACAGCTATATTCACGGAACAATAACGACGTATGACGGTTATACGCGGCATCTCGGCGGAGCGGGCATGGCCCTGTCAATGAATTTTTATGACGAGGCCGACGGACGCGGAATCCCTGCGGCGCAGATGGATTTTAAGACGGCGCGCAATGCTGTTTATTTCAGGAATTATGAAAATTCCGATATGGACACAATGCATTTTTACACCTATTCGAACGGTGAAGTCCGCAATCCGTTTGTTGATCCTAAGGACGGACTTTGTAAGGCGTCAAAAAGTGATCTGCTGATGTATTCGGACGAACTCGGTTGTGCGGAAATTGCGCTTGCGGCCTATGGATTGTATTCGTCGGATTCTTTTGACACCGAAGCGGTGCTTTCGACTGCAAAGCGCGGAGTGAATGCCCTTTACTGCGAGGGAACCGAGGTTTGCTTTACGGAGGCTGAGGCAACTCTTTCGCATTTGTACCAAAACGACGGACTCAGCTATTCGGCGAAACATGTTTCCTGATGGAATTCTAATCGGATTTCAACTGCAATACGAAATATACGGATTATCAAGGCTTGCCGCAAGGCAGGCCTTTTGATTATTGCCTGAAAGGAAACGGAGGAGATAAACGGGAAATGAAAAATGAAAAAAGCGCAGCGAACTGAATTCACTGCGCTGGTGACCGGTAGGGGAGTCGAACCCCTGCTGCCGCCGTGAGAGGGCGGTGTCCTAGGCCACTAGACGAACCGGCCAAACTTGATTGCGTTGCTTATTATACCAAAGCAATCAAGAAAATGCAACCCCGAAGAAGCTTGAAATGAAGATATATTTAACGAACCAAATAAAACACGGATTGAAAATTTCAGGCATGAAGCAGCCGTCGGAAAGTATTTCACGGGAAATAATGTCCGAATCAGCGTTAGGAATATTTCCCGGGAAATCAGTCGCAGCGGGAGAAAGCCGACTTTTATCTGTCGCGCTCAAGATAAATCTGCAAGTTCCGACTTAATGCTCAATATGCTTTTTCACTGTTCAAATGCGGCAATTTATGGTATAATCAGGTTAAGTACCGGTAAAACCTGCTGCTGAGGTAAAAACATGCGGATCCGGCCGCCGCTCATTGCTGCAGTTTTTGTTCGGCATGTTTCCGAAAGCGTAGGAATTTGATTCGGCTGCGCTTTAACCGCGGGAAATTCCCTCAGACGGAAAAATCATTATACAAAGGAAGGTATGTTAATGGGAAACATCATTTCCGTGCTGTACATCCTTGCGTTTGCAGGCTGCGGCATACTCACTGCACGTCCGATTTTTGCATCGGATCGCCCGCTGAAGAGGATTCTGTTCGGATTAACTTTCGGACTTGTAATGCTTCTTTGGCTTCCGGTGTTGTTTGCGTTTATTCTCGATTTCACACTTGCTGCGCAGATTCTTGCGCTTGCCGCAGCGGTGGTCATTGCGGGCGTATCAACATTCTTTGCCGTTAAAAAGCAAAAAGACGGCAAAATCAAGTATAAAGCCGCTTCAAAGCGCGACCTTGTTCCGCTGCTGGTCACGATAGTGCCGTTGGTTGCAGTCGGCTGGATACTTCATGCGAATCACACGATAACAAATGCATCGGACGGTTCGCTGCACGTCGGGCAATGCACTTTCGGCGATTTGTGTATGCATTTAAGCTTTATCACAAGCATCAGTGTGCAAAAAACGTTCCCGCCGAATTATTCGCTTCTGCCGGGAACCCCGTTGGGCTATCCTTTCCTGTGTGACAGCGTCAGTTCGACTTTTTATACACTCGGAGCGTCGCTTCGAATTGCGGCAATGCTTCCCGCACTGTACGCTTTTCTTGTTGTTGTGCTGGGTGTGTATTGTTTCTTTGATGAATGGTTCAAAAACACACGCGTCTCCGTGCTTGCGACATATCTTTTCTTTATCGGCGGAGGCTTAGGGTTCGCTTACCTTTTCAACAACAAACAGCTGCTTGCGGGCGAGGGCATAAGCCGTTGGCAGGAAATGCTTGAAGGGTTTTACAAAACACCCACCAATCTGCCTGCCGAGGGACTGCGCTGGGTCAATTCAATTGCTGACATGCTTATTCCGCAGCGTGCAACTTTGTTTGGCTGGGCGCTGCTTTTCCCCGCACTTCAGCTTTTGCACAGGGCGGTCATGCAGCGCGAATACAAATGCATAGTTCCGCTCGGTATCATTACGGGATGCATGCCGCTTGTTCATACGCACAGTTTCCTTGCGATCGGAATTATTTCCGCGTTCCTTTTCGTTGCCGCTCTCGGAAAAATGCTGATGAGCGGTGTTTCCGAAAAACACGAGAAGCTTGCTGTCCGCAATCTCGGACTGTTCGTTTGCTCGGCAATTGTCGGTGCATTGCGAATGTTAAATATTCGTGTTGTTACCGAAGGGTTGGATGACAGGTTCACGATCATTGCGGGCACGCTGACTGTTGTTGTTTCCGTTGTTATGCTGGCCCTTGCTATGCCCAAAAAGAACGCCAAAGGTGAGCGGAAGGGATCCGATGACGGCCTTGAAACCGAGCTTGCGACGGAGCTTATGCCAATGTCCAAAGCCACCGAACGCAAATACATATCAGCGGTCGGAATTGCATCGGCGGTTGGTCTTGCGATTTCATCAATGCTGCAGGAAAAAGCATCCGCGTTCGGTTTCGTGCTGCCTGTGTTTATGATTGCAGCAACGATTCTGCTCATCGTTTATAACGGCAAAAAGGCCGGAAGGAAGCCCGCTTCCGATGAGGTGAAGCATGTGCGTTGGTTTGCTCTGTTCGGCGTGATTGCGGTCGTGCTTGCCGCACCGCAGCTTTTCGGATTCACGTTTAAGCAGTCCGTGAACAACGACTCGTTCCTGCGTTGGGGATTTAATTGGTGCAATGTCAGTGACAGCTGGCTTTGGTTCTATATCAAGAATCTCGGACTCATTTTCATTCTGATGCCTGTTGCGCTGCTTTCCGAAAAAAAGCAGAACAGACTGTTCTATTACGGAACACTCGTTATATGGCTGCTGTGCGAAGTGTTGATTTTCCAGCCCAACCCATACGACAACAACAAGCTGCTTTTCGTTTGGTTCGCATTTACCTGCGGCATAGTTGCGAATTATCTCATAACAACATTTGCACGGCCCGTTACAAGACTGGAGCGCGGGAAACGCCGCGTGCTGCGCGGCAAGACTGCCGGTCGCTATTTGCTGCTTGCAATGATGCTTATTGCGATGCTGCTTTCCGGCAGCCTGACTTTGGTGCGCGAATATGTCTCGGGCGATCATATTGCATTCGCTGCGGATGCGGACGGGAAAAGGAGCCTGCAATACATTGAAAGCGGCTACGAGGTTGTGCCGGCGGCGCAGGTTGAGCTTGCGGAATGGATAAACACAAATACCGACGAACCCATTGCGGCGGATGCAACCTTCCTGACCGAAAGCAACCATAATAATGCAGTTGCAATGCTCACGGGACGCAACATTTTCTGCGGCTCGGGCTCGTTCCTTGAATACCACGGCGTTAACTATCGCCCGCGCAAAGAGCTTATAAAGCCCATGTATGAACAGCCCGAAACTTGCCTGCTTCGGTATGCGGCGGAATACGATATTGACTATGTGCTTGTGGGAACACGGGAGCGCGGAAGCTATGCGGTTGACACGGAATGGTTCAATGCAAATCTTCGGGTCGTGTACCGCAATGCGCAGCTGACGGTCTACAAGATTGCGAAATAACAAGGCAAAGGTCCCGTGTTGAACTTTTTCGATGCGGGATGAAAGGAAAACAATAAAAAGAAAACCGTGCGGCAGCGAAATGACTCAAGCCGCACGGTTTTTAAGTTCGGATTCTTTTAAATTCAGATTATTATACCCATGCTGCTCCGTTTCGGCATTGATGACGTGAGCAAAAAAGTGCCGAAGGGGCAAAATGGCAAAAGGGTTTTAAATCAATGCCCGTCAACCATTCTCAGGAAAAAGTAGATGCGTCCGCCGAGGTTGGATTCCCAATGCTGATCGGCGCAGGTGAGAACGGTCAGAAAACGGTCGTTCGGAGTGACATGAATCGAATAATCAAGCTCGGTTCGCGCCTGCTGATAGGTTATCCATTCGGAAATCTGTTCGGATGTCATGCTCTCCATGGTTTGCGGATAATTGCAGTTATAGTACTGGGAAGATTGCTCGGCAGAAGCGGGCTTTTCTTCATACATTGCAAAAACTTCCCAAGTATGCGTTTCGCCGAAAAGGTTGAGCGTCCATAATCTGTTTTTGAATTCACCGTAAGTCGGTGCGTACTCATCCTGAATCTTGTGCAATTGATGCAGCATTATGCCTGCGCGGCGCAGATTATGACCGGAAATCACCATGTTTTGCGAGGGATAGCCGTAATAAAGATAAATTGATCCGCGCGAGGATGAGTTGCCGCGTGCATCATGATAATGATAATAAAAATTCGGACCGAACATCACGGGTGCGTCAATATTCGTGCCTTCAAGTTTGATATAGCCGACGGTATCGGCATTTGTTCGCTCCGCATTTGCGGTCTGTTCGGAATAGCGGAAACTTTTTGCATATTGATCGATTACGGTGTAATTCGAAAGATGACAGCGAAGCTGTTCGACATCTGCCGCATCAACGGAATTCGGCTTTGCGGCATCGCGCAGTATATTTGCCGCCTGAAGCTGAACGGGATCGAGCTGAACATTGCCGCTGAGGTAAGCGGAGAGAAGATCTGCATCGGCGGCGGTTATGCTCCCGTCCATGTTTATATCGCCGAGGATGACCGCTGTGCCGCAATTTCCGTTTTCAAGCGTATATTCATCTCCCGTACGAATTAACGGATTTGCATCCGGTGCAAGCCCGAGTACAAAACCGCCGTCCGCAAGATAAGGGCGCAGCCGCCATGAAGCGGTTTTACCTTCGCAAAAGTCGTTGCTTCCGAATGCGTGTACCGTGCCGTCATCCGACAGCACGAGCGCGTGCCCGAAAGCACAGGCAAAATCCACAACGTTTGCATCATCTTCCGTGAAGGCCTCGGATATGCGCTCTCCGTCCGTGTCGGCAAGTTCACAATCCGTATGCAGTCGTCCCGCATAGTCAACGTAGGCAAAACAATTATTGCCCGCAAAGGCATATTTGCAGTCCGCCGCACCAAAAAGCACCGAAGTCGAGGCATCTGCCGCATTGCTTGCGCAAAGATACAGTCCGCCCTCCGTCCGCGCGGCAAGATTACTGCCGCATGCGGCAATTGCTGTCAGGCTGTGCCCGGAAAAGACAGAAAGCTCGGGCGTATTGCCGCGGGAATGAATCTTTCCGCTTGCTTCAACCGCAATGAAAAAATCGCTGCCCGCTGCGATAAGGCGGATATTATTCAAATCACCGGTGTTGAGCATTTCGTTGTAGAGCCGAGCTTCGGCATCGGATGCCGCTGCGGATTCGGTTCGCGCACCGATGGCAATGACTCTTCCGTCACCGGAAAGTGCATACACAATTTCGCTGCTGCAGCAAACGGCGGTTATGTCGTTAAGCTTTGCCGATTCCTGTCGAAGCGCATCGCTTCCGGAACAGAGCAATCGGCCTTCATTTGTCAGTCCGACGGTAAAGGCAGGCGCGACGGCAATTGCCTTGACATCGCGCCAATCATAGCAATAAGCCTGTCCGTTATTGTAACCGATATATGACATGAGCCCGACGGAGGACAGCCCGAACGAAAGGCCGTCTCCTGCCGCGACTGCACCGCACGGAACGGACGGAAGCTCGCTCGGCACGGGAAGAGGTGCGGGTGTTTCGGGCGTCGCCGAAGGTGTTTCGGAGGCGGGCACAGCAGGGGGCTCGGGCGGGACGAGGTTCGACTCTTTTTTTAAAGACAGGCAGACGATAAGCCCGGCGGCAAGAAGAATTGCGCCTGCCGCAATCAATATGCCGCGTCGTCCGATATTTTTCACAAACCCACCTGCGGGGACAATGTTTCGGTGATTCGTATCTTTTTTAATTTTTTTCATGTAAGTTCCTCAGTTTTTATTGGATTGCACCCAAACTCAAATTGTTCAAAACCAATCCCAAATCGTGCGGGACACGGCATCAGAAGCGTGAACCGCGCTTTTTTTCGACTGCTGCGGCATAACGCACGGCATCGCGCACGGCATCGAAAGGCGAGTCGGCTGCCGCAAATATCTCATTGCGTAAAGACAAAAAGAGTTCAGAATCATTTGCGGCAAAGGCAATTGCTTCTGCGGTCAGCTTTCCGTTGCCGGTAAAATTCCGCCCGACAAGGCTTCGTGCCTGCGCAGCGTCGCCGGTGATGAGCCGTTTGAGATTAAAAACATCGTTCAAATTGATTTCGTCACCGTTTGCCGCACGAAAACTCTCCGTATCGGCGGGCGGAATTTTCGCGTTGCGCGGGCAGGCATATTGGCAAATTTCACATCCGATAAAAGTTTTCTGCATGGCGCGAACGCTGTCCGGATGCTGCGCGGTTTCCATTTGCAGCCGCATACAGCGTTCGGTCGTCAATCCGTTTTCGGATATTGCACCGGTGGGGCACGCTTTCATGCAGAGGGAGCAATTGCCGCATTCGCTTTGCCGAGTGTTCAACGAGGGAAGGACGGTCAGCAATTCGGAAAGTGTTTCGGGCGGAATTTCCCGAACCGCAAACGTAAGAAGAACGATCCGCGTTCCGAATTCGGGCAGTGCAATCAATGAGTTGCGGCATTTAATGCCGATGCCTTCCGCTTCAAGCTGCATTTTGACGGGAATATCGGTTTTTTCGACGTGAATTCCCGCAGCGGTCAGGGCTTCCGCCAGTTTTTTTGCACTGTGATAAGCGCGGTTGGATGCAATGTAGTATGCAGGTATACGTTCGTCAGCCGTAAACGGCGCATAGGGGTACACAAGCACCGCAATGCTGTTTGCCCGTGGATATGCTGTCGGAGCATCGGCGGTAAGATTGAACCGATTGCGGCCGAGGTCAAATTTGCGCGGCGTTGTAAAAAACACCTGTAAGAATCCGTAATCGGCGGCTGTCGTTCGGAAAACAGTCCGCAAATCGCAGGGGGAAACAGCGTGGGGAGTGGGTGCTGACTGCATACGGTGCGCTCCTTTCTGTTCGATTTAATCCGTTTTGCGGTCGGTTCAATATGCGGACGGATTCCTCTTTCGTCCGTAAATTGCAGCCGCCAAATGCGCGGACGGGCGGGTGAAGAATATATGTCAATTGTACCATACGATACCAATATCGGCAAGAGGGAACGGAAAACGAAGAATGAAACAGAAAGCGAAACCTGTTCAAATTGAACATAATAATATATTTAACGGAAAACGGCAAAAGCGCGGGATAATCGGGTCATTTCACGATAACACAAGTGAAAGAAAAAATAAGGAGATACAACCATGGACACGAAAGAAATCAATGCAGCCGTTAAATGCGCAGTGGAAACAACGCAGCAGCCGCCCTCTTTTTTCATTCACGGTTCATCCGTGTTTGCACTGGAAACCGAGGCAGTTAAAACCGCAGAGACGCTGAAAAGATGCGAAAACATGTTTTTTCGCGGAATCGTTAAGTATTTTTCAATCAAAATGCCCTATTTTTCGGATATGGCAGGTTCGGAAAAATTCCTTGCGCGGCTTGACGAAAGCATGAACACAGCGGCGGACTTTTACAGCGAGTTCAAAGGTGTTGTGATAATTGAACTTTCGGAGGAATGGGCAAAGAAAGGCATCAACGATGCGTTCTCATGCCTGCCGGGCTATATCGGAATGCATAAATGCATTTCGTACATTGTCATTATTGAAGCGGAAAAAGAGTCGGCATCGATTGACGATATGAGGAGAGCTTTGAACGGAAGCACGATTTGGATCGATATACGCATGAAAACGGCGGAAATAGGGCAGTGCATAAATCTTTTCTTCAAAACGGCGAAGGAAGTCGGAATGACCGTTTCGGATGCCGCTTCAAAAGAGCTTAAAAAAACACTTGAAAATGCCGATGTTTCCGTTTTGCCGCTTGATCAGGTTGTTCTTCGAACGGTGCAGCAAATAAAGCTGAACAAACAAGTCAAGAACGCCAACCCTGTTATTGAAGCGGGCGATTTGGATATAATGCCTCAAAAAAGGACGTGTGAAAGGCGAGGCCGCATCGGATTTTCTGCAAAGGAATAAGGAGGAACACAATATGCTGAGTGATGGATTGAAGTATCAGGATTCAAGGATGGCGACTTGCGAAGAGATGAAGCAGGATCTTGCGCCGTTCGCATTGCACGATGCGACTGCAAAGTCCAAGGGCGGGCCGGTGCTGCTGCGCGACGGCGACACGGTTTATACGGATCCGAGTGATTCGCATTCGCTGATAGTCGGGGATACGGGTTCAATGAAGACGCTGCGATTCGTGCTTCCTCTCATTTATTCCTGTGCGGCGGCGGATGAATCAATGGTTATTGTTGACCCGAAGGGCGAGCTTGCGCGGAAATCCGAAAGTTTTCTTTCCGCGAAGGGCTATAAAACAGTTATCATCAACATGAGGGATCCGCAGCGTTCGCCCGACACATGGAACCCGATGGGGGTTATAGAGAGGGCGTACAAAAGCGGGGAAGAGGGGCAGCAAAAGGCCGTTTTGCAGCTTAATGATATGCTGAACGACATTTTCTTTCGAAGAGTCGATACAAAGGATCCCTATTGGAACGAGTCCGCAGGGCAGCTTGCTCTGGGCATATGCCTGCTGCTTCTTGCATTGGGCGAAAAGTTGAACATGCAGAATCTGCTGAAATGGCGATATGAAAAGCTTGCCGACGGAACGCTTGATAAATGCTTCCGAAATCTGCCGACGGACGGCGAGATCTACCAAAACCTTGCGGGTTATTTGGGTATGACGGCCGAGAACACAAAGTCCTGCATAAGGTCAACCTTTGATCAGCTTGTGCGCGTGTTCAAGTCCGCACCTGCACTGACTGAGATGCTGAATGATACGTCATTTGATATTGAACGGATTGGGGAGGCAAAAGCGGCGGTTTTTGTCGTCATCCCGGATGAAAAAACAACCTTTCATTTTCTGGCGACGCTCTTTATCAGCCAGTGTTACACAACCTTGCTTGAAACAGCGGAAAGGCACGGCGGGTCGCTGCCGCGAAGGACGAATATCATCCTTGAGGAGTTTTGCAACCTGCCCGCGCTCGGCGATATCGTTCCGATGATCACGGCGGCAAGGAGCCGCAATATCCGGCTGCACATGGTCATTCAGTCGTACGGACAGCTTGTTGAAAAGTACGGCGAAAATGTAAGCCGCGCCATTCTCGACAATTGCGGAAACATGATCTATCTTCACACGCGGGAAATGGATTTTTTGACGTATATCAGCAGACTTGCGGGGAACAACGAGTACGGAAGACCGTTGATTTCTACATCGCGTCTGCAAAGGCTGCAAAAAAACGAAACCATTATCTTCCACGGCAGATGCTGCCCGTATCTTGCAGAGGATGTTCCGCTGATTTTTGATTATCCGATAAAATTGGGGACGGAGCTGCGCTCTGCGCCGCAAAAACCGAAGAAAGAAAAAAAGCGCAGGCGAATCGGGGATGTTTTGAAGCCGCCCGAACTGAGCGGAGACACCGATGTATGGGACTGATCGAAAAAGCGGTGCAGCGGATATTGAAAATATATTAGCCGTTGCTGCCGGGAAAAAGCAATTTTTCCCAATAAATAAAGTGTAAGGGAAAAACGAATGCACATGCGTTTGATGCGCGGACGACTGACGCCGAAGCGTGCAGCGCATGAGCGTTTGAAACACTCCCGAACGGATAAGCAGGTTTTCTTCCCGCGGGCGATAAAAATATATCATTGAAAACCGTGGGAAAAACAAAAATGCCCGATAAAGTAAATGAAGAGTGAGCAGAACTGAAAACTCACTAAAAACACAGAAACCGAAAGGAGAAAACTAAAATGGCAAGAACAGGACAAGCTTATTCAACAGCAATTGCGGACAGCATCAACGCCTTCCTTAAGGAGGACGAATGGCGTTTCGACTTTGACAGCGAGCGCGGCAGGTTCATTTTCAACCTCGGCCTGAGCTGCAAGCTCAAATCGGTTCGGTACATTGTTGATGTGCGCGAGAGAGACTATCTTATCTACGTTTTTTCACCTCTGGGCCCGGATAAAGGCGATGCCGCAACGATGAAGCGCACGGCGGAGTTCCTGACACGAGCGAACTACGGACTTGTTTTCGGCAACTTCGAAATGGACATGCACGACGGCGAAATTCGTTACAAAACCTTCGTTCCGTGCGGCGGAGAAGCCCCTTGTGCCGATGTTATTCGTCGCAGCATATATGTGCCGGCAATGATGCTTGACAGGTACGGCGACGGCTTGCTGAAGGTGCTGTATTCGGACATTGACCCCGAAAAAGCTTGCAGCATGTGTGAAAATGACCTGAGCGACAGCGCGGACGACGACACCGAAGAATCGGACAGCACGAACGACAGTACGGCAGACATACTGTCGAGGCTTTCGGCACATTTTTCAAGCGATACAAGCGATACAGATGATGAATAATCCGTTTCGAACAGAACTTTTATCAGCGTCGCCTTAAAATAATGCCTGCAACGATACCGAGCAGCGCAATGCCGGCGCAGATAAGCACAAGCGTCCCGAAACTTGTCGTTTTGGCGGAGCTTGCTCCTTCCGCAAATGCCGTTGCACAGCACAGCGCGGAAATGACGGCCGCAAAGCAGCCGATGAATGAAAAGAAATTGCGTTTTCTCATGTTTGTTTCTCTCCTTGTACTCCCAACCCGCATGTTCAACTTCATTCATCGTCTGCGAGCGGCAATTAACAGATTCAGCTTTGCTGAAAGCAGAACCCGAGCTTAAACAGCTTCATATGCATTATAACACTTAACCGACACATAATCCACAGCAAGTTTAATAAACACTTCAAACAGCATACCGATTCAAAGTTCATATCAGCCGATGCCCCCTTGCCGAATGCGCAGGGGGTATTTTTATGTAATCGTCCGGCAGGAAAGCGTTGTTGACAGGAAATGCGCCCGCGTATTATATATTTATTTGATTTGTTGAACAGCGGTTGACTTTTTAATAAAATTTCTATATTATTGACCTGCACATGCAGCGCGCGGGTTCGATACGCGCTGGTGAATGTGTGGGGGAATTTCATAAAACAGACTGCATCTTTTTGCGGTCGGTATGTGCCGACTGCAAATCAGGTGTTTTTTGTGTATCGAATTATGAAATATGAAAGGGACTTGCGGGACTCCGTAAGTCAACGGTTCTTAATGTCATGAACGAATTTGTCCTCACTTGCTGTTCAACTGCAGACCTTCCCAAGGAACGATTCGAACAGCTCAAAGTTTCCTATGTTTGCTTCAACTACACGATTGACGGAGTTACGTATCCGGATGATCTCGGGCAGAGCATCCCGTTCGATGAGTTTTACCGCCGCATGGCGGAAGGCGCAATGACGTCCACTTCGCAGGTGAACATGGATCAGTATTTGCAATTTTTTGAACCCTTCCTTGCAGAAGGAAAGGATGTTTTGCATGTTACTCTGTCCTCCGGAATTTCGGGTTCGTTTAATTCCGCATGCGCGGCAGCGCAGGTTTTGCGCGAAAAATATCCCGAAAGAAAGCTTTATATCGTCGATTCTCTCGGTGCATCATCGGGGTACGGACTTATAATCGATAAGATGGCGGAGCTTCGCGATTCCGGCATGAATATAGACGCGCTTCATGACTGGGTGGAGGAACACAAGCTTAACATGCATCATTGGTTCTTCTCAACCGACTTGACATATTATGTGCGCGGGGGAAGAATTTCGAAATCTGCCGGGTTCATCGGCTCGATTCTGCATATTTGCCCGCTGCTGAACTGCGACGATTTGGGCAGGCTCACTCCGCGCGCCAAGATACGCACGAAAAAGCGCGCAATTAACGAAATCGTTCAAAAAATGGTCGAGAATGCGGAGAACGGACTTGATTATTCCGAAAAGTGCTTCATTTGCAATTCAGCTTGCTATGACGATGCACGTGCGGTTGCGGATCTTGTTGAAGCGACTTTCCCGAAGCTTAACGGCAAGGTGCTGATAACTTCAATCGGAACAACCATCGGAAGCCATACGGGGCCCGGAACCGTTGCGCTTTTCTTCTGGGGAAAGAAGCGTGTTGACTGAATTTGATAACGGCTTTTAAAACAAAACGCATTGCCGCAAACAGGGGCAATGCGTTTAATCTTTTTTTTATCGAAAATTTTATGCAGCACAAAATGCGTTATGCACAATGGTTTCGGCTTTTATGACAGGAGCAGCTCCTTCACGCGAACTGCGGCTGCCACGTTGAATTCACATCTTGTATCCACCTGGTAATCAACGCATGCGCTTCGGATTATTTCGGGCGCTGCGTCAACGTTTTCGGCAGCAAGCAAAGCCGTTACAATACGAACGAATTCGTTAAGCTGCAAAACGGGCAGATCAACGACTACTTCAAAAAGACTCGGGAGCACGGGTGATTTTGAACAGGCCGCAAGCAAAACATTCATCGGCAGCAAAGGTTCTGTCACCGTTTCGCATGTATCCTCCCGCAGCTCGTCACAGAGGAGCATGAATTTGAGCGGCTGACAACGCAATTTTGCAAGCAAATCAATGCAATTCAGGTTGCCGTTGAGTGTGTAAACAAGGCGGAGCTGGGGCAATTCGTCCGTCAGCTCAAGCATCATGGTCGTTTTGCCCATTCCCTGCTGCCCGCAAAGAAGCATCGGATGTGCGCTTTCGTCCCGCATAAATGCAATCGCATTGTTCAACAGTATACGGTATTCCGCGTCCATCAGCGGAACAAAATCGCCCGCCCGCAGCTCGTGAATCGGTTTCAGCGCACCGTCAAAGATGAAGTTTCGGTATTTGAGGAAGATTCCGCTTCCGTACGAAGAGTGAAAATTCCAAAGGTCGTTCACAAGCTCGGACCAATCATCAGACTCGAGAAAACGCCGATACATGCCTTCAAGAGCAACGTCCGCATAATAACTGTCGCGAATGCCGAACTCACCGTATTGCCACACGGGCGGCGGGAATTCGGTTTTTGCAGGCGGCTGTTTGGGTTTGAATTCACGGGGCATGGGTGCAACGGGGGCGCCGCCCCACGCAGCGGAGGCAATCACGGAGGCGGCATCCTTTGAATTCTTTTTTTGCTTTTGTTCCGTGCAATTGCAAATTATGGAGTGCAAAACGTTTTCATCTGCCTCCGAAAGAGTTTTCAGCGCGGAAAGCTCAAGCTGCATTGCGTGAATGACGGCATCGTCCGCCTTTCCGGAAGCAGCGGCACATGAAAACACGTTGTCGGTCAGCAACACCGTATCAAGAATGTAATCGTGCCAGATATTGCCGCTTACTCTGCGTGCGCCGCAGCAAACAAGCTCCGAAGTCAAAGCGGAAAGTGCGTCCGCAGCGTTTTGCACGTTGCCGACATCGGCAAAGCGAAGAAGCTCGGAAAGTTTTCCGAGGGGACGAGTGAGCAGTTCGTTTCGGAAAATTGCAAGCCGGGCAATTGCAGCGGACAGCGTGCGAATGTTTTCCTCAGTTTGTGTGCAATCCATTTTTTGCTGCCTTTCTGTAAAAAAATGAAGCGTTTGCGCCGCAGACTTACCAAGCGATAAGGTGCAGAATATTTTGATCAAGCACGATGAAAGCTCCGAGAATCGCCGTGTAAATCGCAAAACCCCAGAGTGAATGCTTTGTGATGAGTTTTATCATGAAACGCACCGCAAAATAGCCCGAAACGGCGGCAGCGGCAACGCCGAGCACGACCGAAAGCCAGTTTATGTTTGCTGCGCCTGCGCTGACCGCACCGGGAATTTCAAGCACCGCACCGCCGAGAATTGCAGGAATTGAAAGCAGAAAACTGAATTCCGCAGCGTCTTCTTTTTTCATGCTGCAAAGCGTTGCGCCCGTGATGGTTGAACCCGATCTTGAAATGCCGGGCAGGATGGCAACGCCTTGAACAAAACCGATAAACACCGCATGATACCACTTCATTGAAGGAACGGTAAGTTTGCATTCGACTTTTTGACGTATAAAATCGCAGAGCACAAGCAGCGCCGCCGTGAAAAGGAAACAGAAGCCGAGCAGACTGCCTTCGTTCGCCGCATCGATGACATCTTTGAATACGAGTGCCATAACCGCGGTTACGAGTGTCGCAACGATCATCCAGATCCAATACTTTGCCTGCTTTACCGGGTGGAGCAGCATTTCAATGATGCGTTTGCGGTAAACAACAAGCACCGCGGCCAAAGTGCCGAGATGCAGCATGACGGTGAAGAAAAGTCCGCCGTCCGAGATGCCGAAGATTTTTTGAAGCAGCAGGAGATGACCGCTGCTTGAAATCGGAAGAAATTCGCAAAGTCCCTGAACAAGGCCCAGGATAATTGCAATAAAAGCGTTCATTTTTTGTTCGCCCCCGAACAGCGGAGGCTCTCCCTTCGATTTTGTTTGCAGACCCGCGAAACCTGTCGAATTGCCGAATCGGAAAAAACGGCTTAATCAACACAGGCTGCAATGAAATTATATTTGTTTTTTTCGAAACGATTCGATTTACTGCGAAAAAAGGTTGAATCTTCATCCTTTTTCGCGAAAATAAGCTTAAACCGGCGTCTTCATCGGAAGGCTGTCAATCTGACAGGAACTCCCGATTTTTATGTTTGACGGTTGAAAACCGTGAAATCAATAATAGCGGGGTCCGGAATTCCATGCGTTGTCAAACGCGTTGTCGAACGCAAGAATAAGACCGGCGTACGTTAAAATCATAAGAAGGGTCAGAACTGCACCGATTGCAATTCCCGCAATTGCAAGGCCGCGTCCTTTTTCCGAACGGTTATTGCATTGACAAAGTCCGACAATGGACAAAATAAGCCCCACAACGCCGGGCAGGCCGAAAAGAAAGATGTTAGAAAGAATTGCAGCGCAGGAAAGCGAGAAGCCTGCAATGCTGAGTCCGTTATAATTTGCGGAAGGCGCGCACGGCGTGCAGTCCTGCTGCGGCGGGGTGTAGTTGAATTGATTATACCACGACTGCTGCGAATTCTGCTGCGAATTCTGCTGTGAGTCCTGCTGAAAATCCTGCTGCGAATTCTGCTGCGAGTCCTGCTGAAAATCCTGCTGTGAATCCTGCTGCGAATTCTGCTGTGAATCCTGCTGCGAATTCTGCTGTGAATCCTGCTGAAAATCCTGCTGAGCAGAACTTTGATCATTGCCTTGGGTGAAGCTGTTCAACTGAGCACCGCAGTTGGGGCAGAACGATGCGTTTGCATCAAGGATGTGGTTTCCGCAATTTGGGCAAAACATTTTTTGTTCCTCCGTGTTTGAATTGAATTCGAGTCACATGCAATGTGATTTAAATTCAATAATATTATACAGCACACACAGGGGATTTTCAAGGGGGCGGGATATTTGTGCAAATGAAAGGGGCTTTTAAACGAACTCCGTTTCGACGCAGCCTCTTGACAACCGTATATTACGGATTTAGAATATCCCTGCGGGGTAACCGCAGTTTCCGAAATCGCAATTTTTCGGACAAAAGGAACATCGGCTTCCGCTTTTGCTGACAAAATTTTTGGGAGGATTTTGCGGCATCGCGGCGGCATTGCTGCTGACGGGAAAAGCAGAGCGGCGGAGAAAAGGTCAACGTTCCCGAATCGGCAATCAATCTGTTGTCGAAGGCAAAACACACATTAAGTAGCGTTTGAATTTTTAGCTTGAAGAATGGCTTTTGCTTTTTCATACTTTTTGCGCCGCGCGGCAAGCTGCTCCGCATCGATTTCGGAACAGCCCGCATAACGTGTTTCGTCTGAATTATGCGCAATGTCCGCAAGTTTGACGCGGACTGCTGTCGGATTGCTGCGGATTGCCCGGATGTAATCGAAATAGTCAATGCCGTCTTTATGCGTCAGCAGTTTTAACACATCGATAACAGCCGACGGAAATTCGGATTCAAGTTCAGAGAGTGTTATGTCCGTGTCCTCTGCAACGTCGTGAAGAAGTGCTGCGCAGACCGAAATTTCATCGGGCATTTGTTCCGCAAGATGAATGGGGTGAAAAATATAAGGCACGCCGCATTTGTCAACCTGCCCGGCATGGGCAGCGTATGCAGTACGCATTGCCTTATTGGTGAGGAGGGTGTAAATCACGGTTCAAACGATCCTTTCGGATTTCAGTGTAAATCAGCATATTCAAGCTGAACATGAGTGCAAAAACACAAAAAACTCTCGAAACCTTCGAGAGTTTGGAGCGGGAAACGGGGCTCGAACCCGCCACCTCCGCCTTGGCAAGGCGGCGCTCTACCAAATGAGCTATTCCCGCATATGTGATTGAAATTCAGAAAAATGGAGCGGGTAATGGGACTCGAACCCACTATCTCAGCTTGGAAGGCTAATGTGTTACCATTACACTATACCCGCATCCTTTGCCGCAACTCCGAAAGGTTGGAGCGGGAAACGGGGCTCGAACCCGCCACCTCCGCCTTGGCAAGGCGGCGCTCTACCAAATGAGCTATTCCCGCATATTAAAATCAACCTTAAAGTGGTGCGGGCGAAGAGACTCGAACTCATACACCCTGCGGCACCGGAACCTAAATCCGGCGCGTCTGCCAATTCCGCCACGCCCGCTGATGCCCTCTGCAATGCAATGTTTCATTTAAATTGATAAATGAAACAAAAACCGAATGCAAAGATTGGTGACCCGTCGGAGATTCGAACTCCGGACACCTTGATTAAAAGTCAAGTGCTCTACCGACTGAGCTAACGGGTCAAATCTGGCTGGGGTGGCAGGATTTGAACCTACGGTGCGGGAGTCAAAGTCCCGTGCCTTAACCTCTTGGCGACACCCCAATGATAATCCCAGGGGTTTTGATGAAAATGGGGTGAGTGGTGGGGCTCGAACCCACGACCTCCAGAGCCACAATCTGGCGCTCTAGCCAACTGAACTACACCCACCATATTAGCTTGTCAAACAACGCCGCCAAAAAGAAGATTGGCGCGCCTGCAGGGATTCGAACCCGGGACCTACGGCTTAGAAGGCCGTTGCTCTATCCTGCTGAGCTACAGGCGCATACCGTGTATCCTGCCCGCTGACGTTTAAATATTCTATCAACTTTTCTTCCGCTTGTCAACACTTCGGAGGCGTGTTTTTTGCCAAAAACTAAAATATATTTAAAGATTGTCTCAAATTCACTCGTTCGGCGATTGTAATCCGCCGCCGAAACGATTACAATATATTTACACCGCGCTTAACTGACGGCTTTCGAGCGATAAAGGCGAGGACAATAAAAGTGAAAGGAATTGAACAGGATGAATGTTGCTGTTGAGGGAAAAAACATAGATATTACAGCAGGCGAAAGCATTCTTTGTGCACTTCGACGAGCGGGAACGGACTTTTCAAACCCGGCGGAAAAACCTGTTGCGGCTATGATAGGGGGAGAGGTCTTCAATCTGAATTACACACCCAAGCGCGAATGCAGCATACGGCTGCTGCGATATGGCGATGATGAGGGGCGCCGCGTTTATGAACGCACGCTGCAATTCGTTCTTATTATTGCCGTTCGAAAACTATTTCCGGGCGCAAGGCTTGTGACTCGTTACTCGGCGGGCGACGGACTTTACATTACTGTAGAGAAGGCGGGGACGGGTGCGCCGCTGAACGAGGCGGATACCGATTTGCTCCGAAGCGAAATGAAACGGATAACAGCGGCGGCATATCCGTTTGTTCGGCGAAGGCTTGATGTCCGCGATGCGATCGAGTTTTACACAAAGGACGGACAGCAGGATAAGGCAGAGCTGCTTCGCTGCCGGCGGTTCAGCTATTTTGATGCGTATTCCTGCCCGGATTACAGCGATTACATGGACTATTTTTACGGCGAGATGGCTCCGTCAACGGATTATGTTCATGTTTTTGAACTGCATACGCTTCCGGAGGCAATTGTTATGCTGCTTCCTTCAAAAGATGATCCCGCCGTTCCCGCAAAATATGAAAACAGTCCGAAATTGCTTGCGGTTTTTGCCGAGAGCGACCGCTGGGGGCGGCTTATGCATGTTGCAAATGCGGTTGACCTTAACCGGCGTGTCGAAAACGGAACCATTCGCGAGTTGATTCGGGTTAATGAAGCTTTGCATGAAAAGACTTATGCGCGGGTTGCGGATGAGATTATTGCCCGCCGTGCAAAAGCCGTTATGCTTGCCGGACCGTCGTCTTCGGGAAAAACGACTTCCGCAAACAGGATCGCAACCCAACTGCGCGCCGACGGACTGGATCCGGTTATGCTGTCGCTGGATGATTACTATATCGACCGCGACAGAATTCCGCGCGATACTAACGGTGAAATGGATCTTGAGCACATCAACACTTTGGATATTCCGCGATTCAACGGGGATCTTGCGCTTCTGCTTGACGGCTGCGAGGCGGAAATTCCGCTGTTTAATTTCAAAACAGGCAAGCGTGAGAAACAAGGCAAGGTGCTGAAGCTTCATCGCGATCAACCGCTCATAATAGAAGGCATCCACGCCCTCAATCCGCTCATGCTCGGCAGCTGCGATCCGAATTCCGTTTTTAGAATATATGTTTCTGCGCTTACAACGCTGAACCTTGATGATCATAACCGCATCCGCACGACGGATCTGCGCCTGCTTCGCCGCCTTGTCCGCGATTATGAAACGCGCAATGCAAGCATGGAACACACACTCGGAATGTGGGCAAGCGTTCGCCGCGGCGAAGCACGCTGGATTTTCCCTTATCAGGAAAACGCCGACAGAATATTGAACACAACTCTTCATTATGAAGTTGCCGTCCTGAAACGATTCGTTTACCCGCTGCTTGAGGCCGTTCCGCCGGACAGTGTGCATTACTGTGCCGCGAGGAGCATCGTTAAGTTCCTCAATTACTTTGCCGAAGCGGAAGTTGATGATGAAATACCCCCGACTTCAATACTGAGGGAGTTCATCGGCGGAAATACTTTCTATAAGTAAACGGGAAACAGTCGGCAAATTAAAGGAATGGGCATCGGCGCCGAAAGCTGCCGCAGAAATGCCCGCATCGACCGAAAAGGAGCTATTTCTGCGGCTGCCGACTGTGCCGAATTTGCAAAAAAAGCGGAATTTACGGATATACTTTTTAATATAATGAGCGAAAAGAGGGCAAAAAGGGGTTATAAACGTCGAAAGGGAATTGCAGCATTTCGGGAGGGGTATGAACAACACGGAAGGCATGGTGGCGTAAA
>OHPK01000027.1_pt1 | contig 96227 bp, 82 predicted proteins | sample 1577661 | NCBI WGS metagenome assembly OHPK01 (sample SAMEA3879556, study PRJEB24766) | human gut metagenome | biome: human-associated habitat; feature: feces | place: USA | collected 1985/1987
CGCCATCTTGTCACCGACGGAGATTTTTCTCTTCTGAGCGATGTAAACGCGCACGAGTTTGTTTACGCCGGGGCTCAGTTCGTCGCGGTTCTTTCTGGTGAATATCTTGACGTCTACGACAATACCGCCTTCGCCGTTGGGAACGCGCAAAGAGGTGTCGCGGACTTCTCTCGCCTTCTCGCCGAAGATTGCACGGAGCAGTCTTTCTTCGGGAGTGAGTTCGGTTTCGCCCTTCGGGGTGACCTTACCGACGAGGATATCGCCGCTTCTGACTTCCGCACCGACTCTGACGATACCGTCTTCGTCGAGGTTTTTGAGAACTTCCTCGGAGAGGTTGGGAATGTCGCGGGTAATCTGTTCTTCGCCGAGTTTGGTATCGCGGGCTTCGATTTCGTGTTCCTCGATGTGAATGGAAGTGAACACGTCGTTCTTGACCAGTTCTTCGCTGATGAGGATTGCGTCCTCGTAGTTGTAACCTTCCCAGCTCATGAAGCCGACCAGAATGTTTCTGCCGAGCGCGAGTTCGCCCTTATCGGTTGCGGGACCGTCCGCAAGCACGGTGGCTTCGTTGATGACTTTGCCGTTTGCGTCGCGTTTTTCGGCAACTACTCTGTCGCCTTTGGACACGATAGGATGCTGGTTGATGCAGGTGGACTGGTTGGAACGCTCGAACTTGGACATCACGTAGACGTCGGTTTCGCCGTTTGCCGTTTCGACTTCGATTCTGTCGGAGTCGACGTACTTGACAAAGCCGTCGCGTTTTGCGATTTTGAGCGCGCCGCTGTCGTACGCTATTCTGTGCTCGACGCCCGTTGCAATCATAGGAGCTTCGGGTTTGAGAAGCGGAACTGCCTGACGCTGCATGTTGGAGCCCATCAGAGCACGGTTGGTATCGTCGTTTTCAAGGAAGGGAATGAGCGCGGTCGCGATGGATACCAGCTGTTTGGGCGAAACGTCCATGTAGTCGACCTGACTCTTGGGGACTTCGCGGATGTCGCTTCTGATACGGCAGGTAACGCGGTCACGGACGAATTTGCTTTCTTCGTCGAGTTCTTCGTTTGCCTGCGCGACGACGTATTTGTCTTCTTCGTCCGCGGTCATGTACACGACTTCGTCGGTGACGACGCCCGTCGCTTTGTCGATTCTGCGGTAAGGCGATTCGATGAATCCGTATTCGTTGACTCTCGCGTAAGTGGACAGCGAAGAAATCAGACCGATGTTCTGACCTTCGGGCGTCTCAATCGGACACATACGGCCGTAGTGAGAGTGGTGAACGTCACGGACTTCGAAGCTTGCGCGTTCGCGGTTCAGACCGCCGGGGCCCAATGCGGAGAGCTTTCTCTTGTGAGTGAGTTCGGCAATGGGGTTGGGCTGGTCCATGAACTGGGACAGCTGCGAAGAACCGAAGAACTCTTTGATTGCACTGGTTACGGGACGGATATTGATGAGCGTCTGGGGAGTGATTTCCGCGTTCTCCTGCGCGGACGCCATTCTCTCTTTGACGACTCTTTCAAGTCTGGATACACCGATACGGAACTGGTTCTGAAGCAGTTCGCCGACGGGACGGACGCGTCTGTTGCTGAGGTGGTCGATGTCGTCGCAGGTTCCGAAACCGTGACGCAGACCGAGGTTGTAGCTGACGGTCGCGATGATATCGTCGATGGTGATGTGCTTGTAAACGAGGTTGTCGACGGACGCTTTGATGGCGAGTTTGAGTTCCGAGGGGTCGTCGAACTCTTCCATCAGTTTCTGCAAAGTGGGATAGTACACTTTTTCGAAAACGCCGAGTTCACGGGGATTGCAATCCACGAACGCGTCGAGGTCAACCGTGTTGTTGCCGATGACTTTGTAGGTTCTCGCCGTGCCTTCCGCGTCCTTGTACGCAAGGTAAACGACGTTGACTGCGTTGTTCTGGATTTCCTTGGCTTTTGCCGCGTCGGGTTTTTCGCCTTTCGCCGCAAGGATTTCGCCCGTGATGGGACTTACGACGTCCTGCGCAAGTTCCATACCCTCAATTCTGGACGCAAGGGACAGCTTCTTGTTGTACTTGTATCTGCCGACTCTCGCGAGGTCGTATTTCTTGTATTCGTAGAAGGTGTTGTTGATGAGGATGTCCGCACCTTCGATGGTGGGAACTTCACCGGGACGGAGTCTTCTGAACAAGTCCATCTTGCCCGCTTCCTCGGTCTTGCAGTTGACGTCCTTGTTGCAGGTGGCAACCATCATATCGTCGCCGCCGAAGAGTTCGATGAGTTCTTCGTCCGTACCGAATCCGAGCGCACGCAGAAGCGTGGTCGCGGTAATCTTTCTGGTGCGGTCAACGTGCACCCACTGAACGTCGTTCTGGTCCTGTTCGAATTCCAGCCACGCGCCTCTGTTGGGGATAACGGTGGTCTTGTAACGGGGGGTACCGTTCTTGTCAAGCGACTTTTCGCTGTACACGCCGGGGCTTCTGACAAGCTGGCTGACAATAACGCGTTCCGCACCGTTGATGACGAAAGAACCTGCGTCCGTCATAAGCGGGAAATCGCCCATAAACACTTCCTGTTCCACGACTTCGCCCGTATCGTTGTTGGTGAGACGGGTTTTTACGCGGAGCGGAATAGCGTAGGTGGTGTCGCGGTCCTTGCACTCTTTGACGGAGTACTTAGGCTCGCCCGTGAGCGAGTGGGACAAGAATTCCAGTTTGAGTTTGCCTGCGAAGTCGACGATGGGGGAATAGTCTTTGAAGACCTCTCTGATGCCCTCGTCGATAAAGTTGGCATAGGAATCCTTTTGCACCTCGATAAGGTAGGGAATGTCGAGCACGTCTTTGATTTTGGAGAAAGTCTGACGTTCGGTGTTCCCGTACATAACCTTGTGAATTCTTTGGGACATTTTTTACTCCTTGAAAATTACCGATTTTGTTCCCCGCAAAAAAATTTCGGAAAAATTTGAGTTTCGCGGAAAGCAGTTGTTTTTTTTGTTGCTCTGCGCTATACTAACACTACGAGATATAACCCCCTACCCCCAAAACACGGATTTTTGAGGGTAGAATTAAGCATTATTGCGCATTTTCCTATTGTATCAGCAAAACGCAAGGCTGTCAAGTGCGCGAACGCACAAAAATACAATATTTTACAGGCTTTCGGAAGGTTCGGAAAAGTGCCCTTACGCGCGGGTTGCCGCCCGTCCGGAATGGGTACAAAACGCGAAAATGAGGCGCAAAAAATGGTGAAAACAGGAGAACAATGAGAATAGACAAGTTTCTTAAAGTATCGAGAGTCATAAAAAGACGCACCGTTGCTGCGGACGCTTGCAGCGGCGGAAGAATAGAAATCAACGGCAAACCCGTAAAACCCGCAAAAGAGGTCAAAGTCGGCGACGTCGTGACAGTTTCCTTCGGTTCTAACGCACTCACCTTCAAAGTGCTGAACACCGACGAAAAACAGACCAAGCAATCCGCCTCGGAAATGTACAGAATTATAAGCTGATTTCCGCATTCTGCACTGTTGCATTCCGTCCCGCGGGCGGATATAATATTATTGACGCGCGTATACGCACGGGCGACCCCCGCAAAACGTCGGCGCGGATACCCTTATGAGCAATTTCAACGTCGTTATCGCCGCAGGCGGCAGCAGCGTCCGCTACGGCAAAGAAAACAAACTCTTCGAACCTTGCCGTTCGTCCTGTGTTCTGGTCGAGGCAATCCGTCCTTTTCTTTCCTTTTCCGAAATCAAACGTGTAATCGTCGCAATCGACACCGACTCCGCCGACGAGTTTCTCGAACGGCTGGAAGCCGCACGCCTTGACGACGACAGACGGATACAGCTTACACGCGGAGGAAAAAGCCGCACCCAAACGGTAAAATTCGGTTTGCAGGCCGTGGACGAGGACTGCGATTTCGTGCTCATTCACGACGGAGCGCGCCCCTTCCTCACAACCGATTTGATAAAACGCGTTATGGACGGAGCAAAAGAATGCGGCGCGTGCGTGCCCGTTCTCACGCTCACCGACAACATACTGCGCACGGACGAAAACGGTGCCGTTTCTCTCGACCGCACCCCGTACAGACTTGTGCAAACCCCTATGGGGTTTGAAAAATCGCGTGTCATCGAGGCATATGAAGAATGCAACCGCGATTTCCTCGACGACTTCGGAGTCGTGGACGCCTACCGTCACGGCGAAGTCAAACTCGTCGAAGGCGAACGCACCAACAGAAAAATAACCGTAAAAGAAGATTTGCGAACTTCATTGGTCGGTTGCGGATACGACATTCACCGTTTCAAAGACGGAAACGGCATAAAACTGCTCGGCGAAAAAATCCCCTGCCCCTATGCGTTTGTCGCGCACTCCGACGGTGACGTTGCAATCCACGCGCTTATGGACGCAATACTTTCCGCTCTCGGGAAAAAGGACATCGGACATCTTTACCCCGTCGACGACCCGAAATACGACGGAGCGGACAGCGTAAAACTGCTAAAAGGCGTGCTTGCGATAATGCGTGAAGAAAACCGCGCCGTCGCAAACTGTTCCGTCGCAATAATCGCGGAAAAACCGATGCTTGCGCCGTACATAGACAGAATGCGCACGCGAATGAGCAAAATCCTTGACGTACCCGCAGAAAACATCGGCATCACCGCGACCACCAACGAAAAAGTCGGCGACATCGGCGCAGGCAACGCCGTCGCCGCCTACGCCACCGTTCTGCTGGTGTAGCCTTTCCGCACAGCACCCCGTTTTCCCGATAATCTGCAAAATTGACAAAAAAACCACCAAATTTTTGGTGGTTTTAATTTTGCAATTTTGACAAAGCCTTTTACTTTCTCATCATATCGCGCATAATAGCACTTTTCTTTGCCGCGAATTCTTCTTCCGAAATAATCCCGTCAGCTTGAAGTTTCTTGTATTTTTCCAACAGCAACATACTTTGCTCTTCACGCGAAGCAGAAGCATTTTTCTTTAACTCCTCTTCCCTTATTTCGTTTATCGCCGCGCTGCTTATCGCAATGTCAAATACGGAAAAGACCAACAGTCCCAAAGAAAACAATAAAAGCAAGCACCCTATCAAAGCTGCCGAATTTAATGTCAAAGGTATTTCAACATCTTCGGGAATGTCTGGCTGGACTGCAATTATAATACCCAAAATAAAAAACGATATTGCAATGAATACTAAGCAAATCGAACGGAATATCTTGTATTGATGCTGTTTCATAAAATTCTCCTTTTGCTGTGTTTTTATATTTCGATAAGTCTATCTTGCTTTTATCTTACTCGCATAATATACGATTGTCAAGATAATAATCACCTAATATGCGATTATTTGCACAAGGTGATGTTATGGATTTGAAAAGCATACAAGCAAGGTTGCGCAATGCAATCAAATACAGCGGAAAACAACAGAAAGATATTGCCAAAGCAATAGGCGTTTCGGCACAAACGGTTTCAAAGTATATGAAAGCGGACATTTTCCCTGCGCTTGATACTTTTGCAAAACTCTGCAAGTTCATCGATGTTTCCTCGGATGAAATTCTCGGCATTTCCGAGGAAAGCAAATAAAGGAAGTTTTGTCCCTTCCTTCATTATCCCGAAAGCTGTTCGGGGAGTCGCGAGCCGCAAGGCAGCGATAATTTGAGCACCGAGCGGCAGGGTGCTCCACCCTGCACCCTTGATTTCGATATTGCACGAAGTGCCGCACTTGCGACGTAATATTTGTTCGAAGTGGCGAGCGTCAGAAGGCGTACGCAGTCTGCGCGAACTTGGTTGCGAAGGCTATCCCCGAAGTGCGCAGACAAGTGGCATAATCAGCGAAATGTCCTTAATGCGCGAGCGCCGAAGGTGTCCCCCGTGAGCGTGGGTGCCCTCACAGGGGGTACGGGAACGGGGGAAACCCGAAGGAAGGGGGACAACTTTAATTATTATTTGCATGTAAGTATCTTCCCCCAAAAAGAAAAACCGATGCATTCCGCATCGGTTTTTGTTTTTACGTTTGGTCGCAGCTTTGCTGTTCGATGGCTGCACAAAACCGTGATATTTGAGCGGCAGGGTGCTCCACCCTGCACCCTTGATTTTCAATCTTGCACGAAGTGCCGCACTTGCGACGAGCCGCCTCTAGCAAGTGCGCCCACTGTGACGACGCGCGGTGAGCGCAAGGAACGGAGTCCGACCAAAAAGAAAAACCGATGCATTCCGCATCGGTTTTTGTTTTTGCGTTTGGTCGCAGCTTCGCTGTTTGATGGCTGCACAAAACCGTGATATTTGAGCGTCAGACAAGGAAACGAAAAAACCGTGGACAGGAGTGTACTTGTTGTACATGACTGTTCACGGTTTTGTGTTGACGATGTATCACGCCAAATAGCGCGGTTTTGTTAACGCTTGCTGAACTGAGGTGCCTTACGTGCTTTATGCAGACCGTATTTCTTGCGTTCTTTCTGTCTGGGGTCGCGTTTGAGGTAACCCGCTTTCTTCAGGACGGAACGATAGGCTTCGCTGTCGCAGACGCACAGTGCTCTCGCAATACCGTGACGGATTGCACCCGCCTGACCGGTCATGCCGCCGCCGTAAACGTTGACGATGACGTCGAATTTGTCGGTTGCGGAAACTGCTTCGAGAGGCTGGTTGACGATGAGTCTCATCGTGTCAAGAGGGAAATAATCCTCAAATGCTCTCTTGTTGATGGTGATGTTGCCTTCACCGGGGATAAGACGGACTCTTGCGACGGCAGTCTTTCTTCTGCCGGTGCCGCAGTATTGAACTTTCTTTTTGACGGTTTTCTTAGTAGCCATAACTCACCTCAACTATTTAAGCTCGAGAGCGACGGGGCATTGAGCCTGATGATTGTGCTCGCTGCCGACGTAAACGCGGAGCTTCTTCAACATTTGCTTGCCGAGGGTGTTCTTGGGGAGCATGCCCTTGACAGCTTTGTAAACGGCAAATTCGGGTTTCTCGTTCATCAGTTTCTTGTACTGGATTTCTTTGAGACCGCCGATGAAGCCGGTGTGATAACGGTAATATTTCTGTTCGAGTTTCTTGCCGGTGAGAATCACCTTTTCGCAGTTGATAATAATGACATGGTCACCACAGTCGACGTGGGGGGTATATTCGGGTTTGTTCTTGCCTTTGAGTATTGCGGCAACCTGAGACGCAAGACGTCCGAGCACCATATCGGTTGCGTCGACGACGTACCACTTGCTTTCCACTTCGCCGGGTTTCGCCATGTAAGACTTGTTGTTGTTTGCCATTGCGGACAAATCCTTAGCCATACAGACCTCCAAAAAATTTCTGATTTCTTTTGCTATATATCGACTGCACGGCGAGGGGCTAGTTCGCGAATGCAACAATTTTCTCAAAAGACGCTTGATTATAATAATAAATAAGAGAACTTATGTCAAGCGAATTTCGGCAATATCGACAATTTTTTCGGATACTCCGCCTTTACGCCCTTCGGGGGTGTCGGAACCGTCATTTCCATTCGGCGGAAACTTCGCACGCCTTGCATGGCACGACAATGGACGCGCAGCCCGTGACGACGTCATGCCCGCAACGCACGCCGTTGCACTCACCGCCGTAAAACGTAACCTTGATTTTTCGGGTACCGCAGTCCTCGGACGGCAGTATTTCGAGCTTCGAAACCTTGCCTTCGGTGGAAACTTTGAAGTATATACTTCCCTTCTCGTCGTACATCGTGTATTCGCCGTTACCCTTGAACACTCTGACCTCGATTTCGTCGAACTTCACCGAATTTCCTTCTCTTTCGGCAATGAGCGGAATTATTGCGCCTTCTTTCGCGTACACGGGGAACTCGTCAAGCGCGCTTTTAACGAACGCCAACTTCTCTCCCTCGTACACTTCGCCCGTGAAGAAGTTTGTCCATTTTCCTGCGGGGAACCATACCTTCGTCACCGACATACCGTCCTTGCCCGCCCTATTTACAACGGGCGCAACCAGCAGTTCGCCGCCGAATATGTATTGGTTTTTCGCGTCGTACGCAAAAGGCTCGTCATAGCCGTAATACATCGGCGCGACAATCGGTTCGCCGAACTTTGCCGTCCTTATGTTCGCCGTATAAAGATACGGGAGCAGTCTGTGTCTCAACCGCATGAAATCTTCGGCAATCGGTTCGACGGTGTCGCCGTAAAGCCAAGGCTCTTTGGACAGACCGTTTTTGGTGGAATGCAAGCGGTTGACGGGCGAAAACACGCCGAACTGCAACCATCTGAGATACAGTTCGCCGTCGCCTTTGCCGAACATATGCCCGCCGATATCGTGCGACCACCAGGTATAACCCACGTTTGCGGCGGTTGCCGTAAACCGCGGTTGCAGTTTCAGGCTCTTCCAACTCACAATGGTATCGCCCGAAAATCCGAGGGGGTATCTGTGAGAACCGACCCCGGCATAACGCGAAAGTATGAGCGCGGTTCTTCCCTCTCTTCCCGCGTCGGCAAAATGGTAATGGTTGAGAAGCCACAGCGGGTCAACGCCTTTCATTGCGGACTTTGTACCCTGTTGCCAGTCAATCCACCAGAAATCCACGCCCGCGTCCTCGTAAGGATGATGCAGAATGTCGAAATACGCGTCGCGGAACTTCTTGTCCGTAAGGTCGAACTCCACCGTCTTTTTGGTTGCGGGGTCAATGCCGCAGGCACGCGCCATTTCGGGATACTGTTCCTCGTGATATCTCACTCCGTCGCGGGGGTGCAGATTGAGCGTTATGGCAAGCCCGCGGTCTTTCAGCGATTTGAAAAAGCGTTTGTAATCGGGAAACAGTTTTTTGTCGAACGTATACCCCGTCCAACCCGCGCACTGGAAAGGATTTCTGCTTCTGAACTCCGACGGCACGTCGTCGACGATATGCCAGTCCATATCCACCGTTGCAACGGTGAGCGGAACTTTCTTTTCCGCAAACTTGTCCATAAGCGAAACGTACTCGTCTTCCGTATACGCGTGATAGCGCGACCACCAGTTGCCGAGAGCGTATTTGGGCAAAACGGGAGGATAACCCGTCAACGCGAAGAACTCTTTCAGCCCGCCGCGATAGTCGTGTCCGAAGGCAAACACGTAAACGTCGCGACTCCCCTTTTCACGCGGAACGAGCGCCCCGTCGGCGTCGAGAAGGCAGGATTTCGAGTCGTCGTAAACCGCCATTCCGCCGCGCGACATTATGCCCTGTCCGATTTTGACATACCCGTTCGTCATATCGAGAGTGCGCGCCGTGCCTTTCAGATTGCCTTTGACGGACAGCCGTTTTCCGTCTGCTTCGCATTCGCAGGCAAGCGTTTTAGTGTCGACGACAAAAACGACGCTTTTCGTCGTAATGCGCACTTTATCGCCGTTTTTCTGCGCGTTAAAGTCGGGTTTTGCAAAATTTCTGCAAAACACGGTCTGGCTCGGCAGGTTTGTGAAATTCCCGCTCGGGCTTTTTTCGATACGCAAAATTCTGTCGGATAAAACAGAAAAACGAAGGTCGTCCGTCTTGTAGACGCACTCCTCCGCGGTCTTTAAGCAAGTTATGCCGAATCTTGACATTTCCGCCCCCTTTGTTTTCGGTCGGCTACCGAGCCGACAAAGTCCGCAAACGCTTCGCCCGCAAGCGATGCGTCCGCGGCAAAATAAATTCGGACGACTTTCGCCGTCCGTGTCAGGTCAGTTTTCGGGTTTCAGCACAACGGCGAGGAACTGGCAGTCCTTGCCGCCTACGGCTATCATTCCGTGAGGCTGTCCGCTGTCGTAGTACACCGTGTCGCCCTCTTTGAGAACATCGATGTTGCCGTTGATGTTCACCATCAGTTCGCCCGACAGAATGTAATCCATTTCCTGTCCTTTATGCGCGGACAGAGGTATGGGCTTTTCCTCCGCTCCTTTGACGTAAGGCGCGGTGACGTAGAAAGGTTCCGCCGTTCTGCCGCGGAAATTCTGCGCAAGGTGCTGATAGCTGAAAGAATGACGGCGTTCCGTGAGTACGCCCTGTCCCGCGCGCACTATGCTGTACGACGACAACGTGGGAGTGTGTCCCGTAAGCAACGCGGTTACGTCGACGCCGAATCTTCCCGCGCAGTTGTAGAGCAAAGTCACGGAAAAGTCTTTTTTGCCCGCCTCGTAATCGAGGTAGGTTTTCTCATCAATTCCCGCAACCTGCGCCATTTCGGCGGTGGAAATGTCCATCATTTCTCTGAGCCCTTTGAGTCTTTCTGCAATTTCGGTCGTAGTCGACATATAAACTCCTTTTGCGGCGGCAATGCGCCGTCCGATTGTTTTTGTATGTACGGGGTATCCCTTTTACTCATACGTTTGAGCCGTCCGCCCTGAACGCCGCCCTACCGCAACAGGCTTACGCCGTCGGGATTTACCCTGTCGGAACATCGCCCGTTTACTTGGGTTTCCGTTCCTTTTGTTCAGATAATATTATCAAATTTTCCCCCGAAATGTCAATATCTGCACGCAATATACGCGCATTAAAACGCGCACGACGCCCGCGACAGGTTGGTTTTACGGCGGCATTTTACGCGGTGTCGCACCCAACGGCACTTTTCATATATTAAACAGTCGGGAGGTCGTTATGTGCGGAATTGTGGGATATACGGGGTCGGGACGGGCACGCGACATTGTGCTCGACGGGTTGAAAGCGTTGGAATACCGCGGATACGACAGCGCGGGTATTGCCCTTGTCGGCAAAACGCTTCAAGTCCGCAAATGCGGCGGAAGAGTGGAAGCTCTTGCCGCAATAACGCCTCCCTCGGACTGCACGACGGCAATAGGCCACACGCGTTGGGCAACGCACGGAGCGCCCACCGCCCGCAACGCGCACCCGCATCTTTCTTTCGACGGGAAAATAGCCGTCGTACATAACGGCGTCGTGGAAAACCACGAACTTCTGCGCGAGGAACTTATCGCGCGAGGCATTCCCATCGTATCCGAAACGGACAGCGAACTGATAGCCCATCTTCTTGCGCTCGAAAGCGGCACAATGACGGAAAGGATAAGCAAAGCAGCCCGCCGCACAGAAGGCGCACTGACTTTTCTTGCCGTTCGCGAAGGCGACGACAGGATATATTGCCACCGCAGAGGCGCGGCGCTCATCATTGCGCACTCCGACATCGGAAGTTTTGCGTCAAGCGATATGCTTGCGCTTGCTCCGTACGCCGAACGCGTAACCGTGTTACAGGACGGTGAAAGCGCGGTTTTGTCTCCCGACGGAATTCTGCTCTGCGCCGCCGACGGTAAAACCCCGTCCGCAGGCAAAAGCTGTGCCGTCACCGCAACGGCACCACGAAACTGCGACTGCCATATGCGCGAAGAAATTGCGGAAATTCCCGACGCGCTTTATGCGACGTATTCGCGTTTCCTTTCCTTTGCACGCGAACGCAAAGACGTGCTGACGCGTATGCGCCTTGCCAGACGCATTCTGCTTACGGGGTGCGGAACCGCGTACCACGCCTGTTTGTACGGCAAGGAAACCTTTGAAGAATATCTCGGCATTCCCTGCACCGTTCTGCCCGCCAGCGAAGCGGAAAACCCGCGTTTTACGGACAGCGACACTTTCTCGGTTTTCGTAACCCAAAGCGGCGAAACGGCGGACACGCTGAAAGCTCTTGCCGCATGCAAGGAACTCGGCGCGTTCACTCTCGCAATCACCAACGTGGCTGGCAGCAGCGCGACGTTTGCGGCGGACGCGCATTTTCTGCTCAACGCGGGCGCGGAAATCGCAGTTGCCGCTACGAAGTCGTATTGCTGTCAGTTGCTTGCGCTTTGGTTGCTTGCGAAAGCGGCGGCGGACGAGCGCGTGAGTGCCGAATGCATAGACGACTTGTGCAAAAAAGCGGCGGGACTTGTCAAGTCGACCGATTTTCCGAAATGCCGAACCGCCGACAAACTGTTTTTCATAGGCAAAGGAACGGACTACATAACCGCAACGGAAGGGGCGCTGAAATTCAAGGAAATCACATACAAATGCGCCGAAGCACACACGGCGGGAGAACTCAAACACGGAACGATTGCGCTTGCCGACGAAAACAGCGCGGCGGTCGTGTGCATGACGGTACCGCAGGATGCAAAACGGATAAAAGCAACCGTCAGCGAACTGAAATCCCGCGGTACCGCGGTTTACGCCGTAAGTTCGGTAGGCGACGCAGGCGGCGACGCAACGCTTGCCATTCCCGTACCCGACGAATGCGCCCTGCTGCCCGTGCTTGCCGTGATACCTTTGCAGATGCTTGCGCTCGACTGCGCGATTGCACTCGGTCTCGACCCCGACAAACCGCGAAACCTTGCAAAAAGCGTAACCGTCATCTGACGACTTTGCCAAAATCACTGGAACACATCGAAAAGTAACATGACGGCAAAGTCATACGTCGGCAAAATCAAATTCCGACAGAAAAACACATTTTACATACAAACAGAAAATCAAAACCCGACGTCGACACCGCGCACCGCTACGCAATGCCGCAATCGGGTTTTCGTTGATTTCGATATATTTCGCTATTTTGACACTTCAATCCTTTTTGCGACTTCGGCGACGTCGCCGTATATCGCAAGCGTTGCAAGTCCGTCTTTCGGGGTGGGCGTTTTGTTGATAAGCACAAGGTTTTCGCCCTCGAACAAATCGACAAGTCCCGCCGCCGGATAGACAGAAAGCGACGTGCCCGCAACAATAAGCGTCCGCGCCTTTTGCACGGCGTCAATCGCACCCGCAAGCGTTCTTTCGTCGAGGCATTCGCCGTAAAGCACCACTTCGGGACGAACGGTTCCGCCGCAACGCGAACATTTAGGCACGCCGTTGCATTCAAGCACGTATTTAAGGTCGTAACGCTTGCCGCACGAAGCGCAGTAGTTGCGTTCCACGCTTCCGTGCAATTCCCAGACTTTCCGCGACCCCGCCGCCTGATGCAATCCGTCTATATTCTGCGTGACGACTGCGTCTACAAATCCCGCCTTTTCGAGTTCGGCGAACTTTACGTGAGCGGCGTTGGGTTTTGCGTTCGGATATATCATTTTTGTTTTGTAAAACGCGAAAAACTCGTCGGGGTGTTCGACAAGGCATTCGTGCGACAACATGTATTCCGCGCTTCTGCCGCCCGCCGACGTATGGTAAATTCCGTCTTGACTTCTGAAATCGGGTATCCCGCTGGGCACGGAAAATCCCGCACCCGTGAAAAGCACCGCGCCGCCGCGGCTCAATATCCTGTTAAGTTCGGCGATTTTGTCGTCCCTGCCTTCCGCAAAGTTCATATACCGCTCCTTTCACGCAGAACACTTCTGCGTCCTATATTCGATTATACCCCCTTGCCCGACGCTTTGCAATATTCAACGCGTTTGACCAAATTTCGCAAATCGTTTGATTTACTTCCGCAAAAAGGATAAAATGATGTCAATCGTTTGATACGCGCGCTTTTGCGCACTCGGAGGTTTTATGTACAACAGCGAAATGTATAAGCTCGGCAGTCACCGTTCCGTAATCAGGGAACTGTTCGAATTCGGCAAAAAACGTATGGCGGAAGTCGGCGCCGACAAAGTTTACGACTTTTCCCTCGGCAATCCCAACGTACCCGCGCCCGAATGCGTGAAAAAAGCAGTTCTCGACCTCGTGTCCATGCCCGACAGCACCGTACTTCACGGATACACTTCCGCGCAAGGCGACGCCGCAGTCAGAAAAGCAATCGCCGACAGCATAAACCGCCGTTTCGGTGCGGACGTCACCCCCGACCTCATTTATATGACCTGCGGAGCGGCGGCTTCCCTTACGATAACCCTCAACGCGCTGAACGAAGGTTCGGACGAATTCATTTTGCTTGCGCCGTTTTTCCCCGAATATTCGGTGTTTGTCAAAGCGGCAGGCGGAACACCCGTAATTGTGCCTTTCGACAAAAAGGATTTTCAACCCGACTTTGACGCGTTTGAAAAAGCTGTCACCGCACGCACCAAAGCCGTCATCGTCAACTCCCCCAACAACCCTTCGGGCACGGTGTACTCCGAAGAAACCATCGGCAGAATGTGCGACCTGCTCAAAGCCAAATCCGAAGAGTTCGGACACCCGATTGTGATTATCGCCGACGAACCCTACCGCGAACTCGTGTACGGTGACGTCAAAGTGCCCTATATCATGAACATGTACGCCGACACCGTCGTGTGTTACAGCTACTCGAAGTCCCTTTCTCTTCCCGGCGAACGTATCGGTTACATCGCGGTATCTCCCCGCCTTACCGACGCACAGGGACTTTACGCCGCAATCTGCGGAGCGGGACGCGCGCTCGGTTACGTCTGCGCCCCCAGCATGTTCCAGAAAGTGGCGGCGGCCTGCGTGGACGCAGTTCCCGACATCGAGGCATACGCCCGCAACCGCGACCTGATTTACAATTCGCTGACGGAAATGGGCTATGACTGCGTACGTCCCGACGGAGCGTTCTACCTCTTCGTCAAAGCGCTGGAACCCGACGCCAACGCATTTGCCGACCGCGCCAAAGAACTCGGACTGCTCATAGTCCCCGGCGACGATTTCGGCGCAAAAGGATATGTCCGCATTTCCTACTGCGTGAGCTACGATATGATAAAACGCTCACTCCCCGCCTTCCGCGAACTCAAAGCAAACTACGGAAAGTAAGTCTTTGTGCTTGCGCTCTTTCGCAACCGGTCTATACGAAAAACAGGATTCGTCGAAAACAGCACTTAAAATTCAAAAACGGACTGATAAAGTCCGTTTTTTGTTGTTTTGCAAGATGTTGAAAATGACGTGATATCTGCGTGTCGGCTCGGAATTAGTGACGTATCGGCTCGAATTTTGCGGCGTGCAAGTTCGGGATTTGCTGCGTGTCCGGGAGCGGACAGCGACGAAATTTCGGCAGATTCAGAAGAGGTCGCCGAGGTCGGAAACGTATCTGTCGCAGACCGCCTGCATTTCCTGCGGAGTGCAATCGGCGTCGGCGTCGAAAACCCCGACGGTATAAAAGCCGCCGCGTTTTGCGCTTGTCGCGCCCGTTATACTGTCTTCGAGAACTACGCATCTGTCGGGCGTGAGTCCCATCTTTTCGCATTCGACAAGGTAAACGTCGGGATAGCGTTTGTCCTTGCCAACTTCGGCTACCGTTGTCACGGAACGGAACATTCCGTCAAAGTTCAATCTTCTAAAACAAGGAACGTACAAACTGCTGTCTAGCGCGGTTGCCACGCCTATGCTTTTGCCGAGAGCGGCAAGCCTTTTCAACAGTTTTTCCGCGTTGTTTTTCGGTTGGATGTTGTCGCGGTATTCCTTGTGTGCCGTTGCCTTCCACATCTCCACTATCTGTTCGGGAGAAACGGACAACCCGAGGCTTTCCACCGTATAGCGGGCGCCGTCCGCAACGCTCATTTTGTTGACGGCGCGGACATAGTCTGCGGGTTCGGCAACTCCGAGCGCGGACAAGGTTTCGGAATAAACCCTGCCCCATAAACTCATCGAGTCGAGCAGAGTTCCGTCAAGGTCAAATATGTATCCGTCAAAACCGAAAAAGTCTTTCAATATACAATCTCCGGTGCAAGTTTTCTTCTGTAATGCGTTCTTTTCCTGACCACGGTATCGGGCACTTCCACGCAGTTTTCGCTGACTCTGCCCGCAGAATCCACGGCGTAAACTTTGACGTCGTACACTCCCGCCGCCTTCCCGTAAAGCGTGAGTTTCTGAACGTCGGACGCGTGCTTTTCTCCAAGATAGAAATCCCCGTAATAAAGCTGTTCTGTACCGTCGTCGAAAACCAGTTTGTAGGTGTGCGCGAAGTTCTTTCCGCGCGCAGCCGCAAACGCAATTTCCGTGTTTTCGCCGTCCGAACGGCTGACGCCCTGCCCGCCCGTCATTTCGGGTGCGGCCATGCTTTGAGCGGCACTCTTAACGCAACCCGTTATAATCGCGGGTATCGACCATCTGTCGTTCGCGCGTTCTTCGGAATTTTCCAGCATATTATAGCGCAACACGTCGATTTTGTCATCGCCGAAATCAAGAATGTAACCCATGGGCGCGGTATACGCAAGCGGCGGAACGCTTCCGTTCATTCTGCCTTTTTCGAGTTCGGTATAGGACACGGACTGCGTGTTGAGTCCCATAAACTTGCCGCGGTAAAAACTTCTTTCGTCAAGCAAGGAGTAGTGCGTATGCCCCGAAAAATTGACCACGTTCGGGTATTCGTCAAACACGCCGTTCAGGCTTTTGTCCCCCCATACGTCGCTGCCGTACACGGTGTTTTCGGGCGCGTTGTGAGTAAGCACGAACACGGGACGGTCGGGGGTGTCGGCACACGCCGAACGGAGTTCCTTTGCAAGCCACACCGACGTTTTGCGATAGCCTGCCGACATACTCGAACAGTCGGGGGACGCCGCGATGAAATGGTAACCGTTTATGACAAGGTGAGCAAAAGGCGACCTGCCCGTTTCCTTTCGGAAAAGTCGTTTGGCAAAGGGACGGAGATAGTAGTCGTGGTTGCCCATAACGCCGAGAAATACGGGAAGTTCATCGTCATACGCCTTTTTCAGACAACGCATAAACGTTCGGTAGGCGTATTTCCCGCCGACGTTGCAGATGTCGCCCGCAAAAAGAATTACGTTGCACCCCTGCGCTTTCAGCGTCCCGAACGCCGCAAGCAGGTTTTTTGCAAACGTACTCTCCCCTTTTCTGTCAAAAGGCGAAATCTGCGAGTCGGACAATACGCCGACACGCAGTTTCGCGTCTAAGGTGATATATTCGGTTTTTGAGATAATGTGCATACTTCAATCAGTCACTCTTGGAATCATTCTCTTTTTCGGGCGACGTCGCAATTTGCGGGTTTTCCGTCACGGTACCGCATTCGGCGCAGTCCGCCGTGACAAGTTCGGTTTTCGTCGTTTCGTCCGCGTCGAACGGGGTGCCGTTACCTGCGGTTTCGCCTGCGTAAAGCAAAGTGCCTTCCTGTGCTTCGTCTGCGTTTTGCGCCTCTTTCGCCGCTCTTCGTTCTTCGAGTTCGGCAAGGATTGCTTCTTTCTTCTTGCCCGTGTAGTCGTAAAGGAACATCGGGATAAGCGAAATCAGAAATCCGATTGCAGGAATCAGCGTTGCAAGCGCGAACATTCCGTTGCGGGTGGCTTCCGTCTGCGGAAGGGGTACGCCCGGAACTTCGGGCTGAACGAATCCCACTACCATAAGACCTACTATAACACCGAATGCTCCGACTGCGTTATTGAATTTAGTGACAAAGGAGTTCAAACTGAAACAAATACCTTCCATTCTCTCGCCCGTTTTCCATTCGAGGTAGTCGAGGCTGTCGCCTACCATAGGATAAGGCAAGGTGTTGTAAGCGCCGAGACCGAGACCGCCTATCATCATAAACGGGAGCGCGGCATAAAGGTTGACAATGCCGACGGCAAAGGCAAGCCCCAGGAATATCGCGCCTATTGCGCCGAATATTATGGACGCGTATTTGTAGCCGAATTTCTTGTAAAGTACGGGGGTAAGCAGAATACCTGCGAACATACCCACGCCGACAACTACGTACAAAAGGAGCAGAACCGTGCCCGATTCGAGTCCCGGAATGAACACGACGTAGTCCGCTATGTACACCGCGACGACCATAATCATATATCGCGGGGACGCGAGCATGGACATAAGAAGTGTGAGCGCCATGGGCTTGTTTTTGGCAACGGCTTTGAGCATATCGCGCACTTTGATTTTCTCGGTGCTTGTTGAGAAACGCTCTTTGCTGTGTCTGTAAAGGAAGAGGTATGCCGAGAACGCGACGATACCTACGAGCACGGCGAGCACGAAGTATACCCACTTCGGCGGCACAAAGAAGTCGAGCAACATGTAAATGACCGTGGGAAGCAGACCGCCGACCGAGCCGACCGTGACGTAAAAAGACAGCAACGACGCTCTTTCGTCATTGTCGGGAGTTGCCACGCTCATCATACCCATAGCAGGCACGTCAACCAGCGTATACGCAAGTCCGAAACCCACGTACATAATCATGGCGTAGACCATTTTTGCGGGTTCTTCGCCCGACAGCGGGAAGAACATCAGAATTGCGACTATGCCGATGAAAAACGCGCCTATCCTGACGTAAGGGCGCATTTTGCCTTCGGACGAACGGGTTTTGTCGACGATTATGCCCATGAGCGGGTCGGTAATCATATCCGTTATACGTCCGACAAGCATGAGCATAATGGTGAACCACCACGCTTTTATTATAAGTATATCCGTGACGTAATTGAGAAAATAGGAAGATACGATATTCGCCACCATGTAACTTCCGACGGCGGCGAATCCATAGGCAAATTTTTCTTTGCCTTTCACGAATTTTGTCATAGGTTTTTTCTCCGACTACTTGTTGCGCGAACCGTTTTGTTTTCTGTCTGCGGCGAAACGAAGGGCAAACACGACGCCGAACGCGGCAAATACTGCGCCGATGATTACTGCGACGGCGATGATAACGTCGATATAACCGAGGTTTTTCTGTCTTTCGGCAAGGAGCCAGAACCCGAAACCGCAGGACGCTGCGGCAAGCAGGAACATAAACGCCGAACGCATTGCACCCGAAACGCGTTCCCACATTTCACGTGCGGTAGAAGAAGAACGTGCGGCACGGTTGCTTTCGTTTTCTTCGGAAACGCCGATTGCAGCGGATTGGTTTGTCAAAATAAATTCGTCAGAATGCATAATCTAAACTCCGTATCTTTATTGACACCAAGATTATGCGCCGTACTCGTCACTATACTTTCGTCAATGTGTAAAAGGAATGTAAAATCGGTGTATAAATTTCCCGCCGCCTCAAAATCTTGACAACTGCATTTTTTAGTCTAAATCAACGTTCAAATCGCAAAATTAAGTACGGACGTATTGACCTGAACAATTTGCTAATATATAATTTTTATATATTAGTTTCTGAGGGAAAATTATGAAAAAGGCATTTGCAGCAATACTCGTTCTGTTGCTTTTGGTATCGGCAACGCTTGTCGCGTGCAACAACAACGACAAAAATTACGACTACATTTTCGACAACATCGTGGTTGCAGACCGTTCCACAGAAGGTACGGATTATCTGGGACATCCCGACAGCGTGCTTCTTGACAACGGCAACATCATAACCGCGTTCCCGCTCGGACACGGCAAAGGTGAAACCGTACTCAAAATAAGCAAAGACAGAGGGCTTACCTGGCAAAACGTTTTTGACGAAAGCAATCCAAAACCCGCAAGTTTCGGCGCAACAGAAGAAACTCCCACCATATACAAACTTGACTTCACCAACGGCAGTCAGAAACTGATTATGATTTCTGGACGTCCCGGTTGGAGTCCGACAAACCCCAAAGGCGAGGGTTTTGACGTGACGCTGTCCGAGTCTGTCGACGAGGGAACGAAATCCTGCAACGGACTTGTATGGTCCGAACACGAAAACTTTTTCGGCCCCAACGCACAACGCGAGGAATACGTCCGTCCGAGAGGACAATATAACTGCATAGTCGCAATGGCAAGTCTTACCCGTCTCAAAGACGAAAACGGAAACTTCGTCGACAAATGGATGGGCATCTTCCACGATTACAAATTTACTGTTTACAAAACCATTCTTTCTTTCGACGAACAGGGACAAATGCAATGGACGGAACCCGAATCGGTCTTCCAGGGCGAAAGCGCGGATTTTGCACGGAACTACGCTCTTTGCGAACCCGAAGTCATCCGTTCCCCCGAAGGCAACGAACTCGCGATGCTTATGCGAGTAAACACCAAGACCAACTACTCTTGCGTTTCTTTCTCCACCGACGAAGGGGAAACGTGGAGCGCCCCGCAGACGGTTTCGGCAGAGCTTACGGGCGAACGCCACAAAGCGGAGTACGACCCCGCAAGCGGAAAACTGCTCATCAGTTTCCGTTCGATAAGATGGCCTGAGGGTGCTGACATAAGCACGGGAACACGCTGGTTCTCTTACGGCTGGACAATATGGGTCGGCGACTATGAAGACCTCAAAAAAGGCGCGGACGGCAAAGGCGATATGGTGCTCAAACCCGCCCATACCTACAAATCCTATCAGACCGAACCCGAACTCAAAGCCGACGACGATACGGGCTACGCAGGTCTTGTGATTTATCCCGACGGGCTGGTCGTGGCAACGTCTTACGGAAAATTCTCGCCTGCTTCCGAAGACGAAGACGGCAAAACCGTTCTTGATACCTATATCATAGCAAAACGCTTTACGCTTGAAGCGGTCAAAGCCGAATGCGACCTTTCACAACCTGTTGTAAATCTTTTCAAATAACAAAACGATTATTTAATACACCGAAAAACGGCACTTAAAGTGCCGTTTTTTTATATTGTGTGCTATTATACGCGATAATTTATTCAGTTGTTTCCGTGTCGTGCACATTTGAATTTGTCGAGCAACGACTTTGCGTTGCCGTATAATATCGCCTTCCTTTCCTCTTCCGAAAGCGGAAGTCGGTTGAACCTTTCGAGTTCGTCGTCGTAGCTCCACATAGGATAGTCCGTCCCGAACATAAACCTTTCGACGCCAAGTTCCCTTATTATACCGACGGCATGTTCGGGTGACATGAACTTCAATGCGGACGACGTGTCCATTTTTACGTTGGGAGTTCCGAGATAAACTTCGATGTCGCTCCACTCGGAATATCCGCCCATATGCGCCGCAATCATGGTAAGGTGCGGAAATGCTTTTGCGGCAACCGCCATTTGCCGCGGATGACTGAAATCGTATCTGCGGTCACCGGTATGAAAAAGCACGGGAATGTCTGGCGACACCCTTTCCAGAATTTTGAAACAGTCTTTGCCGTCCAGCGCGAAATGCTGGAAGTCGGGGTGCAGTTTCAAGCCGACGCACCCGAGTGTTCGGGCACGGTCAATCTCGGCGGTTATTTCCGCCGCCGTCATTTCGGGGTGCAAAGTCATAAACGGCACGATTTCTGCGTACTTTGCCGCCTCGCCCGCCACAAAATCGTTTATTTTGCAGACCTGATGTACGCTTGTGGCCACGGCATGACATACAACCGCCTCGACGTTATGCTCTTTCGCAAGCGCGAGCAACTCCTCCACAGTTCCGTTGCCGCGGCAATCGGGTATCCCGTAAAATCGTTCAATCCCCGATACGGCACGCGCCGCCACCGCGTCGGAATAAATATGTGCGTGAAAATCGATAATCTTTTGCATATGCGTTCTCTTTTTTCACAATTTTATGTTCGCTCCCCTTGTCTGTCAACAAATATTTTCTTCTTTCGCACGATTTTATTACCGACGGCGCAACAAATCGTCGTTTATTGTTATATTCTTGCTGCGCATTGCAAAAGAAAATAAAATAATCCCGCTGGAATCAGCGGGATTATCTGGCGGAGAAGCAGGGATTTGAACCCTGGCTACGATTCTCTCGTACTACTCCCTTAGCAGGGGAGCCCCTTCGGCCTCTTGGGTACTTCTCCATGCCGAATATTTTTGCTTGAATATAATATCACAGCCGCGACACAGTGTCAATAATTTTGAACGTTACTGACAAAATGTCGCGGCGTGTTTTGTCGAATACGGGTACTTCTCCGACTTCTTCCCTGCTCTTACGCCGCAGGTTGCGTTGCGGTTTCGTCTTCTGCCGTGACTTCGACTGCGTGCAATCTGAGCTTTACGAAATCAACCATGCATGTGAGGTCATGCACTCCGTTCTCGTCTTTACCAAGCGTCATTACCAGATAAGGTTGTGTATCGGGGTCGGAAGGAGTGAGATATACCGCTTCGTAAGTCGTACCCGCCGCGTCCGTCACTTTTTTGATGACGTAAGAGCTGTTGACTTCCACACCGAACCCCGCGGGGAGTTTGAAATCTTCGGGAAGCGTTCCGCCCGTTTTAAGCGCTTCGAGCAACGCCGCCACGTTCGGGTCGTTGTAGTCCAGGTTGATAAAACTGACGCCTAGGCTTCTCTTGGCAAGTTCTAGCGAAGCGGGAATGTCGTTGACGTCAAACCCCGGAACAATGGGTTTGAGATATGTGTCGACAAACGAACCGAGATTGAGACTGCCGCCGCTGAGCATTCCGCCTATTACCGTATTTGCAAACGAAGTTATGACAAGTCGCAACGTCATCGTTCCGTCACTGCGAAGAACAATGTTGCTGTTTGTTTTGTCAATGGCAAGCGCAAGCAAACTGCCCGGTATGTCCCACACCGAAGAATTGGAAAGGTCAAGCGCAAACTCTGTTTCTATAACGGGCACGGGAGTTTCGTCACAGGCCGTGAGCACAACAAGCGAGGATGCAAGGGTCAGAACCAACAATACCGAAATCAGAATTTTGGAAGTTTTTTTCATAATGCCGCCCTCCTCTCTCAATATTCGGGCAACTTGCCCGCCGTTGCGTCGAAGAAGACTTCGGTCACGCCGTCGTAGGTCGTCGCTTTGTCTATATCCGCGCAAACGGTGTCTGCGTCAACAGACGACGAAAAGTAAGTAGTGATCACGTTTTTGCGCATCGTTTTATATTCCGCAAGCGCTTTGCCTGCATCCGCAAGCCCTTTGTCCTGCAAAAACTTCTGCGTAAGCCCCGCGAGCACTGCGTGTCCTTCGTTGGACGGATGAATGCCGTCGGGATAAATCAGTCTTTCCGCGCGTTCGGGGTCGAAATTGTAAATTGCGTTGAACGCTTCGCGCGCGTCAACCGTATAAAACGCGTTTTCGATGCCTTCCGCCTCATACTGCGCAAGCACGGTATCGAACGCACTGTTCAGTCTGCCTATCAGTTTGTCACCGAGTGCGTGCAGTTCTTCAAGCGTAACGTCGTGCCCGAGAATTTCTTTGAGCGCGGCTCGCGTATCCGCTTTTATGAGCGGAGTATCGACAGCCATTATCGGATTGTAAACCTTCTGGAAAACTATAACCGCGTCGGGATTGAGCTCTCTCAGTCTGTCCACAATGGCACGGATGTTGGAAATCGCGCCTTTGATGTTTCCTTCTCCGTTGAGCGCGCGGTCTATACTCGTATAGTTGTCGGACGCCGCTTCGACAACTATATTGTGCATGGTAATTGCAGGGTCGAAATCGTTTCTGTCCTGCAAAACGTCGTTGCCGATTATGGAAATGTGAATTACGTCCGCGGTCATGACGTGAGAAATGAGCATACGCGCTCCGTCATAGCCTATCTGGTTGTTCACAACGGACAGCAAATCTTTTGTGAGATGTCCCGATACGGAATGATTGTAGTAAAGATAGTCGTTGCTCCGCCCGATAAGATTGGGATATGCGTACTCGTGGCGCAATCCGAGAGGCGAAGCCCCCAAAATTCCTTCTGCTATGGAGTCGCCCAAAAATACAATCTGCGTTTTGTCGGTGGCTACCGACGAATTGTCGTACAAAAACTGCGACGGTGTAACGGGGTCGTCGTTGCAAGCCGCAAGCGCGACAACGCAACAAACCAACACCGCAACGCACACAGTCGCCGCAACAAGTTTTTTCTTCATTTTTCCTCCTTACCCCCTGCGAGGTCGGGCACTCGTCCCGACAAAATTATACCCCCGCAAAAAGCAAAACACAATACGGAAAATCCGAAGGCGCCCTCGTCCGTTCCGGATATACCCGCGAATTATGCTGAAAACAGCCATTTCCACAAAGCAAATCCCAGCCAAAAATTTGTTATCCTGAATAACAAAAACTACCCTATCGGGCAAAAAAGTCAATACTATCGGGTATCGGTTCAAACAGGTAGGTTATAAAATTTCAAATCCGTCTGTAGTCTATTTTTTAAACCTAATCAATGAAATAATCACAATGCAGAACGTACTATGCAGAACGCATAGTCAAAGATCTTTTGGTCGGTGCAGGAAGAAAACGCGGTGAGAATTGAAGTTGCGTGATAAAAACGCCGAGGAAAACGAGCAAGCAACCGCCGAGTTCGGTTGCGGAGTTTGCCTCATGGAGAATAATAGCACCGCCGAACAAAGCAATGACTGACTCCGTGCTGAGCAACATAGTAGCGGCGGCGGGGTTGACTTTCTGCTGTCCTACCACCTGCAAACCGTATCCGACCGCCGAAGCAACCACACCCATATAAAGCAACGACCACACAGCGGGTCTGAGTGCGGCAGGTGACGGCGCGCCGTTTGCCAGCATTACGGGCACGGCGATAATCGACGCCACGGCAAACTCGGTAAAAGTAAATTTGAACGGGTCTTCGCCTTCTGAAAATTCGTCTATAAACAGAATCTGCAAGGCGTAGCAAAACGAACTTAGCAGAACGAACAGGTCGCCTTCGCCGACTGTCAGGTCGTCGCCCGTCACGCTCATCATCCAGAACCCCGCAATGGCTACGGGAACGGCAAACCAAACGTTGGCGCGAGTGCGTTTGCCCGCGAGCAGTCCCATGAGCGGAACAATCATTATGTACATCGCGGTTATAAATCCCGCTTTGCCCGCCGTGGTGCTTTCCAGTCCCGCCTGCTGTGCAACGCTTGCCACGTAAAGACATATCCCGCTGAGTGCTCCGCCCACAAGCACGTTTTTGTCAAAGCGGAAAACCACGTAGCCTTTTTTTCTGCGGAATGCGTCGTTCAGAACAATCATCAAGGCAAGTGCAGCCGCCCCTATACAGAAACGCAAAGCGACCACCGACGTCGCGTCGACCGTTTCCGCCGCCTGTTTCTGAAATACGAATGTCAGCCCGAACGCAAGCGCGGACAACAAAAGTATGACAACTCCCGCAGGACTGTTTTTGTCTTCCGAGCGCGTCAACACTGCACCGTAACCTCTCCCCAGCCGACGGTATGTTCGCCGTCGTCGCAAAGAACGTGCAAAGCGCATTTGCCGTCGATGTCGACGGCTTTGCCCGTCTTCTGTCTGCCGTCCTTATCGGTGAACGTCACTTGTTTGCCGATAGTGAACGATTTTGTTTTGTATCGCCTTACGACTTCTTCTCCGCGCACTTCGAAATCGCGGCACAACTCCCCGCAAAGCACGGATAATCTTTCGCCAAGACGGTATATGCTGTGTTCTTTGTGTTTTTCAAATTCGGCACATAAAATATCGTTTTTGCACTGTAAAGCTACCGATGTTGCAATATCACGCAAATCTCCGAAGTCCTGCTCCGTGTAAAAAAGGTTGACGCCTATACCTAGTAAAACGTATTTGCCACCGTCGGCGGAATATACGCATTCGGGCAGAATGCCGCAGATTTTTCTGCCGCCCGAAAGCACGTCGTTAGGCCATTTGATAAGGCTTTGTATCTCGAAAACCTCGTAGAGCAAATCCGTTACGCAGAGAGCGCAAAGGCCGCCGAGCGGCGATACGTCTACGTCGGAAGGAACGCGTGCCACGTAGGTGACGTACATACCCTTTCCCGCAAGCGACAGGAACTTGCGGTCGTATCTTCCGCGCCCGCCAGTCTGTTCGCGGGATATAACGGCGAACTCGTCCGCAACCTTTCCTGCTCGCAGCATTTCTTTTGCGGTAAGGTTTGTCGACGTCACCGATTTATAGCAAAAGCAAGGCAGTTGCCTGCCCTGCTTTGCGTATGTCGTATAATCGTACTCGTCCATTTTATCAGCCGCCGAAGACTGCCATCAGGAAGCCTGCCGCAACTGCGGAACCGATAACGCCCGCCACGTTGGGACCCATTGCATGCATGAGCAGATAGTTGCCCGGACGCGCTTTGAGACCTTCCACGTTGGAGACGCGAGCCGCCATGGGAACTGCCGAAACGCCTGCGGAACCGATGAGCGGGTTGATTTTGCCTTTGGTGAGCCAGCACAGCAGTTTGCCGATGAGCAGACCGCCGAGGGTTGCGAACACGAATGCCAGAAGACCGAGTGCCACGATTTTGAGGGTTTCAGTGGTGAGGAAGGTGCTGTAATGCGCCGTTGCACCGACGGAAACGCCGAGCAGAATGGTGACGATGTTCATAAGAGCGTTCTGTGCCGTGTCGGAAAGTCTTTCCGTTACGCCGCATTCCTTGAAGAGGTTACCGAGCATGAGGCAGCCGAGCAAGGGAGCAACCGAGGGCAGGAAGAGGCACGTTGCGATGGTAACGACAATCGGGAAGAGAATCTTTTCCGCTTTCTTGACTTTGCGGGTGGGTTTCATCACGATTGCGCGTTCCTTCTTGGTTGTGACAAGGCGCATGAGCGGAGGCTGAATGATAGGTATCAAAGCCATGTAGGAGTAAGCCGCAACAGCGATTGCCGCAAGCAGTTCGGGAGCAAGTCCTTTCGTAAGCCAGATAGCCGTAGGACCGTCCGCGCCGCCGATGATACCGATGGACGCCGCTTGTTCGCCCGTGAAACCGAACGCAACAGCGAGGAAGAACGCAACGTAAATACCGATCTGTGCCGCCGCGCCAAGGATGAGCGATTTGGGGTTGGAGAGCAAAGGCTCGAAGTCCGTCATCGCGCCGACGCCGAGGAAGATAAGGCAGGGATAAACGCCCGTTTTGACACCGATATACAGAATGTCGACAAGTCCGCCGTGGTTGAGCACTTCGGCGTAATTGACGCCGTTTGCGACCACTTCTTCACTCGTCCAGTAATCGGGGTGGAAGAGCCAGCCTGAAATCGGACCGGGAAGGTTGCTTATCAGCATACCGAACGCAATACCGACCAGAAGCAAAGGCTCGAACTTTTTTCTGATGCCAAGGTAGAGGAAAACACACGCAATGACAATCATTACGGCGTTTTGCCATTGGAAGTTAGCGAAACCGCTGGACTCCCACAAATTTTCCATTGTATCGCCGAAATTCATAATGCCCTCTTATCAGTCAATGTTGACAAGCGCATCGCCGGTCTGGACGACTGCACCTTTCTGAACGAAGATTTTGGAGATTTTGCCGTCTTTGTGAGCGACGACTTCGTTTTCCATCTTCATAGCTTCGAGAATGATAAGCACCGTACCCGCTTTGACGGTGTCACCGACTGCGACTTTGACGGCGTTGATGTTGCCGGGCAGAGGCGCGGTAACGGTGTTGTCGCCTGCCGCAGCGGATGCCGCGGGTGCGGGTGCCGCAGGAGCCGCGGGAGCAGCAACGGGTGCGGGAGCAGCAGGTGCCGCAGGTGCGGGAGCGGTGGGAAGCGCGGCTTCGTATTCAGCCTGAATGACCGCTTCGCCTTTTTCAACTTCTACTTCGTAAATTTTGCCGTTCAACGTAACTTTGTATATCATTATTCCTTGTCTCCTTCATCAACTCTTTTAATGCTCTTGAAACGCAGCTGGTTCAAAGGCGTATCGAGGGTGTCCGCAACGATAGCCATAATCATAGCCGCGTCGCGCTCGTCGGTTTTGACCAGCACGAGTTCGCCGCAGGTGCCGACAGCCGCAGGGGCTTCGTGTTTGTCTTCGACGGTTTCAGCGGGCTGCGCTTTCTTTTTGCCGAACTTGATTTTGGGCATTTTTGCCGCAATAGCGGGGCTCTTGTCCGCGATAACGCCCATAAGCATGATGATGAGCATCAGAATTATGAGTACCGCAAACACGATTACAATGCCGATTACGGAAATCAACAATGCGTCCAGAATACTGATTTGCATAAAAACGCCTCCTTATTCTATGGGAGCGATGGTATAGCGCACCACTTTTTCTTCCTGCGCCTTGCGGGCCGCGAAATACTTTTCGGTAACTTGCGGGAACATGATGTAAGACAACACGTCCTCATCGCTCTTGGCTATACCTTCGAGCTCTTTCTTGGTCTTTTCGAAGACGGGTTCGAGAGTGTCGGCATAACGACCCTGAATGGGTTTCTCGTCACCGAGCACGAGTTTGAGCACGTCGGGGTTGATTTTGCCGGGAGCCTTGCCGTATTCGCCTTTGCAATACGCCTTGACTTCCTTGGAGATGTTCTTGTATCTCTCCCCTGCCAGCACGTTGGAGGTCGCCTGAACGCCGACCATCTGGCTCATAGGGGTGACAAGCGGAGGATAACCGAGGTCTGCGCGAACCTTGGGGGTTTCTTCGAGAACCTGTTCGAACTTGTCCATCGCGTTCTGCGCTTTGAGCTGTGCGACGAGGTTGGACAGCATTCCGCCGGGAACCTTGTAGTTGAGCGCGTCGGTGTCGGTTGCGAGCATTTTGGGGTCAAGCTGACCGGATTTGAGGAACTCGTCACGGACAGGCTTGAAGAAGTCGTTGACCTTTTTGAGCACGTCGGCTTTCAGACCGGTTTCATAGCCCAGACCTTCGAGTGCGAAGTTGAGGGTTTCGGTTGCGGGCTGGGAGCTGCCGCCGCTGAAACAGGACGTTGCGGTGTCAATGACGTCGACGCCTGCTTCCGCCGCTTTGAGATAGGTCATGAACGCCATACCGGTCGTGCAGTGAGTGTGCAGAACGACGGGAAGTTTGACGCTCTTCTTGATTTCGGAAACGAGTTCGTACGCTTCCGCGGGGCTCATGACGCCTGCCATATCCTTGATGCAGATAGTGGCAACGCCCATGTTTTCCATATCTTTTGCGAGTTTTGCAAACGCTTTGATGGTGTGCACGGGAGACTGAGTGTAGCTGATGGTCCCCGAAACCTGCGCGCCGCGTTTGATTGCTTCGTCGGTTGCGACTTCGATGTTGCGAAGGTCGTTGAGCGCGTCGAAAATTCTGATGATATCGATACCGTTTTCAACGGATTTTGCGACGAACATTCTCACGATTTCGTCGGGATAGTGCTTGTAGCCGAGCAGGTTCTGACCGCGCAGAAGCATCTGCAACTTGGTGTTGGGCATAGCCTTGCGGAGTTTGCGAAGTCTTTCCCAGGGGTCTTCGTTGAGGTATCTCAGGCAGCAATCGAACACCGCACCGCCCCAGCACTCAACGCTGTAATAGCCCGCTTTATCCATTTCGGGCAAAATATCGGCAAATTTTTCAAACGGCAGACGCGTTGCAATCAAGGATTGGTTTGCGTCGCGCAAAACTGTTTCAGTAAAACCGATTTTCATGTTTTCCTCCACTGACAAATATTTACTTCCGCATAGCGGATTGTTTCCTTATTTGGGTTTTCGGGCAAGCCGTAGCCGACTTCCCTGCGTTCGGGCAACCGTTCGAACTTTTTACGCATAACCGCCGCCCTTTATTGTTCTGTTCCTTTTATACTTTTTATTGTTGTTTATACTGTCTATTGCTTAGTTATTCTTCCCCGACTCTGCGGCTTCTATGTCCGTAAGCGGAAGCATGGACACTTCGAACGTTCCGTCGTCGTTGACGTCGATAAGCGTACCGCCGCGTTGCGTATGGCATTTTGCGGTCGGAATGTTGCCGAGTGCCGCGACGTATGCGAGATAGTCTATGCTCATGCCGTACGTCAGGCGAATTCCCTTGTAATCGATGCTGAGGGTGTTGAGGTGGTCGTGTCCCATGAACATACCCTTGCAACTGCCGAGTTCCACCATTCTGCGGAAGAAGTTTCCGTCCTTTGTTTTGGCATATCCGAAATAGTTGTCCTTTTCACCGACAAACCCGAGACGGTATGTGGCTTCGGGGTCGCCGCGGTAGCACTTTTCCCAGCCTTCCTTGAACTCTTTGGGCGGAATATGGAAAAACGCCAGCGACGGCACTATCGTGCCTGCGGGCGAATTTTCTTTGATAATGTTTTCGTACCAGTCAATCTGATCGTCGTGAATAACGTCGAAACCGCTGAAAAAGCTCTTGCCCAGATAGCTGTTGCTGTCAACCATCATAAGCATGGTGACGAGTTTGCCGTCACCGGTTTCCAAACGGAAATAATGGTTGCCGATACCCGTCAGATTTTTATCGCCTTTTCGGAAGAAACAGTATTTTAACGACTCATAATAGTCGCCTAATCTGTCTTTTTTGTAAAATGCGATGACTTCTTCGTCGTGATTTCCGAATACGCATGTCCAGGGCACGCCAAGGCTTTCCATGGCTTCGCCGAACTTGCGCGTGGCTTTCAGGTTGTTGCTCGTGCCCGAAAACATAAACAGCGGATACACCATATCGCCCGTGACAACCACGAAATCGGCGTTTGCCGCTTTTACGATTTTGCGGACGGCGTCGAGAGCCATTTTGTCTTTTTTACGGCTTAGAAAACCGCCGCCGATGTGAATGTCGGTGAGTTGCAGAATGCGGAAAGGTCTGCCTTCCGCTTTCTTAATCACAGTACATTGGTCTTGTCTTACAAATTCCGCTTTCATCATATTCGTCATTCGGTAACGGAGTCCTGCTCTTCCACCGCTTCAAATGCGGCTTCGGGAACGTCACCCTGCTCGTGTTCGCCGTTGTTGTCGTCTTCAAAAGGTATGACAGGATATCCGCCGGGGTCTTTGTCGCCGTACAGTTCGTGTACAAGTGCGGTGCGTTCTTCCTCTTCTTCTTCGGAAAGCACGGTGCCCGCCTTACGCGCTTCGATAAAGTAACGTACGCGTGCGAGTTTCTTGTTGTTGATTTTGTAACGGAAAGACGCGTACAGTGCAATCGAGATGAATACCACTATCGCAATGCCCATTATAAGGCGGATTGCAAGCAGAACTTCTTCCGATTGAGGTATATATTTCGTGGGGTCGTTGCTGTCGTTGGAAATATAACCGATGGGATCGAGTATCCAACCGATAAGACCTACGCCGATTGCGCCCGCGGTTTTACGTGCAAGCGTCATCATACCGCTGTAAGTTCCCGTAGGACGGTCGCCCGTTGCCATCTGCGCAACGTCAACGGTGTCGGGGAATATAATCCAGGGCATCATCTGCGCGCCGCCGAAGCCGAAGCCCATGAGCACGGCAACTATGGGAACAAGAATGGGAGGTGCCCACGACGGATCCATAACGGCAAGCATTATGCCCGCTATGATGTAGCAAGGAAGTCCCATGCGGAATGCAAACTGTTTGCTCTTCTTGTCCATCACGTAACGTGCAAGCGGGAACATTATTACCGCCGCGACCATCAAAGGCGCAATGATAAAGAGCGATGACATATCCATTCCGAACAGCTTGTAGCCGTGCCACACGTCGGTTGCATAATAGACAGCGAGTGCGGAAATCATATCGAGACAGATGAACGCCGAAACGTACATAACGATATGCCAGCGATAGGAACGGTTTCTGTAAGGTTCGGCATAGTTTTTGCAGAACTGTTTGAAATCGAATTTTTCTTTGGATGCCGTGGCTTTTATTCTCTCTTTGACGAACAATCCGCAAATGATAAGTCCGCCGCCGAACAAAACACCGAAAATTATACTGATTGACAGCCAGAACTCCGTTGCCGAAATGTTGGGCATAAACAGATAGCCGTCTTTACTGATAAACGCTTCTACAAACAAAAGGGGAAGTACGTAAGCAAGTCCGCTCGCCGCCGCATTGAAAACGAGTTTGACGGTGTTGGCGTTGTTGCGCTCTTTGAACGAGGGGGATATATCGCTCGACATCGAGCAGTACGGAACCATCGTAATCGTGGAAAAAGTGTTCCACAAAAGATACATTATTATGATATAAGGGATAAATCCTTCTACGGACATTCCCATTTCCCTGACGGGAAGGAACAAAAGGAAGATGCCGATAATCAGCAGAATGCCGCCGACGAACATATAAGGTTTTCGTCTGCCCCAGCGACCGCGTGTGTTGTCGCTGATAAATCCCATCAACGGGTCGGTGATTGCGTCCCAGAATTTTGCAACCAACATAATGGTTGACGCGACGCTCATCGCAATGCCCATGGTCGTCATATACTTCAACATTATGCACGACATAAGCGCGACACCGCCGCCGTCCATGAACGCACCGCAACCGTATGCCAGTTTCTCTTTGGTAGGCACGTAGTCGGGCGATTGTCTGTACGACAGGTCTTTCTGTGTTTTGGAAGCCTTTGCTGCCATATCTTTCTCCCTTGCGCGTAATCATATTGATAATAGCACACGCGCCCGCTCGCGTGCAAGGAAAAAAGGCTTGCACTACCCTTATTTTTAATTTATTTTTCATAAAAATTATTTTCGCTGCGCGCCCGTCGCGCACACGTGAACCTCTAACCCGACGGGTGTCAAAAAGCGGTTGGCATACCCAACGAAAAAGCAGGTTTGAAAATTGAGTCAAAATCCTTGCCAAATTGCGCGATTGTGGTATAATAGCAATGCTAATCACGCGTGGGGGCGTGGCTCAGTTGGTAGAGCGATGCGTTCGCAACGCATAGGTCAGGGGTTCGAATCCCCTCGTCTCCACCAAAAGACCCGAACAGGAAGTTCGGGTCTTTTCTTTTGAGCGCGGGTCTTCTCACCTTTTGCTGACGCGGATTTGTGTCCTGCGTGAACTCTGCACGCAGAACAGATGCCACAAATGCCGCTATTCCGTCGCTTTGCTCACTGACTGCCGATTCTATCAACAAAATCAAAACAGACCGCTCGCGGTCTGTTTTAATTTGAATTTTCGGACAAATAACGCTCTGTACTTTTATTTCTCGAAATGTTCGGCGACTTTTTCCAACAATTCGGTCACGGGAAGATGTTGCGGACACGCGCTTTCGCAGCTTCTGCATTTTATGCAGTAACTTGCCGCGCCGTATTCCTTTGTGTATTTTGCGTACTGCTCTTTCAACGTCGCCTCGTCGGTTTCTCTTGTCACGTGCGAGTTGTAAAGCGCAAAATACTCGGGTATGGCGATGTTTTCGGGACAGCCTTCCGTGCAATATCTGCAAGCCGTGCAACCTATCTTTTTCTGATTGTTGATTATCTCCGTGACCTTGCGAAGAAGTGCAAGTTCCTTTTCGTCAAGCGGCGCGCAGTCCGACATAAACGAAACGCTGTCTTCCATTTGCGCGACGTTGGACATTCCGCTGAGAACAGTCATTACGTTTTCCAGTCCGGCGACGAAACGCAGCGCCCAGCCCGCCTGCGTCCAGTCGGGGTGCGCCTCTTTGAGCAGTTTTGCCGCCTCTTCGGGAAGATTTGCGAGCGTTCCGCCTTTGACGGGTTCCATAACAATAACTTTCTTGCCGTGTCTGACCGCCGTTTCGTAGCACTTGCGCGACTGAATTGTCGGGTCGTCCCAATCGAGATAGTTGATTTGCAGTTGTACGAACTCCGCTTCGGGGTGTTCGGTAAGTATTTTGTCGAGCACTTCCGCCGTGTCGTGGAAGGAAAATCCCATATGGCGGATTTTGCCCTCTTTTTTCAGTTTCGCAACGTATGCGAAACTTCCGAATTTTTCGGCAATGGCATAGTTTTCCACGTTCAGGTTGTGAAGAAGATAGTAATCGAAATAGTCCACGCCGCATTTTTCGAGCTGTTCGGCAAAAATGCGCTCCTGGTCGCCTTCCTCTTTAAGGAACATCGTGGGCAGTTTCGTGGCGAGCAGAAAAGATTCGCGGGGGTATCTTGCGACAATTGCTTTCTTCACGGCTTTTTCGCTGATACCGTCGTGATACATATAAGCGGTGTCGAAATAGGTAAATCCGTTTCCGACGAATACGTCCGCCATCTTTCCTAGTTGTTTCATGTCGATTTTGGTCGGGTCGTCCTTTTTCGTAACGGGCAACCTCATAAGTCCGAATCCGAGTTTTTTCATATTTCTCTCCGATGTTCCGCAAGTCCTGTCCGTGCGGTTTTCAAGCGGTTTTATGATATACTTTCCGCGCTTACGATGTCAAGCCGAAAACAAGGAGCGCATCTCAAAGAGGTGCGCTCCGTAGCAATTTGAAGTCGGTTTATTTGAACAATATGTTTGTCCGCATTAATCCTCGCGCAAGCACTTGACGGGGTCTTTCTTCGCCGCTATTCGGGAAGGAATAAATCCCGCTATGATTGACAGCACCACGCTGATTGCAATCATCATGACCGCATGCCACCATTCGATATGCACGAGGTTTGCAACGGACAAATAGCTTTCGAGAATAATGTTCAGCGGCATGAACAGTATTAGCGCGATAACGACGCCGATAATACCCGCTATAAGCCCTATCATTCCCGACTCGGCAATAAACACGTTGCTGATGTCCGTTTTGCGTGCGCCCATGCTTCGCAGTACGCCGATTTCCTTGCGCCGTTCGAGAACGGACGTGTAGATGATTATCGCAATCATTATCGACGAAACGACAAGCGAAATCGCGGCAAATCCTATGAGTACGCCCGTGACCGTTCCGGTAAGGCTGTCGACGTAACCCATAATCATTTCGAGGTTGTCGGTGTACTTGATATCGTTGTATGTGGCGGAGTTGTAGTCTGCGATGAACTTCTCGATTTTCTCTTTGTCGTTGAACGAGTTTGCGTAAATTCGCACCGACATCGGGTTGGTCATATCGGCAATGCCGAATTCCAGCATTCTGGCGTCGTACTCGTCGTCGGTGAGTTCGTCGCCGTCGAGAATGTCCACGTTACCCGCCGCGCGTTGCGCTTTTGCCGCGGGGCTGTTGTATGCGCGGTCGGACAAATATTCGGTAAGCGCGTGCGTGTAAGCGATGTTGCCGTTTATGGAAGTCACCTGCGTGCCCTTCTTCGGACGTATAACGCCCACGACCTTGACGGTTACGCTGTTGGGTTCGCCTTCGGAGTTGGTTCCTTCCACAAAGGAAATCTCGCGTTGGTCGTTACGCTCGGTAATCTTGTACCATTTTCCGTTTTCGTCCTGCTGGTAGTAGTCCGTGCCCGTGGTGATGCGATACTCCAATCCTATGAGTTCTTCGGGCTGATAGGTTTCGGAAGCGAACTCACCGCCGTTCATAATCGCGTCCATAAGTTCGTCGGGCGATTTGAGACCGAGCGCAAACAGTGTGAAGTCGTCAAGCGAGTTCTTTTCGTCAACGACAATCAGCACTTCGTCATAAGACGTCGGCCATTTGGAGTCGCCGAGCAACTCGTACTGCGACTTGACGAGGTCTTCGTTTTCAATCATCTCGTCCCACACGGACAACAGCGCGCCGAACTGTTCGATTTTGTCGAGGAAGCCGCTGAGTGAAGGAGGAATTGCGTCCGCTATGCCTTCGATGAACGGGTTGACTTTCATATACTTCTCATCGTCACCGACGTAGTTGCAGAACACGTCGAACGTGGTGCCGTAGTCGTATTTGACATAGCCGATGTTTTCGTCGAAGTTCTCTTCGATGTAGGATTTGAATGCTTTGAGGTCGTTTGTGTCATTGAGTGCCGCCGACAGATTTGCAAGCAAGTGCCCTATGACTTCGTTGACGACGATTTCCTCGTTGTCGGGCCAATCCGGTCTTTCGGTATTCTGCTCCATAAGAATGTTGATTATGGACTGCAAATCCGTGTTCGTGCGTTCAATCTGAATGGGGTACTGCGACAAAGCGTCCTCTTCCATAGACTGTATATAAATTCCCGCACCGCTGGACAAGGCAAGAACAAGAACGATACCGATGATACCTATACTGCCCGCAAACGCCGTAAGCGCAGTTCTGCCTTTTTTGCTCAGAAGGTTTGTGAAACTGAGCGATATTGCGGTGCCGTACGACATCGCGCTTTTGCCGCGCGCCTTGCGGTCGGCACGTACGCGCTTTCTGATTTCGCGTCTTTTGCGTCCCTTTTCGTTCATATCTGCGAAAAACGCGGCGATTTTGTTTTTGGGTGCGACTTTGGCTTCCGACACGGCTTCGGTATCTTCCGTATAACCTGCGCCGTCAAAATCCGAAACGTCCTCGGCGTTTTCCGCCTGTCCGTCTGCAATTTCCTTTTCTTCTTTGTCGTACAGCACGGCTTCGCCGTCGCCGTCCGCCGCACATTCTTCCCTGCTGTACGGTGCGCTGTCACTCGTAACGACGCCGTCTTTCAGGTTGATTATACGGGTGCTGTACTCGTTCGCCAGCGTTTCGTTGTGCGTGACCATTATGACGAGTTTCTCTTTGGAAATTTCTTTGAGCAACTCCATAACCTGCACGCCCGACTCGCTGTCAAGCGCGCCCGTCGGTTCGTCGGCAAGAATAATGTCGGGGTTGTTGACAATGGCTCGCGCAATGGCTACGCGCTGCATCTGTCCGCCCGACAACTGGTTGGGTTTCTTCTTGGCTTCCGACGCAAGTCCCACTCTTTCGAGAGCGGCAATTGCTCTTGCCTTGCGTTCCGCGGACGGGACGCCCGCAAGCGTCATCGACATTTCGACGTTGCGCTGAACGCTGAGGTGCGGGATGAGATTGTAGGACTGGAAAACAAAACCTATGCGGTGGTTACGGTAAACGTCCCAATCGCGGTCGCCGTAGTTTTCGGTGCTGATACCGTCGACCAGAATGTCGCCCGACGTGTATCTGTCCAGCCCGCCTATGATGTTGAGAAGCGTTGTTTTGCCGCAACCCGAAGGACCGAGCACCGCGACAAACTCGCATTTTCTGAAACAAACGTCAACGCCTTTCAGCACGTGAACGGTGTTTTCGTTCATAACGTAGTCTTTGACAATGTTGTGAAGAACTAGCATAAATACCTCTGACTCTACCCTTTTTACGGCAACCCGCCTTTTTACGATAACGTCGCAAAGTCTGCAAATCAAGCAAACGACGGTTGCCGCAAAGAACGCAACCTCCCGTTGCCGCATAACGGTTATCTATTATCAAATACAAAAAGTATTTTCGCACCCGAAAAATTAAATAAGTGTTAAAGTTATATAATTTTCGGGATTATCGGGATTTTTTTCAGATTACACCACGCGAAAACGTTTGGAGCGAACGCATACAAAAAAAGACGAATTACGTGCGGATTTTACAAGTTGCGCACGGTTTCGCATCGCGCGGGCGTATCGTAACTATTAAGATACGATTGTACCGTAGACGGGTTACACTTGACGCCAATGACGCCAAACAATTTCCTTAAACCAAAACACGGACAACACAAATCCGAAACAAAGAAAAACGCACACGTCACGAAAACCCGTGTCGCGTGCGTTTCTCCTCTTCAATCCCCTTCCCCTTGTGCTTTTTCCTTTCAGCCTTGTTTCAGTCTTTAAGACACTTGACGAGCACGGCCTTCTGCGCGTGCAGACGGTTTTCGGCTTCGTCGAATATTTCCTTGGAATGGGCCTCGAACACCTTGGATGTGATTTCTTCTTCGCGGTGAGCGGGAAGACAATGCAACACCATTGCGTCGCTTTTCGCCACTTCCATAACTTTATCGTTGATTTGGTAGTTCTTAAACACCTTTTTGCGCATTTCGGCTTCCTGTTCCTGTCCCATAGACGCCCATACGTCGGTGTAAAGAACGTCGGCGTCCGCCGCGCATTTCAGCACGTCTTCGTCACAGGTGAACACACCGTTTTCCGCCGCCCACTTCATAATTTCGGCGTCGGGTTCGTATCCTTTCGGGCAGGCCACCGCGACTTCCATGCCGAGTTTGATGCCGCCTACGATAAGCGAATTCGTCATATTGTTGCCGTCGCCCACGTAGCAGAGTTTTCTGCCTTTGAACGTGCCTTTGTACTCCCTTATCGTCATAAGGTCGGCAAGCACCTGACAGGGGTGGCAATAGTCCGTCAGCCCGTTGATAATCGGAATAGTGCCGAATTTCGCAAGCGCTTCGACTTCCGCCTGGTCAAACGTACGTATCATTATGCCGTCGAGATAACGCGACAGCACGCGGGCGGTGTCCTGCACGACTTCTCCCCTGCCGATCTGCAAATCGCGCGAACTCAGAAACAGCGAATTGCCGCCAAGGTCGTACATTGCGACTTCGAACGACACGCGCGTTCTGGTCGAGGATTTCGCGAATATCAGACCGAGGGATTTCCCTTCGAGAATTTTGTGAGGAATTCCGTTTTTCTTTTCGAATTTCAGCTGGTCGGCGGTGTTGAGAATTTCGATTATCTCACGTTCCGACAAATCCATAAGTTTGAGCAGATTTTTCATTTTGCGCACACCTTCCCGATTATTTCTACCGCTTTGCCGAGTTCCGCGTCGCTTATGTTGAGCGGCGGCAAAAGCCTGACTTTGTTTTTGGCTTTGAGAGCGAGCACCCCTTCCGCGCGCAGGTCGGCGAGAACTTCGTCGACCGGACGCTCCGTGAGTATGCCGAGCATAAGCCCTGTACCCGTAATTTCCTTTATACCTTTTTTACCCGCAAGCGAATTTACGACATACGCGGACTTCTTCGCGACTTCCGCCATAAACGCGTCGGTCAGTCTGTCAACGATGCTGACTGCGCCCGCCGCGGCAACAGGGTTGCCGCCGAAAGTCGAACCGTGCGTGCCCGCCGTAAGTACGTTTGCCGTTTTCTTGCCAAACAGCGTTGCGCCGATAGGCAACCCGCCGCCCAGACCTTTCGCCGTTGTGACTATGTCGGGTTTGAGCCCGTAATGCATATATGCGAAATACTTGCCGCTTCTGCCGTTGCCCGTCTGTACTTCGTCGGCAATGAGCAGAACGTTGTATTTCTCCGCGATTTCTTGCAGTTTTGCAAGATACGCTCCGTCAAGCGCAACAACGCCGCCTTCGCCCTGCACGACTTCGAACATAACGGCCGCGCATTTGTTCTCCGCAACCGTCTTTTCGACTTCGTCGGCGTCCGTCGCCGAAGCATACAGAAATCCGGGCGTTACGGGGAGAAAATCCTTGTGATACGCGTCCTGTCCAGTCGCCGCAAGCGTGGCAAGCGTTCTGCCGTGAAAACTTCCTTTCAGCGTGACGATGTTGAAGTACTCCGCACCCTTGTTTTCCGCACCCCATTTGCGCGCGGTTTTGATTGCGCATTCGTTGGCTTCCGCGCCCGAGTTGGAAAAGAAAACCTTTTCCATACCCGTTTTCTTGCACAGCTTCTCGGCAAGTTCCACGCACGGGTCGGTGTAATAAAGGTTGGACGCGTGTTGCAGTTTGTCGAGCTGCGCTTTGACTGCGTCCGTCCAGATTTTGTCGCCCACGCCGAACGCGGTCACGCCTATGCCGCTGCCCATATCGACGTACGACTTGCCCTCGTCGTCATAAAGAGTGCTTCCCTCGCCCGCGACGATATGCACGGGGAAACGCGCGTACGTGTTTGCAATATAAAGGGCGTCTTTTTCCTTTACGTTCATAGTTGTTCACCCGACACGAACATTGTGCCGATACCCTCGTCGGTGAGAGTTTCGATGAGAATGGAGTGAGGAATGCGCCCGTCGATTATGAACACTTTCTTCACTCCGCGGCGGATTGCCTCTATGCAGCAGTTCACCTTGGGTATCATTCCGCCCGACAGCTGTTTCTGATTGACAAGCCGTTGCGCTTCGCTTACGAAAATCTTGCTTATCAGCGTGCGTTCGTCTTCGGGGTTTTCGAGCAGTCCCGCGGTGTCGGTCATATTGATGAGACTTTCGGCTTTGAGCATACCCGCAATACGCGCCGCCGCCGTATCCGCATTGATGTTGTACACGTTGCCGTCGCTATCGCAAGCAACCGTCGAAATGACGGGTATATACCCTTTTTCGAGCAGGTCGAGCACAGGCTGAACGTTGACGGACGTAATTTCTCCGACGTATCCGAGTTTTTCGTCAAGCTGTTTTGCGGAAATCAATCCGCCGTCCGCGCCGCTGAGTCCCATTGCCTTGCCGCCGAGCGACTGCAACAGGTTGACAAGACTCTTGTTGATTTTGCCCGCAAGCACCATTTGCACAACGTCCGCGGTTTCCTTGTCGGTCACGCGCAGTCCGCCGACGAACTCCGTTTTCTTGCCGATTTTGTTCAGCATTTCCGTAATCTCGGGTCCGCCGCCGTGCACAAGCACGACCTTGATACCGATTAGCGACAGAAGTACGAGGTCGCCCATGACCGCCTTTTTGAGTTCTTCGTCAATCATTGCGTTGCCGCCGTACTTGACGATGACGATTTTGTTGTAATATTTCTGAATGTAAGGCAAAGCCTCGATGAGAACTTTTGCGCGTTGGTTATTGCTTATCTCCATATTTCCTCCTCGGAACTCCGCCCGTCAGGTGCGGTAATCTCCGTTGATTTTCACATAGTCGTAAGTGAGGTCGCACCCCCACGCCGAAGCGCAGGCGTCGCCGTCGTTGAGCGCGACAAGCACGGTAATTTCCTTTTCGAGCAGAATTTTCTTTGCGACTTCTTCCGAAAACTCCACGCCCGCACCGTTTTTGCAAACTTCGATTTTGCCCGCGGGCGAAGAAAACGCCACGTCGATTTTAGTCACGTCGAGGTTTGCTCCGCTGTATCCGAGAGCGCAAAGCACGCGTCCCCAGTTTGCGTCCGCGCCGAACATTGCGGCTTTGAAAAGCGACGAACATATCACGGATTTTGCCGCAATTCTCGCGTCGGCAAGGGTCTTTGCGCCCGTAACTTCGCATTCCAGAAGTTTGGTCGCGCCTTCGCCGTCACCCGCTATCATTCTGCACAACGCGACGTTTACGGTGTTGAGTGCGCACATAAAAGTGTCGAATGCGTCGTTTTCTTCTTCTATTCTTGCGTTGCCAGCCATGCCGTTGGCAAGCAAAAGCACCATATCGTTGGTGGACGTATCGCCGTCAACGGACAGCATATTGAATGTCTTGTCGACGTCGCCTTTCAACGCTTTGGACAGCATTTCTGCCGAGATGCTTACGTCGGTGGTAAGGAAAACAAGCATAGTCGCCATATCGGGGTGTATCATTCCCGAACCTTTCGCGATGCCACCAAGCCTGCACGTTTTGCCGTCAATCGTGAACTCTACCGCAATCTCTTTGACTTCGGTATCCGTGGTCATTATGGCTTCTGCCGCCGCAAGTCCGTTCGCGCCCAGTCCCGCAACAAGCGCGGGAATGCCGTTTGCAATGGGCGTAACGTCGAGAGGCTGCCCGATAACGCCCGTGCTTGCAACTGCTATTTCGCGTGCCGCGACGCCAAGTGCCTGCGCGGTGTATTCGCAGGTCTTTTCCGCCACTTCTTCACCGTCCGCGTTGCAGGTGTTTGCATTGCCGCTGTTGCAGATGACGGCTTTGATTTTGCCGCCGTCGACGTGCTTTTTGGTGACGACCAGCGGCGCTCCCTTCACAAGGTTGCGCGTGTACACCGCCGCCGCGTCCGCGGGGCATTCCGACACTATCAGCGCAAGGTCCTTTTTGGTCTTGTTTTTCCTGATGCCGCACCAGATGCCGTTGGCAACAAATCCTTTTGCCGCACACACGCCGCCCGCTACGGGTTTGATTTCAAATGTCATATCCTTTTCGGTCTTCATAATTTTCAGTCCGTATTCCGTTGATTTTCCGTCCCAATTCCCTTTTTCAATCCCAACCCTTTTAACAAGGTGTTTTCAAGTCGGATTGACTTTATCGCCGACCGCCTTTCGGCTTTTTGCGGATTGTTTTTCCGTCGCGGTTCGGTTACAGTTCCAGTCCGTACGACGCGGGTTTGCCGAGCACGATATTCATACACTCCACAGCCGCGCCCGACGCCCCCTTGCCGAGATTGTCGTACCGTGCCGCAAGCAGCATTCTGTCCGCCGAGCCGTGTACGGAAATCTCCATACAGTCATTACCCGAATATCTGCCCGCCGACAAAAATCCGTTTTCGTCGCAGTTCTCGCGATAGAAAACTATTTCGCCGTCGTACATATTCCGATAAAGGTCTTTGATGTCCCCTGCTTTCGCGCCTTTTTGCAAGTCGTCTGCAAACAACGCGACGCTCACTTCCATACCGCTGTAAAAGTCGCATACCACGGGACAGAACGCGGGCGGAATATCCAGTTTGCATATCGCGGTCATTTCTTTCAGATGTTTGTGCGTCTGCGAAAGTCCGTATTGTCTGGGAGCGTGAAGGCTCTCCCCTTCCGCCTGATACTGCGCTATCATCTGTTTTCCGCCGCCGCTGTAACCCGTAAGCGAATGGCAAACGAGTTTTGCGGACGGAGCTATTATTCCCTGTTCGACAAGCGGTTGAACGAGGGCGATAAATCCCGACGCGTGGCACCCGGGAACGGCAATGCGTTTGCCTTTTGCCACTTTGTCCGCGAACTTTTCGCCGAGTTCGGGGAATCCGTACGCCCAGCCGTCAGCCGTACGGTGTGCGGTCGACGCGTCGATTACAACCGTATCGGGATTTTCCACAAGACTTACGGCTTCGATTGCCGCAGAGTCGGGCAGGCAGAGAAATGCGACGTCTGCACTGTTCAACGCCTCTTTTCTGCACGCCGTGTCTTTGCGAAGTTCATCGGACAGTTGCAGGATTTCCACGTCGTCGCGCACTGACAGTCTTTCGTATATACGAAGCCCCGTCGTTCCCGCTTTTCCGTCTATGAAAACTTTTGTCTTCATTTGATGAACTCCTCTACGAACTTAATCTGCTGTTCCACCGAACGCGCTCCCGTTCCGCCCGCCGAAGTCCTCTTCTGTACGCAAGCGGAAAGAGAAATTTCGCCGTAAAGGTCTTCTTCGAAAAGTTTGTCGAACTTCTTGTATTCGTCTATTGTGAGTTCGTCGAGCACTTTGTCCTGCGATATGCAGTACGCGACGATTTGTCCGACGGTTTTGTACGCGCTCCTGAATGGTACGCCTTTCTTTGCAAGATAATCGGCAAGGTCGGTTGCGTTGATGAAACCTTTCTGCGCCGCGCGGTACATATTGTCTTTTTTCGCCGTCATGGTTGCAACCATGGGCGCGAACACCGCAAGACAATTTTTGACGGTGCGCAGGCTGTCGAACATGCACTCTTTGTCTTCCTGCATATCCTTGTTGTAAGCAAGCGGCAGTCCTTTGAGCACCGTGAGCATTGCCATAAGGTCGCCGTAAACCCTGCCCGTCTTGCCGCGCACGAGTTCCGCCATATCCGAATTTTTTTTCTGCGGCATAATGCTCGAACCCGTTGTGTACGCGTCGTCGAGTTCGACAAAACCGAACTCCCACGACGACCAAAGAATTATTTCTTCGGCAAAACGCGAAAGGTGCGTCATGACGAGTGCGAACGCGCTCATGAGTTCAACGCAGAAATCGCGGTCGGAAACGCCGTCTATGCTGTTGAGGCAGTAGCTGTCGAAACCGAGCAGTTTCGCGGTGTACGTCCTGTCCGTATCGTACGACGTGCCCGCGAGCGCGCAGCTTCCGAGCGGGCTTACGTTCATACGCCTTACCGCGTCGGAAATCCTGCCCGCATCACGCACGAACATCATGGCGTACGCAAGCAAATGATGTGCAAAGAGTATGGGTTGCGCCCTTTGAAGATGAGTGTAACCGGGAACGATGTACGTCTTGGTTTTCTTTGCCTGTTCGACGATTGCTCCGAGCAACTGTTTGATGAGCGCAACGACTTCGCCGCTTTCGTCGCGCAGATACAATCTCATATCCGTTGCAATCTGGTCGTTGCGGCTGCGTGCCGTGTGCAACTTTTTGCCGACGTCGCCGACGCGGGCGGTGAGTTCCGCCTCAACGAACATATGAATGTCTTCCGCCGAAAAATCGAAAGCGAGCTTGCCGCTCTCCAAATCGGAAAGAATGCCTTTCAGCCCGTCGATTATGACCTTGCTCTCTTCTTCCGAAATGATACCGCAACCCGCGAGCATCTTTGCGTGCGCAATCGAACCCTGTATGTCCTGTTTGTAAAGCGCGCAGTCGAAAGAAATGGAACTGTTGAAATCGTCCGCAAGTTTATCGAGCTGTTTGGAGAACCTTCCCGTCCACATCTTTTCCATAATAACTCCCCGCAAAACCGCATTTATCAAGCGTTTTGCGCACATCAAATTCTTTTTCTGTCAAATTATCTGTTTAGTTTGCCGTCCGACGAATTCGGTTTTTCGATTCCGTGTCCGTCTGACGCATTGAATCCGTTCCGTTCGTGGGTGTCGTTCGGGGTTTTGCCGCTAGGACTTTTCCCGAACACGCATCCCCTCTTTATGAAATTGCGCCGAGCTTTCACTCGGCGCGCATTTTACTTCTTCGCGTTCTTGGCGTCGACCTGCGCCTGCACCTTTATGGGCAGTCCGAACAGGTTGATGAAGCCTGCGGAGTCCGCCTGATTGTACACGTTGTCTTCGCCGAAGGTGGCTATTTCTTCGCTGTACAGCGAATAGTCGCTCCACGCGCCCGCCTTAATCATATTGCCTTTGTAAAGTTTGACTTTGACTTTGCCCGTGACTTTTTCCTGCGTCTTGTCGACGAACGCCGAAAGAGCTTCGCGCAGAGGCGTAAACCACTGTCCGTTGTAAACGAGGTCCGCAAACGTGATTGCGAGTTCCTGTTTCTTGTGCGCGGTGTATTTGTCAAGGCACAGCGTTTCGAGATACTGGTGAGCAAAGTAAAGAATTGCTCCGCCGGGGGTTTCGTACACGCCGCGGCACTTCATGCCGACAAGACGGTTTTCGACGATGTCAAGCAGTCCGATACCGTTTTCGCCACCGACTTTGTTGAGCGCGAGAATGATGTCTTTGGCGGACATTTTCTTGCCGTCCAACGCAACGGGTACGCCCTTTTCGAAATCCAGCGTAACGTAGGTGGGTTTGTCGGGCGCCTGCATGGGCGACACGCCCATTTCGAGGAAACCGGGTTTGTCGTACATGGGTTCGTTGCCCGCGTCTTCGAGGTCGAGACCTTCGTGCGAGAGGTGCCAGAGGTTCTTGTCTTTGGAATAGTTGGTCTCGCGGTTGATTTTGAGCGGAACGTTGTGCGCTTCGGCATAATCGATTTCCTCTTCACGGGACTTGATGTTCCATTCCCTCCAAGGCGCGATGACGGGCATATCGGGCGCAAAGGCTTTGATTGTGAGTTCGAAACGCACCTGGTCGTTGCCCTTGCCCGTGCAACCGTGACAGATTGCGTCTGCGTTTTCTTTCTTTGCGATTTCGACAATTCTCTTCGCGATTATGGGACGCGCAAAAGACGTGCCGAGCATATATCCCTCGTACAGAGCACCCGCCTTGACGGTGGGAATGATGTAGTCGTCCACGAATTCGTCGGTGAGGTCTTCGACATAAAGTTTGGATGCACCGGTTTTGAGTGCTTTTTCTTCGAGACCTTCGAGTTCGTCAGCCTGTCCGACGTTGCCGGAGACGGCGATGACTTCGCAGTTGTTGTAGTTTTCTTTGAGCCACGGAATAATGATTGAAGTATCAAGTCCGCCGGAATAGGCGAGAACTACTTTTTTGATTTTGGATTTGTCCATAACGTACCTTCCGAGAAGTGTTTTTTATTATTGAAACCAATTATATGCACGCCGAGAATAAAAGTCAAATATTTTTGCATATTTTTGAAAAATATTGTATATTACGCCCGTTTTTGCTGTTTTTATGCGCATTTATGCAATTTTCTATGCATATTGACAAATTTTATGCAGCCGCACTCGATATTTCGGTCTTTTCTCGACGAAAAAGTCGTTGTATAATGATGACGGACGCCTTGCGTCCGAGGGGGAAAACATGAATATAAAAGACAAAATCTCTTCTGCCCTTGCGCTCAAAAACGGGTATCAGGTTCCCGTCGGCGAAAAGTTCGGATACTTTTTCTACTTTACGGGACAAAACGCCGTATACAACCTGATTGCCTCTTTCCTTACGGCTTTTCTGCTTTTTCAAGGTATCGACGCCGCTCTCTCCGCGACGGTTATGCTCGCCGTAAAAATCTGGGACGCCTGCAACGACGCCATATTCGGGGCAATTTTCGATAAGGTCAAATTCAAAAGCGGCAACAAGTTCCTTCCGTGGCTCAGAGCGTCCGTCGTGCTCATTCCTCTTGCCACGGTACTTATGTTCGCCATTCCGCAAGGACTCGGCGCAAACGCAAAACTTGCGTGGTTTGCCGTTGCGTACGTTTTGTGGGACACCGTATACACACTCTGCGACGCGCCGCTTTACGGCATTATAACCGTCATGACCGACAACGTGCGCGAACGCGAAACAATGCTTTCGATAAAAGGCATATTCGCAAATGCGGGCATGGGACTGACTTTTCTGATTGCCACCGTTCTCGTCAGCGAAACCGTCGGCTCCAACTATTTCGTGGTGTCAATAATCGTGGGCGTAGTTGCGTTTGCGACTATGTTGCCCCTCTGTCTGAAAGGTCACGAACGCGTGCTCGGCGTCCCCATGGAAGAACAGTTCACAATAAGAAGAATGTTGAAATATCTTTTCAAAAACAAATATCTTCTTATATATTACACTGCTTTCCTGTTCTCGTCGGGACTTAACGTTGCAAGTGCGCTCAATCTGTTCGTGTCCTTCTACGTGTTCAACAACTCGATGTTCGCGCTGATTGCAGGGGCGATTTCCATCGTACCGTACCTGATATTCGCTCTGCTCGTTCCGCTGTTCATCAAGAAAATGAACAAAATCACCCTTTACAAGCTGTCGCTGATAATTTCCGTCGTCATCAACATACTCACCTTCTTTGCCGCCTACCGCAACTTTGCAGCTTACGTGGTGCTTGCGACGATGAACTCAATCCCCATGGCGATTGCGGGAATACTGCTCTTCATGTTCACGCCGGACTGTGCGGAATACGGAAGGTTCAAATCGGGCATAGAAGCAAAAGGCATAACGTTCTGCCTGCAAACGTTCATGGCAAAACTTACGGGCGCGGTTGCGGGGTCGTTGGGACTTTACATGCTTGCGGCTTTCAACTGGCAGGAAATTTCCGCCAGCAACTTTCAGGAACTCGCCGAACTTGCCGAACAAGGCATAACTCAGACGGAAGGCGCGGTCCGCGGACTTTGGTTCACGTTCATAGTTTTGCCCCTTATCGGCAATGCGATAGCTTTTGTAATCCTGCAATTCTACAAGCTCAAAGACCGTGACGTTCAGTTTATGGCAGACTGCAACAACGGCAAAATCAGCCGCGAAGAAGCCATGGAAAGCATATCCTGCAAGCTGTAATCCCTGCGCGCGTAACAATATTTTTTGCAAAAACACACGTTTATATGCTAGAATAATCTGTATAAAACTGTTGTTGCACAAAAACGTTCGATTTTTGAACGAGTGAGAAAAAGCAAAATACAAACATCAAGCCAACTGTAATATCCACAATGAAAAGAAGACGCGTGGTGCGCGTCTTCTTTTTGTATTGCATTTCGGTGCAAATATTCACAATGTTTCTTTTGTCACAACGTTTCTTTACGCCGTTGCGTTGTGCCTGTTGAGCTCGGCAAGGTTGAGGCAACCGCTTACACGGCGATTTTATTCGAGCTCGAACGCACCTGTGTAAAGCTGGTAGTACTGCCCTTTCTTTGCGATGAGTTCGTCGTGGCTTCCGCGTTCGATAATTCTGCCGTGGTCGAGAACCATAATCGCGTCGGAGTTCTGAATGGTGGACAGTCTGTGTGCAATGACGAATACCGTTCTGCCTTCCATAAGTCTGTCCATACCCTGCTGCACAAGATATTCCGTACGGGTGTCGATTGAGGACGTCGCTTCGTCGAGAATGAGCACGGGGGGATTTGCAACCGCTACACGCGCTATCGACAGCAACTGTTTCTGACCCTGCGAAAGGTTGGAACCGTCGCCCGTGAGCATTGTCGAATAACCTTCGGGAAGTCGGGTGATGAAATCGTGCGCGCCCGCAAGTTTGGCGGCTTCGATACACTCATCGTCCGTGGCGTCGAGTTTGCCGTAACGGATATTGTCCATTATCGTGCCCGTGAACAAATTGGTATCCTGCAAAACGATACCGAGCGAACGACGCAGGTCGGCTTTCTTTATCTTATTGATGTTGATACCGTCGTATCTGATTTTGCCGTCTTCGATGTCGTAGAAACGGTTTATAAGGTTGGTGATTGTGGTTTTGCCCGCGCCCGTCGCACCGACAAACGCTATCTTCTGACCGGGTTTGGCGTAAATGCTGACGTCGTGCAGAACGAGTTTTTCGGGAACGTAACCGAAGTCCACATTGAAAAGTCTGATGTCGCCTTTGAGTTCGGTATAGGTGACTGTGCCGTCCGCTTTGTGCGGGTGACGCCATGCCCATTTGCCCGTGCGCTCATTGCTTTCGGTGATGTTGCCGTTTTCGTCGATTTCTGCGTTTACGAGTTCGACGTATCCGTCGTCGGCTTCGGGTTCGTTGGCGAGGAATTCGAATATACGTCCCGCGCCTGCGATTGCCATGACAACGGAGTTAATCTGCATGGAAACCTGACCGATGTTGAGCGTGAACTGTCTGCTCATGTTGAGGAAGGAAACTATTGCACCCATTGTGATAACGCTTGCTTCCAATCCTTCCTTGATGGACAGGTTTCTGACGCCGCCGAGAACGAGCGCGCCGCCCACGATTGCAACCGCTACGAACACGACGTGTCCGATGTTGGAAATTGCGGGCATGAGCATATTGCCGTAACGGTTTGCCTTGTCGGCGTCACCGAAAAGTTGGTCGTTGACTTTCGCAAAATCGCGTTTTGCCGCCTCTTCGTGACAGAAAACTTTGATGACTTTCTGTCCGTGTATCATTTCCTCGGCAAAACCTTCCGTCTGACCTATAGAGTTCTGTTGACGCACGAAGAATTTTGCACTTCTGCCGCCTACCATTTTGGTTACCCACAGCATAAACGCAACGCCTACAAGTACAACCAATGTGAGGTATATGCTGGATATGAGCATGGTGACAAGCAAAGTTACTATTGACACCAACGAAAAGAAACTTTGCGGAATGCTCTGCGATATGAGCTGACGCAGAGCGTCGACGTCGTTGGTGTAGTAACTCATGATGTCGCCGTGAGTGTGCGTATCGAAGTATTTGACGGGCAATCTCTGCATTTTATTGAACATATCCTCGCGGACGTGTTTGAGGAAGCCCTGCGTTATGATTGCCATAAGTCTGGTGTAGACGAAAGAGCAAATCAGACCGAACACGTAAATTCCCGCCATAAGACATGCTATTTTGGTCAGCGTGCTTTTAATGGCGTCAAAGCCGTTTGCGATGCCGGGTTCTATGACGTCGTCAACCAGAATTTCGAGGAATATGGACGAACTGATACCCGCAACAGCCGTGACTGCTATACACACGAACACCAGAATGAGTTCCCATTTGTAGTAGTGTCCGAGATATTTGAACAGTTTACCGAGGATTTTCAACACGCTGCCTTTCTGAATTTCCATTCTGCGTTTCATTCGGCGTCACCTCCTTTCTGTTCACGGACTTTTTTGAGTTCTTCCGCACCCGCACCGATTTTGTTCTGCGAGTAGTAGACTTCCTGATAAATTTCGTTGGTTGCGAGCAGTTCTTCGTGAGTTCCCTGCGCCGCAACTTCGCCGTTGTTCATGATGATAATAAGGTCTGCGTCCTCGACCGACGACACACGCTGCGCGATGATGAACTTCGTGACATCGGGAAGTTCTTCGCGGAACGCCTGACGGATAAGCGCGTCCGTTTTGGTGTCGACTGCGGAAGTCGAGTCGTCGAGAATGAGGATTTTCGGCTTTTTGAGCAAAGCGCGCGCTATGCACAGTCTCTGTTTCTGTCCGCCCGATACGTTGGCGCCGCCCTGTTCGATGTACGTGTCGTAACCGTCGGGGAAAGACATTATGAAATCGTGCGCCTGCGCTCTGCGGCAAGCCTGTTCCATTTCTTCGTCGGTTGCGTCGGGATCGCCCCAGCGCAGATTTTCTTTTATCGTGCCAGAGAAAAGAACGTTCTTCTGCAACACCACGGAAACCTGATTTCGCAGGCTTTCTATATCGTAGTCCCTGACGTCTTTGCCTCCGACCAGCAACTGCCCTTCCGTTGCGTCATAAAGACGGGGAATGAGGTTGACAAGCGAAGTTTTGGAACTGCCCGTTCCGCCGAGAATACCGACCGTCTGCCCCGATTTTATTTTGAGATTGACGTTGTGGAGAGCGTCTCTTTCGGCCTTTTCGGAATATTTGAAGCTGACGTTTCTGAACTCGACAGTTCCGTCTGCGACGTCGTATTCGGGATTTTCGGGGTTTTTGAGCGTGCTTTCTTCTTCGAGAACTTCCGCGACTCTTTCCGCAGAACTGGTCGCAATGGAAATCATAACCATGACCATGGACAGCATCATGAGCGAAGAAAGTATCTGCGCCGCAAACGCTATAAGGCTGGAAAGTGCCGCCGAACTCAGTTCCGTTTCGCCCGAACGCACGATAATGGAAGACCCGAAAATGCAGATGAGCGTGATTGCCGTCCAGATGCTGAACTGCATGAGCGGGGTGTTGAGGGCGATGATTTTTTCGCCGAGCGTGAAGTCCGCGCGGACGTCCTGCGCCGTTTTGTCGAACTTTTCGATTTCGTAGTCCTCTCTGACGTAGGACTTGACGACGCGCATACCCTTAACGTTTTCCTGAATAGAGTTGTTCATTGCGTCGTACTTGTTGAAAACGCGGTTGAATATCGGTTCAACCTTCTTGAAGATGATGAACAGTCCGACGCCGAGCACGGGAATGAGCGCCATGAAAATCGCGGAGATTTTGACGTTGATGGTAAACGCCATGATGAGCGAGATCACGAGCATGACGGGGCAACGCACCGCAACGCGGACAATCATCATGTACGCGTTCTGAATGTTGGTCACGTCGGTGGTCATACGAGTCACAAGGCTGGACGTGGAAAATTTGTCGATGTTGGCAAACGAAAAGCCCTGAATTCTGGAATAGATATCCGTACGAAGATTGCGCGCAAAACCCGCAGACGCGGTTGCGGCGTACTTGCCCGCGAGCATGCCGAAAACCAGAGAAAACGCCGCCATGACAAGGAGAATGCCTCCGTACATAAGGATATTCTCGAGGGAGTTGTCTTTCTGGATGTTTTCGAGCATCGTAACCATATAAAGAGGTATCAGGCATTCGAGCGTGACCTCCAAGGATACGAGCACGGGGGAAAGTATGGATTCTTTTTTGAATTCCCTGAGGCTTTTAATCAAAGTCTTTGCTACTTTCATAATATATGCTCCGAAATCTACGTCGGCGTGCCGCGGTCGGAACCGACCGACTTGCACAATCCGACAACCTGTTGTATGATTATTATCGGTGTGACTATTTTATCCACTAAAAAATCGCAAAGTCAACACAATTAACGCCGACAATTTTTCACGATTTGTCGGATTTACGGAGTAAAATATGCCTGCAAAACCCTCTGTCGCAGCAAATACAAAACAAATTCTGACAGATGCTTTCTGGAAACTTTACCGTGAAAAAAGCATAGACAAAATCACCGTACGGGAAATAACGCAGCTTGCCGGATACAACAGAAGCACCTTTTACGAGTACTTCTGCGACGTGTACGATGTGCTCCAACAACTGGAAAATTCGCTCATGGAAAAGCTGCAGTTCGGAACGCCTGCGCTTGATATTATGTCCGTTGACGAACTTGCCGCCGTGTTCGAAGAAAACGCAGAATACCTTTCCGTTCTGTTCAGCGGCAAAGGCGACATCTCGTTCATGTTTGCGGCGCGCGAAAAACTGAAAAAGCCTTTTTTCGAAGCGGTTAAAAAACAAGGCAAAGAGATTGATTTCAAAACCGAACTTTCAATCGAATATCACGTGGCGGGCACAATATCGTCAATGATACACTGGCTGCACATGCCGAACCGCCCGTCTGCCGAAAAATATCTCGAAACGCTGCGCGAAATAAACTGCGAAGCGATGGAAAGGCTTGCCGCACAACTCGGCTTGCCCACAAAATAATTTCAAAGGACGATAGCGCCCCGAGGGCGGGAGATTACTCTCCGTACCCGTCGGGATTGTTCATTTGCCAGCGCCAGCTGTCCTCGCACATTTCTTTGAGTCCGTATTTGCACTCGAACCCCATTTCGGCTTTTGCAAGCGACGCGTCCGCGAAACACTCCGCAATGTCGCCGCTTCTGCGTGCGGTGATTTCGTAAGGCACTTTTCTTCCGCTCGCCTCTTCGAACGCGTGAACTATCTGAAGTACGCTGTACCCTGTTCCCGTACCGAGATTGTAGGTCACGAGTCCGGGAGCCGTTTCCAGCTTTCTGACCGCAAGCGAATGCGCATGAGCAAGGTCGCAGACGTGAATATAATCTCTGACACCCGTGCCGTCACAGGTGGGATAATCGTTGCCGAATACGTAAAGTTTCGGCAATTTTCCTATCGCAACCTGCGTGACGTAAGGCATGAGATTGTTGGGAATACCGTTCGGGTCCTCGCCTATTCTGCCGCTCTTGTGCGCGCCTATCGGGTTGAAATAGCGAAGCAATGCGATGTTCATACTCTTGTCGGCGGCGTAAACGTCGCGGAGTATGTCCTCAATCATAAGTTTTGTTCTGCCGTAAGGATTTGTTACGGAAAGGGGGAAATCCTCTTTTATCGGAACGGTTTTCGGCTGTCCGTAAACGGTAGCCGAAGAAGAAAACACAAAGTTCTTCACACCGAATTCTCTCATAACCTGCAAAATGTTGAGAGTATTCGTGATGTTGTTTCTGAAATATTCGAGAGGTTTCGAACAGGATTCGCCTACCGCTTTCAATCCCGCAAAATGTATGACGGCGTCGATTTTTTCCTTGGCGAAAACGTCGCGCACCTTGTCTATGTCGCAAAGGTCGTATTCATAAAACGGCACGTCCTTTCCGCAGAGTTCGCGAACGCGTTTCACCGCTTCGAATTTGCTGTTGCAAAGATTGTCTGCGATTACGGGGTCGTATCCGTTTTCGACAAGGTCGATTACGGTATGCGAACCTATGTAACCTGCTCCGCCTGTAACCAGAATGCTCATATATTCTCCTTTTCCGCGTTGCGGAAACAATAATCGGATTTTTCAAGCTCGGGAAACGCCTTTTCCATTTCCTCTACCAACTTAAACTGCGTTCTCGCACGCACGAGGTTGTGCTCCGCGTATTTTGTTTTGAAATAGACGTCGCCCGAAAGATAATCGGTGAGAAAACGCATACCGCACTCGAACGTCATAAGGCGAGCCGCGGCGGACATAAGCGATTTCTCTTTCGGCGTAACGGTATTTCCCATACCTTTCAGAAAACCGCGTTCGAACGCCCTGTACATATTTATGTCGAAATGCACTTTGCCGAGGTCTTTTTCGTCTTCGGCTGCAGTCGAACAACCCACGCGCACACCATCGCCGAAGTCGTAAAGCATACTTCCCGCCATAACGGTGTCCAGGTCTATGACGCACACGGATTTTTTGGTGTCGACGTCAATCAGAACGTTGTTGAGTTTGGTGTCGTTGTGCGTGACTCGAACGGGCAAAGAACCGTCGCGGAGTGCTCCGACAACCGTTCCGCAAATACCGCATCTGCGTTCGACGAACTCCACTTCATCGCGCACGGACGACAGTCTGCCGCATTTGTCCTCTTTGACCGCCAGTCTGAAATTTTCCAGTCTTTTTTCCGTGTTGTGAAAATTCGGTATGACTTCGAAAAGTGACGACGCGTCGAAATCTCCGAGTCTTGCGACAAACTGCCCGAAAGCACGTCCCGCGTCGGCGTACATCTCCTCGTCGTCCGCAACCAGATATGCGTCGGTATGCTCAATAAACTGCGTGGCGCGCCACACGTCGCCGTCCTCGGACGTGAAATATCTTTTGCCGTCGGCTGTGGGAATGAGATACAAACATTCGCGGTCGGGGTCACCGCCGTCTTCGACGACTTTTTCTCTCAAAAAGTCGGTGACCGCAATCATATTGCGCATAAGCCCTTCGCGGTCGGGAAACACGTACGGATTGAGCCTTTGGAGAATATACCGTCTGTTTTCGCCCGCAACGTCGCACGTAACGGCATAGGTATCGTTGATATGTCCGTTACCGTACGGCGAAACGTCTTTGCACTCGCCTTCAAAAGCAAATTTATCGGCTATTTCGAAAAGTTCCATAATCCGCCCGCTTATATTTTTATGATATTATTCTACCGCGACGCAGGCACATTGTAAAGCGACTGTAATGATTTGAATATTCAAGTAATTTACAATAAATAAAAGAACATATCGCGTTTTGTTGACTTATATATTGCCCGTTGCTATGATGTATCGCGAATTCAACGGAAAATAAAAAGAAAAGGCAAAAAAAAAGACCATGAAAGCCCTCGACCTCGGCAAAGAGAAAGTATTCGGAACGGTAATCAGACTTGCCGTACCCGCCATGATAGCACAGTTCATCAACGTGCTTTATTCTATCGTTGACCGAATTTTCGTAGGCAACATAGAAGGCGTCGGTGACCTTGCTCTTGCAGGCGTCGGAGTTTGCACACCCGTCACCACGCTTATTTCCTCTTTTGCCTTTCTCGTAGGCCTCGGAGGAGGTCCCATTTTCGCAATCAGTCTGGGCGAAGGCAGACCCGACAACGCAAAAAAAATCCTCGCCAACGCGTTTTTGATGCTTGCGATACTTTCCGTCATAATCACGGGCGTTATTCTCGCCTCTCTCAAACCGCTCCTCATGACCTTCGGCGCAAGCGAAGCCACTTACCCGTTTGCACGGGAATACATGTTCGTGTACGCGTGCGGCGCGGTGTTCTCGATAGTATCGCTGGGGCTCAACCAGTTCGTAATCGCGCAAGGTTATTCGGGGCTCGGAATGCTGACGACCTCAATCGGTGCTGTCGCAAACGTAATTCTCGACCCGATATTCATATTCACCTGCGGAATGGGCATAAAAGGCGCGGCGCTCGCAACCATACTTTCGCAGGCGATGTCAATGATATTCGTGCTATGCGTCCTGCTCTCCAAGCGCACGAAAGTTCGGCTTTCTCTCGGCGGATACAAAGCGAAAATCATGCTGAAAACTCTGTTGCTCGGCGTATCCCCTTTCCTCATCATGGCAACGGACAGCGTGATAATCATAGTCCTGAACGCGGTCCTGCAAAAAACGGGCGGAGCCGCGGGCGACTTCTGGATAACCGTGGCAACGGTTGTGCAGGCTTTCCTTTCCTTGATAACAATGCCTATGCTCGGAATAAGCACGGGCACCCAACCCGTACTCAGTTTCAACTACGGAGCAAGAAACATCGCGCTCATACGCAAAGCCGAAAAAATCATCGTTTCGCTGTGCCTTGCCTATACTACCCTGATGTTTGCCTTGTCGTGGGGAATTGCCGAGCCCTTCGTCAAGATGTTCACAAGCGACCCCGAAACAATAGAAAAGGCATTGTGGGGTATCAGAATTTATATGATAGGCATAATCCCGCTCTCTTTGCAGTACGCATTCGTAGACGGGCTTACGGCACTCGAACAACCTCAATTTGCAATCACGCTTTCCATGACGCGCAAACTGGTGTTCATGTTGGGCGCAACGATTCTTTTGCCTATATTCTTCGGAGTGCAAACGGCATTTTATGCCGAACCGATTGCCGACGTTGCGTCGGCTGTGCTCAGCACCTGCGTATTTCTCGCGGTCTTTCCGCGGCTGCTCAAAAAACGTGCGCAGATGTTGCCGCAACAGGACGAACTCTCACAACAGCCGCAACAACAGTAAAAACGACGCCGACGTTCGGATGTCGATACAATCCCCCTGTGCCCTACAATAATCGGGATTGTCTTTTCGCGAACGTCAAAGCGCAACCGTCGAATATCGGTTGAACGAAACGTCGCTTTGAAGGCAACAAAAAACCGCATTGCTGCGGTAGCACAAACGGCATTTTCACCGTAGGATTGAATTCTGCGTTAAACTCGGCGTTATGCGGCTATTGTGCGCACAACCCTTTGTGTTGAGACTTCTTCCCCGCCTTTTACCATATAAACGCAAAGCAAACTGCCTTCTATATAAATTGCAATGTAATCTTTTGATCCATCAATAGTAAAATCGCTAAAGTCAGGAGACTCGGGAGAAAGAATCTGCTCCTTGCTGACATGCCCTATCGGATAAGGGAACTCGTTGCCGTAACGCGCTTTGACTTCTTCCGCTATGTTCTGAGAAGTTACGGGACGCGTGGGGTCCTGTCTTTGCATAAGGTCGTTTACGCAGTCGACAGCCCATTTTGCCACGTCTTGTGTATAAACGGTGTCGACGGACTTCTGCGCGTCGTCGATATAATGAAGAGTCACGGGCACGACAATAGACGCCAGTATACCCATAATGGCAATGACGACTATGAGTTCGACAAGGGTAAACCCTTTTTTCGACGTGCGCTTTGACCTTGTTTGTTTCATCTGATATTGTCCGACGGAAATGTAACGCCTATACAACATTATGCGGATTGCATACTTTCATATGTTTTCATAATGACGGAAAGAAACGACTATCAAATCCAACCCGAATCCGTAGCCCGCAACTGGAACGGAGAATAAGCCACCCCGGGATTGAGCAAATAATCTCTCGAATAACTTATCTGTCCGTTATCGTCGGACAGCGGAGAAATCGCCGTGATTCGCAACACCTGCTCGGAATATCCGTTGATTTCGGTTTCTACGACTTCACCTTTAACCACGGTTCCGTCTTCAGCTTTACCAATATAATTTTCCAGCACTTGTTTGACGGTATCGCGACCTACAATACTATCGTTCTGTCCTGGAACACTCCCCGATTCGATATTGGGAAGATTGACATAAATATTGTCAACAATGGTGTGAACTTCCGCGACTGCTTTTTCCGCTTTGGCTTCGCCCACAAAATGCATTGTAGTTGGAATTATGATAGCGGCAAGAACCCCCATAATCGCAATCACGACTATGAGTTCGACAAGGGTAAAGCCTTTGTTGTGTCCGCTTGTCTTCATATTTTCCACCCTGCGCATTTTATGCCCAAGCACAACCCGCGTGTGCGGGTTGTGCTTAGAACAAAAACATTATTTGTTAGTGCTATATAAATGAATTCTATTAATCAGCATTGCCGAGGGTCTTGGTAATTGTTGCACTTAATCTAGAACCAAGTCCCGCATAAGTCTTAGTAAGAGTTTTATTGATGTCGCCAGAATAATTTGTTGTGACCGTCAACTTCAAATCCTTGTCTTCATTTGTCTTTTCAAGCGTGATGGTAACTACATTTTCAGTACTGGTGATGTTTGCATTTGCGAGGATTTGATCAATCTTTGTTCCATCGATTGTAGCAGAACCATCTATAAGCGCGCCGGTTAATCCTGCGTCAACTGCATTCATAACTGCGTTGAGCTCGTCAGATGCAGCTTGGTCATTTGCCTGTCCGACGAAGTGCAAGGTCGTAGGAACGATGATTGCTGCGAGGACGCCGATGATTGCGATAACGACGATGAGTTCCACCAGTGTGAAACCTTTCTTGTGTTTTCTTGCTGTGATGTTCATAATGTCCCTCCACATAGGTGTGTTTTTTATTATAAAAGCTTGCGCCGTTATAACCTGATTAGCTTACCGTGTAGATGATACGGTTGTATTCGTCCATACTAGTGACGCCTTTTGCGACCAGCTGCCGCAGGTTGTCTGCGAGGAATTCCGCGCCGTTTGCCGCCGCGACTTTGCGGATTTCGTCGACGGGTGCGCCAGACGAAATCATCTTGCGGATTGAATGGTCAAGTTCCACTATCTCGTAGATTGCGATACGTCCGCTGTAACCCATATGGTTGCATTCGGGGCAACCGACGGGCTCGTAAACGTCGTTGATGCTGTCGTCTTCGAGCATAACCTTTTCGGCGTCGCTGAGTGCACGTTTCTGTTTGCAGTACGGACACAGTCTCTTGACCAGTCGCTGGGCGATGATTGCGTTGACCGATGCCGACACGAGATAAGGCGGAACGCCCATATCGATGAGTCGGACGATTGTCGCCACCGAGTCGTTGGTGTGCAGCGTCGAAAGCACGAGGTGACCCGTAATCGACGCGCGGACGGCGATTTCCGCCGTTTCGTAGTCACGGATTTCACCTATCATTATGACGTCGGGGTCCTGACGGAGAAGTGCGCGCAGACCGTTTGCAAACGTCATGCCCGCTTTGGTGTTTACCTGCACCTGATTGACGCCGAACATCTGTTTTTCGACAGGGTCTTCAATCGTGGTTATGTTGATTGTAGGCTTGCGCAGTCTGTTGAGCACGGCGTACAACGTCGTCGATTTACCCGAACCCGTAGGTCCCGTGACGAGGATTATGCCGTTGGGTGCGCTCAGCATGTGTTCGAAACGCGCTATGTTTTCTTTGGTCATGCCGAGCTGTTCGAACGAAAGCAGGTTCTCTCCGCCCGTGTTCAGAAGACGCATAACGCATTTCTCACCGTATATGGTGGGAATCGTCGACACACGAAGGTCAACTTTGAATTCGTCGTTGCTGAACGCAAATCTGCCGTCCTGCGGCACGCGTTTTTCCGCAATGTTCATTCCCGACAGAATTTTGATACGGGATATGACGCTGTTCAGCGCGCTGGGCGCAAGTCGCATGACTTCGACAAGGTCGCCGTCTATACGCATACGCACGAGAACGTCGTTTTCGAAAGGCTCGATGTGAATGTCGGACACCTGCCTTACGTACGCCTGCTGAACGAGGTTGTTGACGAGTTTGACAACGGGCGTATTGTTGACGTTGGACTCGATTTCGTCCATTTTCTTCGCGGTGTCGGTGGAAACGATGTTGATTGTCTGCACTTCCGCCTGTTCTTCGCGATAGAAAAGTTCGACGTTTTTGTAGTATCTTTCGATTGCGCCGTTGACGTTTTCACGGGGCGACAGCAGGAAAGATACGTCCATTCGCGAGCTCATCTTGACGTCTTCGATGACGCTCATGTCTTCGGGGTTGGAGACCGCGATGAGGATTTTGTTGTTGTTGATGTCGAGAGGCATAATGCCGTAACGACGTGCCAAACTTTCGGGGACGAGTTTCAAAACTTCGGGACGCTTGACGACAAGGTCCTTTTCAACAAGGGGAACGTCCAGACGCTGTGCATAAGCCGCCAGCAACTGTGACTCGTTGACGATGCCGCGTGACAAAAGAATGTTGCCGACGTCTTCGTCGGGGTGACTGCGTTGCCACCTTAGCGCATCGCTTAACTGCTCGTGGGTTATTACCTCGTTTGCGAGCAGTATTTCCCATATCATATGATTGTCCAAAAAAGGTTTGCCCTCCCCTTTACATCAATCATATATTAACTTGATTTAGTTGTCAATATTAACCTTTGGTGCACGCGTCCGCATGCCTGCGCAAAATACGTTTTCAGTCGACAATCAACAAATCAAATCACACAAAACAATGTTTATATGCCCAAAATGTTGGAATAAAACGCGATTATTGCGTCGCCGCAATATATCGTTACAGCTGTAGCAATAGCAATAAACGGCCCGAAAGGTATCATATGTCCGCGGGTTTCTTCCTCTTTTTCCGAGCTCTCCGCACCGCAGCCGGAAGACGTGTCGCCGCAGTCTTCGGAAGTCTGTTCCGCTACAACGGATAAATCGGCACTTACGCTCTCCTCTGCCGCCGTTTCCGCAGTGCAAACTTTTTTGTCCGCCATTGCGTTTTCGGCATTTTCATTTTCCGAAGTTGCATGTTCGGTTGCAGAATTTTCTGTTGTCGGATTTTCCTCGTTTTCGTCCGTACTGTCTCCCGCTCTGCTTTCACGTCTGCGGCATACAATCAGATAACTGACCGATACGACGGCTCCGAGCACCACCGACAAAAGAAATACTATCAATATCTTTTTCCAGCCGAGCAACAGTCCCAGAACAAAATAAAGTTTTACGTCGCCGAAACCCATTCCGCCGAACAAACAGACTATGAGCATAGGGACACTAACGCAAACGCAACCTATCAGTTTGTCCTGCCAGCTCACTCCGCCGAAGGGCGCAAACGTGATTAGTCCGAGCACAAGCAAGGTTATTATTCCGCTGTCAGGGATTTCGAATGTGTCGAGGTCGACAAAAGCTGCAACAATAAGCACAGCGACCGCAATGTCCCATACAATGGTCATGCCGCCAAGCCCGAATGCCGCATAGTTGCCCACCCACAAAGCGCAGGTCAGGGCTTCGACAAAAGGATAACGCGGGGAAATGCGTTCCTTGCAGTTGCGGCATTTTCCGCGGAGAATTATGTAACTGAAAAGAGGAATATTGTCGTACGCTTTAATCTGCGCGCCGCATTTCGGGCAATAGGAGCGCGACTTGGAAAAGAATTTGCCGCGCGGCAGGCGGTAAATGCATACGTTGAGAAAACTGCCTACGGCAAGCCCCGCAAGCGCACTCAGAATGTACAAAGTCACATCAAGCGCCACGTTCATAATCTTCTTCTAAGCGTAAAAACAGTAGTTGTATCCCGTACCCGTGCCGTCTGTCTGCACTTTGCCGTTTTTGTTTTCCATATTGTAGAAATGGATGACTTCTTCGCCTATCGCCGAAACTTCGTACGAACCGCCGCTGAATTTGGTGCTGTCCCACACCACCAGCCTGATTTTGATGGACAAGGCTTTGCCTTCAACGTTTATAAGCGGCTCGAAACTGAGATTTATACGATAGTTGCCGTAAACCGTAAGATTGGGTGTGCCGCTTTCCGTCACGCCGAGCAAAGGCCGCGCGTTGAGTGGCAAACCGGCGTTTTCTCCGTCCGTTATCAGCGGAAAGTCGCCGTCGATATTGCTGTCCATTATGTATATTATCCCCTTGAACGAAAAGAGCAAATTACCTTCCGCTATGTATTTCTCGCCCTTAGTCCTGCCGTCCGCCGTCAGCGGGTAAATGTCGTCTACAAGTCGGATTTTTTCTTTGTCTTTCACTATCTGACGGACGTACTCAATCATCAAATCCTTGACGTCGTCCGCGGCTATCGTGGTCTGTCCGTGCTGAAACGTCTGCGACGCCGAAGAGGTGATGAGATATACGCATATGCTCAAAATGCTCATCACGACAATCGCGACAAGCAGTTCTGCAAGCGTAAATCCTTTTTTGGAGTTGCACCCCTTTTGGGCGTTTTTCAGTTTCCTTATAAGCACGGTTCCCTCTTCCTTGGTTTGCAACAATCACTTCTCACGCAGAAATTCGCTTGGCTACACTTCTTGCGGTCCGTCCGTCGAACCCATGAAAATGCAATATTTTCTGCCCGACGGCGCCTTGTATATGTAGTAAACTCCGTTCTGGTCGGAATATTTCTTTTCGATTTTCGACAAATTGATTGTCAATTGTTCGTATTCTCCGCTCTCGTTGTTGACGGTTTCGATGGTGATACTTCCGCCGCTGCCCGTTTCGATTGCCTGCGTGAGTGCGATTCTGTCACGGTCGTACACAAGCGACAAGTTGACCATATGCGTTGCGTTGAAAAGTATCATGGCAAAAAGCACCGCGGCGATGGCGAACACCGCCACGCTTACCACGGCTTCAATCAAAGTAAATCCCTTTTTGCCTTTTTTCAACTTCGCTTTCATTCTGTCTCCGCACTTGCGATATATCTGCATTTGAGCCGACTCCGCGTTTTGCGGGTCGACATTAAGCCTCTAAGCACTTGTTTTTAATAGAATCCCATGAACTCCCAGACGACCTGTCCGAAGTCGACTACTTCGTCGCCGTTACCGCCGAAAGACATTCCCGCATCTACTATGAGCGGCGGCATGACATAGTTGTATACGCAGTTTGCGTACTGCGCAACCACGGGGTCAAACGTTTCGTCACCACCCCAGGTTATTTCCTGCCACCACTTTTTGATTATGGAAATAATGTCGCTGCCTGCTTCTTCCGCATCGGTAAGAATAATCAGGCTTTCAATCGCCATACAACCGTTGAAAGTATTTTTGGTACCGTCGTTACCTGGCATTATGAAGAGGTGCCCCCACGGCGCATAAACAAATCCGTTGAACTCCGTTGTTCCTGCAAGCCTGATGAGAATATCGTCGTTGGAGATAACATACAGACCGTCGTTACCGTAGTTTGTACCTTGCGACGCCTCGACAATACCGAAACTGCAACCGTCGTTGATTATGAGTGCAGGGTCGTTCATGGTGTAGTTCTCTTCCTGCTCGAAGTACATGAAAACCATGTTGCCGCCCTTCAACACTACTTTGCTCGGCGTAACGCTTTCGCCTGAGCCGACCGTTTTGCTTCCGAATATCGCACCGTCTTGGAATCTGATATGAATATTGCCTTCCGACGTGTCGAAAACCACGGTTTCGTAACCGCTGAAATCAGCTTCGCCGCCGAATACCGCACTTTCTTTAATGGTCAACGTTTTACCGTCCGCGGAAACCTCGCCTGCTTCGGGATGAACGCCCGAAAATCCCGCGCTTGCATTGCCTATCAGATAATTTTTGAATTCGTCGACACTTTCAAATCCGCGAACATCATAACGCAACAAATCGTAGCCGTGATAGTATGTGCCGGGTTCGCCGTTCTGTATTTCTTCTCTGGTAAAATGTTGCGGCGCACTCCATTTGCGTAGCTTGATAACTTTATCTTCCCAAATTTCGCTTGCCTGCGCTCCCGTAAAGAAACGGGTGATTATTTCCGACGTTCCTATACCCTGCGTTTTTTCAAGTCCGAACTGACTTTTCAGTTGGTTCAGCAGATTGTTCAACGCGATTTCTATCGATGCCGCTCCGCCGCTGATTCTGTTTGCTATCGTTGCGGCGTCGGAGTTTGCGGTGAGTTGTTTATCGTCGGAATTGGGATACTCCTGACCGTTGTATTTCGCATAAATTCTGGTGTCGTAAACAATATTTGTCGAAGATGCCGACAGCAGCTTTTGAATTCGCACCGAATTCGCAAACAGATAGTAATGCCCGTCGATACGCATACCGTCACTGCCGACCATTACGGTTCCGAGTTCGTAGGTATCCATTGTCGCAATAGGTCTGCTTTGGCTCGTTGCTATCTGCAGCTTATCCGCGTATATCACGGACGACTCTTTGGCATAACCGTCCGTAGACTGCGCAAAGCCGTTGTATGAAGTTGCAGTGGTATTGCCCGGCGGACTGCTTCCGCCCCAGTTTGCATAATATCCTTCGGCATACTCTCTCGTACCGTCAAGGAACAAATAGCCGTCAACGTAAATATTGTTGTAAACGTCAATCAGCTCCGTAGTACCTTTCCACCATTTTGAAGAGACAACATGTGTGTTGACCGCCGACCACAGGGTTCCGTACACGTGCGTATTTGTAAGAACGGCACCCCACTGAGCGTCCGCACTGCGACCGACATTGTCCGCATCGCCGAAGCCGCTGTTGTACGAAGAATAGCTTAAATTGTTGTAAGCGTTCTCTATAATCAGATTTCCGTTGACTTTAAGCCAGTCGGAACTGAATTTGGCGCCTGCGAAATATACGTTGCCGTTGACGACCGTATCAACCATGGTCAATTCGTCGCCGAAACAATAAACGTCACCCGTTATGCTTGCGCCCACTATCTGCGCATTCCCCTGCACAATAACGTCACCGTATATTGTCACATAAAAGTTGTTGCTCTCCACGGGCTTAATCGGCGAATCGTTACCGCTGTTCCAACCCTCTATGTACGTACCGTCGATAACCAGATTTTTGTATGCGTAAATATTGTTTTTGATACCGTTCGCGGCGTTCTCGGTCTGTATGCTGTCGAAGTTCTCGATGCGCACGTCTTCCCAGAAATACATGTTGCCGTTCACTCTGAATTGCGACGACTTGCGGTTATAAGAGCTGACACTCATATGGTCGAAGAACACTTCAGTCAAAAATCCGTGTTCGTAATTGTCGATAGTGTCTCCGGGCGAAATATAATCGGCATAAGGAATATCGCCTTTGAACCAATCGGAATCGCTGTCCGAAGGATAAACCATTCGCTTGCGTGCGTCGTCCCACACCCAAGGATAAAGTCTGTTGTTTCTGTCGCGGTCGAGAAGACCTATAAGCACACGCGAATTCGCATAAACGTTGCCGTTAACCGCCGTAGTCGACGACCCTCCGCCGACAGTCGGCGCAAACATATAAAGCTCAACCCAGTCGTTGAAATAACTGTATCCGTTGGCGTCTTTCGGCATGGGATAATTATCCACGTCCATGGGACGCGTGTGACCGTACAAATCGCTCTTGCCCGTGCTCGCCTGCACGTTTCCGTAAAGTTGGGTGCGCAAAATGGCGTTATACACCAAAATTTCCGACGGTGCGCCGCTTGTTAAAACGTTGCCGTTCGCGTCGCGAATGTACTGACCTGGCAACGCAGAATAACCTTTATACGTTCCCGTTTCCTTCAACGCCGTGACAACTTCGTTGTAGTCACCCAGCGAACCGTCCGTTATCATGTCGTTGTTCGAGTCGACGAATTCGGAAAGAACGGGTTGCGAAATGTAAATGTCACCGTTTGGCACCGTTCCTATCAGCGTGCTTATCGGGGATTGCAGGCAGAACGTGTTGTCGAATATCTTTTTGAGTTCGCTTGCCGCGGCGTTAGTACGCGCGATTTTTGCGCGCGCGAAGTCGCTGTACCCCTTGTAATTCGCATTGGCTTCTATGCTGATTTCGTTGCGGTCGGCACTGGCGTACCTTGCTTTCAGCGTACACCTGCCCATATAAGAGTCGAAAAATCCGTTGGGAACATACTCCGCCCCGCCGCCACCGTATGTCGAACCGATTTCTATCGTTACGTCGGTGATTTCGAGACCTGCATTGATTTCGTCGTCGAGAGCTTCGTTCAGGCTGTTTGTCAACGTCCCTATAAGGCTCGGATTGCCTTTCAACAGACTGTGGAAACTCTGCACGCTGGACATCGCCGTGTAATACGCCTGCTGTTTGCAGAGCTTTGCGTAAGAGTAAAGATAAGAACGCATCGAAATAGTCGTGAAAAGAGTCCCCATGATGATGAGTATCGTCATAGACACAAGCACCATGGCGAGCGAAGCTCCCCTTTTGGAATTCTTTCGTATAAATCGTCTTTCTGCGTTCAGTCTGCCTTTCAACGTCTTTCCTCTGATATGATTTGACTTCCCGTTTCGACGGGCTTTTGCGTCATAAATCGCATAACGCGGTTTTTATGATTTACTTTTTATAACTTAAACGTTCGTTTTGCGCAAAATCACGCAAGGGTTATTTCCACTGTCTGCATCGTGTCGCCGAGCGGGGATTTGAAAAGTCCCTGCATTTTGTCGCCGACCGCACGTACGGCTATGGTGTAGGTGCCGGGCTCCAACGCCGAGGTTCTGAACGTGTACGTCTGTCTTCCGTCTCCCGAAGCGTTGAGCGACGCTTTGTCGATGAGCGTATAGTTCTTGCCGTCCACGCCGTCGGTTACGATATAGAATTCGTATTTGACCGAACCTTCAACTGCGTCGAATGACACCGTCGCGCCTTCCGACGAAACGTTCTGTACGTCCGCCATAAGCGCGGGTACTTCGGCAACACCCGTGTTGGCTCTCATATAGTACATGAGAACGAAATTGCCTTCCGCAACGGTTTTGCCTGTGGTTTCGTCCTGCGTATAGGACACGCTGAGCGAACTCATGCGGAAGAACGGATTTGTACGCACAGTTTCTATAAATGCATAAAGGTCGTCTGCTTCGGCTTTGAAAGGTGTAGGACATGTCGCAGTCGCCACAAAGTAGTTCGCTTTGTAGTCCCCGAAAGAGGCGGTGTAAGACTCCTCGTTTATCTTCCAGCCTATCGTGCTGTAAGCATTAATGTTGTGCGGAATCAACAGTTCTTCTACAATTAGTCTGTTGATTCCTATTTCGCCCACTCTGTCGGCAAGTTCGCCTTTGTCCGCGGCATAGTAGTAGTCGAGAAGTTTGTCGTACTCTTTTTCAAGAGCGGAAATATTGATTGACGCCACCTGCAACTGCAAATCCCTGAGTTCCTGCTGCTTCTCGGTGATTTGCTTTTCGAGCGTTTCAATCTCGGAATTCGTGGGCATGATTCCGTAAACGTACATCATTCCCGCAAACAGAATTACGGCAAGCAATACAAGCAATATTTTGTCTCTGTTGGTAATTTTGAGGCTCATATTCATACGTTCATTGCCTCCCAGTTCACGTTGAATTTGAGTGTAAACGTCATTTTTTCGGGTTCGGTGGGTTCAACCGTTCCTTCGCCGCCCTCATCGGGAGGGGTAACTGCCCCCGTTTCCGGATACTGCGGCAGACCGGGAAAATTCTTTTCGACGTCCGTGAAATAGACGGCGTTTTGTGCGATGAGAGCGTCAAGCGCGGGATAATCGGCAAGTTTGTTGCCCGCAAGATAGTCCGCGAAATCCCACGCCGCGAGATAATCGGACACCGCGCATTCCACGGTAACCTGCTCCCCGCTGATTGCTATGCTCCTTATGTCGACGTCGAACACTCTGTCGGGGACGTCGTCGGCGTCAAACCCCGCGTCCGTCGCGTCCTCTTTGTCCGTCAGCATAAGTATGTCGATGAACTTTTTGCTTATTTTGTCCGCCTTTGCCGTAAACTGCCCGGGCATTATTTCCGCAATGACTTCGGCGATATCGCTTTCGTAGGCGGCTTTCATTTCGTTGTATTTTTTCTGCAACGAGCTCAACTGGTCGGTCTGGTCGATTTTGTTTTGCAAATCGCCGAGCAAATCCTGATTGTTCGCGAGGTTGATTTTGGCGTTGACGAAAAGGAAGGTCATAAGTCCGACGATTATAACCACGCCCGCAATCATCGCAATCATCATGTTGGACGAACTTTTTTTCTTGGTCTCCTGTGTGAGACTGTAAAGAAGGTTTATGTCTTTTCTACGCATGTCAGTCCTCCCTGATAAGTCCGCCGATTGTGCAGAAGAACTCGTTGTAATCTTCGTCGGCAATGCTGTCGATGTTCTCGGGTACGGTCACGAGCTGCACCGAAACCCCGAGTCTGTCGGAAACGGGTTTCTTCATAAGCTCGAACTTTTCCGCGGTGCCCGCCACAACCACGTTGTTGCATTCGAGGTCGGGATAGAGCTTTTTGAACAAATCCATTGCGCTGCGGAGTGTGTTGCTGATGTCGTTTGCGAAATACGTTCTTTCGCTCTTGAACCGCATGGACTCCATGGAAATTATGCTCTTCGTCATGCTGTACTTGAACACGCCGCCCACGACAAGGCTTATCATCACCATACTGTCGCGCAGTTCCGTGAATATGTAAGTATCGGGCAGCGAGTCCGCGGTATAACGCAGAAGTTTCGCCGTACAGTTCTGTCCGACGTCGATGGAAACCAGCCTGAACATAAGGTTCTTGCACAGCTTCTGAATGTCGGAAAGGATTATGTTGTCGACGTAGGTCACCATAATTCTCGTCTGCTTCTGCCCGTCGACTTTCTTTTCGAGTTCGATATAGTCGACCGTATTGCCGCTTGCGAGCTTTTCGTCGCTGAAAATCTCGTTTTTGATGAGCATTATGGTTTTCTTTTTGTTGAGCGTCGGAACCGTCATTTCCCTGAACGGAATGTTGATGTTGTCGAGAACGACGCGGATTTTCTTGTTTTTGAAATCCTCGTCAAGCTCACGCAGACCGTTGGTTACTACGGCTTCGAGTTTCTCGTAACCCTTCTCGTCGGGCGTGTCCAGATAGTCGCTGGGCATGGCGACGGAATAAAAACTGTTGATGACGATTTTCCGACGCGTGAACGACCCTTCGAGAATTTTGATTGTGTCCCCGCTGATGTGCAGTACGTACATAACCTCTCCTTTATCCTATCGACTGGTAAAGCGTAAGCATTGGCATCATGATTGCAATCAGCACGAAACCTACGACAACCGCCATAACCATAAGCATTATCGGCGAAATCATACCGATAAGTCTCTTGAGTGCGCCTTGCGCCTCTTCTTCGAAATATTTTGCCGTCTGAATGAGAATATCGTCGAGAGTGCCCGACTGCTCGCCTACGAAAATCATTGTCATGAGCATGGGGTCGAAAGAGTCGACGATGGAAAACGCTTCCGCGATGGAACTGCCCTTCCTTATTGCCACGACGGACTCTCTTATCTGCATTTCGATGAACCTGTTGTCCAGAATTTCTGCGCCCATGGAAATGGCTTCGAGAAGAGGTATGCCCGTCGCGTAAAGCGTGGAAAGCGACCTCGCGAAAGTCGCGGTGTAAAGCATTTTGCGGAGTTTGCCAATCACTGGTATCCGCGTTTTGAGCCTGCCGAGGAAAGTCGCAACGGCGGGTATTCTGAATATTATGGGGAGAACTACGATTAAAATCGCGATAACGATGAGCAGAATAAACCAGTTGTTTACGACGAAATCCTTGAGTCCCATCAGGATTGCCGTAGGCAGCGGCATTTCCGTGCCCTCGGGCAACATTCCGACCATTCGCGGCAGAACGACGACGGACATAAGCACGACGACGAGGAAACATATCACCAACAGAATGATGGGATAGCTCATCGCGCTCTTGATCTGGTTGCGCTGTTTGTGTTCCTTTTCGAAATAATCGGCAAGAGTCACAAGCGACTCGTCCATTTTGCCGTTCATTTCGCCGGACTTGATCATGCTCACGTACAGCGACGGGAACGTGTTGTCCATCGCCGCCATGGCGGTTGCAAGCGATTCGCCTTTCTGAATGCCCTCGTAAAGCGCGGCAAGAACGACTTTCAGGTGCTTTTTGTTCTTTTCCGTCCTCTCGTAGAGCATTTTCAGACTCATGCTCAAATCGAGACCCGAGGACAACATGGACGACAACTGCCTGCTGAAGGCAATTAAATCGCCGATTTTCAGCGGTTTGTATTTTACTTGTTTGGCCCTGTTGACAATTCGGTAGTCGTAGCATTTGAGACTTTGCTCGTGCAGCAAGTCTCTGAACGATTTGTCGTCGGCTACAACTACAGTCCCTTTGACGAACTTCCCCGATGCGTCAACGGCTTTGTAACTGTACTTTTGCAAATTCCGGCTCCCCTTAAATAGTAAATTCATTGTATCATACGCCCGCCGACAATGCAATACGCCACTTTTCACAACCGCCGCCGTCGGCGACTGTTTTTTAACAAAACCCGTCTGTTGCCGACACCTGATTTGTTATAAAAATACAAGCGTGCGGTTATTTCTCCCGCCGTTTTAATATTTGACGGCAATCATTGACAAAAGATGTTTTTTCATATATCGTTGAAGTAACATATTTTATATGTTTTATTTCGGTATTCCGACAGGGTGAGGCATATGGGAGAGAGCAAAAATAAATCCGACAAGAAAAATTCCAAAAATATGGCCGTGACTTACGGCATCAAAGACCCGACGTTGGCAAAAATAATTCTCATTGCCTTTGTGATATGCATAATTCTGGCTTTCGCAATGTGCATCGTATCCGCCGTTTTCCTCTCCAATGCAGCTGAAAACAACGGAATAATCTGCGTGGGCGGCAAGTACAGCACCGTGCTTACCAACTCCGTTAGCGGGCTGAAACTCGACAAAGGCGCCGTAATCAAGCAAACGTCTTACGTCTTTGCGGGCAACCGCGTCGGCGTCATGAGTTTCGATAAAGACGGTTCCGTCGCCGTGTCGCTCCGCACCGTGGAATACATCGACTCCGAATGGGTGTCCTTCGTCGACAACCCCGGCGTCAGAATTTTGAGAGCGGACACTCCCATTCTCGGCGTTTACGAAAAAGACATAACTTCCGCATTCGTGCTTTCCGTGATAGACGACCCGATGATGTTCCTGCTCTTCGACATGATTTTCATCGTGCTCGCAATCGTGCTCGGACTGGTCTACTTCCTCGTTTCGCCCAAGGGCGCCAAGAAATACGAAAAGAAAAAGGAAGAAAGCGGTGAAACCGCTCCCGTCGTCGCCGTTTCAAACGACAACGCCTCTCTTCTTATGACCTACCTTTCCACCGACGACAACATCAAACCCGTCGAAGAAGAGGACGCAGTCGCCGCAATCACCAACACCAACTACTACAACTCCGTAAGACTCCACGACGGCGAAGTTTACACCGTAGTGAAGAAATACCCTGCCGCCGCCCGCGCAATGGAAGAGTACGGCGCGTCCGATATGGACATCATCAAGATGAACATGATAGGCAACGCCGACTTCGACAACCTCATTCTCATGCCCCACAAGGAAAAAACCATGACCATGCAGGAAGTCATCGACTACGTCGCGTCGCTGGAAGGCGTGTACTGCATCAAAAAACGCGGTACACTCAACTGGGTTTACAAGTACAAATCCAAAACAATCCTCATCGTCAAGGAAAACGACGACCACAGCGGATACAAGGTCGCAGTCAAGGTCTACCCCGACGCCGCGGAGAAAATCAACATCATCTATAAGGCGCTCGAAGACTCCACCTTCCCCATCGGTCCGTTCTGGTATATGTTCAACAACCTGCGCAACCTGCCCGGTAACGTCATCAAATGGCTCATTTCCGAGTCCTACAAAATCTCCCAGTGGCAGCAGATACGCGCAGACATTCTCCGCGATACTCCCTCTATGGAAAGTCTGGGTTACGACGTGCTCGCAATGCGCACCGCTATACTTTCGGGCACTCCCGTCACGCCTTACGACAAATTCACGATAATCACGCAAACGGCAAACGCGGACAACAAATACGCAACTGTGCTCGAAACAGGCTTCAACGGGCTTGAAGTCGACGAATTCACCAAAGAATTCACAATGCTTGTGCCCCACACCGAAAACCTGTCCTTCAGTATTCTCACCAAGAAGAACGCAAGCGAATCGCTCACCAACTCCTTCTGCAACGAAATGCTGTCGCTCTGCACGCAGAACGCCGCACCCGCGGCGCAAGAAGAAGGCGCAGGCACCGCAAACCGCGTCGTCCGCCGCTCCTCCACCGTCAAAAAGAAACGCAAGTAACAATACCCTACTACAAACAAAAAGCACCGTTTCCACGGTGCTTTTTTTATATACGTTTAACCGATTGCGTTCAGTACGCTTTTTGCGCCTGCCATTTTCACACCTGCGCTTTTTACAACCGTGTTTCCTTATTATATATAAATAGGATAAAACAAAATCCTTAAATGATTTTCTATTTTAATGTCGCTTTTCGGCTTCCTTTGAAATGCCTTTAACCTGCAAAATTTCAGCCGTCGAAATTGTTTTATGTAGCGGGACGGCTTTGCCGCCCCACGAAGCCGCTAAACGCAAACTTCGCCCGTACAACTGCCCTGCGACTCTTCCGCTGTTACGTCCGCGCCGTACTCCACGGCTATGGTCACCGTAAGCCGTTGACTGACAATCAGTTTGCAGCCGCCACAACGGTGAACTATCTGTATTTCGGGTTCTCCGCAACACTGCGTGCGGACTTCGCCCAGTTCCGCATAGGCGTTGATGTCCAGAGGCAACTGAACTTCCGCATTCTGGGTTATCAGTTTGCTGCACCCGCTTTTACCGTTGCACCCGTGACGACTCATTCACGACCTCCTCAACCCTGCACGTCGGGCAGAGGTTCGGTTGCCGCAGCATTTGGTTTTACGTCACGCGAATATCCTGTTCAATATGCTGTCGTTGTCCGCAATAAATCCGTATCCGAAAAACACGTCATTGTGCCTGCAATTTGTACCGCTTAGTTCATAATAAGCATCTTTTGCGTTTTCCACCGTCGTATAATAAATCTTATAGCTTTCGTACGTGCTTTCTTTTACGGCTTCGAACCCTTGTATCGCTCCGACAACAATGAACGCGCTCTCGCTGTTCGGGTCGGGAAAACTCACAAGTTCCGCTCCGTTCAGTTCTCGCAAGGTAAATCCTTCGGAGATAAACTGCGATTTTATCGCGTCGTATTTGCTTTGACGTTCGCCGTTCACGATTGCGTCGAGTCTTTCGCGAATTGCCGCCGCCCTATCGTCCGTGGTGTTTGCAATTCTTCTGGAATTTGCCACCGTATAATACGTCCATTCGTTTTCATATCGGGTTTTGCTCTCTTTTCCGCTACCGTCCGTGTATATGCCCGTTGTCCCGAATCGGTATACAAACTCCGTTTTCACTTTTTTGAAAAACTGCTTGCGCATTGTCGTTATGCGGAATGTGTAGTCAAACTCGAATTCCCACCTGCTCTGAACGAGAATTTTGCTGTCCGCTTGAAAATCGGGCACACTCAAAATCTGTTCTTTAATGAAAGAGATGTCGCTTTCGGAAAGGTCGACGGCATAGCCGTCATTGTAAATGAGTTTTATCGCCGTAATCTGCGAATCGTCTTCAAGTGAAGTCAGACTGTCAAATCCGCACGCAGACAAAGTCATCGCGCCGGCAAGCATACAAATCAAACAAACAACCGTAAAAAATTTTTTCATATTTCCTCACCCGCTGCCTCCGACGAAAACCGCCGTGCCCTTTGTTGTTTTATTTTAACATAAATTCACCGCCTTGTAAATTTCCGCGTCCGCAAATGATGAGAATACCTTATCGACAAAGCAAAAGACACTGATTGTTATAAAAGGGACCCTGCTAAGTGTAACAATATAACAGGACTCTTTGCGGGAGCAAAGGAGTTACCAACTTTAATGTAAAACGGACAGATTTCTCTGTTTTTTACGCGTTCCGACTGGTTTCGACGTGGCATGAACAAGTATTTATGCTGACACTTAGTACCAAAACGCTATCCACCTTATAATTATAAGAACATTTATTTATATCAAGGCTCTTATTTTTTATAAAGTTATGTCGATGATCAATAAATTTTTATGATGTCATATGTGTTATTAAATTTCAAAACCGATTTTTCCTTGCTTTGCAACCAACTCCTCTGCCGACGGCAAAACGACATCGTTTCCCACGCTCGCCATGCGCTTCTTGAATTCATTGATAATCTTGATTTTTTGTCGTTTTGAAAAGTACATTGCAAATATCCTTTTGCGTGAGCCGTCTTTGCAAGTTATTTCGAAATACGGTTTAAGCACCGAAGTAGACGGCATAATAGAATCAATGCGGTGATCTAAAGAATTGTTTTTGCTTAAAATCAGCTTTATATCTGCTATTTCCTCATAAAAAATAACCGTTTTAAACTGTATTCTTTCATTCTTTCTCTGCCAATCAGACGGAGAAAAACATTTTGTATCATCAAATGTAATATGATGCTTGTCTAATAATGCTATGAAAATTATCGCTGCTAACAAAAACAAACACCCTCCTATAATTTCCATGACCTTGATTTCGCCCGCTTGCACCATTTCCACAATCATTACAATAAAAAGAGCAATAGGCATACTCAATAATGCAATCAGCAACAAATTCCACCAGATATTTAACTGAATAAAAACTTTCTTTTTCATTTTCTACTTATTTTGTTTTCAAACAACTTTTCAAAATCTTGAAGTGATCCTTCTATAATTAAATTTTTTTGGCAAATAATACAATTGTTTATGTCGGAATAAATTATGTAATAACAATCCCCCTCATCTAACACTTTCTTTATTTTATTAAGTGGCTTATAGAAAGGTTTAGACCACAATGGAGACATGACTTTAATTGCTGTCTCATCTATTATTATATGGTACTCCCAATGAAAACTAACCTTTTGTCTGCAACTTAATTTCAGCAGTAATATCACCACGATAAGCAATCCCGATAACACTATCCACTCTGTTATATCCCAATTTAATAAAAACCACAATATACCAGATATGATAATTAAAATTATAGAGCATACAGCAAAAAGTTGAAAAGAATGTCGTTCTCGCCTTTTCAATGTTTTAGCCTGTATTTCATCGGAAACTACTCCTGAAAAAACTATCAATTTTATCTCCTTCTTTAAATATTTAGTATTTTATCAATTAACCAACGCGAAGTCGCTGCAAAAGTGCTAACAAATAAATCGATAAGCTCCACGCAACTATACGTTAATTCTATGTCACCCCCCATCTTCTAAAATCCAAATTCATGAATAATACTAGAATAAATATTATATCTTGTCAATGGATTAATAGAATTAAATTTATAATCACTAAATCACGTAAAAACTTCACGGCCTTCATATTAAAAAACAAAAGACACTGCTGATTGCAGTGTCTTCGTGGCGTAGCATGAGGGATTCGAACCCCCGACCTTCTGGTCCGTAGCCAGACGCTCTATCCAGCTGGGCTAATGCTACTTGTAAAAGCATTGTCAATTATATTGCCGTGTATCGGTTTTGTCAACTGGTTTTGCGGTTTTGAAGAAATTGTCCGCCTCCTATTTTCCGCAAAACCGCTCTGCCCCTGCCTTTTTTTTCTGCACTTTTATGCCCTTCCTTCCAATTGCTTTTGCACGGAATTTCCGCCGCCGATTATATCGGGAAAAAATTTCTTTATTTCTTGCCTCATTTCGGTTGACTTTGTTTCGGCGTGAGCATATAATCCATATCGACACCGAAAGTATCGATATATTTTGTAACGATTTCGGCGTCGGGAGGTTTTATGGCAGACAACGACAAATCAATATCGCTCGCCACGTTGCAGCGCATGCCGGGGTATCTGCGTTATCTCAAACAACTCAATTCCGAGGGTACGGAGTACATCTCTTCCGTAGGGCTTGCGGACGCGATGCAGGAAAACCCCGCCGTTGTCAAAAAAGATTTGTCCATGGCGGTCGTTTCGGAAGGCAAACCGAAAATCGGCTACTACATTCCCGACCTTATCCGCGACATCGAGAGTTTTATGGGATACGACCACGAAAAAGAGGCAATCCTCGTCGGTGTGGGCAAACTCGGACAGGCGCTTATGGGTTACAGCGGATTTGAAAAGTACGGGCTCAACATAATCGCGGGATTCGACACGGACAACGCGCTCATCGGCAAAGAAGTACACGGCAAAAAGATACTTCACGTAGCCAAGATGGCAAGCACGGTAAGAAAACTCGGAATCAAAATCGCGATACTTACTCTGCCCGCGGCACACGCGCAGGTTATGGCGGATATACTTGTCGAAGCGGGAATCCGCGCGATATGGAACTTCTCCCCCGTAAGCCTCAACCTTCCCGACAATGTGGCAGTAAAAAACGAAAATATGGCGGCGTCGCTTGCAGTGCTCTCCGCCAGATTGAAAGAAATATTAAGCAAAGAAGACAAATAAACAGGAGACCGATATGGAAGAAACCAAAAAATATCAAGTCGTAGACAGCGTAGAAAAACTGGAAGACACCATTGCCAGAGTGCGCGCGGCACAGAAAAAGTTTGCCGAATACACTCAGGAACAAGTGGACGAGATTTTCTTTGCCGCGGCAACCGCAGCCAACCAGCAGCGTATTCCGCTTGCAAAAATGGCAGTTGCAGAAACGGGAATGGGCGTGGTTGAAGACAAGGTCATCAAAAACCATTATGCCGCCGAGTACATCTACAACGCGTACCGCCACACCAAGACCTGCGGAGTCATCGAAGAGGACAAGTCCTTCGGCATCAAAAAAATCGCAGAGCCTATCGGCGTAATCGGCGCGGTTATTCCTACCACCAACCCGACTTCCACCGCGATTTTCAAGACGCTCATCGCCCTGAAAACCAGAAACGGTATCATCATCAGTCCTCACCCCAGAGCCAAGAACTGCACCATCGCCGCCGCCAAAATCGTTCTCGAAGCGGCAGTCAAAGCGGGTGCTCCCGAAGGCATTATCGACTGGATTGACATTCCTTCTCTCGAAATGACCAACCTCCTCATGAAGGAGTCCGACATCATTCTCGCGACGGGCGGTCCCGGAATGGTCAAAGCGGCATACAGCAGCGGCAAACCCGCACTCGGCGTCGGCGCAGGCAACACCCCCGCAATCATCGACGACACCGCGGACATTCTGCTCGCCGTCAACAGCATCATTCACAGCAAGACGTTCGACAACGGCATGATTTGCGCGTCCGAACAGTCCGTCATCGTACTTGACAAGGTCTATGCGAAAGTCAAGAAAGAGTTCGCCGCAAGAGGTTGCTACTTCCTCAAAGAAGACGAAATCGAAAAAGTCCGCAAGACCATACTCATCAACGGCGCACTCAACGCCAAAATCGTCGGACAGCGTGCCGCTAAAATCGCGGAGTTCGCAGGCGTAACCGTTCCCGCCGAAACCAAAATCCTCATCGGCGAAGTTACCAGCGTCGACCTGTCCGAAGAATTCGCACACGAGAAACTCTCCCCCGTTCTCGCAATGTACAAAGCCAAGAACTTCGAAGACGCTCTCGACAAAGTCGAACACCTCATCGAAGACGGCGGTTACGGTCACACGGCGTCCGTCTATCTCGACGCAGTCACCGAAAGAGCCAAAATCGAGGAATACTCTCACCGCATGAAGACCTGCCGTATACTGGTCAACACTCCCTCTTCTCAGGGCGGTATCGGCGACCTTTACAACTTCAAACTTGCGCCTTCCCTTACTCTGGGTTGCGGCAGCTGGGGCGGAAACAGCGTCAGCGAAAACGTGGGTGTCAAACACCTCATCAACATCAAAACGGTTGCGGAAAGGAGAGAAAACATGCTTTGGTTCAGAGCACCTCAGAAAGTGTATATAAAGAAGGGTTGCTTGCCCGTTGCCCTCGACGAATTGAAAAACGTTATGGGAAAAAAGAAAGCTTTTATTGTCACGGACAGTTTTTTGTATCATAATGGATATACGAAGACCATCACCGACAAGCTCGACGAAATGGGAATCGCGCATACGACGTTCTTCGACGTTGCCCCCGACCCCACTCTCGCATGTGCGAAAGAAGGCACCGCGGCAATGCGCGCATTCGAACCCGACTGCATCATCGCGGTAGGCGGCGGCTCCGCAATGGACGCAGGTAAAATCATGTGGGTTATGTACGAACACCCCGAAGTCGACTTCATGGACCTCGCAATGCGCTTCATGGACATCAGAAAGCGTGTGTACACCTTCCCCAAGATGGGCGAAAAGGCATTCTTCATTGCGGTTCCTACCTCCGCAGGTACGGGTAGCGAAGTGACTCCGTTCGCGGTTATCACTGACGAGAAGTCCGGCGTCAAATATCCTCTCGCCGACTACGAACTCATGCCCAACATGGCAATCGTTGACGCCGACATGATGATGAACGCACCTAAGGGTCTGACCTCCGCAAGCGGTATCGACGCCGTAACTCACGACCTCGAAGCTTACGCGTCCATGATGGCAACCGACTACACCGACGGACTTGCTCTGCGCAGTCTGCAAATGATATTCAAGTATCTGCCCCGCGCATACGACAACGGCCCCAACGACCCCGAAGCGCGCGAAAAGATGGCAAATGCCGCAACCATGGCAGGTATGGCGTTCGCAAACGCGTTCCTCGGCGTCTGCCACTCCATGGCTCACAAACTCGGCGCATTCCATCATCTGCCCCACGGCGTGGCGAACGCGCTCATGATTGACGAAGTCCTGCGTTTCAACGCCGCGGAAGTTCCCACCAAGATGGGTACCTTCCCGCAGTACGACCATCCGCACACTCTGGCAAGATACGCAGAAGTCGCGGACGCACTCGGCATCAAAGGCAAGAACGATGCCGAAAAACTCGAAAATCTCATTGCCGCAATCGACGAACTCAAAGCCAAAGTCGGCATCAAGAAGACCATCAAGGATTACGGCATCGACGAAAAAGATTTCCTCGACAGACTGGACGAAATGGTTGAACAGGCGTTCGACGACCAGTGCACGGGTGCAAACCCCCGCTATCCGCTAATGAGCGAAATCAAACAAATGTATCTCAACGCCTATTACGGTAAATAAGGAGGAAGCCATGAATACCGACAAAGTTATTGCCGTACGCAACACGAAGACCGTCTACCGCGACGGCGACAAAGTTATCAAAGTATTTGACGAGCACTACTCCAAAGCCGACATCCTCAACGAAGCTCTCAATCAGGCGCGCGTAGAGGAAACCGGTCTCAATATCCCCAAGCTCGAAGAAGTCACGAAGGTCAACGGCAGATGGGCTATCGTCATGGACTACATCAAGGGCAAAACCCTTGCGCAGCTCATGGCCGAAAACCCCGACAAAATCGACGAATACCTCAACCTGTTTGTCGACTTGCAAATGGAAGTTCATTCCAAGAAAGCTCCTCTGCTCAACAAACTGAAAGACAAAATGAACCGCAAGATTTCGCAGGCTGACCTCACTGCGACAATCCGTTACGACCTGCACACCAGACTGGAATCCATGCCCAAACACAACAAGGTCTGTCACGGCGACTTCAACCCCAGCAACATCATCATCTCCGACGAGGACGGCACGCCCTACATCATCGACTGGTCGCACGCGACGCAGGGTAACGCGTCCGCCGACGTCGCCCGCACTTACCTGCTCTTCTGGCTTGCGGGAGACATCAACCTCGCCGAAAAATACCTCAACCTGTTCTGCCTGAAAAGCGACACCGCAAAACAGTACGTTCAGAAATGGATACCTATCGTTGCGGCAAGCCAGCTCGTCAAAGGCAAGAAGGAAGAAAGGGAATTCCTGCTGCATTGGGTAGATGTGGTAGATTACGAATAAAGGGAGAAAAACAATGGTAAAAGTCACGGTCTGTATCGGCAGCTCCTGCCACCTGAAAGGTTCGAGACAAGTAGTCGAAGAACTGCAATATCTCATCAACAAGAACAATCTGGGCGACAGCGTCGACCTCGGCGGCACTTTCTGTATGGGTAAATGCGGCGCGGACGGCGTGAGCGTCACGGTCGACGACGAGTATTTCGCCGTCAAACCCGAAAACGTGATGGACTTCTTTACCGACGTCATCGTCAAAAAAATTCAGTAACATTCGTCGCCGCCGCGGAATAATCCGCGGCGGTAACGGCGTTTTAAGATAACGGAGAGAATTATGTCTGGTAACACGCCATATCTGGATTTCAAGAACGCAAAGTGCAAGGACTGTTTCAAGTGCCTGCGCGAGTGTCCCGTCAAAGCCATACGCTACGAAAACCATCAGGCGAAAATCATCGAACAGAAATGTATACTCTGCGGACACTGCACTCTCGTCTGCCCGCAGAACGCCAAACAGGTTCACAGCGAAGCCGACGACGTTCTCGCACTGCTCGCGGGTAACGACAAAGTCGTTGCAAGCGTTGCGCCGTCCTTTGTGTCGAGTTTCGGCTTGCAGGATTTCGGCGTGATGCAGATTGCGCTCGGCAAACTCGGTTTCGACCTTGCCGAGGAAACGGCTGTCGGCGCGAAAGCGGTCACGGAAGAATACGCCGCTCTGCTCAAAACGGGCGAGTACCGCAATTTCATAACTTCCGCCTGCCCCGCAGTCAACCGCATGATTCAGCTCTACTATCCGAAAGCGCTCAAATACCTTGCGCCCGTACCGTCGCCCATGGTGGCGCACGCGCGCATTCTGAAACAGAAATACCCCGATTACAAAATCGTTTTCATAGGACCCTGCATCGCTAAAAAACGCGAGGGAAAGGAAAGCGGCATTATCGACGCAGTTCTCACATTCGACGAGTTAAAGCACCTTTTCGAACAGAAAAACATCGATTTGGAGCAAATCAACGCTTTCAGGTCGGCGAAACGCGAAGGCAACCGCGCGAAATTCTATCCCATAAGCCGCGGCATAATCAAGTCTTTCGACACCCTGCCCGCCGGTTACGAATACGTTGCGGTCGACGGTGTGAACCGCTGTTTCGAAGTGCTTGAAGACATCGACGAATTCGACGGACTTTTCCTCGAACTCAACTGCTGCGAACACGCGTGCGTGGGCGGTCCCTGCCGCATAGACAACAAAGGCGGCTCGCTCAAAGCCAACGAGGACGTCCGCAAATACGCGTCCCTCGACAACGAAGCGATAAGCGCGGGCAACGTCGTCGAAACGCCCGAAATCAATATGGTCGAAGCGCACCCGCGCATCAGGCTGGAAGACAGAATTCCGAGCGAACGCGATATACGCGCCATTCTTGCCAAGACGGGCAAGAATACCCCCGAGGACGAACTCAACTGCGGAGCCTGCGGCTACTCCACCTGCCGCGAAAAGGCAATCGCCGTCATCAACGGGTACGCCGACATCGAAATGTGTCTGCCATATATGAGAAGCCGCGCCGAGTCGATGAGTTACGAAATCATACAGAATACGCCCAACGGCATAGTTCTGCTCGACAACGATTTCCGCATTCTCGACATCAACGCAAAGGCTATGCGTATTCTCGGCATAACCGAGCACGACGTCAAAGGTATGGTTGCTTTCGACCTCTTCGACTGCGACCCGTTCATCAACGCTCTGAGTAAAGGCAGAAACGTCAGCAAAAAGAAAATTTTCGTCAACCGCACCAAAAAGTACGTGGAACTTTCCATCGTTTTGTTGCAGGACCACAACGTTATGTTCGGCGTTATGAAAGACATCACCGACAACGTTGAGTACGACGAAAAGCTCAACTCAATCAAACTCGAAACCCTCGCCACCACAGACGAGGTCATAAAGAAGCAAATGCGCGTTGCGCAGGAAATCGCGTCCCTGCTCGGCGAAACCACCGCCGAAACCAAGGTCGCGCTGCTCAAACTCAAAGAAACTCTTCAACCCCGTTCGGAGGGCGACGACGACTGATGGCACTTTTTCTGGAAAGCGGCTACACTTCCCTGAATAAAAAGGGCGAGGAACTCTGCGGCGACAAAGTCGAACAGATTACCGACGGCGATTACACTACTCTCGTGCTCGCCGACGGGCTGGGAAGCGGCGTCAAAGCAAATATCCTTTCCACCCTGACGTCCAAAATTCTGTGCACCATGGTGTCCAACAACATCGGCATCGAAGAGTGCATAGAAACGGTCGTTCAGACGCTGCCCGTCTGCAAGGTCAGACAGGTAGCGTATTCCACGTTCTCCGTAGTCCACGTCAACAAGGAAGGCAAGGGGTATCTGTTCGAGTTCGACAACCCCGAAGCCATTTTCGTGCGCGACGGCAAATGCGGAGATTTCGACCGCAAGGAATACAACATTCTCGGCAAAAAGGTTTACGGCACAAGGCTCAACCTCAGACCCGATGACTACATCGTACTTATGAGCGACGGCGTTATCCACGCAGGTATAGGAATGCTGCTCAATTTCGGTTGGTTGCGCAAAGACGTCATGGAGCACATCGACCGCAACATTCAGAAAGGAATGAGCGCGCGCGGGCTCGCATGTATGGTCGCGGGCGCGTGCAACGACCTCTATCTCGGAAAACCCGGCGACGATACGACGGTTGCCGTCGTAAGAGCGCGCGAAGAGTGCCCCGTCCGCATTATGGTCGGACCTCCCGTCGAAAAGGAACAGGACGACTTCTACATTTCGCGTTTCCTCGGCGGCGAAGGCAAAAAAATCGTGTGCGGCGGCACCAGTTCGCAGATTGTCGCACGCTATCTCGGAGAAAAAGTCGCGGCGTCTTTCGACTTCCCCGACAAAGACGTTCCGCCAATCGGTTACATCAAAGGCATCGACCTGACGACCGAAGGCGTGCTCACATTGCGCAAGTTGCTGGAACTCAGCGAAAAATATCTCTCGACGTCCGACCTCACCCCCAAACGCTCCAACAAAAAGGACGGCGCGTCGCTGCTTGCAAATATGCTCTTCGAAGACGCGACAAGCGTTACGTTCTTCGTCGGACAAAGTATCAACGTTGCCCATCAGGGACTGCCCATCGACACCACAATGAAACTCAAACTCGTCGAAAGCATTTCCAACAACCTGAAAGCAATGGGCAAAAAAGTGGAACTCAACTACGACTAAAAAGCCGCAAGGTTCCCATAACTATATCAATCATTACGGTACTGCGCTATGAACGACAAAAAAACATTACGTAAATTCGACACCAAAGTACAATACCTTCAATATAAGGTTCTGAGAGAAGTTGCCCGCAACGCGTTCAACGACACTTTGCTCGAAAAAGTGACCGACATTCCCAAAGTCATCATTCCGGGCAACGTACCCACCATGCGTTGCTGCGTTTACAAGGAACGCGCAATCATCGCCGAACGCGTCAAGCTCGCCATGGGCGGCAACCGCTCCAATCCCAACGTCATAGAAGTCATCGAAATCGCCTGCGACGACTGTCCCGCGGGCGGTTACGAAGTTACAAACGCCTGCCGCGGCTGTCTTGCTCACCGTTGCGAAGACGTCTGCCGCAGAAACGCCATAACTTTCGACCACCAACAGAAAGCGCACATCGACAAAAACCTGTGCGTCGAATGCGGACAATGCGCAAAGGTCTGCCCTTACAGCGCAATCGTGTCCCGCCGCCGTCCCTGCGAAAACTCCTGCAAGGTCAAAGCCATTTCCATGAACGAAAACAAGGCGGCAAGCATCAGCAACGAAAAATGCATATCCTGCGGCGCGTGCGTGTACCAGTGCCCGTTCGGAGCTATCATCGACAAGTCATTTATCCTTGACGTCATCGATATGCTCAAACGTAGCAAGAACAACACCGAATACAAAATGTACGCCGTCGTCGCTCCGTCCATATCCAGTCAGTTCACTTACGCAAAACTCGGACAGGTCGTCACGGGCATCAAGGAACTCGGATTCTTCAACGTCGTCGAAGCCGCTCTCGGCGCGGACATGGTTGCGTACAAAGAAGCCGAAGAACTTAAAAAGAAAGGGTTCCTCACAAGCTCCTGCTGCCCCGCTTTCGTCGATTACATCAAAAAACAGTTCCCAGACCTTGCCGAACACATTTCGGAAAACCTGTCGCCTGCCGCGACAATCGCAAAGTACATCAAAACCACTTCGTCGCCCTGCAAGGTTGTTTTCATAGGACCCTGCACCGCAAAGAAAATGGAGTTCCAGAAACCCGAAGTCCGCCCGTATATCGACTCCGTCATAACGTTCGAAGAACTGCAAGCACTTTTCGACGCCAAGAAAGTGGACATCGAAAATCTCAAAGAAAGCGTGCTTGACAACGCGTCTTACTTCGGCAGAATATTCGCAAGAAGCGGCGGACTTACCGACGCAGTCAGCGAAGCCATCAAGGAACAGGGCGAAACGGACTTTGTGTTCAATCCCATCGCCTGCGACGGTATCGAGGCTTGCCGTGCCGCACTGCTCAAAGCCGCGCGCGGCGCACTTCCCAACAACTTCATCGAAGGCATGGCGTGCGTCGACGGTTGTATCGGCGGAGCGGGTTGTCTGACCCACGGCGAAAAGAACAAACGCGAAGTCGACGCATACGGCAAAGAAGCAATGGAAAAGAACATAACCGACGCGATAAGCGTCCTCAACCTCTCCCCCGAGGAGTAAAAAATGGACGCGGTCACAAAAAAACCGTTGACATTTTGCGGATGCGGTTTTATATTGTTGACAAGAGGCATATATGAAAAACTTCGCTATATCTTACGCATACTTCTACTTTAAGGGCTTTTACTTTAAGAGCCCTGATTTCGGTATGCGCGGATAAACGGATATTTCGGATATTTTGAAGACCGCCATACCGATGGCGGTCTTTTTTTTATCCTGCCGCAACGCACTCTGCAACCTGACCCGTCGGCGCTCCCGCCGACAAAACGGAGAAAACCATGATTATCGTCGTAAAAAACAACCCGGACAAAAAACAAATGGACAACCTTGTCAAATGGATTAAGGGACTCGGTCTCGACATCCATATGAGCAAGGGCGACAATACAACCATTATGGGACTTATCGGCGACACTTCCGTCGTCGACGAAGACCTCATCCGCTCTCTCGACATCGTCGAGTCCGTCAAACGCATTCAGGAACCCTACAAAAACGCCAATCGGAAGTTCCACCCCGAAGACACCATTATCGACGTTGACGGGCACCTTTTCGGCGGCAAACACTTCCAGCTCATTGCGGGTCCCTGTTCCGTCGAAAGCGAAGAACAGGTCATCGCCGTCGCAAAAGCCGTCAAAGCCGCAGGCGCAACGGTGCTGCGCGGCGGAGCGTTCAAACCCCGCACTTCGCCTTATGCGTTTCAGGGTCTGCGCGAAAAAGGAATGGAAATCCTGCTCACCGCAAAACGCGAAGTCGGCATGCCGATAATCACGGAAATCATGGATATACGCTATCTGCCGCTGTTCGAAGACGTCGACATAATTCAGGTCGGTGCGCGCAACATGCAGAACTTCGAACTTCTCAAAGAACTCGGAAAAACCCGCAAACCTATTTTACTTAAACGCGGTATGGCGGCAACGATAGAAGAATGGCTCATGAGTGCGGAATACATCATGTCCGAAGGCAACATGAACGTCATTCTCTGCGAACGCGGAATACGCACGTTCGAACCTTACACCAGAAACACTCTCGACCTCTCGGCAATTCCCGTGCTCAAAGAGTTGACGCACCTTCCCATAATCGTCGACCCCAGCCACGCTTCGGGACTTGCGCGACTGGTTCTGCCCCTCTCGCTGTCTTCCGTAGGCGCGGGTGCGGACGGACTGGAAATCGAAGTTCACAACGACCCCGTTCACGCGCTATGCGACGGCGCGCAATCACTCCGTCCCGAACAGTTCGACGACCTCGTCAAGCGTATAGACGTCATGCTTCCCGTCGTCGGAAAGGAGCGCGACCTATGAACGTCGGTATAATCGGACTCGGGCTTATGGGCGGTTCGATAGGCAGAGCCGCGGTACGAACGGAAAAACACAAAGTGTTTGCCTTCGACATAGACGAAGAAAGCATGGTCAAAGGCAGTCTGCTCAAAGCCTACCACGAAAGGCTAACCCACGATAACGCGCACGAACTCGACTTGCTGATACTTGCCGTACTTCCGTCCGCAGTGCCAGCTTTGCTCGACGAATACCTGCCTCTGCTGAAAAGCGGCGCAACCGTCACGGACATCGCAGGCGTCAAACGTCACGTCGTCGTAACAATGACGGAATACTCCGCAAAATACCCCGACATCTCTTTTGTCGGCGGGCACCCCATGGCGGGCAGAGAGTTCAGCGGCGTTGCACACTCCACCGCGGGACTGCTCGAAAACTCCACCGTCCTGCTCGTCAGCGTCAAAACTCCGCTCGACGCACTTGCAAGGCTCAAAGAGTTTTACAAGGAACTCGGCGCGGAAGGCGTTGTCATCACAACGGCGGACGACCACGACAAAATGATTGCCTACACATCGCAGCTTGCACACGTCGTTTCTTCTGCCTACGTCAAATCGGAAGCCGCAAGCAGGCATTACGGCTACTCGGCGGGAAGTTTCCGCGATATGACCCGCGTTGCCAGAATGAACCCCGCCATGTGGACGGAACTCATGTCGGACAACGCCGACAACCTCATACCCGAAATCCGCGGTATCGCGGCACGGCTCAACGAATACGCCGACAGTCTGGAAAACGCAGACAAGGAGTGTCTTTACCGACTGCTCGACGAAGGCAACCGCATGAAACTGTCCGTCGAAAAAGACCGTCAGAAGAAACTTAACGACGCACTCGACGACTGAGCAACCGAAACCGAAACCGAAACTCATAAACCGCGAAAACGACAACGCATAAATCACCATAAAGCAATGTTTATCGTGCGTTTAGCAACAATAAAATGCGCGTTTTGAAATTTAGACGCGCAAAAGGACGAAGAATGAAAACCGTAGTCAGAACTTCCACTACAGATTATCCCGTAATAACGGGCAAAGGATTGCTCGGCAGTTTTGCCGAAGTTGCGGGCGAATACGTCGCAGGCAAGAAAATCGCCGTCGTCACCGACGACAACGTTTCCGCCCTTTGGCTCGACAAACTGAAATCCACGTTGCCCGACAACACGGAAACTTACACCGTTTCTCACGGCGAAACCAGCAAAAACTGGGAAACGGCGGGCAAAATTCTGGAATGGCTGGCGAAAAAAGGGTTTACCCGCACCGACGTAATTCTGGCTCTCGGCGGCGGCGTGATCGGCGACATTGCGGGATTTGTCGCAAGCGTGTATATGCGCGGGATAGATTACGTTCAGATACCCACCACCCTGCTTGCAGCGATAGACTCGTCCGTCGGCGGCAAAACCGCCGTCGATTTGCAGGCAGGCAAAAATCTCGCGGGCAGGATTTATCCCCCGCGCGCCGTGGTCTTCGACTCCGAAGTGCTGTCCACTCTCCCGAAATCGGAATGGAAATGCGGATTGGGCGAAGCCGTGAAATACGCAGTGCTCGAAGGCGGAAGAATTTTCGAAATAATGGAAAGCGGCGTGAACGACGACAACATCGGCGAGCTCATCGACCTTTGCATTCTTAGCAAAAAAGAAATAGTCGAGGCGGACGAAAACGAAAGCGGCAAACGCCGTCTGCTCAATCTGGGTCACACCGTAGGTCACGCAATAGAAACGGAAAGCGCGCTCGGTTTTCCGCACGGCGTCTGCGTCGCAATGGGCATTTACGTTATAGCGCGCGCCTGCGTACGAAACGGATTTCTTCCAATGCAGGATTACAAGCGTATAACCTCTCTGTTGCAGAAATACGGCTTTCCCGAATGTCCTTATTCGGTACGTTCCGTTCTGCCTCACGTGGTTCACGACAAGAAAATCGCAAACGGCAAAGTCAACGCCGTTGTAATTTACGGCATCGGCGACTGCCGTACGGTTCCGTTCACTGCGGAAGAATTGGAGAAGTTCGTAATATGAAAGTTACGATTACACCCTCGCGTCTGTCGGGCACGGTGGACGCCATACCCTCGAAATCGCACGTTCACCGACTGCTGATTGCGGCGGCGATTGCCGACGCGCCCTGCACCGTCGAATGTCCGTATCTCTCCGAAGATACCGAGGCGACCGCGCGGTGTCTGAACGCTCTCGGCGCCAAAGTGAATTTCAACGGCAACGGCTTTGACGTCACACCTGTTTCGCGCGACGGCAAAGCAATTTCAAAACCCGACGACACGGTTGTACTCGACTGCGGCGAAAGCGGTTCGACTTTGCGGTTTCTGTTGCCGGTCGCATGCGCTCTCGGCATAAACGCGCGGTTCACGGGCAAAGGCAGACTGCCCGAACGTCCTCTCGGCGGACTTAAAGAAACTCTGCAATCGGCGGGCATAAAGTTCTCTTCCGACAGGCTTCCGTTCACAGTATCGGGCAAACTTTCGGGCAACATGTTCAAAGTTCCCGCAGACGTCAGTTCGCAGTATGTCAGCGGAATGCTGTTTGCACTGGCCGCACTCGAAAGTCCTTGTACCCTAGTCACTTCGGGCAAAGCCGTATCGAGCGGCTACACCGAAATGACCGTCGATACGCTCCGCACGTTCGGTGCAGACATTAATGAAGAGAACGGAGTTTACCGTTTTGGCGGGGGAAGGCTTCACTCCCCGCAAACCGTATGCGTAGAAGGTGACTGGTCGAATGCCGCGTTTATGATTGCGGCGGGCGTTCTCGGCGGAGACGTAAGCGTGCGCGGACTTAACCGCGACAGCAAACAAAAGGACAAAGCCGTTTTCGACCTGCTTGCGGATTGCGGCGCAGACGTAACTTTCCAAGACGGAGTTTGCCGTGCCCGCAAAAGTGCCTTTTCCGCAATAAAAGCCGACCTCACCGATATTCCCGACCTCGCGCCCGTGCTTTCCGTGCTTGCCGCAGTCGCGGACGGAGAAAGCGTGTTTACGGGAGTGTCCCGTCTTCGCGCAAAAGAAAGCGACCGATTAACGGCAATAATCGAAAACCTCTCTTCGATGGGAATTCGCACCGAACTGCGCTCGGACGACGAACTTGCGATATTCGGCGGCAACCTCAAACCTTTCTGCGCCCGTTCGTTCGGCGACCACAGAATGGTTATGTCCGCGGCGGTTGCCGCACTCGTATGCGGCGGTGAAATCGACGACGGCGCACCCATATCAAAATCCTACCCCGACTTTTTCAAGGAGTTGGAGTCGCTCGGAGGAAAGATAAATGAAACTGTATGACGTCATTTCCGTAAACATCGAAGGAGAGTCGCACTCCCCGTCGATTTCGCTCGCGCTCGGCGGACTGCCGGCAGGCGAAACCATAAATCTCGCCGAAGTTCAGAATTTTGCCGACAGACGCAAAAGCGGAAAATATCTGTTTTCCACTCCCCGCCGCGAAGACGACAAAATCGTATGGGACGAAGGCGTTTGCGAAAAAGGCGAAGGCAACGCGGAGATTTCGGGAACGGTTCGCGCACATATAGACAACACGAACGTTCGCCCCGCAGATTACAGGTACATTTACACTCCGCGACCTTCTCACGCCGATTACGTCTCCGCAGTCAAAGACGGTGCCGCCGCCGCGGCGTCGGGCGGCGGCAGATTTTCGGGCAGAATGACAGCTCCGCTTGTCATCGCGGGCGGCATAGCAAAACAACTGCTCGCCGAAAAAGGAATAAAAGTGCTTGCGTATATATCCGACATCTGCGGAGTGCACGCCGCAAGTTACAAAAAGCAAATTCCAACGGCGGAAGAAATCGAAGCCTGTCACAACAAGGCGTTGCCTATGCTCTCCGACATCGAAAACGCGAAAACCGCGCTTGCCGAAGTTGCGGCAAAAGGCGACAGCGCGGGCGGAACGGTGGAATGCGTTGTGTACGGACTGCCAGTCGGTCTCGGCGACAGCGGCGCGGACGGACTTGAAAGCAAAATATCCGCGGCGGTGTTCGGCATTCCTGCGGTAAAAGGCGTGGAATTCGGCGCAGGATTCGACCTTGCCGAAATGACGGGAAGTCACGCAAATGACCCGTTTGCTTTCCGCGACGGCAAAGTGGTTACGCTGACTAACAACGCGGGCGGTATAAACGGCGGCATATCAAACGGTATGCCCGTAACGCTCCGTGCTGTGTTCCGCCCCACGCCCTCGATATCTCTTCCGCAACGAACCGTCGACTTGCAGACGGGCAAGGAAACGGAAATAGAAATCAAAGGCAGACACGACGTCACGGTCGTACCGCGTGCGGTTGCCGTGGTGGAAAGCGCCGTCGCGCTTGCCGTACTCGACGAAGCGTTGAAGTGCGGAATGTTCAATTCGGAAAAACAAAAACAGGAATATTAAGGAGCAAGTTATGTTGGAGGAACTGAGAAAAAAAATCGACACGCTTGACGACGAAATCGCAAAACTGTATCTTGAAAGACAGTCCGTCGTAAAGAAAATCGGCGAAGAGAAAGCGCGCAACAGAACTGCGGTTGCCGACCCGTCCCGAGAAAAGCAAATCATTGCCCGCGTGACAAAATCGGCAGATGACGAGCAGAAAATATACCTTAAACGCGTGTTTGAGACAATTATGGAAACGTCGCGCGCGTATCAGCGCAGGTTGGTCGCGCCCGTATCGCCGCTTGCCGACGAACTTCGCCGCGTGCTTATGGAAGGCAAAAAGTACTTCCCCGTGAGCAGTACCGTTGCCTGTCAGGGAGTGGAAGGCAGCTACTCGTCAATCGCCGCCGACAAGCTGTTCGAGATTGCCGACATAACGTATTTCCGAAACTTCGAAGGAGTGTTCCAAGCGGTGGAAAAGGGGTTGTGCGACTACGGCGTTCTGCCCATCGAAAACAGTGCGGTAGGGAGCGTCAACGCCGTTTACGACCTTATGAAGAAACACCGTTTTTATATCGTTCGCAGCATAAAGCTGAAAGTATGTCATCATCTGCTTGCCAAAAAAGGAGTGAAGATTTCGGACATCAAAGAGATTTTTTCGCACGAACAGGCAATCGGTCAGTGTGCAGAATATTTGCAGAAGTTCGCGAAAGACGTAAAGATAACGGCGTGTCCCAACACCGCCGTTGCCGCCGAAAAAGTCGCGGCAAGCGACAGAACGGACGTCGCCTGCATTTCTTCCCGCAACTGCGCCGATCTTTACGACCTCGGCATACTGGACGGCAACATTCAGGACAACGACTCCAACTACACAAGGTTCATCTGCATAAGCAAAAATCTGCAAGTCTTTGCGCCCGCGGGCAAAATCAGCATAATGATGACTTTGCCTCACGAGTCGGGCTCTCTGAACCGCGTACTCAACAAGTTCTCAACACTCGGACTCAACCTCACCAAACTGGAGTCCAGACCTCTGCCCGGTACGGATTTCGAATTCATGTTCTACTTCGATTTCGAAGGACAAATCGAAAACTCCGATACCCTCGCGCTCATTGCAGAACTCGACCGCGGCAGCGAACAGTTCTTCTTCCTCGGAAGTTACTACGAGGTTTCTCAATGAAATACGGACTGATAGGAAATCCGCTCGGGCACAGCCACTCCCCGTATCTGCACGGCAAATTCGGGATTGACGGCTACGAACTGCACCCGCTCGGAAAAGACGAACTCGAAGAGTTTTTCAAACGCCGCGAATTTTCGGGTATAAACGTAACCATACCCTACAAACGCGACGTAATGGCTTTGCTTGACGACATCGACCCGACCGCCGCGGAATGCGGCGCGGTAAATACCGTTGTCAACAATGGCGGAAAACTCACGGGCTACAACACCGACGTGTTCGGAATGGACTTTGCCCTGAAAGCGGCCGACATAACCCTGAACGGCAAAAAAGTAGTGGTGCTGGGAAGCGGCGGTACGTCGCACACCGCCTGTACTCTCGCACGCAAATCGGGAGCGGAACGCGTAACCGTAGTGAGCCGCATAGGCGAATTCAACTACGACAATCTGCATTTGTTGTCCGACGCGCAGGTAATCGTGAACGCAACTCCCGTCGGAATGTACCCTGCAATCGACGCCCGTCCCGTCGACCTTGACAAATTTCCCGCAGTCGAAGGTGTTTTCGACGCGGTGTACAATCCATTGCGTACGGAGTTTGTTCTGCAAGCCCAAAGAAAAGGAATAAAACACGCAAGCGGATTGCTTATGCTGTCGGCGCAAGCCGCGGCTGCGGCAAAGATTTTCAAAGAAGGAAAATATGTGCCGTTCACACCCGATACGGAAGACGGCAAAGCCGCAATCTGCGCCTGCCGTGACCTCGAAGAAAAACTCACCAACGTCGTTTTGTGCGGAATGCCGTCGTCGGGCAAATCCACCGTCGGCAAACTGCTTGCGGGTATTCTGGGCAAAACCTTCGTCGACACCGACGAAGAAATCTGCAAAGCGACGGGTAAAACAATTCCCGAGATTTTCGCGGAAGGCGGCGAACCCGTTTTTCGCAAAGCGGAAAGCGACGTCGTACGCGAAGTTGCGGCGCGGCAAGGGCTTGTAATCGCAACCGGCGGGGGTGCCCTGCTCAATCCCAAAAATGCCGAACTGCTCAAAGCCAACGGGTACGGCGTGTTCCTCGACCGCGACATCGAACTTTTGAGCACGGAAGGCAGACCACTTTCCAAAGACGCGGAAACACTCCGTAAAATGTACCGCGATCGTCTGCCTGTATACAAACAATTCGCCGACTGCGAAGCCGACAACAACGGCTGCGCGGAAATCACCGCCGCAACCGTCAAGGAGAAGTACTATGAAAGTTTTGGTTATTAACGGACCCAACCTCAATATGCTGGGAGTTCGCGAACCCGAGCTGTACGGCAAGCGCGACTATGCCGCACTCGTAAAGTTCGTAAAAGACGAAGCCGCAAAACGCGGAATGAAAGCCGTTTGCAAACAATCCAACCACGAGGGCGACATTGTTACGTTCATTCAGAAAGCCCTCGGCAAGTTCGACGGAATTATCATAAACGCAGGCGCCTACACGCATACGTCAGTCGCAATTCTCGACGCGCTGAAAGCCGTCGGACTGCCCGCTGTCGAAGTGCACCTCACCGACATCAACGCAAGGGAAGAGTTCCGCAAAGTCAGTTACGTTTCGCTTTATGCGAAGAAAACGATATGCGGAATGGGGTTTGCGGGATATGCCGCGGCACTCGACGAACTCAAAAACGGGTGAATAATTGTGCCGTATCCGCAGATACTGAAAGTGGAGGTGGCAAATGAAAAAGAAAAAGAAAGTCAAACGCCCGACACTCGTCGAAGGCAATCAGACAAAAGAACAAATCAATGCGTCGCATTACGACCCCAACGGTTGCTGGACGGGAGTGCCCGACAACCCGCTGAAAACTCCCGAACAGGACGCCGACGACCTGTAAACGGAAGCAGAAAATCTCATAATGACGACTTTATCAACAGAAAAAGCACCGATAATCGGTGCTTTTTGCATTTTAGGTTTTGTTTGCATAGGCTTTGACTTGCATAGCGTTAAGCCTTATGCGTATATGACACGAATAACGATTTGAAAAGTTCGGCGATTGAGCAAGTCGACGGCGCGTACCGTGCGCGGATTTCTTACGCACGACGGTGAAGACGCGTTCCGTTGCCGCGTACAGTGAAGACACATAACGCGTTCTGTGAGGCGCACACCTTTGCCGCGCGCGTTGCACGTGTACATTTACACCCGCGCTGTTATTTCCGCGGGACGCGTTTTCAGGCGCAGTATTCGCTCAAAGTCGTTTCGGCAAGCACACTGAGTTGTTTGCGGATGTCGTCAAGCGTATAGTGCGGTTCTTCAAGCAGCCACCATTTGATAAGAGATATTATGCCGCCCGCGAAAAATTCCGCAAGTATGTCCGCGGGCAGTTTGCCTTTGCCCTCTTTGGGTTTTGCCTTGCTCAGTCTGTTTACGATGTTGTGCGTGAGAATTTCGTGCACTTTGTCGAAAACGAGCGCGCTGTCCGCTTTCACGATTATGGTGCGGATACGGCGACGGTGTCCCGCAAGGAAGTTTATGCCGAGGTCCATAACCTCGTTGTAGTACGTGATAAGGTCGGTGTCGCCGTGCGCTTTTTTGACCTGTTCGTGCAGACCGTACATAATGTCGCTTATGCACTTGTCGAGCAGTTGGTACTTGTCTTCGAAATGGGTGTAGAAAGTGCCTCTGTTGATAAGCGCGCGGTCGCAGATGTCGATGACGGTTATCGACCCGAAGGACTTTTCGTCAAGCAGTTCGTAAAACGCGTCGACGATTGCTTTCTGAGTTCGCTGAATTCTCAAATCGGTTTTGTTGGTGTTTTTGGTCATAGGTTTCCCCTTTTGTATTTATTCGGTATCCGACAGATACCCCACTCTTTTTCTGACGTTTACGGACACCCAGTATGCCGCAAGCACGGATACGACGTCCTTTGCGATATAAGGCACGGAAACGGCTATCGCCGAAGCACCCCACTCTGTACCAGAAACAAGGCTGAACTGCGTAATACCGAGCAGATGGCATACGGCAAGTCCCGCAATCGACGACGCAACGGAACATACTACGGAGTTCTTTTTGCCGTTGAACGCTACGCCCGAGAACACGGCAAGCACTACAAATCCCCATATAAATCCGCCCGTAAGTCCCACGAGTTTCTGAATTCCGCCCGTGAAATTGGCAAACACGGGCACGCCCATCGCGCCGAGAGCTATATATATGAGCATTGCCGCAAGCGCGCTTTTCCAACCCAGGAAAAATCCCGCGAATGCGATTGCAAAAGTCTGTAAAGTAAGCGGAACTCCCGACGGGAGCGGAATTGCTATCTGCGACATGGCCGCAATCAACGCGGAAAACAAAGCCGTATAAACGATTTTGCGCGTCCTTTCGCCATAGTTGGTTCCGTGAAAATTCCTCATTTCGTCAATGCCCTCACTACCAGATTTATTGCTTCGTCGAGTTCCTCGTCGGAGATGTTGACGGGAGGAGCAAAACGGATTGTGCGCTCGTGAGTTTCTTTTGCAAGCACGCCGCATTCTATGAGTTTTGCGACATAATGCGCTGCGGGTGCGGAAAACTCAACGCCGATGAGCAGTCCCCTGCCGCGTACGTCGATTATTTCGTCGTTGTCGACCGCTCTCAATGCCGCCATGAATTTTTCGCCTTTGGCGCGCGCCATTGCGCAGTAGTCGTCGCGCACGACGATTTCCATTGCTTTGAGCGCGACCGCGCAGGCAAGCGGGTTGCCGCCGAACGTCGAACCGTGCGAACCGGGTTCGTAAACCCCGAGTATGTCGCGGTTTGCCGCAACTGCGCTGACGGGCATAATGCCGCCGCCGAGCGCCTTGCCGAGCACATAGATATCGGGTACGACGTTTTCGTGGTTGCAGGCAAACAGGTCGCCCGTACGCGCAAATCCCGTCTGTACTTCGTCGGCTATCATTAGTATGTTGTGGCGCGTGCATATTTCCCTGACTTTGGCAAGGTATCCTTCGGGCGGAACGATTATGCCCGCTTCACCCTGTATGGGTTCGGCAATGAATGCAACCGTGTTGTCGGTTATCGCGGCTTCGAGCGCTTCCGCGTCGCCGTATTCGACTTTGACAAATCCGTCCGTAAACGGCGCAAAACCTTTTCTTGCCGTTTCGTCCGTGCTCATCGTGATTATGGTTATCGTTCTGCCGTGGAAATTGTTGCGGCAGCATATGATTTCCTGTTTTCCGTCTTCAACGCCTTTTACGAAATTGCCCCAGCGGCGGGCGGTTTTGAGCGCGGTTTCGACGGCTTCCGCTCCCGTGTTCATGGGAAGCACCATTTCTTTGCCCGTAAGAAGGCAAAGTTTTTCGCAGAATTCGCCGAGAAGCTCGTTGTGGAAAGCGCGCGACGTCAGAGTTACTTTGTCGAGTTGCTCTTTTGCCGCCGCCACGATTTCGGGGTGACGGTGACCGAAGTTGAGCGCGCTGTAAGCCGACAGCATATCGAAATAACGTTTACCTTCGGGGTCGGTGACGACTGCGCCCTGCGCATAGGAAATGACAACGTCTTTGGGGTGATAGTTGTGTGCCCCGAAAGTTTCCGTCTGTGCGATAATGTTTCTCGAAGATTTAACGCTCATTATCTCTCCTGTCCGTATTCGTGTTCTCCGACCCACCGAACGCAGACTGTCCGATGTTTTCGGCGAGCATTATTTCTCTTGCGTAATCCAACGCTATGTATTTTTTGTTCTTTTTCTTTTTTTCGCGTCCCATCATATCGGCAATCAGCTTGGACGCCCTGTACACGCCGACGCGCGACCTTATCTTGACGAACATGGGCGTATCGGCATACTTTTTCATTCCGCCGCGGTTGCGCTGGTGGTATATGTTGTAATCGTAATCGGCAGGGTCAAGCGCAAGCGCAAGCCGCAATGTTTTGCCTATCAACACGATTTTGGCAAGCTGTTTGCCGCGTTTTCTGAAATAATCTCCGCCCGCCACAACGCGCGAATGTATTCCGCGATACGACAGAAGTTCGTTTTTCACCGCATTGTATATCGCGTGATTTTCCACCGACGTAGCTTTCATTTTGGACACGAACGTAATTTTTCTGCGCGCGTCCTTACTTTCTTCCGCACGGTCTGCCTTTTCCTGCGCGTCGTCGTACTCCTCTTCCAAAGCGTCCGACTTTTCGTCGGGGAACAGACTTTCCAGCGAAGGCGTGAACGGATAGTCGCCTGTTCCGTAATCCAAGATTACGTCGTCGTCGAACTCCGCGTCTTCCCATACGCCTTTGTCGAACGAGTTTTCGGCATTGTCTTTTACGTCATTAACGGTTGCGTCGTTTACGCTTGCAACATTTCCGTTTGCGTCGCTTTCGTTTGCGACAGTTTGTTCGTATTCGTCCTGTTGCCGGAAAATTTCGGATTTTGCCTCTTCCTCGACATTCGGCGGATTGAATTCCGCCACGGAAGTTTCCGCCGTGTCCGGTAAGTGTCCGTCCGTGCCGGGCGTGTCGACAACCGACTCCGTTTGGTCTTCCGTATTTTCCTCGGTTTCGACCTTTGCGGAAAGGTCTGTCGCACCTAATGCGTTTTCGGTTTCGTTCGGTAGATTATGCCGCTTGTCCCTGCGTTTTTTCGCCGCCGTTATCCACAGCAAAACCGCGATTATCAGCACGACCACCGCGGCGCACGCGCCTATCAGTCCCGCCTGTACTGCCGTGAGTGCGTGGGCGACAAAGTCAAACATATCAGCCTCTCGAAAACCTTAACCTTGTTTGTGTCAACAAATTTATACAAATGTCCGTATATATTGTATATTAAAAGCCGAATATCGTCAATCTTTGTCGGCAGGATTTTGATTTCTTATTGCAGTTAAAAGGCTTTTTTGCCGTCGCTCGGAAAAAGTTTGCCAAATTTCATATGGGACTTAACTTTTGTTGCATTGGCATATCAAAAGATGTATAATCGTAGAAAAGGAAGGGACAATGAAAAGCGTAAAAGACAAAGTAGTTGTAATCACGGGAGCGACTGCCGGCATCGGCAAAGCCACCGCACTGTATTTTGCCGAACGCGGAGCAAAAGTCGTGTGCCTTGCCCGCAGAACGGTCGAAAATATGGACTGCATATCCACGGACGTTACCGACCAGGACGCGGTCAACCGCGCAATCGGTCAGGTTGCGGAAAAATACGGCAGAATCGACGTTTTGGTGAACAACGCGGGTATGGGCATATCTGGGTCAATCGAAGACACCGACTCTGCCGCCGCGCACAAAATTTTCGAACTTAACTTTTTCGGAGCTCTCAACGTAATTCAGGCTGTTCTGCCCGTTATGCGCGCAGGAGGCGGCGGCGTAATCGTCAACGTGAGTTCGGTTGCCGCAAAACTTTCCATTCCTTTTCAGGCTTTCTACTCCGCAACAAAAGCCGCGGTGTCTTCGCTCGGCGCGGCACTCCGCGCCGAAGTCGCGCCTTTCAACATCAAAGTTACGTCCGTTCTTCCCGGCGACGTCAAAACGGATTTCACCGCGTCCCGCGAAAAGAACGTATCCGACAACCCCGTTTACGGTGACAGAATACGCCGTTCGGTCGCGACTATGGAACGCGACGAAAAGAACGGTATGCCGCCCGTCGTCATTGCAAAGGACATCTACCGACTTGCCACGATGAAAAATCCGCCCGTAACAAAGACGGGAGGCAAAAAGTACGCCCTGTTCGTCGCATTGGCAAAATTCCTGCCCGAACGCGCGGTCAACAAACTTCTTGCGGCACTGTACGCCTGACATTCGGCACAGGCTTTCGGTTTAATGCTCGTTTAATCTAATAAGAACACAATTTAGTGACAAACTAAAATCAGGAGAGACAGAAATGAGAATTTTGCTCGTCGAGGACGAAAAAGAACTTTC
>OHPK01000066.1_pt1 | contig 69883 bp, 61 predicted proteins | sample 1577661 | NCBI WGS metagenome assembly OHPK01 (sample SAMEA3879556, study PRJEB24766) | human gut metagenome | biome: human-associated habitat; feature: feces | place: USA | collected 1985/1987
CAATGGTATAGCTGTCGCTTTCCACAAAGCTGCGCAGCTTCTTCTGCGCCCGCTTCTTATCGAACATCGGGTCATCCTCGACGGTCTTCATCAGCTTATAGAAGCTGTCGATAGGCGTATAGTATTGCAGCACATCCAGAATGAACCCTTCTTGGATTGCCTGTTTCATCGTATAAACATGGAAAGGTCTGTGCTTGATATCGTCGCCGTCCTGATACGGAACGCCGAAGGTTTCCAGTGTTTTGTTTTTCGGGGTTGCGGTAAACGCAAAGTAGCTGGCATTGTTCAGCAGTTTACGCCCTTCCATCATGGCGTTGATCTTATCCTCGTTATCCATCTCGTCATCGGAAGCAAGCCCTGAAAGTGCAAGGTTCATCTTCGCGGAGTTTCTTCCGCTCTGTCCGGAATGAGCCTCATCGATGATAATGGCGAAACGGTTATCCTTGTGTTCTGCTCCAATTTGCGGAACGATGTACGGGAACTTCTCAATCGTGGTCACGATAATACGCTTTCCATCTGTAATGGCTTTCGTAAGATCGCCGGAGTGCTCCGCCCATGCGACCGTGTTGCCGACCTGCATAAACTGCTTGATCGTATCCCGAATTTGCTTATCGAGGATCCGGCGGTCAGTGACTACGATAACGGAATCCAGCATCGGACGACCGTCCTGTTCAAGCCCAATCAGTTGATGAGCAAGCCAAGCGATAGAGTTGGATTTGCCGCTACCTGCGCTGTGCTGAATAAGATACTTTTTTCCGACACCATTTGTTTTCACATCGGCAAGCAGCTTCGTTACAACATCGAGCTGATGGTAGCGGGGGAAAATCTGCTTTTCCTTTTTCTTTTTGGTATCCTCATCTACCTCAACAACGACCTGCGCGTAGTTTTCTATGATCAGCGTCAGCTTTTCCTTGGTGAGGATATCCTTCCAAAGATAATCGGTCATAAGACCGTCTGGATTAGGCGGGTTGCCTGCTCCATCATTATATCCCTTGTCAAAGGGCAGAAACCAGCTGTCTTGTCCGGCAAGTTTCGTGCAGAACTTGACACGGGCATCGTCTACGGCAAAATGCACCATGCAGCGCTTGAACTGAAAAAGCATCTCGCGCGGGTCACGGTCATCCTTGTACTGCTGAACGGCATCATCAACATTTTGCTTTGTAATCTGATTCTTGAGCTCAAATGTAATAACCGGGAGGCCATTGATAAATACGCACAGATCCAGTGCCAGTTTGGCTGCATCCTGTGAATAGCGGAGTTGTCGGGTGACGCTGAAAATATTCTTTTTGAACAACTCCTTAGCTTTTGCGTTGCCCTCAGAGGGAGTCAGGTAAAACATGATCAGGTCGGCGGGGTATACTTTGATGCCGTTTCGCAGCACGTCAACTATGCCGCGCTTAGAAATCTCGCCCTGTAAACGGTTGAGAAACTGTGCGTATTTTTGATGACTTTTCCGGATGCCCAGCTTCTCTATTTGCTCCGGCTGTGTATCCTGCAGGAACCGAAAAAGCCGAGTCTCATCAATGGCGTATTCTTTATTGTAATCGGCGTTGGAGCCTTCTTCATAGCCGTTGTGCTCAACAAGCCATTTTACGATCAGCGTTTCAAGTCCGCTTTCTCTTGTATTTGTGAAGCCAGCCATGATCATTCCTCCTTCGCTTTTTTCTTTGCCGTCTTTTCGACCTCTTTGATCGTTTGCAGATACGCCTCCTCAACAGGGGAGAGATTCTGCACGAGAAAACGCTGATATTCCCGGTTCGCTTTATCCATTGCCTGCTTATGACTTACTTTGCCAGCACCAATGAGCACCTGCTCTCCGGTGGAAGATAGGATTCGGTCCAGGTGCTCCACATAATCACTCATGTGCATGGGACGGTGACGCATCGCTTGTACCTCGGCAAAGTCGAAATACCCGGAGACAATTCCGTTCAGTATCCGCAGTTCCTCTTCTGATAAGTAGTTTTTAGCAATTCCAATGTCTTTTGCCGTTGGGAAATCGCCTGAGAAAGCGGTCAAGCCCATAAACGGTTTATCCGCATCCGCCCGCTCGTAGATAACCTCTGCCGCCGTGTGGCCGTGTGCGGCAAAGTGCAGCTTGTTCTGTACCATTTTGAAAAACGCAACGGATTCCGAACTTTTCGGGTCATAGTCCACACTGGTGGCATACAAATCAAGCACCTGTCGATACATAACTTTTTCAGAAGAACGGATATCCCGAATGCGGTCAAGCAGCTCTTTCCAGTAGTTGCCGCCGCCAAGATTTTTCAGCCGCTCGTCATCCATCGTGAAGCCCTTGGCCATATATTCTTTCAACCGCTCTGTTGCCCAACGGCGGAAGTTGGTGGCAATTATTGATTTTACGCGGTATCCCAGAGAGATGATCATATCGAGATTATAATACGGGATCTCTCTTGTGACCTGTCTGTTGCCCTCGGTGCGAACCTGTCGGAATTTCCGACAGGTTGAGGCTTCGTCCAGTTCGCCCTCCTCGTAGATGTGCTGAATATGCTCCACGATGTTGGTGCGGGAGGACTGAAAAAGCTCTGCCATTTGCTGCTGGGTCAGCCATACGGTCTCATCCACAAAGCGGACATCGATTTTCGTATCGCCATCTTCTGTCTGGTAGATAACGATATCGCCCTGATTTTCATCGGGGACGAGATTTTTCTCATCAGCCATGCTCAATCCTCCTGTTCCTCTGTCTCTTCTTCGCTGCCGTCCTCGTTGCCCGTATCGGTGTCTTCATCCACAAATTCATATTCGGGAATCTCAATGCCGCGAACATCGATCTTGCCGGTGACGGTATCGGAAATGAGCCGCATTTTCAAATCCTCCAATCCAGCTATTATATCCCTACTATTTTGGATTGCGCAGTTGATAGGTTTCTCAATGCTATGTACGCTATCCAAAATATGTTGTTGCTCTTCAACTGGAGGAATAGCGATTACTAATTTTCGGATCTCCTTAAATCCGATGCTCTGGCGGACGCCACCGCCCATCCCATAAAACACCTTGCACAAATCGGCAACATGAAGCTGCAACTGCAAGTATTCCGGCAAGATGTTATGCCTCACATTCAAACAGGTGTAAGCTGAAGTGATAATCCCCGTCTGTGTGACAAGTCCCGTTCTAAGACTTTTATGGTCATTTTGTAGGTCGGTTAAACGGAGGATAATGTTTCCATCATGAACGATCTGATACCCCTCAAAACTTGAGGGTAGAAGTCCATCAGTGGTTTTAATATCCTTGTTGATAATCTTGCCATAGCTGAGCGAAAGGAGATTATCCTCGACCATTCCTGCGTTCTTGATTTGCTGCTCCTCAGCAACCTGAATCAGCGACTTTTCATTCCAATGGGCAGGAATCGTCTTTACCCAGCTGACTGCTGTACCTCTCTGCGGAATACTTTGTGCCTGTCCCATCACAAGGTAGCCTATACTGCTGCGCTTTATCGCTTCCAATTCCTCAATCCGCCGCTTCCTAATGCGAATCAGCTTATTAATGCTCGAAATCTTCCAATCCAGAAAGCGTACAATCTGATCCTGTTCCTCGCGGGGCGGAACGAGAACAGATGTCCTTTTTAATGCGGGCCAATATATATTTCGTTGAATCGAACCGACACTTTTTGAGTTGATTAGATACTGGTCTACCATAATTCGGGAACGCAGAAGGTAGTTTGCATATCTGCTGTTGAGCATATCATTCATGCTCAGAACAATGTATGCAGGACTAACGATTCCTGTATCAAACGATATACCAACGGAGCCCCGCCAAGCCTGCTGATTATTCAGGACAAAATCACCGCAATCAACACGCTGGTACTTAGACAAGTCCTTACTCGTTACATTTGTCCTTTTTTCTGCCTTTGCCGAAAATGGAATCACCCCAACATCTAAATAAACAGAAAGAAGAGGCAAATCCACACAACCACATATGGACTTTTCTTTCGCAAGCGCATACATCGGCAATACACTCCAATGACTTGGAAGTGATTCGTTCCACAAAGATGCATAGGCTGTATATGATTGATATCCGCTCATTGCACGCCCTCCATGATACCCGCCAACAATCCGTCGGCTTCCTGCTCCAAGTCGTTTAGACTTTTCAAAATTTCATCCATGGGGCGCAGCTCAACGGGCTTGTAGAAATACTTCGTAAAGCTGATCTCATAGCCAATCTGTGTTTTCTTTTCGTCCACCCAGGCATCCGGTGCGTAGGTCAGAACCTCGTTTTTCATAAAGGCATCAACGCCGCCCGCATAGGTGAACGGAATGTTCTCCGTGTCGCGCAGATCAACATCCGGCTCGCCCTCGATTGGCTGCGCGGCCGGGTCTTTCTCGGTGATAAATGGGCGCACCTTTTTCAACGCGGCGGCTTTCAGCTTGGTAGCCTTGGCAAAGACAGTCCAATCGTCCAACGGCGCAGTTTTTGCAGCCTTTTCAATAGCCGCCATCACGCTGTCGTATTCGTCCGACTTCTTGAAAGTATCTGCCGGAATTGCTCTGTCAGGATACACGCGCAAACGCAGCGGCCGCTCCACCGTCACATTCCAATAACCGAAGTCTTCGTTGTTCAGAATTATGCTGACTTCGCTTTCCTCCATTGCGAGGAAAATGCGGACGATCTCCTTGCGGATTTCTTCGGTAAACTCACAGTTTTTCTTGCCCATGTTCTTGCGCAGTGCCGACTTCATCGCCGTTGCGTCGATGAGCTGAATCTTGCCCTTGCGGCGTTCTTCTTTCTTATTGGAAAGCACCCAAATGAATGTGCCGATGCCCGTATTGTAGAACATATTCTCCGGCACGGCGATAATGGCTTCCACAAGATCGTTCTCAATCATATAACGGCGGGCATTGCTCTCGCCGCTTCCCGCATCGCCCGTGAAGATGGACGAGCCGTTATGCACCTCCGCAATGCGGCTGCCGAGGGGCGTATCTTTCTTCATCTTCGCTACATTGTTCAGCAGGAAGAGAAGCTGACCGTCGCTCGTGCGCGGGATCATTGTAAGCTGCTCACCGCCGTCCAGATAAGTGTTGAAACGGCTGTCGAGGATTTCCTTCTTGCCACCCATCTTTTCTGCATCGGTTTTCCAGCTCTTTCCGTACGGCGGATTCGAGAGCATAAAGTCAAACTGCCGTGTAGCATTGCCGTCCAAAGACAGCGTTGAGCCGTAGCTGATATGTTCTGCCTGGTCGCCGTCACCCTTGAGCAGCATATCCGCCTTGCAAATGGCATAGGTTTCCGGGTTGATCTCCTGCCCAAAAAGGTGGATAGAAACATTTTTGCCGCGCCATGCCGCCAGTGTCATAAGCCGATCCTGTGCAACGGTGAGCATACCACCCGTTCCGCAGGCCCCATCATAGCAGGAGTAAGTAGCGTCCTTGATTTGATCCGCAATCGGCATAAAGATAAGGTCAGCCATCAGTTCAACAACATCACGGGGCGTCCAGTGTTCGCCGGCTTCCTCATTGTTCTCCTCGTTGAACTTACGGATCAGTTCCTCGAAAATCGTACCCATGCCGTGGTTGTCCAGACCGGGATGCTTGAGGATGGTCCTTTTTTCGTCTTTGTACACCGGGTTTGGGCTGAGGTTGATGTCCGAAGATATAAATTTTTCAATGACTGCACCGAGGATATCTGCCTCGATCATGGTGTCAATCTGATTGCGGAACTTGAACTTCTCCAGAATCTCCTGCACATTCGGAGAGAAACCGTCAAGATATGCTTCAAAATCCGTTTTCAATGTCTGCTTCTTCGCACGGCTGGTAAGGTCGCGCAGACGGAACGGAGACGCATTGCAAAAAGCCTGTCCTGCTACATTGCACAGCGCAGGCCACTGGTTATCGATACCTGCCGCATCCAACTTTTTCTTCATATTCAGGACAGCCTCTTTACTGTCCTCCAAAAGAGCATCCAAACGCCGGATGACAGTCATCGGCAGGATAACATCACGGTACTTGCCGCGCACATACACATCCCGAAGGCAGTCGTCTGCAATGCCCCATATAAAGCTAACTATTTGATTATGCACCTGATTGTCCATATTTCTTCGTTTCCTTTCGCACTGTGATGAGATTCCGGCGCATTATTTCTTTCATATCGCACGGTGCAGCTCGTCCCGTTCCTGCTCTTTCTTTGTATCAATCATCGGTCGTATGCTCCTTTTCCTCAGGTATGAACTCCAGAATATCATCCACGCCACAGTTAAGGGCATAGCAGATTTTTTCAATGCTGTCTAACGCCACATAGTGGTCACGCTTTAATCTGGTTATGATGTTTGCGCTGAAGCCCGCCTTTTCCATCAGCTCGGCGTTGGTCACGCCCTTGTCGATCATCAAATGGAACAGCCTTTTATAGCTTACCGCCATTTTTCGCCCTCCTTTTTTCGCGATTGACTTAAAATTTATTATATCACGCAAATGTGAAATAATCAACATATACGCCGTAATATTCGAGTTGTATTCTTTCCCTGAAATGCCCGATTCTGCACGGTCAAGGCAGGGTATGGGTTTATACGCGCTCATACGCTCACGGTCAAAAAAGCTGGTGCAGATGCTGCGTTTTGATTGTAAATGCACCCTAAACGCCGCATTATTCTGTCCGACTCTTGAAGCCGTTCTGTTTGGCGTTCTCGCTCGCTTTTTGTCTGCGTTCCTCGCTCATGGGCGGGTGCAGACGGATGGATAGTCGGGACTTGTCCAGCACATAGGAAACGCCGTCTTGCTCATGGGTCTTTTCCTGTCGGCAGAAGTCGGGGTACTTCTTGGCGAAAATCGCCAGCCGCTTTTTCAGCCCGGCATTGAAGGTGTAGATGCTTGCCGTGTCCTCTCCCTCGTTGAACAGAATGATGGTTTCTTTCTCATATTTTGTCAGCTTCGCCATAGAATCCTCCTTAATCTCCGAAAATGAAAAGCGGCAGGGACTTCACAAGGAAATGCCTGTCGCTTTTGCTGCGGTATGAAATTAGCGGGTCTGAACTTGGAATATCAGCAATAAATCAGATCATGCTTGATGATTTCCTCGGCTCGGCTGCGGATGGAGTTCATAGACTGCACCCATAGCATCTGGTCGGACGCTTTCAGGGTTTCGTCCACGCCCTCGACTTCTGCCATCTGCTCAATGATAAGGCTACATCTTTCCGTTGCCTGCTCGTTCAGGTCGGCAAGGTAGGTGTGTAGCTTGCAGGAGAGAACGAGTTCACTGTAAAAACCGGGACGGCACATCCACAGGTAGGCTTGATGCAGTCTGCCCCAATGCCCAACAGGGCGTATTTCCTCCAGCAGCTTCCAGTCCGGCACATAGTAATCGCCCACAAGAATGTAGTCGATGCCGTTTTCGTGGATTCGAGGTTTCAATTCTTTCATAATAATCATGCTCCTTTCGGTTTTGCGACTTTTGGCTCTGCTCTCGGCAGCTGGCAAACGGGAACGAACACGCCCTTTGCAATATCCTCCGCACGAATGGCGGCTTTCTTTGCATCGACGTCGGCTTTACGCTTGTCCTTGATTTTGTTCTCGTAGGCTTGATGTTTTCCGCTGGCTTTGCGCTTCAAGTAGTTCTGATGCAGTCTGTCCTTGCGTTCCTCTTTTTTGCGGCGTTCCTCCAATTCCTCCGGGGTCAGCTCCGCTTCTCCGAACGCCGGAGGGACGAACCGCCCAACGAAGTTGAAGTAAATCTCCACTTCCTGCGTAGTTTCCCGGCTTCCCTTGCGATCGCGCTCATGCACAAGGATTTTCTCGATAAACTCGTTGAGCATGGCAATGGTCAGGTTGTCAAAGCTCTCGTACTTGTCAATCAGAGAAATGAAGCGGTCTGCATCCTTTTCGTGCTTCTCGTAGCCGTGAATGGACTTCTCTAAAGCAGAAACCTCCGCGGTCAGTTTAGATTGCTCACTGTCGTATTGTGAACCCAATGTTTGATAGCGGCTGTCGGATAATTTGCCAAGAGCGTTGTCCTCATAAATCTTGCAGAGCAGAGTCTCAAGCTCCGCCAAACGCTGTTTTGCCGTGGCAAGTCGTGTCCGGTTTTTCCTTACTTCCGCCGTCTGCTGGCTGGACTGCGCTTCCTGCACTACTCGGACAAACTCGGCTCGGTCATGCCTGGCGTACTCTGCAATGGCTTTGAGCATATCGGAAATGAGCGTCAGCACAACGTCCTCATTGATGCGGTGCTGCGTGGAGCAGAGCTTTCCGACCGGGATTTTGCTGTACTGCGAGCAGGTATATTGAGAGATGCGCTTGCCGTTGTTGACACGGTGGACGTACATCTTGCCGCCGCAATCGGCGCAGTAGAGCAAGCCCGTCAGGGGAGCAGCTTCGCCCCAGCCATTGGGGTAGCGTTTGACGCTTCCCCGTATCTTCTGTACAAGGTCATAGGTCTGCTGGTCGATGATGGCTTCGTGGGTGTTCTCGAAAATCGTCCACTCGTCCTCTGGGACGTAGTGGCTTTTCTTGTCCTTGAAGTGCTTGCGGGTCTTGAAATTGCAGGTATGCCCCAGATACTCCCGCTTTTTCAGGATGTGAACGATGGTGGATGAACCCCAGCCGTACACGTCCTTGAAGGTCTTGTTTTTGTTCACGCCCTCGTCGTGCTTCGCAAAGTGTGCTGCCGGAATGAGTATCTTTTCCTCTGACAGCTTCGATGCAATCTGATACGGACCGTAGCCGTCAATCGTCATGGCAAAGATGCGCTTGACAATCTCGGCGGCTTCGGGGTCAACAATCCACTTGTCCCTTGTTTCGTTCCAGAGATAGCCGTAAATGACCGTGCCTGTGACGTGCTTGCCGGACTTGCCCTTAGCCTGAAATACGGATTTGATTTTGCGGCTTGTGTCACGAAGATAGTATTCGTTCATGATGTTGCGGAAGGGAGTGAAGTCGTCCTCTCCACGGAAGCTGTCAACTCCGTCGTTTACGGCAATCAGGCGAACGCCCTTCTGCCGCAGCAGTTCCATGACCTGTCCGACCTTGAGGTAATCCCTGCCGACCCTGCTCATGTCTTCTTGTGTCAAGTAGGGACTAAAAAAATTTTGAGAATTTACAAGCCGTTCATAGGTGGACAACCACCCGTGAACGGCTTGCGTTTTCTCTATGCTCTTGTGCCGTTCTTTGTGCGACGCTTCTTATACGCTGCCGCAAATGCCTCCATCATCGGAGTGACCGGAAGCTCGTTGTCAGGCTTGGACAGATACTCGAACCGTATGCCATTCTCTCTGAACTTTCGCTCAAACCTCAAGAAAGAGGAAGTGTCCCGGCTGATCCGCGAGGTGTCACGGGTGAGAATCGTGCCGATGCCCTGACGCTTGGCTTCATTCAGAAGGAAGTTCATAATGCCTTCCGTATGGACGCCGGAGATGCCGTCTGCCGCCACCGCAGCAGCAACTTCATAGCCCTTGTCCTTCGCATAGCGTTCCAGCTCTTCCCGCTGATTTGCCGCTGCAAGCTGATCCGCACAGGCAACGCGGATATAAAGAAATACTTTCATTTGGCTTCTCCTTCTGATGTAGTGAGGAAGTCCTTGAACTTCCAGACGATTTCAATGTTGTCAAGATCGTAAATGTAGACCGCAGAAATGAATGCGTGGGTCAGCTCATAGGTCAGAGCTTTGCAGTCAGCGTACTGATTGCAGACAGCATCCAGCTTTTCATCCGAACAGGAGGTCTCGGAGTCAAGCTCCTTCATCCGTTCGTGACTACGCTGAATTGCTTCGTCGTTTTCAGCAATTTTCGCGTCCGTTGCCGCCTTTAGCTGAATGTACGCTTCCTTCGTGATACTTCCGGCTGCATACTTTTCGTAGAGCCTCAGCTTGGACGCCTTGTGCTGCTCGTTCTGCTTTTGAAGAATCCGGATTTTCTCAGCACATTCCTTGATGGCAGATTTCCGTAGATCACCGACTTCGCGGTTTTGGACTGATTCCTTCTGTGCCAAAGCAAGAAACTGAGTAAGGGCATGGAAGACAACCTTATCAATATCCATTTCCGGAAAGCTCCTGCCAACCGGACAGTCTGTGTTTCCGGTGTTGACCGAGTGAATGCACTGGAAGTACCGAATGCCAGCCTTGTTCTTTCGGCGCGTCATAGCACGTTTACAGTTACCGCAGCGGACGAGTCCCTTGAGCGGATAGTCGTGCTGCTTGCGCGTGGGATTCCGTCCTCCGCCTCGGATGACCTTCTGAGCAAGCTCAAAGTCTTCCTTGTTGATAATAGCTTCATGAGTTCCTTCTACGATAATCGGTTCATTGACAACGCGCTTTTTTGAACCGACACCGCAGGACTTCATTTTGCGGCTGACCAGCGTTCCGGTGTAAACAAGGTTCTTGAGAATGTTATAGACCATCACGGTTTCCCAACTGATTTTCTCACTCATGTTACTGAACTTCTTCTTGTCTGGATGCTTACTCTTGAAGTATTGCCCCGGCGTCGGGATGCCGTCATCATTCAGGCTGCGGGCAATCTGAGAGGTGTTGCTGCCTTCCAGAGCCTCGCGGAAGATACGACGGATCACATCAGCCGCCTCCGGGTCTACGGCAAGTTTGTTCCGAATGGTGGGATGCAGGACAAAGCCGTATGGAGCATAGCCGCCGACATACTTACCCTGTTTCATCATCTGGATTTTTGCCGATGTGGTCTTTACGGAGAGGTCTTTGCTGTATGCCGCATAGATGATGCTGCGCATAACCACTTCCAGACCGCCCGTTGTACCTTTGTAATCGTCGCTGTCATAGCCGTCGTTGATAGAAATGAATCGGACACCCATGAACGGAAAGGTGCATTCCAGATAGTTTCCCGTTTCGATGTAGTCACGAGAAAAGCGGGAAAAGTCCTTGACGCAGATCAGATTGATTTCGCCGCGCTTGACCTTCTCCATCATCTGCGTGAACTGAGGACGGTGAAAGTTCGTGCCGGTATAACCATCATCCGCAAACTCAGACCGCTGACAGCCTGACAGTTCCGGATGATTGTCAAGAAAGCGGTTGATGAGCATACGTTGGTTGCCGATGCTGTCACTTTCCGCCTTGCTGCCATAGCCGGTATCTTCATCAGCCATTGAGAGGCGGATGTAGATGCCGATGTTGTATGCCTTGCTCATTTACATCGCCTCCTGCACTTCTTTGATGCTCTGAACGGTCAGAGCGTAAATATCGCCGTATTTCATGACCAGCTCGATTGAGCCGTCCTCATGGACTTTCACAAGCTCTACGGACTCGGCAACCAAATCCTGAGAGAGTTTCGTTGCACCGCTGACGGATTTCATAAGCGTGAGCCACTTATTGTCCTCGGACATTGCTTCGGCAAACTTGACCTTCCGCTGAACCGCTTCATCCAGCCGCCGGGAAAGGTCGGCATACTGCTCATCGTAGGCTTTTTTGGCAAAGGCGTATTCCTCTTCATCGAGAATGCCTTCTGTGAAGTCCTCGTAGAGCCGGGTGCGTTTCTTGGAGACGCCGCTGAGTTTCAGATTCAGGCTTGTAATGAGCGCATTTTGTTGATCGCGGATGCTGCGTTCGCCTTCGCTGTTTCTCAGCTTGACAAGCAGCCTGTCGTAATTGAGAGCCGCCTTGACTTGAAGCTGGATCGCCGCAAGCACATTGGCTTCGAGCTTATCCTGCCGCGTATAGTGCGGCGTACAGAGGTTGCCGCGTTTGACGGATGAGCTGCATTCATAGAAGGCATACCACGCGCCGTCCTTGCGTTTATCAACGCGCTTGCGGTGGAAGTAGAGCTTTCTGCCGCAGTCTGCACAGACGATTTTGTCTTCAAAGAGATTGATCAGCGTAGCGCGGATTTCTTCCGTGCGCTCCATCTTCTCAACTCTCGTCCTTGCAGCGGCGTCCCGCATCTCTCGCACCTTTTGAAAGTCCTCGCGGGAAATGATTGCCTCATGAGTGTTGGGAAAAACAATCCATTCCTCGCGGTCGATATGCTGATTCCTGACGCCCTTGTAGATGGCGTTCAGCGTTCGTCCGAGTACGGTATCTCCGACGTAATGGGGATTATCCAGAATGGTAGTGAGTGAAGACTTGTTCCAAATCTTCTTTGCCGTAGCATTACCTGTGCGGACGCCGACCTGATACTTCTGAAACTCCGGATTGGGCGCGTTCATTGCATCGAGCCGGTCTGCAATCGCCGGAAGGGACATCCCTTCAATTTTCCATTGGAAAATCTTCCGGACAATCGGTGCGGTTTCCTCGTCGAAAACCATATTGCAGTGTTCTTCATCCCAGCGGTAGCCATACGGGAGATTGCGCTTCTTGAATTCTCCGCTTTCCATCTGCGCCTTGAGCGCAGTAGAAACCTTGCGGGAGATGTCCTTCGAGTAGAGGGTGTTGATCATGTTTTGCAGAGGGATGATGAGGCTTTCGCCGGAGCCGTCCGTATCAAAGTTATCGTAGTTTTCCTTGACGGCGATAAACCGAAGCCCGATCTGCGGAAAGACCCGTTCCAGATAGGTTCCTGCCTCAATGTAATCTCGCCCGAACCGGCTGAGATCACGAACCACAAGGCACTTGATCCTGCCGGTGCGGATGTCGTTCATCAGACGGTTGAACTCCGGTCTGTCAAAAACCGTACCCGTTCGTCCGTTGTCCACATAGGTATCTATCAGATTCAGATAGGGACGCTCTGCAATGTAGGACTTGCAAATCTCAATCTGATTTGCGATGACATCCACCTTTTCAGACTTGCCGCTGTTTTCAACGGAAAGACGGGCATAGATGGCTGTTGAGAAGACCTCGGAAGAGACAGATTCGATAATCGGCTCTTCGACTGCAATTTGCTTTCTGCTTTTTCTTGCCATTTGCTCATCCCTCCTTTATACGGCAATATCCAGCTCGTCGGCATAACCGAGAACGTATTCAAGTGTCTGCTGGTATTCGTCCTTGTATTTGAAGACGATTTCGATTGCGTGGTTTTCGTAAATCAGAATGCGATCAACAAGGGACATCAGCACACGGCGGTTCAGCTCTTCAACGTTTTCATACTGCTTGAAAAGCGTTACCCAGTTCCGTTCAGTCGTGCCGGTTGTCACCGTCTGCTTCATTTCTTTTTTGACACGCAGAAGCGCGTCCTGCTTGTCCTCAATGATTTTGGTGTAGCTGTTGCGGAACTCAAAGTATTCCGACTTATCAATGACGCCGCCGATGAAGTTCTCGTAAAGTCCCAGCTTGAGCTTTTGGTACCGTTCAATCTCTTCCTCGATTTTGGCGATCTGAGCTTCGTAATTGAAAGCCTTACGGCTCTGGGACGGAAGCCGATCTATCATCGCAAGCGCGTGTTCCAGATTGATGACAAGCTCGATCTGGTCATGAATGGCACGGAAGACCTTCTCTTCAACCTCTTTTGCGGCGATGCTGTGCGGGCTGCACGTCCGGCTGTGCTTATTGGTGGAGCAGACGTAGTAGATATATTTTTTCGTCTTCGACGGAACGGTCTTGCGGATCATTGGCTGCTGACAGTCTCCGCAGAACAGGAAGCCGGAAAACAGATGCGCTTCGTCCTGATCGGGTGAGCAGCGCATATCCCGCTGCATCATGACCTTGACTGCCATGAAGTCCTCGTAGGACACAAGAGCTTCATGCGCATTTTCAACCTTGACCCACTCGGATTCATCCTTGCTTTTCACGACGCGGACTTTGTAGTTGGGAGTGCCGCGCTTGCCCTGAGCCAGAACGCCGATATAAACCTCGTTGGTGAGAATACGCTGGACGGCTTTGTATGTCCATTTTGCAGTATCGCCGGTTTTGAAGACGGTATCAAACTTCACACCGGCGGAATGCTTGTGTTCCATTGGGGAAAGGACGCCCATCTGGTTCAGACGCTTTGCAATACGTCCAATGGTGAAGCCGTCCTTGTACATGGAAAAGATCATCTGCACATATTCGCTGACCGCTTCATCCACGATGAGCTGATTCTTGTTCTCCGGCGATTTCATGTAGCCGTAAGGGGCGAACGAGCCTACGAACTCACCGCTCTTCTGCTTGACTTCCAGACTGCTTCGGATTTTCATGGAGATGTCCTTGCAGTAAGAATCGTTAATCAGGTTTTTGAACGGGATGACAAAGGAGTCGGACTGCGGATCACCGGTCAGACTGTCATACGCATCATTGATTGCGATGAAGCGTATGCCGAGCTGAGGGAAAATCTTCTCAATATAGCGTCCGCCGTCGATGTAGTTTCTTGAGAAGCGGCTGAGATCCTTGACCACGATGCAGTCAAGCGCACCCTTGCGGATTGCCTCTTCCAGCTTTTTGAACTGAGGACGATTGAAGGAAACGCCGCTGTAACCGTCATCCACAAATGGCTCACAGACAAGCTCTAAATCCTCATGCCTTGCGATATAGTCCTCGCAGATGGCTCTCTGGCTGGCGATGGAGTTGCTTTCTACTTTGTCTCCATCCTCACGGGACAGACGGCAGTAGATCGCCGTGCGGTAAACCTTATCTGGCATAAAAATAACCTCCGTTTTTCTGTTTGGTGTGGTACATCAAATCAGAAAGACGAAGGCTTGCTTCAACTCTTATGAAGAGGAACACGAAAACGCCACATGACCATCCGGGCAAGCGGCTTAATCCATATTCTTCTTTTTTTGACCGATTTCATTATACCACAGGCTCAATCGCTTGTCCATAGAACCGGGCGAAAAGATTCAGACTGTTCATAAATCAAAGACCTCTCAGATAGTGTTCCAGACAATCTTCCATTGTTGTATCCGTTGCGGCGAAGGTGATCTTCACCACTGTCTTCCCGTCCAGATAACAATAAGGATTTCTGATCTGCTTGATGAACTCCCTCAGTCTGTCCTCTCGCGGTGCCGCAGGATCAAGCCGGACGCTGCTTCTCTGAACGAGTGTGCTTCGGTCAACCGTTTTCGGGCTGACGTTTTTCATTGTTTCAATGCCCATCATATTCTAAGCACCTCCTGTTTCGTGGAACTATTCAGGACAAAAGGATATGGCAGAGCATCTTGTGAAGACACTCTGCCACATAGTTTTCATCCTGAAACTATATAGTAAGTTTCTTTTGGGTTTGTTTCGTTGTCCGGCATATTTGCAGCTCGCGCCCCTGCCAGAAGAACTTTGCAGTTCCGGGAATGCTGCGGACTACCAATGGTCAATCGGTATCATGGGACTCTCACCCCTCCGAGGATCGCTCCGAGCCGCCCCTTCAAAGAAAAGACGGAAGTATCATTATACCCGGCATCTGCATCGTCGCAAGCAGCCGCACCACACGGCTGTTATAGCTCTCCGGTGGTCGCTCACTCCCTTCCGGGAGGTCTTGGCGTCGGAAGCTGTGTTGCTTCGCAGAAGCGGAAAGATCCGCAGCACTGAACTATTCAGTTTTCAAGGAGCAGCAAAGTGGTCTGATTGACCCTTTCACTTTACAACGGACATCTTTTTGCCAAAACGCAGGTACCGGATTCAAAAAAATCAAAAATATTTTTTCGCCTTCTTTCTGATGAGCGTGATTACGTCGTTCACACTCTGCCGTTTCATGTTGTGTTCCTTCGCATAAGCGGTCGGGGTTTGCCCGTTCATGATGCAAGCCTTATATACATCCAGTTGGAGCGGCGTAAGGGTCTGCATCAGCTCCTTTTCGAGCATTTTCAGTTCAGCTTCTTTGATGAAATCGGAGGAATCTGCCAGCCATGCAGCGGACTTCACATCGTCCTCCGGCATAGCATCAAGGGATAGCACGGTATCAGAGTTTTTCTCTGCGCCGTCCTCATCCTCGGAGGTGTTGCCGAAGCCATACGAGCGTCTGATCCGTTTTTCCTCTGCGCGGAGGATTCTCATAACCTTGCGGTCAACCTCGGAAACTTCGCCGGTTCGTTTCACACGCACCATGCACTTTCCGTCCTCCGTAGTCCAGAGATCGTAGTCGAACTCGATAGGTGTCTTGGGTGTTTTCATTGTTCATCCTTTCCGCTGCGCGGGAGCAGCGGGAAGGGTGAAGATAGAAAAAGAGCCGCATGACGGTGAGGTTTGAATCCCATGCCGATAAAACAGAGTAATTAAACTCTGTCTCATGCGGCATTAGGATGACTTCACCTATCAGGCGGCTCCACAGCTCAGCTATGACATATATTTTATTTTAGAACAGAGGCTTATCCTCTGGTTCTTACTTGGTACGCGGGCGCAGTCTTCTCATGTTCAGCACATCAAAGACTGTGATCCGTCCGCATTTCTTGCACTTGGATTCTACATGACCTCTCGTGTCCTCGTAGACAGCAATGGCATTATGCTGACAATACGGACATTTCAGGTATCGGGGCTTCTGCTGGGAAATGGCAACTCTTGCCCTGCGGATTTTTTCGATTAGCTCCGGCGTCGGTTCCTGAACCCGAATGGATGCTCTCTTCATTACCACACCTCCAATGGGTCAACATACTCGCTGAATGGACGATCTACCATGTAACCGAGCTGACGAAGGCGGATAGACGCCGTTGTCTTGGAGACACCGAACAACCGGCAGAAAAGGCGCAGCGTTAAGTGATCATGATACGAATACCTCCCCTCATAGTTTTTCAGCGGCGTTTCTGTAAACTGACGCATCGCCAGGTCTACCTCTTTTTGCGGAAGCAGGATCGCTGCGCCCAAGACATTTGCTTGCCACTCGTTCCAGTCCTCGCGGGTTTTCAGCTCTCGCGGCGTATAGGCTGTCCGTGCGGAATACCTCATTTCACAGGATGCCTTTACCTCTTCTGATTCCAGTTGAAATAGAATCTGATGGGCGCACTCGTGGGCAAGGGTAAATCTGCGCTTGGCGCAGAGCCGCTGCACGTTGCCGGAGAGAATGAAGCTCTCGTCCAAGATGACCTGATTACGCTTCAAAGCCAGCGTGCGTGTAATACCAAGTTCCGTGATCTTGTACTCGGTGTCGGCATAGGCAGTGACACCGCAGATGCTTCCGTCCGGCGAGAGACGGGCGAATGATACGCGAAGACCGAGATAGTTCTTTGCAAACTGATCAATGGGTGTTGGCAAAGCTGATCGGTCGGGCTTGTCCGCCTCATCCCCGAAAAAGAACCGGTTGAAGTCCTTCGTTGTTGAGGCTGCAATTTCTTCAAGTTGGCGCTGGGATAAAATCATGAGCAGTTGTCCTCCTTTGCTTCGACGAACCACTTGTCTCCTTCGTGGAAAAGAAATGACTCCTTTCCGCGAATCTGAACTGTGTAACGGATGCCTCCGCCCCCAACCTTTTTGGATGTGGCGCGGCATTTGTATAGAATCTGGTCGATTTGAAAGATTACACCGTTGTCCCACCAGATGAGGCGAGGGAGGATTGCCCCCTCCTTGTCCACATCCAGCGTAACCGGGACGTATGCTTTTCTGTACTGTGTAGCCATTTCTGTTTTTCTCACTCCTGTTCCCTCATACCGGTGTATGCCGGTACGGATGATCTTCGGCAGCATAAATGCCTGTCCATTTGAACTGCTCAAAAGATGTAACTTTTTCGTATACAACTACTCATGCCCCTTGACAGGATGAGCAATTCAGGATATACTATGAGTAGTTGGATTGCTCAGTCATTATTATACGCACTTCAAGTGCCTTTGTCAATAGACTTGCGCAATTTGATGTCGCAAACTTTTTGTGAACAGGAGTGATTACCAAAATGACGTTTGGAGAGAAATTCAAGGCTGAACGGGAGAAGCGGAAGCTGACCCAGCAGGAAGTAGCCGATGCACTGGGGATCAACAGGCGTATGATTACCCGGTACGAGAACGGCATTTCCTTTCCCCGTACCAAGGACGCTTACAGAAAAATCGCGGAATACTTCAAGGTGGATGTGAACTATCTGCTGACCGAGGACGAAGAGTTTGTGATTCAGGCATCCGAGCAGTACGGCTCCCGTGGCATGAAACAGGCAAAGGACCTGATTGAAGGGATGTCCGGCTTGTTTGCGGGCGGTACGCTGTCTGAGCAGGACAAGGATGCGGTGATGAAGGCATTGCAGGATATATATTGGGAATCCAAAGCCCGGAATGTTGAGAAATACACGCCGAAGAAATACAAGAAGACCGGTACGGACGCAGAGGAATAACTGTCTGCGTCTCGGTTTCTTGACGGATTTACTTTGACTGTTTTCAACATGAAAGGGGTGAAGGTCCCGTGATAATTCGCTCCGAGGAAATATACAAAAAGGCGAACAGCATTGTCAAAAGCTGTGGAACAAGAGATACCTTGAAGATTGCCTGTGAGCTGGGCATTCATCTCCATTTTCTTGACAATCTGAACGATCTGCTCGGAATGTACACCTACCGCCATAAAGAGCGGCATATTCTTCTGAACTCCAACATGGAGTATCTGATCATGCAAATGGTTTGCGGTCACGAGATCGGGCATGATACCTTTCACCGTGATCTTGCCAAAGGAAACGAACCGCTCCCGGAGTTCGTGCTGTTCGATATGCGCACAAAACGCGAATATGAGGCGAATGCGTTTGCCTCTCACCTGATCATTGACGATGATGAGCTGATTGACCTGATGAAGCAGGACTACGATGTGGTGCAGCTTTCTGCTGCAATGGGAACAAACATCAACCTGATGCTGATCAAACTCAACGAGCTGAACCGCATGGGCTGGCAGCTCAACTTGCCGTATGTACCGCACTCTGACTTCCTGAAAAATGTTAGACCGGAGGGCTGAATGAGGATGAAGGATAGTAATTAGATGAACAACAGCGACTATAAAGAAGCCCTTTTCTATGCTGCTTCCATCTTTAACGAACGCTTGGGAACGGAGTTCAGCGAGGACAACCTTGTGCTGTGCTGCTTTCAGACGGAAAACCAGCAGGAAGTCTTTGAGCAGTTCTGCAAGCAGTATTTCCCTGACCGGCTGGAAGACCGATATACAGAGGACGGCTATTTTGACTTTCACGCCTCCGCTTTCGTTGGCAAAGAAGACGGCGCGGACGGAATCCTTCTGCGCACAGACATAGCGCGTCATCCGGCAGAGTTGAAGCACATTCTTCTGCATGAGCTGGCGCATATCTTCTGCACCCGCAACGAGCTTGGCGGAGACAACTTCTATGAACGATACTGCATGGACGATACCATCAGCCGCGAAGAGGACGGAACCATTAACGCCGGATATGCGGTCTGGCGGGAACTCGCGGCGGAGCTGATTGCATTTGAGCTGGATGACAACTGCGACGTAGTTCCGCTCCGACGCAAGAAAGACCTTCTCAGCTATTACGAAGGAGAGCTCCTGACCGGCAACGGGAAAATGGGCGTCAGCATGATTCTCTGTGAGGCAATGACCAGTGCTGAGGGCGAAGCGTCTATGACATGGGATGCTGCCAAAAGCAAGTTTGCACGGTTCAAGCCCTTTGATGATCCACTGTACAGGGACTTGCTGGAACTGGTTTTTACACACGTTAGAGAATACTTTATCGTGATCGACCGCGACTTTATCTATGAAATTGGAGTTTTGTATCTGAGCATTGCCGCACAAGCGATGATCGCGTCCCTAAAGAACAGATTTCAGGAAGAATAGACAGACCGATAGAGAGAGAAAGGACGGGCAATGATATGAAATACAAGCTGTTTCGCTCCCCCGGTGATCTGGACAAGGCAGTTCGGAAGCACGAACTGGTTGCCGTGGAGACCGGCAAGAGCATTGATGATGTAACAGACGCGCTTATCCGTGCCGTTCGGGATGATCTTGCGGAAATGCCGGAGTATGCGCACTGCGAGACTGCCGCCTATGCACCGGAACCGGTCAAGTCGTTTCGCCGGGTGAGGCGTTACCGGTATGAGATGATGGGTATTGTCTGCCCGAAGTACGCCGAAGAGAACGTCCTGATTGACTACGGAATTATCGAGGAAGAAGAGGTATGAGCAAGGAGCAATATATTGAGTTTCCGGAGGAATACACACGCCGGGAGCTGAACGCCCGGTATCGGGAAATCCCGCTGAAGGACACGACCTCGCGCCTTCTGCGCAAATATTTCAATGCGATGGCAAATCTCTACGGTATCATCCCTCTGCACAAGGCAAAGGAGATCCTCTTCTCCCTCAGCCCGAAGCTGGTAACGGAAGATGAATTTCTTGCCTTTGCAGAGATCGCCCGTCATGAGTGCGAGGGCTACTACATTCTGGGCGGAGATGAGCTTTACACAGATGTCAAGCATACAAAGCCCCTTGAGCGCGAGATCATTGATGTCACCCTGATTGGTGAGTCGATAGACCTCTTTATAGAGACGAAACGCAGCCAGCAGGAAAAGCCTTACTATGTGCCTGACAAGAAGCATCTGCTGGAATACGATGATCCCTTCTACTGCGAGGACACTCCGGAAAAGACTGCGCTCCGCCGTTTTATGGAAGAGCGGCTTGGTCTGAGCGGTGAAAAACTGGAAGACGCCTTTGACGATCTTCTCTACGGCGTCCGGTCTGTTTCGGGCAGTGTGGAAGGCGTTCTGAATCACTTGGATAAAAGGAACATCCGCTTCCGGTCTGACCGAGACATGAATCGGTTTGTTGAACTTTACAGCAAATTCAGCAATACGACGCGGATGCCCTGTAACCGTGGCTACACACCGGATGAGATGATACAGATGACGCCACCGGAGGAACGCTTCAAGTCGCTCTCTCTTGGTCCGAACATCCGAAAGTCCCTCCAAACTGGCGAAATGGATATTGAGGACTTCCGCAAGCAGATCCTCACAATGGAGCTGCCCAGCGAGGCATTGCGCTTTGATCTTCTGAAACAGCTTGCAGACATCAAGCCCTCCACTCCCCAGCCGGAGAAACAGAAGAAAGTCGGGCGCAATGATCCCTGTCCTTGTGGTAGTGGGAAGAAATACAAGAGGTGCTGCGGAAAATGACAATCCCATTAAAACAGGTCATTCAGGCAATCGAAGAAGCAAATGAAGTCTTCACGAGCTTCTGGGACGCAAAGACCGGCAAGACCGTTTATCTTGCCGATCCATTGATGACTGATATGACGGAGGAAGACAAAGCCCTTGCCATCGCAATAGAAGATACGCCGGAGCGGTTTCTTCGCTTTCCGACAAAGTATGAGATTCATCAATACCGCATCATGGAGGATTTCATTGACCGGCTCCCTTCCGGAAAGGCGCAGGAGGAACTTGCCTATGCAATCCGGGGAAAAGGCGCGTTCCGCCGATTCAAACAGTCTGTGCGCTATCACGGTCTGGAACAGCCCTGGTATGATTATCTGGCGGAGACGTACCGGGAGCTTGCGATCCGTTGGTGCGCAGAGGAAGGCTTGGAGTACACAGAATGAAAGAGAACGAACAAAAGACATTGCTGCGAAGCAGCGATGATCTGATTGCCGCCGTCGAGCAATACGGCTTCCTGCCCTTCTTTCGGAATGAGATTCACGGCTTCTCTGTTGAAGAGCTTTGTTCGCCGAAATTATGGTTTGCGGATGATGCAGACGGTCCGTGGGAATGGAAAGGTCCGGCTGCGCGGAGCGGCAAGTGTCTCTACGGTAAGATTTTCAACAAGAAGGCTGGCTTCGTGAGCCGGGAGTGGATTCCGGACTTTGCAAACTTCCGGCGTGACGGCTATGACTTTGACGCCCGTTGGGATGACGGTTTGGCGTCCTACAAGGACAAGGAGATTTATGAAGCCATAGCCGGTGAAGGCAGGATGCTCTCTAAACGGCTGAAAGAGGCTCTGAACTACCGCAAGGGCGGCAACACCGGCTTTGAGACGTGTATCACGAGACTGCAAATGCAGAGCTATGTCTGCATTGCGGATTTCGTCTATATGCAGGACAAGTACGGAAGACCTTATGGCTGGGGTGTCGCGGAGTATGCGACACCGGAAGAGCTTTTCGGGTACGCCTTTATCACCTCCGCCTATCAGCGAGACCCGCAGGAATCCAAAGAGTGCATGATGCAGCATCTTTCCTCCATCCTGCCGGGTGCGTCCGCACAGCAGCTTACGAAGATATTGAAAGGATAAAACAAGATGAGCAAGAAACTTGTAGCATATTTTTCTGCGTCCGGCGTGACCGCAAAGGTTGCTGAGACGCTGGCAGAGGCAATCGGCGCGGACATCTTTGAGATCGAGCCGAAGGTGCCTTACACGGATGCTGATCTGAACTGGATGGACAAGAACGCCCGCAGCACGATTGAAATGAACAATCCCGCCTCACGACCGGAAATTGCCGTGAAGCGGGACAACATGAAGGACTACGACACAATCTTTGTTGGCTTCCCGATCTGGTGGTATGTGGCTCCCCATATCATCAATACTTTCCTTGAAAGCTATGACCTGACCGGTAAAACCATCATTCCGTTTGCAACCTCTGGCGGAAGCGGCATGGGAAAGACCAACGAAAGCCTTACTCCGAGCTGCAAGGGTGCGAAATTGATCGAGGGCAAGGTGTTCAAGTCTCGCACGAACTTAGCAGAAATTGCCGTATGGGTAGATAATCTCAAGTTCTGAGTTGAGGTAAGGCGAATGGATTTCGATAACAAAGTCGCAGTTATAACAGGCGGCGCACATGGTATCGGTAAAGCGATTGCGGAGTCCTTCCGCAGCGAGGGTGCAGCAGTTGAGATTATTGACATCGCACCGGGAGATCACTATATCGGAGACATCAGCAGAAAGGAAACTTTAGAGGCGTTTGCTTCCTATGTTCTGGAAAAGCATGGTCATGTGGACTGCCTAATTAACAATGCTCTTCCGTTAATGAAGGGAATATCCGAATGCTCCTATGAAGAGTTTCAGTATGCCTTGTCTGTCGGTGTCACAGCACCCTTCTATCTCAGCAAGCTCTTCTCTGAGCATTTTGGCAAAGGCGGCGTTATCATCAATATTTCTTCATCCAGAGATCGAATGAGTCAGCCGCAGACCGAAAGCTATACAGCGGCCAAGGGTGGTATTGCGGCGCTGACTCATGCGCTTGCAGTCAGCTTCTCTGGAAAACTTCGTGTCAATTCCATTTCTCCCGGTTGGATTGATACGGAATACCGTGAATACGAAGGAGCAGATGCTGTTCAGCAACCGTCAGGACGGGTTGGAAATCCGATGGATATTGCAAATATGGTCTTATTCCTCTGCTCTGAAAAGGCCGGGTTTATCACCGGAGAGAATATCTGCATTGACGGTGGTATGACGAAGCAGATGATCTATCATGGAGATCATGGCTGGAAGCTGGAAATATAGGAGGAACAAAGTATGCCTCTTCAAATTGTCAGAAATGACATCACAAAAATGAAAGTGGACGCAATCGTCAACGCTGCTAACGCATCGCTTCTGGGCGGTGGTGGTGTTGACGGCTGCATCCATCGAGCTGCAGGACCGGAGCTGCTTGCTGAATGCAAGACGCTCGGTGGCTGCGAAACCGGCAGCGCGAAAATCACCGGTGCGGGAAAGCTGCCCTGCAAATATGTGATCCATGCCGTAGGCCCGCGCTGGTGGGACGGCAAGCACGGAGAGCGTGACCAGCTTATTTCCTGCTATCGTACTTCTCTTGCGCTGGCGAAGGACAAGAAATGTGAGACGGTTGCGTTTCCTCTCATTTCATCCGGTATCTATGGCTATCCGAAAGGCCAGGCGCTCAGAATTGCCATTGATACGATCAGCGAGTTCCTGCTTGAGAACGACATGACTGTCTACATCGTCATCTTTGACAGAAAGGCATATCAGATCAGCGGTAAGCTCTATGCGGACATTGCCGAGTACATAGACGATAACTATGTGGACGAGCATTCCGACAGCTATTCTACGCGTCTGCGCCGATTGAATGCCCTTCGGGATTTGGAACCGGTTTGCGAAGCGTCGGTCTGCGATGAAGCCGACGAAGCGATTGAGCCTATCCTGTCTATGCCAATGGCAGCTCCCAAGAAGACAAAATCTCTGGATGAGGCGCTGGGTCAGATTGATGAGAGCTTTTCCGAGATGCTGCTGCGCAAAATCGACGAGAAAGGTATGACGGATGCACAGTGCTACAAGAAGGCAAACATTGACCGGAAGCTCTTCTCGAAGATCCGCAGCGATAAATTGTATAAGCCGAGCAAACCTACGGCAATCGCTTTTGCCATTGCCCTTGAGCTGTCTCTGGATGAGACGAAGGATATGCTTATGAAGGCGGGCTTTGCGCTGTCTCATTCCAATAAGTTTGACATCATCATTGAGTATTTCATCGAGAATGGAAACTACAATGTCTTTGAAATAAACGAGGCTCTGTTCGCATTTGACCAGAGCTTGCTCGGAGCGTGAGAGTTCGATAAATAAGAATTTTACGGAGGTAATATTGTATGTGGTTTGTGCTTGCATTACTATCTGCAATATTTGCAGCACTTACTTCTATACTGGCAAAGGTCGGCATAGAAGGCGTCAACTCAAATCTTGCAACAGCAATAAGAACCGTTGTTGTAGTTGTTATGGCTTGGGGAATGGTGTTCCTCACGAATTCACAAAACGGAATTGCTGAAATAAGCAAACGAAGCTGGTTGTTTATAATTCTGTCGGGTTTGGCAACGGGTGCCTCATGGTTATGCTATTACAGAGCATTACAGTTAGGCGATGCTTCAAAGGTTGTTCCAATTGACAAATTAAGTGTTGTAATTACATTGGTTTTGGCATTTGTATTCCTACATGAGCAATTTACAACGAAATCGTTGATAGGTTGCATACTTATTGGAATGGGAACTATGGTAATGGTTCTTTAAAACCATTTATTGGATAGATAGACAAGTTCCAATTTGTCGAACTGATTTAGAAACCGAAAGGAGGCAGCCGAAGCATGAAGGAACGCACATACATCGCAATCGACCTCAAGAGTTTTTATGCTTCGGTTGAGTGTCGGGAGCGCGGACTTGATCCGATGGACACAAACCTCGTCGTTGCGGATGAGAGCCGTACTGACAAAACAATATGCCTCGCCGTTACACCCTCCCTCAAGAGCTACGGCATCTCGGGGCGCGGACGCTTATTTGAAGTGAAGCAGCGCGTCAAGGAGGCGAATGCCGGACGGCAGCACGACGCGCCGGGACACAGACTGGACGGCTCGTCGCACTTCTTCTCAGAGCTGCAAGCAGACCCATCTCTGGCGATTGACTTCATCATCGCGCCGCCTCGGATGGCGTACTACATGGAGTACAGCACCCGCATCTATCAGGTTTATCTCAAGTATATTGCCCCGGAAGATATTGTGGTCTACTCCATCGACGAGGTGTTCATGGACGTGACGGACTACCTGAATACCTACAAGCTCTCAGCACATGACCTCGCCATGAAGATCATCCTCGACGTGCTTGAGACAACCGGCATCACGGCAACCGCTGGGATTGGGACGAATCTCTTTCTCTGCAAGGTGGCAATGGACATTGTGGCGAAACACATCCCCGCCGACAAGAACGGCGTCCGCATTGCAGAGCTGGATGAGATGAAGTTCCGGCGCGAGCTTTGGTCTCATCAGCCGCTCACGGATTTCTGGCGCGTAGGTCGAGGCATTGCCAAGAAACTTGAGCAGAACGGGATGTTCACAATGGGCGATGTTGCCCTCTGTTCAGAGCGGAATGAGGACTTGCTTTATAAGCTGTTCGGAAAGAATACGGAACTACTCATCGATCATGCGTGGGGCTGGGAGCCTACAACCATTGAAGCAATCAAGGCATACCGTCCCAGCTCCAACAGCCTCAGCTCCGGTCAGGTATTGCACTGCCCATACGAGACGGATAAAGCAAAGCTGGTTGTGCGGGAAATGACGGACTTGCTTGTGCTGGACTTGGTGGACAAGGGGCTTGTCACTGATCAGATGGTTCTCACCGTTGGTTATGATATTGAGAACCTGACCGATCCGGCACGACGGGCAAAGTATCACGGCGCTATTGAGACGGATCACTATGGAAGGCAGATTCCGAAACAGGCGCACGGCTCTATTAACCTCGACGGTCACACATCCTCTACCCGCAAAATAATGTGTGCTGTGTCAGAGCTGTTTGACCGGATCGTGGACAAGAATCTGCTTGTCCGCCGTATGTATGTTGTGGCAAATCATGTCCTGCCGGAAGCGGACGCGCCGAAGAAAAACGACGGTGCTGTTCAGCTCGACCTCTTTACCGACTATGCCGCCGAAGAGGAAAAGCAGAAAACTGAGGACGCTGCATTGGAGCGCGAGAGAAAAATCCAGAAGGCGGCTCTTGCCATCAAGAAGAAGTATGGAAAGAACGCCATTCTCAAGGCGATGAATCTTGAAGAAGGCGCAACCGCCAAAGACCGCAATGCGCAGATCGGCGGGCACAAGGCGTGAACAGCAATTCAATTTCAAAGAGAAAATATTTTGAGAACATACAAGGATAAAGAGGAATTAAAAGCCGAAATCAGCAAAGGCTTTGAAAAGTACATTGCTGAATTTGATTCTATTCCGGAAGCCCTAAAAGATATAAGAGTAGCCGAGGGGGACAGAACACCGGCTGAGAATCTTGCTTATCAGATCGGATGGACAACGTTGCTCCTAAAATGGGAAGATGACGAGAAGCACGGAATTGAAGTGAAAACACCATCAGAACTGTTTAGGTGGAATCAACTGGGTGATCTATACCAATGGTTCACAGATACATACTCTCATTTATCCTTAGTGGAATTGAAAGAACAGTTAAAAGGAAACGTTACTTCTATCCAGACAATGATTGATTCTATGAGTGAAGAAGAGTTATTTCAACCGCACATGAGAAAGTGGGCAGATGATGCTACCAAAACAGCGGTATGGGAGGTTTACAAGTTTATTCACGTCAATACCGTTGCTCCCTTTGGAACATTTAGAACGAAGATCAGGAAGTGGAAAAAGGCAACGCTGTAACTATTATTCCGACTGTAAAAGGAGATGCGGGATGCACATGAAAAGCAAATATGATGAGATTATGGGACTCCCTCACCACGTCTCCAAGACGCGACCACAGATGCCCATGTCAGATCGAGCAGCGCAGTTCGCACCCTTCGCAGCACTCACCGGATATGACTCCGCCATCAAGGAAACAGGGCGTCTGACCGATGAAAGGATTGAGCTTGACGAGGAAGCGCTGACTGCATTGGACATGAGGTATCAGCTTCTCATGGATGCCTTTGATGATGCACCGGAGGTCACCATTACCTACTTCCAAGCTGATGAGCGGAAGGCTGGCGGTAAATACATAACTGCAACCGGCGCGGTAAAAAAGGTCGATGATTTTGAGCGGCGGATCACCATGCAGGACGGCTCGAAGATTCCAATGGATGAAGTTCTGAGCATTGACGGAGAGCTGTTCTCATCGCTGGAATAATGTCGCTTGCCATGCGACCAAACGAAGTAAATACCGAAGTACAATATGACTGTAAGGTGAGACACCAAGCAGTCATATTTTTATATACGGAGGTACTGAACATGAGAAAGAATTTAACGGAGATCGTATTCATCCTTGATCGCAGCGGCTCGATGAGCGGACTGGAAGCAGATACCATCGGAGGTTTCAACTCCATGATTAAAAAGCAGAAAAAGGAGAATGGCGAGGCATTGATCTCTACCGTCCTCTTTGACAACGTGAGCGAGGTTATTCATGACCGTGTACCAGTTCAAAAGGTCGAGCCGATGACCGACAGTGACTATTCCGTTCGCGGCTGCACCGCCCTTCTGGATGCTATCGGCGGAGCAATTCATCACATTGGAAATGTCCATAAGTACGCAAGAAAAGAGGATGTGCCTGAACACACACTGTTTGTTATCACGACGGACGGCATGGAGAATGCAAGCCGCCGTTATGACAGCGAGAAGGTCAAGAAAATGATTGAGCGTCAGAAGGAAAAGTATGGCTGGGAGTTTCTGTTCCTTGGTGCAAACATTGATGCAGTTGAGACGGCAAAGCATTTTGGAATCGGAGCAGACCGAGCGGTCAACTACCACTCTGACCGCGAGGGAACGCAGCTCAACTATGAAGTTCTGAGCGAAGCGGTTTCCGCCGTCCGTTGCAGCGTACCGCTGGGTACGAATTGGAAAAAGCGTATTGATGAGGACTTCAATTCCAGAAAGGACGGGAGAAAATAATGAGAACGATCACTGAAAAAGGGACAGGCAATGAGCAAGTGCGCCGCACCTGAAATCGAGCCGGACGATATTAACGTGTCGGACACTGTGGCTTTCACATGGGAAATAGCTTAACTATCTTCGGATAAATAATTCAATTATTTTTTCTGCGGTACCTGCGTTTTGACCAAAAAATGTCCGTTGTAAAGTGAAGGGGTATCTTACGGAGGAATCTTCGGGGAATACGATTTTGGGAGAATAGCAAGCAAATCCGGTGAGTACCCACCGGAGAAAAATCAGTTAAGGAGACCCTGCCCTTAACATCAGATTTTTGCTTGTTGGGATAGTCCCAAACCCTTCTAATCTTTACGACGGAGGGCGCAGCATGGTACGAAGAACGCGAGACATTCAGAAGAAGATTTGGCTGACACCACAGGAAGAACGAACGATTGCAAAGAAGATGGAAATGATCGGCACGGAGAACTTCGGTGCGTATGCAAGGAAGATGCTGATCGACGGCTACATCATCGTTGTGGACTACACGGAGCAGAAAAAGCTCGCCGCCGAAATCAACAAGATCGGTGTGAACATCAATACCGTCTGCCGCAGGATCAACTCGACGGGACGATTCTATCGGGACGATATTGACGAGCTGAAAGAAAAGATGGACGCGGTATGGCAGTTACTAAAATCAAAGCAATCCGAGGAACTTTGAGCAAGGCAATCGCGTACATTCTGAATCCCGAAAAGACAGACGAGAAGCTGCTGGTCTCGTCCTACGGCTGTGCCAGCGAGACCGCAGCGCGGGAATTTGAATGGACGCGGAAAATAGCCGAGCAAAAAGGGATGAATCCGGTCAGGATCATAGCCCGTCATGTGATCCAGTCCTTTGAAATCGGAGAGGTCACACCGGAGCTTGCCCACGAGATCGGCAAGCAGTTTGCAGATGAAATCCTCGGAGGAAAATATGAGTATGTGCTGACCACTCACATTGACAAAGACCATGTTCATAACCATCTGATTTTCAATGCGGTTGACTTTGTGGGCTACCACGCATACAAGAGCTACAAGCGGATTTACTATGATATGCGTGAGGTCAGCGACCGGCTCTGTAAGGAAAATGGTCTCTCTGTTATCCCTCCCTCTCAGAACAAGGGCATGGGCTACAAGGAGTACACCGAAGCCAAACGCGGCACGAGCTGGAAGCAAAAGCTCAAGCAAACCATCGACCGGCTTGTCATCACAGCCAAGGACTACGATGACTTTCTGCGGCTCATGCAGGAAGCCGGTTATGAAATCAAGACCGGCAAATACATCTCCTTCCGTGCTGAAGGTCAGGAGCGGTTTACCCGGTCTAAAACTATCGGAGAGAACTACACCGAGGAACGCATCAAGGAACGAATTGCCGGACGGACGCTCCGAAGAAGCCAGAGACAAGCCACGCCGAAGGGCATCTCTCTTATCGGAGATATTCAGGAGCGGATCAGGCTCATCGACAGCAAGGGTTACGAGCATAAAGCAAAGCTCACTATCCTCAAGGAAGCGGCACGGACACTCAACTATCTCACGGAAAACAACTTGCTTCAATACGCCGATCTTGAGAAGAAGGTCGAGGATGTTCACAGCTCCTATGACCGTACCGGCAAGGAACTGAAAGGCGTTGAAGCACGTCTGCGGGAAGTCCAGCCGCTTATCAAAAACATCTCCAACTACCAGCGCCTCAAGCCCGTATATGACGCATTCCAGAAGGCAAAAGATAAGTCGGGTTTCAAAGCAAAGCACGAAGCCGAGCTTGTGATCTTTGAGGCAGCGAGAAGCACATTACTTGCCATGCAGGGCGATGAAAAACTGCCGAGCTTGAAGACACTGCAAGCGGAACAGCAGCGACTTCTTGAAGAGCAACAGCGGCTCTATGATGAACGTGCGAAGCTCAAAAAGGAAGCTCGGATGATCGACACCATGAAGGCAAATGTAGATATTTTCCTCAAGCCGAGTGTAGTCCAAGAGCCTGGGCAAATTCGAGATAATCAGAGAGAATAACAAAAAGACTGTGCGGGTTTTTGACCGGCACAGTCTTTCCCTTTAGCTGTATATCATCCAAATCGAAAATGATGAACGTCTCGTGCAAATCGGTCGTATTCACCCAAAGTTTACGAAACTCTATTGAATAGCAGACCTTCTTGTGCTATAATATAAGTTAGGTTTATTTTACATACTTTGCTGAGGTGAAAGTCATGAAAGCAAGCTACAAAAAGTTGTGGAAACTGCTCGTCGATAAGGAAATGAGCAAGGGTGATCTTCATAAGGCGTCCGGTCTTTCTTCAAGCACAATGACCAAGCTCAGAAAAGGTGAAGACGTGTCAATGGAAGCTCTGAGAAAAATCTACATTTGCCTTGACTGCAATATCGGTGACATTGTGGAGTTTGTCCCTGACAACACAACACAGTCCTAAATATGGGACAGGCAATATGGTACAGTATGCTATTAGGAATGGAGCAAATATAATGGATCAGACGCACCCTTATAACGGCAGCTTAACTGCTGAACAGTTTCTCTTCTACGAGATAAGAATTGCTGCAAAATACTATGTTTCTGGCTTGAAAATTGATGAGGCAATCGAGCGGATTAAGAAGGATAACCTCTTTCAATATCCAACAGAGAGACAAGTTTCCCGTTTGGCAAGAGCTTGTTATAAGCGGCTGGACGCGCTCGGCAACGACCAGCTTGTTCACGAGCTTGCCTCTGCACCAAATGAGATTGCAAAGCAGATCAATCTATACGCGGTGATGAGGTATAATCGTTTGGTCTGGGAGTTTATGATTCAGGTGATAGGCGAAAAATACCGCAATCAGGACATGAACTTCTCAAGGAAAGACATGAATGCGTTTTTTTCCAGATTGCAAGCACAGGATGATTCTGTTGCCGCTTGGAGTGATGCGACAATCACCAAAATCAAAAGTGTTCTCGTTCGGATGCTGATAGAGACAGGGTATCTGGACGGGCTGAAAGACACCACGCTGAATCCCGTTTTTCTCTGTGAAGAACTTGAACGAGGTATCGAAGCAAACAACGATTATGATGCACTTCCGGCATTTAATTACTTTAGATAGGCGGGCGGACACGACCATGATAAAACAGGAATTAGACAGGATCAAAGAGCGTATCTCGAATAAGGATTTCCTTGAAAACAAAGGACTTAGCAACGAAGTTGGTATCCATGTTTTCTGCTACAAAGCGGAGGATGAGTTGATCGTTCAGGATTATATTCGCAGATTAAAAAGTGAGGTGAACACGCCATATCGGATCATTGAGTGCGACCTTTATGAAGTGTTTCTCTCCCTTTTGGAGGACAAGCGCATTCTGAAATCAGTTGCAGGGTTAGAAGAAAAACGAGGCAAAAAGTATCTTCTGGATCAGTTGCAGAAGATCGCCACACCGGAAGCTCTCCTTGCCAAGATGGACTATTCACCCCATATCAAAGGGCAGGATGTTCTCTTCATGACAGGAGTTGGAAAAATTCATCCGTTTATGCGTTCCCATAAGATGCTTGATAGTATGCAGCATCTCTTTGAAGACATCCCTATTGTGATGTTCTATCCCGGAACCTTCAATGGACAGACGCTCAATCTATTCGACGAGTTCAAAGAAGGCAATTATTATCGGGCATTCAATCTGCTATAATGGAGGTAGCAACGTGAAAATACAGAATATGTTCCAGAAGGACATTGAAAGAGACATCAACGGCGTTATCAAGGTTATGCAGGATGATGACCGGAGTTTGGAACAGGAACTCAGCGAATACATAATTACCAAGGAGCTTCGCCGTCACTTCCGCACATTCTTTGACAACTACACAAAGGCTATCGACCAGCCGACTGATAAAATCGGCGTGTGGATTTCCGGCTTCTTTGGAAGTGGTAAATCTCATTTCCTGAAAATCCTCTCTTACCTGCTTTCCAATCAGGAAGTCTGCGGTAAAAGAGCGATTGACTACTTTGCAGACAAATTCGATGACCCGATGATGTATGCTCAGGCGGTTAAAAGTGTGTCCGTGCCTACGCAGTCTATCCTTTTCAACATTGACATCGAAGGTCCTCTCACGAAGGATAAGACCGCAGTGCTGCGCGTCTTTGCAAAGATGTTCTACAATCACTGCGGGTTTTACGGCGATGATCTGAAAACTGCCAAACTGGAACGCTTCATTGAAAAGCAAGGCAAGACGCAGCAGTTCCGCGAAGCCTTTGAGAAGGTCAATGGTGCGCCTTGGACGGAGACCCGCGATTCCTTTGCGTTCTTTGAGGATGACATTGTTTCGGTTCTGCAATCTACGCTCGGCATGAGCGAACAGGCGGCGCGGAACTGGTTCAATGGTGAGGAAACGAATGAACTGAGCATCGCCCAGCTCGTAGCTGACATTCAGGAATATGTAGACGGCAAGGGCAAGGATTTCCGACTGCTGTTTATGGTGGATGAAGTCGGTCAATACATTGGTGACGATGGTGACTTGATGATCAATCTGCAATCTCTTGTAGAAGAGATTGGCATTCGCTGCCACGGCAAGGTTTGGGTCATGGTGACAAGTCAGGAGGCGATTGACTCCGTTGTCCATATCACCGGCAATGACTTTTCCAAAATTCAGGGACGCTTCAATACGCGCCTCAGCCTTTCCTCGTCCTCCGTTGATGAAGTTATCAAAAAGCGTGTTCTGGCGAAAACAGATGCGGCAGATCAGCTTCTTCGCATGGTCTATGACAAGGAACACGCCGTACTCAAAAACCTCTATACTTTCAACAATCCCGTTTTTGACATCAAGGGCTTTACGGATGGTGCGGAGTTTTCTGCAACTTTCCCCTTTGTGCCGTATCAGTTCATCGTGATCCAGAAGGTACTTGCCGAGATTCGCAAGCACGGCAATTCCGGTAAGCATCTGTCCGGCGGTGAGCGTTCCATGCTCTCCGGCTTCCAAGAAGCCGCACAGGATGTGAAGGATAAGGATGAAAATGCTCTGGTTCCATTCCATCTTTTTTACAATACAGTTCACACATTCCTCGAAAGCCCCATCCGACGGGTTATCGACCGCTGCCAGACTGCGGCAGACAATCACGATGGGCTTGAGCAGCAGGATGTCAGCGTCCTGAAGCTCCTTTACCTTGTACGTTATATTGAGGACATCAAGGCAAATATCGACAATATCTCCATCCTCATGATCGATGACATCCGCACAGATAAGATTGCGCTGCGGGCGTCGGTTTCCGCCTCACTGGAAAGGCTTCTCTCGCAGAACTACATTTCTCGCAATGGCGATACCTATGCCTTCCTGACGGACGAGGAACAGGACATAGCCATTGACATCAAGAACACACCGGTTGACAGTGCGCAGGTTATCACCAGCATTGCACAGACGGTTTACGGGGAAATCTACCCTTCCAAGAAATTCAAGTACGGCAAGTACGACTTCGCCTATGACCAATACATTGACGAGACCCTGAACGGCTCTGCTTGCGGCGGAATGCGGCTTCGCATTGTTACCGTGGCAAGCGACTACTACGGTGCGCCGAACGAACGGCTTATTATGGATTCTCAGGTCAACAACGAAGCAATCGTTGTGCTCTCCAATGAGACGCCGTATTTTGATGAGCTGGAACAGGCGATGAAGATCCGCAAGTATGTCAAGCAGCGGAACGTATCTCAGCTTCCCGAAAGCATTCAGGACATTATCCGCAAGCGGCAGCAACAGGCGCGTATTCTGGAAGAAAGAGCGCGTAGCTATATTGAAAAAGCTATCGTCGGTGCAAAGGTCATTGTCCACGGCGAGGTCATGGACATCAAGACTGGCAACGCGAAAGACAAGCTGGACGCCGCGATGAACGGTCTGGTTGAGAGCGTCTATTCCAAGCTCAACATGGTCAACCGGTTCGTAGAGAGCGACGCAGACATTCTTTCCATCCTGAATGGAACGGATGACGGGCAGATTGCGTTCACCGGTCAGGGCGCAAACAACGAGGATGCGCTGAACGAGATCAGCCAGTGGCTTGAGCTTCAAAATCAGAAGATGCTCAGTACCTCGATGGGCGATGTGCAACGCCGGTATCAGGCGATTCCCTACGGCTGGCGTGAAATTGATATTGCTGCGCTGATTGCTCGTTTAATTTCTCAGCAGAAAATATCCATCAAATACGGCGGCGCTTTGGTTGACAAGGACGAACGCAGACTGGTTGATTATCTGCGGAAAAAATCCGAGATTGACAAAGCCGTCGTTACCCGCAGGATTGCCCCTTCCGAAGACCTTATGCGCAAGAGCATTGCCTTCCTCCGGGACTACCTTGGTGCGATGGATATTCCTTCCGACGAGGATGGACTGATTCGCTTTGTGCTGGACACCTTTACCCAAAAACAGGAGCATTATCAGGAGCTTCTTGATAAAGCCTATTCTGAGTTCCGTTACCCGGAAAAGGAAGTTGTCACAAAAGCCCGCGACCTCATGAATGATGTTCTGAGTCAGCGCAGGGACAACGTTGCGCTGCTTACCCGCATGGTGCAGCGTCAGGAAGACCTTCTGGATTGCTCCGAGGACATGGAGGGTGTGGAGTTCTTCTTCAAGTCGCAGCGCAGTGTATATGATGAGGCACGGCGTCAGATGGACCGCGTGAATAAGGAACGTGACTATTTTGCTTCTGACGCGGATGCGCTGGAGGTCTTCCATACCATTGCAACCATCCTTGCACAGCCGAAGCCCTATGACCGTATTGGTGAGCTGCCGGAGCTGATTCAAAAGGTCAAAACGGCATACTCCGGTCTGCTGGATTTGAAGAAGGATGAGGTTGCCGAGAATATCCGTCAGTGTATGCAGGACGTTCATCAGCTTGCAACCGAGGCACGGGATGCTGGAGTTCTGCTACGTCAGGCAGACGATTACTTTGTCGGCAAGCGTGAGGCGGCGAAGAACGCATCTTCTCTCACCGAGCTGGACGCTATGATCACCCAGCTTCTCACCTACAAGGACAATATCTGCCGTCGCATGGAGGTTATGTCTGCATCTCATCAGGAACGCACTACCCCGGTCGGTACAGGTACGGCACAGCCCGCTCCGAAGATGCCGAAGATTACGACACTTCGCCGGTATGACCTCTGCTCTGTCAAGCGTCTGCAATCCAAGGAGGATATTGACCGGTACGTCGATGGAATCCGCGAGAAGCTGCTGAAAACGTTGGAAAGCTGCGACGGCGTTCAGATCAACTAAAGGAGAATTACGAGCATGAATAAAGGTGCGATACAAAGATTTGCAATCTGGGCGCGGAACGAGCTGATCGCTCAAGTGTCGCAGAGAGCTTATCAGTATGGAATCACGAAGGAAGGCTGCGGCGAGGCAAACGCCGTGACGGTGAGCGGACGCGCATTGACCGGCGATGAGCAGAAACAGCGCAAGGAGCTTGTCGATCAGATCCGCTCAAAAGGCTACACACAGGTCATGGAAGAGGTTGCCTACACTTGGTTCAACCGCTTTATTGCCCTGCGCTTTATGGAGGTCAACAACTATCTGCCTTCCCATATTCGCGTGTTCTCAGACAGTACCGGCGCGTTCAAACCGGAGATTTTGAGTGATGTCCTGCACCTTGACCTTCCGGGGCTGAACCGGGAGAAAGTTGCGGAGTATATCGAGAGCAACGACACCGAAGGCCTCTATCGCTATCTGCTTCTGACGCAGTGCAACGCCCTGAACGATCCTCTTCCCCGTATGTTTGAGAAAATGGGCGGCTATACCGAGCTTCTGCTGCCGAACAACATTCTGAAGCAGGACAGCGTTCTCGGTCACATGGTCGCGGATATTCCCGAAGAGGACTGGCAGGATGCCGTTCAGATCATCGGCTGGTTGTATCAGTATTACAACACCGAACTGAAAGACGATACCTTTGCGCTGCTCAAGAAAAATGTGAAGATCACCAAGGAGCGCATCCCTTCCGCAACACAGCTCTTCACTCCGGACTGGATCGTCCGCTATATGGTTGAAAACAGCCTTGGCAGAATCTATGTAGACAAGCGCAAGAACGAGGGCATCTATGCGGATGGTCGCGGCTTGGATGAAATGACTTGGCACGAGGCAGAATCCGAGCGCATTGCAACGGAAAAACTGATTGCTGACAAAATGGGCTGGAAGTATTATCTGCCCGAAGCGGAACAGACGCAGGAAGTACGCAAGCAGCTTGATGAGATTCAGAACGAGTACGCCACGCTGGATGTCAAAGACATCAAGGTCATCGACCCCTGCATGGGCAGCGGTCACATCCTTGTCTATGCCTTCGATGTGCTGATGCAGATTTACGAGGCAAACGGTTATAGTCAGCGCGACGCTGCTCAGAGCATTCTTGAGAACAACCTTTACGGTCTGGACATTGATGATCGTGCAGCGCAGCTTGCTTACTTTGCTGTTATGATGAAGGCTCGTCAGTATGACCGCCGTATCTTCTCTCGCGGCATCCAGCCTCATGTTTATGCGATTGTTGAAAGCAACGGTCTGGATCGCAGTACCATTGATTACTTCACCAACAATGATCCGAAGCTCCAAAAGGACTTCGGAACTTTGGTGGACGAACTGCGTGACGCGAAGGAATATGGCTCTATCCTGAACATCTCTCAGGTGGACTTTGCTTCTCTCTATGCCAGAGTGGAGAAAGTGCGGGCTGACATCAGTATGTTCCGAGAGAGTGTGCTGAACAGCTTCCTGCCGCTGATTCAGGTGGCGGAGGTTATGGCGAAGAAGTATGATGTGGTGGTGACGAATCCGCCGTATATGGGCAGCTCCGGCATGAACGCACGGCTTGCGCAGTACGTCAAAGATCATTTCCCGAATACGAAGGCAGACTTGTTTGCTTGCTTTATCGAGCGTGGAAATCAGATGGCGGTTAAGCACGGCTATAACTGCATGGTCACAATGCAAAGTTGGATGTTCCTGTCCAGTTTTGAAAAGATGCGTGAAAAGGTCTTGCAGACAAAAACTATTACAAACTTAATGCACATGGAAAACATGGTGATGGGCATTGCATTTGGTACGGCTGTAACGGTTTTTCGGAATAATGCAATCAAGGGGTATAAGGGTACATACAATCAAATCAAGCTGCAAGATATTGAAAATGGTGAGCCAAAGACTTTCCCTGTTCCCGAAAACAGATTCGCGCAGACCAGTACGGACAACTTCTCCAAAATCCCCGGCTCTCCGGTGGCGTATTGGGTGAGCAGGGCAATTTACGATATTTTTGAAACGGAAAATGTCGGGATGCACTTTGATGTTAAAGCAGGAATCTGTACTGGGAAAAATGAGATGTTTATCATGCAATGGCATGAGTTCAACTTCAATGAATCGAGCCTCGTAACAACAAACTATAAATACACGCCGCACAACAAGGGAGGCGAATATAGGAAGTGGTATGGGAACCGAGATGTATTCCTGAAATATAGCCGAGATGCGCTTAAAAAGATGGAACCAAATGCTGGATTTCGGCATGATGGAAAAGAGTACTATTTCAAACCGCATATTGGCTGGTCAAAAATATCATCTTCTAAGTCAAGTTTCCGCTTCTTTGAAAAAGGGTTTACATTTGATTCCGCTGGACTGGGACTGTTTTCTGATACAGCAAATATGAAGACAACGCTGGCTGTTCTTAATTCAAAAATTGTGGAATGCCTGATTCCAATACTAAACCCAACGCTGAATGTTACGCCGCTTGTTGTAAAAAAGCTCCCGTATGTATCTGATAACAGCGCCCAAATTACATCTACGGTTGATGACTGTGTCGGCTGTGCAAAGACTGACTGGGACAGTTATGAAACCTCGTGGGAATTTAAGCGGAATCCGCTGGTGAATGGCAATAGACTGGCTGCCGCCTATACTGCATGGAAGCAGGAATGCGAAGACCGCTTCCAGCAGCTTAAAAAGAACGAAGAAGAACTCAACCGCATTTTCATTGACATTTACGGTTTGCAGGATGAATTGACGCCGGACGTGGCGGACAAGGATGTGACCGTGCATCGCGTGTTTGACAGCAAAGACGGTGTGCCGGAGTCTATGAAGGGCAGCAATTATGTCCGCACCATGCGGGATGAGATTGTATCTCTCATTTCCTATGCTGTGGGCTGTATGTTCGGACGGTATTCTCTGGACGTGGACGGACTTGCCTACGCGGGAGGCGAATGGGACGAAAGCCGGTACAAGACCATCGTTCCGGACAGCGACAACATCATCCCCATCTGCGATGACGATTATTTTGACGATGACATTACCGGACGTTTTGTGAAGTGGGTCGAAACCGTCTACGGCAGTGAGACACTTGAAGAAAACCTCAAGTTTGTTGCCGATGCGCTGGGCGGCAAGGGTACGCCCCGCGAGGTGATCCGCAGCTACTTCCTGAACGACTTCTATGCCGACCACCTGAAAACCTATCAGAAGCGCCCGATCTACTGGCTCTTCGACAGCGGCAAGAAGAACGGCTTCAAGGCGCTGATCTATATGCACCGCTATCAGAGCGACCTTCTTGCCCGGATGCGTACCGACTATGTTCATGAGCAGCAGGAGCGTTATCGTACCCAGCTCACCCATCTCGCGGACGCCATCGAACACGCCGGAGCTGCGGAGCGCGTGAAGCTGACCAAGCAGCAGAAGAAGCTCCAAGAACAGGCTCTTGAGATTCAGAAGTACGAAGAGAAAATCCATCATCTTGCCGATCAAAACATCCAGATCGACCTTGATGATGGCGTGAAGCACAACTACGAGCTGTTTGCCGACGTGCTGGCGAAGATAAAATAATAACAGAAATAGAGAGGTGTGTTATATGAGTGGCGTTCAGTCTGCAACAACAAGTGAAGCTTATGCTCAATTTGGCAAGTGGCTGATAGAGCAACCCTATTGGCTTCAAGATGCAGCTTGGAGAATATACAGCGGCAAGGAAATTGATGATGCTCAAATCAAGCTCTACGCTGAAATGTGTGTTGCTCAGGCAAAAGGCGAAACGCCTTCATATAACCATCTCAATTCAAACGAGATATTCCAACAGAAAGGCAGCCGAAAAGTATCTGTTTTGTCTATATCAGATGTCTGCGGCGTAAATGCCCTGGCAGACAATGTTGGACTGGATTTCGCAGAGAACGGAGTAACCGTAGTCTATGGATTAAATGGTGCGGGAAAATCCGGATTCATGAGAGTTTTCAAGGAGCTAAGTGGATGTCCATATAGAGAACCCATACAACCAAACGTTTTCAAGAAAAACGGGGCGAGATCGCCATCCTGTAAGGTTGTAGTTACCCAAGACGGCACACAGGTGGAGAAAACATACGATTTGTCGGTTAAACAAGAAAACTCTGTCCTTGCGGTTTGCGATGTGTTTGACACAAGGATATCGAATCAGTATATTTCATCAACGAATAATGTGTCCTACCAGCCTTTTGTTTTTACGGTACTATCAGAGTTGGCGAAAATTGCTGACAGAATTGGGGGACACATATCTTCATTGGTAAGTACGCTTCCCAATGTCTCAGTTACAATTCCAGCCGAACTGGATACATCTCCATCTTTACAATGGCTTAAAAAGATTGATAAGGATACAGTTATCCCAAGTGAACTCCTTGTTTGGGGCGAAGGTGAAGAAACCGAGTATCTCGAAATTCCAAAGCTTTTGAATAGCGAGAGCGTTAAACAGCAGCAGAAAATAGTTGCGGCAAGCATCAGAAGTATTTCCCCTGTTTTGGATGACATCAAAGCGGCTCTTCATTCTTACGATAAGGATAGATTCGTTCTATGTTATCAAGAAATGATGGACGCGAAGAGACGATTCGATGCGGCACAAGCTCTCTTTAGTTCTGAGGCACACAAGCAGGATCAAATAAGCATCAACTCAAGTGATTGGAAAACACTATGGTCGATGGCAAGAAAATACTACGAGGAGTTCATCTACCCTGAAAACGGAGTGCATTTCGCGAATGATGGTTCTCTTTGCCCAATATGTCACCAAGAGATCCGGGGCAACGTTTATCAAAGGGTTAACAGTGTTGATCAGTATATTAACGGATCATGCAGTAATGACTATCAAGCATCCCAAAAGGCGTTTGCGCAGTTATATAGTTCAGTGACAAATAGGCGAATCACGGCTGCATTTGCAAAAAACACGTTATCCGATATTATCAACAAAGATGAACTAAACGCCGTTGTGACTGCCTACGAGGAAATAGAGGCAGCAAAAGCACAGCAAAGCGATGAAGTGCGATATAAGACGTTGGTCGAGCTTAATCTGGGATATATTGAGAAAATATTAAGTGAACAACTTAATGCGTTGACAAATAAGGCAAGACAGTTGGAGGATGCCTTGCAAGACGATGCAAAGCTCAAATTGAAAGAGCGTCTTGAGCAGTTGCGGTCACATAAATGGGTGTTTGATAACCAAGCGATAATTCGTGAAGCGGTAAGTAATATACGTCACCGTGAAGAGCTTGCCGCAGCAAAGCCTTTTCTCACAACGAACAAAATAACAATGGAAACAAATAAACTTGCCAACGCCTTAATTACGCAAGCGTACATAGATCGTTTCACAGAAGAATTATCAAAAATGGCTCGCAACATAAAGGTTAAGCTCGAAAAAGCTGCCTCACAAAAGGGAAATTCTCCATATAAGGTTACGATGGATGCTTGCGATTCGAAGAAATACAAACCGGAAGACATTTTGAGTGAAGGTGAGCAACGAATTGTTGCACTGGCGGCGTTTTTTGCCGATGCTACGGGTCGAGAAGATTGTACACCCATCATTATAGACGATCCAATATCCTCGCTTGATTTGAATTACGAGGAAAGTGCAACAAAGCGAATCGTCGAAATTGCAAATAATAGACAGGTAATTGTTTTCACGCACAGAATATCTTTGCTGGTGGGAATGAGTGAAGCTTGCGCTGCGGAAAATGTTCCAATTAAGGAATTGCATATAAGAAGCGCGCTGAGCGGAAAAGGACTACCTGACTTTGAGGATGTTTATCACGGGAAGGTTAAAGGTCAGCTTGGTGGGTTGAAAGATAAATTGAGCCGTGCTAAAAAAATGGATGTTGACTCAGCAGAATACAATGATTGTATCGGACGGGTATGTCAACAGTTCAGAATATGTGTTGAACGCTCCGTAGAAGACGTCCTCCTTTTGGGGATTGTGCGACGATTCCATCGGAACATACGCACGAACAACATGGTTACGAAACTTCCAGCCATCACAGAGCAAGACTGCAAAATGGTGGATGATATGATGACGAAATATTCGTTTGTCGAGCATTCTCAGCCATCCGACATACCTCCATTGCAATACACCATCGAGGAAATCGAAAATGACATTCAAGCGTTCATGACTTGGATTACGGAATACAACAAAAAAACAAAACGCTAAATAAGGAGGTGGAGTGTTGTGTCCACAGAATCCATCCAATTTACACTCAGAGAACTTTTTGCCGCCCCTCTGCCGGAGTTCTATCAAAGACGGATCATCTTCTGGCAGGACGAGGACCGAGAGTTCGAGTCTATGCTTGATGAGCTTTCCATCCCTGATGTAACAATCATCAAGCTCACCGGGACGAACAACTTTGCCGTGAAAAAGCTGCTTCTGCACGATGACCTCTCAGGGAACTACCTGATTTATAATCCCTTCTCTTATGCTGATCCAAAGGATAATTGGCTGCTGGATATTGAGAAGTTCAGTGAAGAATATCGCTCCGACCTTATCTCTACGCGCATGAATGAGCTGAATATTGAGGCAAGTCCGGCGATGCGCAAGACGGTAAAACTGTACGCAAAATTCTTTGACAGCAAAGAGCGGATTGAAAGGCTGAAAAGAATTGGGCGAGAATACCATACACCGTTGCAGCTTCATATTGACATTATGGCTGTGCTGGCAGGACTAAACGGCGGCTCTGCGCAGGATGTATTTATTGCTGTCCTTTCTGCAGGACAGGATGAGGAAAACAATGCCGTTCTCAGCAATATCAATAAGTTCGGTAACATTGACGCCTTCTGGCAGCTTGTCCGCAAGTACACGGGCTATATCCATGAGGACGGAAAAACGCTTAACCTATTCTCCGCTCATGTGCTGCTGACTGCCCTTGCGCAGACGATGAATCCCAGCGTTCTCAAGGGCTTGGAACGCTTCATCTCTGATTCCAATAAGGCGTATTGCTACAGTATCGTCCATGAATGGCGCAACCGCGAGGACAGCGATGCGCTCTGGGAACTGTGCCGCAGTGTGGAGCAGGAGTTGCATCTTGCATCTCGATTTGAAAAGCAGAATATTGAAACGCTGCTGACAGCAGACATTTTCCCGTCCATTCACGAGGTCATTCTGAGCCGCTTCTTCTCTGAAATCGCAGATCACGTGGTAAAGACCGAGCTGATGCTGAAAACGGCTGAAAACCGCCGTACCTCCGGATGGATTGAGCGCTTCAACAACTATTATGACTGCCTCTACTACATTGCAAAGATGCAGAGCTTTTATCAGGAGAATGCAGCGGGCTTCCATATCGTAGAACCGAAAGCAATCTGGAAGCTCTATACGGAGAAGGCGTATGAGATGGATAGCTTCTATCGGCACTTCCACTATGCCTTCGGCTGCACTCTCAAGAACAGCAATGTGCTTCTGGAAGATAAGCTGAAACACGCGGCAGATTACGTTGAGGGGCTGTATCAGAACTGGTTCCTCAAGGATCTGACCGGCTGCTGGACAAAAGCAATTTCTGACAACCTTGCCGCATTGGGTTATGTGTCCGAGATCGGCAAGCAAAGAGACTTCTACTCTCACTATGTTAAGCCACTTGCGGGGAAAAACTCCCGCGCCTTCGTGATCATATCCGACGCTCTGAGATATGAAGTTGCTGCGGAGCTATGCGATACCATCACCCGGACAACCAAGGGAACAGCGAAGCTCGATGCTGTTCAAGCAGTTTTTCCCTCAATCACAAAGTTCGGTATGGCGGCTCTCCTTCCGGGGCGAAAGCTGTCTGTCAATGACGGCATGGATGTTCTCGTGGACGAAATGTCCACCCGCTCTACTGATGAGCGTGGCAAGATTCTCTGTGCTGCTAACATGAACAGCGTGGCAGTTCAATACACGGACGTTCTGAACATGAAACGCGCCGAGCGGCGTGAGCTTGTGAGCGGGAAAGAAGTCGTGTATATCTACCACAACACGATTGATGCCATTGGCGACAAAACTCCAACTGAGAAGAAGGTGTTTGAGGCTTGCGAAGACGCTATGCAGGAGCTTTCTAATATTCTTCGTATTGTCATCAACGATATGCAGGGTACAGATGTTTTCATTACCGCAGATCACGGTTTCCTTTATACATACAGCCCTTTGACCGAAGGCGATAAACTGGGCAAGGACGCGATCAGCGGCAATGTATATGAAATCGGACGTCGATATTCACTGACAGAACCTTCCGCAGCAGCGGAGTACCTTATGCCGGTTCGATTTGACGGTGAGATCGGCGGTACGCCGGTCAAGGGCTACACGCCTTTTGATTCCACACGCATACGGGTTTCTGGTGGCGGTGAGAACTATGTCCACGGCGGTATCAGCTTGCAGGAGCTTGTTGTGCCTGTTATTAGCTTCAAGAATCTCCGCTCCACAAGCAAGAAGTATGTGGAGGTTTCCAACGCAGAATTGAAGCTGTTGAGCGAAAGCCGTAAGGTGTCCAACCTGCTATTCTCTCTGGATTTCTACCAGCGTCAGCCAGTCGGAGAGAAGATTCAGCCCTGCACCTACTACATCTATATGACGGATGATGAGGGCGTGGTCATTAGTGACCGTCAGACTGTCATTGCAGACCGCACAAGCACAAATGCTTCCGAGCGCGTCTTCCGTGTGCGCCTCAATTTGAAAGCCGGTGCCTATGACAAAAACAAGATTTACCGCCTTGTTATCGCCAATGATACAGATGTCCCGGAAGAGGCTGAGTTCCATATTGACATTGCCTTTGCGGATGACTTCGGATTTGACCTGTGAGGGAGAAACAGAAAATGAGTGAGTATATTGAAACGGTATCAACAGAGGATGCAAACGCTGTAATCGACAGCAAACTGCGTAAGGTATTCGACGGCAGGATTGTCCGCAAAGACCTCACAAAGAAAATCAAGGAAGGGGCAAATGTTCCCGTTTATGTCCTTGAGTTCCTTCTTGGACAGTATTGCAGTTCCGATGACGAGGATGTCATTGAAACCGGCGTTGCAAACGTCAAGCGGATTCTGGCTGAAAACTACGTCCGTCCCGACGAGGCGCAGAAGATCCTTTCTGTCCTCCGTCAGCGAGGCAGCTATACCGTGATTGACAAGATCACGGTTAATCTCAACATTAAGACGGACAGCTATGAGGCGGAGTTTTCCAATCTCGGAATCAAAGCAATTCCTATCTCTGAGGATTACCCAACTAAGTATGATCGGCTTCTCTGCGGCGGTATCTGGTGCATTGTCCAGCTTGAATATGAATATGTGGAAGAGGATAAACGCAGATCCCCAATTCTCATTCACAAGCTCACGCCTATTCAGATGCCTCATGTGGATATTGAGGAATTGAAGCAGGGGCGAAAAGCGTTTACGCAAGAAGAATGGATCAAGATTCTTCTACGCTCTATTGGTATGGAGCCGGATAAGCTGAATGACCGCGAACGCTGGCTTCTGCTTGCCCGTATGCTGCCGCTTGTCGAGAACAACTTCAACCTCTGTGAGTTAGGTCCGCGAAGCACTGGTAAATCCCATATCTACAAGGAAATCTCCCCGAACAGCATCCTTGTTTCCGGCGGTCAGACCACCGTCGCGAACCTGTTTTACAACATGGGCAGAAAAACCGTGGGCTTGGTTGGCTTGTGGGACTGCGTAGCGTTTGACGAGGTTGCCGGTATCAACTTTAAGGACAAAGACGGCATCCAGATCATGAAGGACTATATGGCGTCCGGCTCCTTTGCCCGTGGCAAGGAAGAAAAAGCCGCAACCGCTTCTATGGTCTTCGTCGGCAACATCAATCAGAGCGTGGATGTGCTGCTGAAAACGTCCAGTCTCTTTGACCCATTCCCTCCCGAAATGGGAACGGACACGGCATTTCTCGACCGTATGCACTGCTACATCCCCGGCTGGGAGATACCGAAGTTCCGCCCCGAACATTTCACCAATGACTACGGATTCATCACCGACTATCTGGCAGAGTTTATCCGGGAGCTTCGCAAGGAGCAGTACGGCGATGCGCTGGACAAGTATTTCCGCCTCGGCAAAAACCTTAATCAGCGCGATACCATTGCCGTCCGCAAGATGGTTGGCGGCATGATCAAGCTGCTTTATCCGGACGGGGAGTTCACGAAAGAACAGCTTGAAGAAATCCTCAAGTTTGCGCTCGAAATGCGCCGCCGCGTCAAGGAACAGCTCAAAAAGCTGGGCGGTATGGAGTTCTATGACGTCAATTTTTCGTACATTGACAACGATACCTTTGAGGAACATTTCGTGTCTGTCCCGGAACAGGGCGGCGGAAAACTCATCCCCGAAGGAATGTGCAATCCCGGTCAGGTCTATACGGTTTCTCAGGGAAAGAGCGGTATGATCGGCGTCTTCCGTCTGGAATCGCAGATGCTTCCCGGCAACGGCAAGTTTGAACGGACAGGACTGAACTCTGACGGAAAGTGCAAGGAAGCGGCAAATACCGCATTCAACTATCTGAAAGCGAACGGCAACCGCATCAGCGGCACGATTAGCACAACAACAAAGGACTATATCATCAACTATCAGGATTTGCAGGGCATCGGCATGACCGAGAAACTTGCGCTTCCCACGCTGATTGCACTCTGCTCGATTGCGCTTGGGAAACCGACCCTCAGCAGTCTGGCGGTGCTGGGCGAGATCAGCATTGCCGGAACCATGCTCAAGGTGGACGAGCTTGCAAATGCCCTTCAGGTCTGCCTCGATAGCGGTGCAAAGAAGGTGCTTCTTCCCATTACCTCTGCGGCTGACCTCGGAACAGCTCCCGCCGATCTAATCGGCTGCTTCAACCTGATTTTCTATCAGAGTGCGGAAGACGCTGTTTATAAAGCATTGGGCGTTGAGTGACGCCAAAGCCCTGATTGGAAGGAGGCGTACCCGTGTCCAAGAAAAAACGTTCAAAGAAGCGTGAGCGTATTCCCGTAATAGATACCTTGATTGATCTTGCCGGAGCAATGACCTTGGATTATCTTGCAGCAAAACGTAGGCAGAAATATGGTACAAAGCACAGCAAGAAAATTGATCCATACGCTGCCACCGGTGCTGCAATGGGCATGGGTCTAATTAAGGACGCAGATGACCTCATCAAGTTTGGCGGTGTCCTTGGCGCAATGGGAGCTTTTGATTCTGATGATGATTCACCAGTCAACAAAGTCGCATACATGGCTCCCCGTGATAACCGCTACGCTTGGCGCCTGAATTGCGAGGATGGCAGCGCATACGGTATTGATCCAAACAATTATGAGACAAGAGACGAATATAATGAGGCTCTAAGCAGGGAAAAACACGGATGGCGTGATTACTGTGAAGATGGCTCAGACTACGGGATTTCACCAGAAGACTACGAGACTGAGGAAGAATATAATGCAGCAATAGATACAGCGGAGTTCAATAGCTTTAATGAAAACGAGGATGATGAATTGATCATCCCGGATGATTCCTCCGAGAATATTGTGGGTGAGACATCTCCCGAATGCACGTCAAAAAGTGGCAGTGCCCCGATTGGAAAACATGATCCGTATGCAGCAGATGATTTTCATGTATATGTTTACTGCCTTGTAAAGCTGGATGGAACAAACACGATAAAGTTCTACCGAACGGAGGATCGTACCTTGAAGCGAGGTGAGGCGGTTTTCGTTCCAGACGAAAGCTCAGGCAGTAAATTGAGAGGAACAATATGTTCTATTGAGCATCACATGAGTTTTTCTGTTCCAAAGCCCGTAGAGGAAACTCCTGAAATCATTGGAAGGGCGTGATCGATGAATGGATTGGGACTCCTATTATGAGAAGTTCTACGAATGGGCAACCAGCACGCAGATCAAGAAGATGTCCTCATTGACCTCGTTTGGTGCATCCGCCGAAATCTCTGAGGTCGCGCAGGAGTATATGGATGAGAAGGCAGCATCACGACTTATAAAAAAAGCGGTTGCCTATGGTGTCCAGTTCACGCCAGATGAAATCTATGACCTTTCCGGCTGCTGCGATATATCAGCCATGAATGAACTACTGAAATCTGCAAAATGCACCTTTACGCAGGAGCAGTTGGAAGACCTTTGGGGTGCCGTAGACGATGAAGTTCTTGAGCTTGTAGCAAGGCGAAACCATGTAACTGTGTTTGCAAATGACGAAAATGAAGATTCTTCCGTAGTAGATGAGATCGATTTTGACGAACCGAAGCAAAAAGAGCCAAAGCTCGGGTTCTTCTCAAAGCTCGGTATGGCACTTGCGATTGGAAGTCTTTTGGATAAGAAAAGCCAGTCTCACGACGGACATTGTACTGGTGACTGCGCAAATTGCCCTCCGCATTACGGGTACCGCTATGGAAGGTGGTATTATGGGCATGATCATACACACGGTTGCGAGTTTGGCGGAAATAAAGGCGGAGGCGGACTGTAAAGCACAGGATGAAAACAAACTCACTGCTTTTCGACTGAACGTGATTGGAGGCACACATGGATAACCCTTCTCTCAATCAGAATGGTATTGAATACAACGGAGAACAGATTGCCTACAAAGACAGCACCTATGAGCTTGTGTCAAAGGTAGCCTACCTGATCGGCGTCCCGCTCCGAATTTTTCAAAATGAACACGAGCCGCCGAAGATAGAGATATACGACCGGCTTGAACAGGATAAAAATGCCCGCATCATTCGTAATCTCTGTATCATCCGCACCGCCATTGAGCGCAATTACCGGAAAATAAATGACATCATGCGGATGGAATACCGTGGGCTTCTTTCGATGCCTGAGATCCTTCCAATGTCCAGTATGCAGCAGCTTTCAAATGACGGAATCAGCTTTATCAAAAAGTCGAGTACAAAGCTCTGCCACCACATTATCGAGATCAACCGGCTGATTTCTGACCGCATCAATAACTGTAAAAGCCTTTTCCCAATCTGGATAAACTGGGCGTACATAAAAGAGCTTTTTATCATGCCAAACGGCTTGACAGAGGACGGAACGAAAGATGCTGCGGACATCTATTACGCAAGTCTCTCCTACTACCCCTATCAAATGTATATCAACTGGGTGCCGATGGACGAGGGCAATGTCCTCTATAATGACAAGAAGTTTGCAACGCTGCTCTATCAATGGCACAATGACGCATTTACGGAATACAGCAAGGTTTCGGATGCCGGTGCTTTTGTAAAGAACAATATCTACGACTTCATAGATGACAGTGAGAAAACCGTATTGGTGGTGGACTGCGAAAACTCCGACCCGTACAAGCTGTGCGCCACGCTCAAAAATCTTGATTATGAGGTCATGCAGAAAATTACGGCGATCATTCTCTTTGATGACGTACATACTGCTACGGCGTGGCGGATTCTTGAAAACTACACCCGCATCCCCGTTGAACATATCATGATTGAGCGGATCAAGCAGAACAAATCACTGGTGGACATCAAACTCACCGCAAGAGCCTGTCAGGAACACTACCAGAAGCAAGTAGATTCCTTCGTCATTGTCTCAAGCGATTCCGACTACTGGGGGCTTATCTCTTCCTTGCCGGACGCCAGATTCCTTGTCATGATTGAGCGGGAAAAATGCGGACCGGATATGAAGGCAGCACTTGCAGAATCCGGGATATTCTACTGCTATCTGGATGACTTCTACTCCGGCAACAGCGAGGACATCAAGAAAAACGCACTGTTCAAGGAGATGTACCGCTGGATTGACAACTCCGTTCACCTGAACGTCAACGATATGTTTGACGCTGCATTGAGAAATACACGCATTGATATGTCTCCGGCTGAACGGCGGCAATTCTATGAAAAGCACATCAAGCACATGACCTTACAGATCGATGAAGACGGCAATGTCGGTATTGAGCTAAAACGAGGATAGTTTGCATTTGTGAAAAACGCCCCCGACACAGACGCACAGTGCCGGGGGCGTTCCCGTTTCCAGCGATTTATTTCTCTCTCGGCAAGGGACTGTTCATAAGGTGACACTTTCCGTTTTGCGAAGCCGTGAAAATTCGATGTGTTCCGTGGAGATGTTCACTGGGCAGCATACGCCGTACACGTTTCCGATAATCACTGAGTAGAATTGATTTGTGTTTAGGAGGACAAAGCGGCAGATATAATGTTAAAAGTAGTTGCGTGCGCACGCATATTGTGTTATAATACTGGCGGTTAGGAGGAATATATCTATGAAACTATTAAAATGGCTTTCCGTAACAGACCGATTTTACAAAATCTATTTGGACAAGCAACTTGCCCCCTATGGAATTAACAACAGTCAATATATGTTCTTAATCAAAATCTGTCGTTCGCCCGGTATTCTACAAGATTCTTTGTTGGATATGTTCTATGTTCATCCAAGCAATATTGTACGGACGGTTGCGACATTGGAAAAGCAGGGAATGATTACACGTTCTCCCAATGATAAGGATAAGCGGACATGTAAAATGTATCCTACAGAAAGAGCATTGTCTATTATTGACGAGATACAGATGATATGCGAAAAGACAGAAGCTCTTTTATTGCAGGGTATGAGCGAATCCGAGCAGAACCTTTTTATGGATTTCTTAATACAGGCGGGCAGAAATATCACATCGGAACTCCATATAGAGAGAAAGAGGGAGGAGTTCAATGACTGAAAATCCTCTGGGCTATGAAAAAATTTCAAAGCTGTTGAAAAATTTTGCTGTTCCCAGTATTGTGGCGGCTCTTGTCGGCTCAATCTACAATATTGTGGATCAGATTTTTATTGGTCAAGGGGTCGGTTATTTGGGAAATGCAGCAACCAATGTTGCCTACCCGTTTTCTACCATCTGCCTTGCCATTGCACTACTGGTCGGAATTGGCAGTGCTTCCCGTGTTTCCCTCTGTCTTGGACGCAAAGAGCCGAAAGCTGCCGCCAAAGCAGCGGGAAATGGTATTGTTCTGATGGGAATTTTCGGAATTATTTATTTGCTGGTTGGAGAAACTTTTCTGTCTTTGCTCCTAAAGGCATTTGGGGCAACGACAGATGTATTTCCATATGCAAAGCAGTATGCCAGCATAACATTGATTGGAATGCCGTTTCTCATTGTAACGAATGGTATGAGCAATTTGATTCGAGCAGATGGAAAACCAAAGTATTCAATGGTCTGCATGGTTGTGGGAGCTATTATCAATACCATTCTTGACCCCATTTTTATTTTTGTTTTCGATTGGGGAATTGCCGGCGCAGCTTGGGCAACAGTTATTGGGCAAATTTTTTCCTTCATACTCGCACTCCGTTATCTATGGCGTTTCCAAACAATCCATTTTGAAAAAGAGTCGTTTTTATTGGACATTAAAGAAAGCCTGAAAATTTGCAGCATGGGGATAAGCAGCAGCTCAAACCAGATTGCAGTTACCGTGATTCAAATCATTCAGTACAATTCGTTGACTTATTACGGTGCATTAACAAAATATGGAACGGATATTCCCTTGGCAGCTTGCGGAATTGTTATGAAAACAAATGCCATAATCCTTGCGATTGTTGTAGGAATCTCGCAAGGGACACAGCCGATTATCGGTTTCAACTATGGAGCAAGGCAATATCATCGGGTACGGGAGGCTTACATGCTTGCAGTAAAGTGGAATCTTGTTGTTTCCACTATTGCTTTTATCGCATTTCAATTTTTCCCGCAATCTATCATTTCATTATTCGGAGACGGGGACGAGCTGTATTTTGAATTTGCTGTTTTGTTCATGCGTACCTATCTTTTCATGGTGTTGGTAAATGGTGTGCAGTTGCTTTCTTCCAGCTTTTTTACCGCAATAGGAAAAGCGTCAAAAGGTGCTCTGTTGGCATTAACAAGGCAGACCTTTTTCTTGATTCCGCTTACCCTGCTGCTCCCGCTTCGTTTCGGAATTATGGGAGTATTGCTAGCGGGGCCTGTTGCTGATTTTTCAGCGTTTGTGCTATCTGTTGTACTGGTGGGTATAGAATTAAAAAAGCAAAAAAACTCGCTTATAATTTAAGCCATAGCATATAGCTATTATCCACAGCTGCTGAGCAAGTGTTATCAATACCGATAACAAAATGATAACATTAGCTTATATAGGCAGGATAATATGGATATATCAAATAATCAAAGGATTTACAGACTCGGCAGAGAATAATTTCTAAATAAAATTAGTTAGGAAAAGTTGAGTAGTGCAATGTGTATTCGTTATCGGGAAATACTTTACGGTTTTCACAATGCTTGATTCAAAAGGGATTTTTTTGCCTTATTCCCGCGTGACATCAAGGGAATCCGGATTGATGACGATGATGGACTTGCCCTTTTTGTGAGCATATCTCACGGTGTTCCCGGTACCGCTGGGGCATCCATTCCATACTGCGAGAATATAATCGGCGTGATCTACCATATACCGATTTCTCTTGTCCATGCAATCAGGCGAATAGTGGCATTGGAGCATGGTTTCTTTGTCGCACTGCGCGGCAATATCATAATAGCGTTCTCGCTGTGCTGCCGACCACTTGACTGCTTGAGTTTCGCAGGGAATGGCACTCTCAAGTGTAATGCTGGGATAACGAGCCTTCAAATCAAGCACGATCTCAGCCGCGTACAAATCAATGCCAAGAGCCATGCCGGTTATAAAGTGCGTGACGACTTCCTTTTCGATGAGATTGATAATTTGCTCTTTCAGTGTCTCCTTGAGGTCGGTACAGCGTTCGTCATTCTCATTCATTCCGAACGGGAGGTGCTGCGGGCGATGTCCGGTAAAGGCGCAAGTTTTCATGGTTGTTCTCCATCTCCTTCTGTGTATTAGAGATTGTCTATATGTCTCTAATACATAGTATAGCATGGGGATATGCAGAAATCGGTCGAAAAATGGCAAAAAATAAGACTGCGTGCAAAAACACGCAGTCCTTGGCGAACTTAGCCATTATCCGAGGATTCCTGCTGAATCATCAACTCAACCATCTGCAAAATACGTTTCTGTGCTTGTGGGGGCAGCGAGTCAAGTTTTTCGGAAAGCTCAGACGCCTTGTAGCTCGTCGAGTGATCCAGAACATCGCAAAAGATCGCGTCAGCCGAAACCTCAAGCCCGTTGAGAAGGATAATCAACTTCTCACAGCGAGGGAATGACATACCGCGTTCAACCGTGGAAATATAATTTGCCGTCAGACCTGTCTTTTCCGCAAACTCTTCCTGCGAAAGACCGAGCCGTTCTCTGCATTGCTTGATTCGCTTACCAATTCGTTTGTCAATCATAGCGCATACCTATACCTTTTCTATAACGCTCATGATAATTATATGGATTAGAGGCATAGTAATACAGAAACGCTAACGGTGACACTATGGATTAGCGCATGAATATCGGACGGATTTACAGACAAAATACAAAAAAAGAGCCTCTGCCGACACCCGAAAAGGGCATCGACAGAGGCTCTTTGTTCGTTTTCCGGGCATTCAAACAAGTGCCGAAATCGACACTTATTTCCGCGCTAAAGAAGAAACCGCGCAGGGAATACAATCATTTAGGTTGGTCAATTTTCGTAGCTCTGAGGCTTGCTATCACAGGCTTTTTCGACCCCTAACTGTCTACACTGCGATGCCTTGCGGGAGAAGTGCGGACAGACGATGAGATCCGCACGGAAGCTCTGCTTGCAGCTATGGACGCAGCGGACGCAGAAGCGGTTATACTTCCGGCGTCCGCTGTCCCCGATGAAGAACGACCACTCCTGCCGCCATTTCTGACTTCTGCTCACAGCTCAATCTCTCCTTTGTGCTTTTTGGAAGGGCAGCATTCCTTCTGCTTTTCAGCCTTTGCGGACTTGAGCCTGTCCATGATGGAGGACTTCTCGCCGGTTTCGGGGGCTTTGGCGTCAAGGGTCTTGTCCTCCTTCGGACCGTTGTTGATGATCCCATCGATCATGCCGTAGTCATCCTCCATCGACATCTCCGCTGCCTTGAGATAGTTTTCCTTCTCAAGAGCTGCCATCCAGCTTTCCTTGCTGATACCGAGCATTCCACCCTTTGCCGCATGGTCGGCAATCTCCTTGGCATCTACGCACAAGCCCTCGGTGTTATCCGAATAGAGACGGTAAACCTCGCAGCCCTTCTCCATCGCCTTTTCAGCCGCCTCCTGACCGGCGGGAAGAACGCCAGCCCATGCGTAGCCATAGTCTTTCATATCCTGAACGGAGAGCGAAGGATCGGGCATTTCCGGCACTTCCTTGACCTCAAGGTCGAGAAGGCGGAGCGTGTCATCGTCAAAGCCGTTGTAGACATCATCAAGGACGAGCTTACCGCGCTCATCGACGATGATGCAAGCCGCCTCATCGCCGTAGGTGTCATGCTCCATCAGGTAAAAGCTGCGACCGCCGACCTCGTGCTGGTCAATGGTGTGCCACGTCCCGATGTGACCAGCAACCGTCAGACCGGAGGTATCGGCGTTCATCTCAAAGTCCTTCTGCTCGGTAGCTTCCTGCTTCTGCTGTTCCTTCGAGATCATGGGGATCGCAACAATCTTATCGCCCAGCTTTGCAAACTGCTCAGGGACTTTGAAATGGTCAGAGAACTTCTGCATCTGCTCTACGGTCAGAGAACCGAAGCTGTCATCCGTCAAGCCAACTACCATGAATGTTCCGGCAACAACGTCGTAGATGTCACCGTCCTCATCACGCAGAGCGCGGTTCAGGGGCAGACCTTCCAGCTTGCCTTCCTCATTACAGACTAAGGCAACCGGGTCTTCGTAGGGGTAAATCGCCTCGATGCAGCCGCCGACCTCATGCTGCAAGGACTCCAGACCGGAGTCAATCTCCTTCACATAAGGCTCCTTTCCCGGCTCAACGATGAGAACGGCGATGGTGCTGTCACGCTCGGCGGCTTCCCCTGAGCCGGTGATCCGGTATTCATCGGGAATATCATCAATCTCACCGTCAAACTGCCTGTCCCACCTCTCGCTTGCGACACGGACATAGCCCTCATCGGTGAAGCGTCCCTGCTCATCCATCGCAATGTCGCGCCCATAGCGTTCATAGTCGATGTAATTTGCCAGAGGTCCGAGATCCTTTTCAGAGTAGATACCGGCTTCGTGTGCGTAATAGTAGCCGAGGTCGGATTCGTCGTTGATACCGGGCATGATGTCGTAGCAGTCCAGATTGAACGTCAGATTGATGAGATCGTCGATGTCGCTGACCTCATCGCATCCGGCTTCCATAATGGCAACGAGCTTTTCCTGATCGCTCAGGGAAAGCTCGTCAATCAAAGCGGCAAGGTAGTTGAGCTTATCAAGGCTCTCGTACTCACCAAGCATCTTCTGGACGCCGTAGATCGGACATTCGTAGTCGGTGATAAACCACTCTTCATAGGGCTGACCGAACTCATCCTGCTTGCCGATCCCGATGCGCTCAAAGACATTTTGCATCTCTTCTTCGGTGGTGGGCAGCTTCACCCACTCTCCGACCAGCATACCCTCGTTGTACTTTCCAAGGTTCGTGACGAAGGCTTCAAAATTACCGTCTAATACGGGCATAGGCATCCTCCTTTCAGTCATCCACCATGCCGTCCGGCATGATATACAATTCCTCAAACTCTGCGTCCGTCATGGCTTCGAGCTTCCGGACGGTCTTATACATCAGCTCTGCAATCTCGCCGTCCATGTCGTTCAGGGTGACGCCCTTCATATCGTCGATCAGCCGCTTCCGGCTGGACGTGTTGAAGCAGCACATCAGGTTGATTTCTTCCACGGTAAAATTCTTCATATCAGAGTTCCATATCCTTTCCTTTGTTTTTCTGCGGTTTCGGCGTGTGGGTCGGCTGTGCCTTCTGTGCGGATTTCAGTTTGTCACGGATGGATTCACGGGCAGCGGGCTTCTTCGGGATGGTGTCGTAGATGGCAGTTCCGGCATCCTCCACATAGGCGCGGACATACTGGATGCTCTCAGAAAAGCGGATGGGGCGGTTCTTGTCCTCGATGTTGGTCAGCCGGACTTCATCAGCGGCAAAATCAACCGCGTCGATTCTGCACTTGATGCCGTCCACATTCAGCGTTGCGCCGACAGGAATGTAATCTGCGGATTTGAGTTCCTTGAAGGTTTCGCCGTCCTTGCTGAGAAAGACATCTGCACCGGACTTCCAGAGCTTGTGAGAACCGGCTACCCACGCACTTTCACGGAAGCCAGTGACCGGCATGGAAGGCTTACCGCGCACCTTCTTTTCAAGGAGCTTTGTGCCGAGCAAGGGCGCGGCTTTTTCCGCGTCCTTGCCGTACAGCTCAAAATAGCCGTTCTGGGCAAAGCAAACCAGCGCGTCGGGATGCGCCTTTTTGACCGCTTCGTACTTGCGGAGTTCTGCAACGGGCAGAGAGGCAAGCCCCTCCGTCCTCTCCGCCTCCGGCAGTCTGTTACGACGAGTTTTCTGCTGGGACAGCACTTCCGCCAGAGCATCCGCGTCCTTCGGGAGCGTCCGGTGGGCTTGTACGCCGCCATGCTCACCGACCAGAGCCATTGCTGCATCGAAGCTGCTACGGCAGGGTGCGTCCAGCACAAAGCCATCTGCAAAGGTCAGCCGGTCGTGATCCGGCGCAACCGAGTTCTGCGCTACGTTTGCCGCCTGTTCCCGGTAGTTGATCTCAAAGACATCTCCGAAGACCTTGCCGCGCTTAACGGCTTTCGGGACAATGACACGAGCAATGCACTCGTCGTAGGTCTGTCCCGCATAAAAACGGAAGGTGTTGTGATCTCGCGTTCCCTGAATAAAGACCTGATTTTCATTGAGACAGTGCGTTCCATGCGGACGGCAGAACCACATCAGCGTTTTGTCTTCGGGATTCTGGCTTTCGGCGGCGCGGCGGATGATGCGCTTGTCGATGTCGAAGTCTTCCTTGTAGCTGTCAACATGACTGTCCACGAGCTTCTGCAGCTCCGCAATGATGTCAACATCTGTGTATTTCTTCATGCTTCTCCTTTCTCACAACTCCATGTCGTGTGTTTTGGATTTGACCGGAGATTTCTTCTCCGGCTGCTGTTTTACGGCAGCTTTGAGCTGATCGCGGATGGAGGGCTTTTCCTGCTTCTGCTCCTGCTTAATGTATTCCAGCGTCGGCATCAGCTCACGATAACAGCCCTGCGTTTTCCTCGCCGCATGACGGCGATGGATTTTGAACAGCGGCTCACCATTCTGTGTGACCGTGTTGCCCTCGATTTTCACCTTGTACTGCGCCATCGTGCGGAAGGACTGCTCGGACGAGCGGTAGGTTGACCTCATGCCGTCGTTATGGTAGGCGATTTGCCCCTTGAGCGCGTCCATGACCGCATCCTTGATCTTCTTTTCCTCCGACGTCAGGCGATGCTTTGCGGGTTCAACAGGAGCTTGTACAACCTCAGATGCTGTCTGCTTCTGAAATTCCACGGTGAATAGATCAAGCAGTCCGGGATTGACCTTATCCACGATGAAATCCGTGCGGTTTTCAGCGCAAACCTCCACCTTTTTCGCCCATTCCTTTACGGGAGTCGTGATACGTCCGTCATGGGATTTCTGCTGGACAGTGTTTGCCAGCACATAAGCAACCCTTTCTGGAGAGAACTTCTCCATAACTCCTTGAACGGCAGCTTGCGCATTCAACCGATTATCGCCGTAGTTCTCATTGATCGCTGTTTCAATCGAATCACGGCAAGCAATATTGGCAAGGTGAGATGCCCGATATGCGTCCATCTCACCGGCTTCGTAGGCGTAGTTTACCGTTTCGTGATAGATTGGTACTTCGATGTAGGATGGTGTGATTTCAATGGCTTTTGCCGCTTTTTCTTGAAACTCCTCATAATCCAGTATGGTGATCTCATCATCCAGAACGCCTAACTCTGTGCAAAGGGACTTCATAACGGAATGTGCCGTGGTGTCCTCGTCTGGAACAAAGCCGCCGTCTTTGAGCTTCATACTGCTGTCATAGAGTGAGTAGTCAAAGCCGCCGTCCGTAGCATGGACTTCGATATAGCCACGTTCTCCGATGCTTACGGCAATTTCGCCTGCCTGCTCTACCGCTTGTTCTCTGGATGCCACCAACTCTTTGAGCTTGGCGTCAATGCCATCGATCATCTCAGCCGCCGTCTTGCGGATGGTGTCCAGAGAGCTTTTCAATTCCTTGGTTTCCTTGCCGGATGACCAACCGGCGATGTAGCCGAAGGAGTAGTCCGAGGTTTCAATGCCGTAACGCTGACAGACCGTGTAGGCTACGCTCTCTGCTTCAACCTCCTTGGTGTGACGATCCTTCTTGTCTTCGGGTGCAGTTTTCTCATCCGGTTTGACGGCGTGGAGCTTGGCATGGGCGATCTCGTGAATGGCGGTTTTGACCGTCTGGATTTCGCTCATGCCCTCCTGAATGGCAATGCGGCTTTCAACCGGCGAGAAGAATCCCTTTGCACCGCCCGGAATGTCCTCAAAGGAAATAGGGACGGGAGATTCCTGCTTGAGCGCATCGAAGAACGCCTCATAGTTTTCGACGGTGCCTTTCAGCTCATCGACGATAATGTCCGGAAGCTCCTTGCCGTCCGTCTGAGAGACATCGAAGACGCTCACCACCTTGAAGGCAGGGCGCAGAACCTCGACCGTTTCCGTGACAGCCTTTCCGTCTGCGCCGATCACCGGTTTTTGCGTCAAAGGATCAATCTTCTCGCGCTCTTCCTGTGCCTTGTACGGCGCGGGCGCAAGAATCTTGATGCCTTTTTCGCCCTTCATGACCTGACGGTCAAAGTTACGCTGCCACGAGGTATAACCGGCAACGTAGGTTGCCTCCGGCTTCTGCATCGCAATGAGCAGCGTGTTGTTGAAGGAATAGTTGTAGAACTTGGACATCGTGCGGAGGTATTCCTTGAACCGCTCGGATTCAAACAGCTCCTTGATGCCCTGTTCCAGCTTGTCCGTAATCTCGCGGACTTGCTGTGCATTTTTGTTTTCAGCCATCTGTTATCTCCTTTACTTATCAAACTCCATCTTGAAGCTGACATATTTGCCGCCGCTGTCATCCAGCCGGATCACCGCATCGTAGAGCTGAGGCTTCTTCGGCGTGTAAAGCCCGGTCACTCGGCAGCAGCCCTTGTCCAGCAGCTCCTTTGCAATCTTCTTGGTCAGCTTCTTTTTCTTGCTGGAAAAGAATTTGTTGTCTTCCCACAGGCAGAAGGAGCAAGCCTTGTTCGAGCAGTAAAAGTTGCCCTTGCCGACATAGACCGGAGATCCGCAGCGGGGACACTTGCCGATTTCCTCCTTGCCCGTGCCGAAACGCTGGGCTTCGGCATCAGAGAGGAACGGATAGGCTTTTACCAGATCGCCGGTCATTCGGACAATGCCGCTGAGAAAAGCGTTCGCATCTGCCTTGCCGCGCTCAATCTCCGTGAGCGTGTTTTCCCATTCCGCAGTCATTTTGGGAGACGTGATCTGTTCCGGCAGGACGCAGACAAGGTTGCAGCCGTCCTTCGTGGGAATAAGGGATTTGCCTTTACGCTCTGCAAAGCCGGATTTCACCAGCTTTTCAATGACACCGGCGCGGGTCGCGGGTGTTCCGAGACCTTTCTTCTCGGTGTCATCCTCAAACTGATCGTTTCCGGCAGTCTCCATTGCAGACAGGAGCGTGTCTTCCGTGTATTGCTTCGGAGGCGTCGTGAAGTGTTCCGTAACGCTGGCGGACACACTATCCAGAACATCGCCCTCATGGACTTCGGGCAGGGACTTCATGGAATCGTCCTTTTCCTTCGTCTTGAGGGAAGCCTTGAACAGCTCTTCAATGGCTTCCCATCCGTTTTGAACGACGGTCTTCCCCTTGGTTTTGAACTCGTAGCCCTCGCAGGAGAGCGTGATCTGCGTTTCTGCGTAGGTGTGCTTCTCGCCGGTCGCACACAGAAGGCGCATCCCGATAAGATTGAGGATTTTCTGCTCCGATTGAGGAAGCGCCGAAACATCCTGCTTTTCAAGCTGGACGGTCGGGAGAATGGCATGGTGATCTGTGACCTTGCTGTTGTCGGTTACGCGGGCAATGTCCGGAGTAACCGAAACACCGGAGAAATGCGGAAGCTGGCGGCAGACAATAGAAATGACCTGACGGGCGGTGTCCTCCATATCGTCCGTAATGAACTGACTGTCCGTGCGCGGATAGGTCAGGAGCTTCTTTTCGTAGAGTGTTTGTACGAGATCGAGCGTCTGCTGGGCGGTGAAGCCGTAGTATCGGTTTGCCTCGCGCTGCAAAGTGGTCAGATCATAGAGCTTCGGAGGATTGACGGTTTTCGTCTCCCGCTTGAGAGAAGAAACGACGGCTTGCTTTTTCTCGCAAGCCGCCGCAATTCTTTTTGCTTCCTCTTCGGTTTTGAACTTTTCCAGATCGGCAGTCAGATCGCCCTTGCCGACATGGACGTTGAAATACTTCTCCTTCTGGAAGGTTGAGATTTTCCCGTCGCGCTCCACCAGCATTGCAAGGGTCGGCGTCTGAACGCGCCCGACCACCAGCTTCTTGTGATAGAGCGTGGTGAAAAGGCGGGTGCCGTTGATGCCGACAATCCAGTCCGCCTTCGAGCGGCTGAGTGCCGCTTCATAGAGGCGGTCATATTCCTTGCCGTCCCGGAGATGGTTGAAGCCTTCGCGGATGGCGGAGTCCTCCAATGAGCTGATCCACAGACGCTTGAAGGGCTTGGTGCATCCGGCTTTGTCGTAGACCAGCCGGAAGATCAGCTCACCCTCGCGTCCTGCATCGGTTGCACAGACAAGCTCGGTGACGCGCTTGTCCTTCATGAGAGCGGACAGCACCTTGAACTGCTGGGCTTTGTCCTTCGTGACCTCAAACATCCAGCTTTCCGGAACAATGGGCAGATCGTCATACCGCCACTTGGCATACCGCTCGTCGTAGGAGCTGGCGTCTGCCAGCTCCACCAGATGACCGAAGCACCACGAAACGATGTAATTGCCGCCCTCCATGTAGCCGTCCTTGCGGGACGTCGCGCCCAGAACCTTTGCGATGGACTGGGCAACGCTGGGCTTTTCAGCAATGACTAAGATCAATCTTCATCACCATCCGTTTCAGCATCCTCCGCGATCTGCGGCTCATCATCCTCGTTGATGTACGGCTCTTCCTCGTAGCCTTCATCATCAAAGAAGTCCATATCTTCATCCTTGGGCTTTCTGCCCTTGACGAACTTGATGTAGTAATAAGCTACACCCGCAGCACCGGCAAGGGCAAAGATGACGAGGATCATGCCGATGTTGGATTTCTTTTCGGGTTTAGGGGCGGGGACATCGGTTTCCGCATCCTTGTCCGGCTCAGGTGTAACGGGGGCTGTGCCGGTGCATTCGCTCATGTTGGTCTTGCAGACCGGGCAGTCGGTGTTGACCTGACCGGCAGCGCACTTCTCCTTGCAGTTACAGGTGGTCAGCGCAGCCGCAGTGTCATCATCCAGCAGCGCAAGCAGATCGCTCTCATCGACCATGTTCAGGAAGTACGTCTGATACTGTTCCTCGTCCTCATTGATGGGTGCATCGTAGTCGATGACAATGAAGAAGGTGTTGCCGTTCTTCGTCTGAACAGTGATGAACTGCTTGTTGGTTGCCTTATCATAGAGCAAGTCGCGGGTGTAGGCGTTGCCCTCATCGTCAATCGGCTCACCCTTCGGCTTTTCCGGCGTGGGAGTGACTGCGGGCTGCTGTTCGGGCTGAGTTGCCTCCGTGACGGGAAGGTTCTGTTCGGTATCATCGGCGTAGGCAAACGCCGTGACAGAGAAGCAGGACAGAACCATGACGCAGACCGCAAGGACGGTCAGAAAACGAAACTTCTTACGCATTGTCGATTACCTCCGTATTTTCGGCGGGCTTGTTGCCGCCCTTCATGGAAGACAGGAACGCCATGATCTGATCCTTGTCCATCACCATAGAGCGCACGGTGTTGATGATTTCAAGGTTTTCCAGCTCTGTCTTCTTGTCGTACAGCTCCTTGAGCTGTCCTTCGATTTCGGACTTCTTCTTTTCAGCCTTCTCAATGTCGGAGAGGACTTTCTGATACTTGGGATTCATGCAAAACTCCTTTCTTTTAATAGGCGGGTCTTCCGAAGGCGTAGAAATGCTGCTGCCAATAGGAAGAGTTGATGGATGTGTACTGAATGGGATCGCCGCAGTGAATCATGACCCCGTCACCGACGTAGATGCCGACGTGTGACACGCCGGGGGTGTCATACGTCCCGACGAAAAAGATAAGATCACCGGGCTGGGCATTCGCCTTTGAAACCGGCGCACAGACGTTGTAAAGCCCTTGTGCGCCAAGCCGTCCGGTATTTACAAGTCCGCTGTTCGTGAGAACGTAGCTGACGAAGCCGGAGCAGTCAAAGGACGTGTCAGGATTGGAGCCGCCCCACACATACGGATAGCCGAGATACTTTTCCGCCTCGGTAATCAGCGTTGCAAACTTCTCGTCGTTCAGGTATTCCGGGTTGACATCGTAGTCAGCGGGCGGATTTGTAATGTACTTGTCCACATAGGGAGAGTCACCGAACAGATCCTCGCGGTTGCCAAGCACCGACATATACGTTGCGTACATGGAAAGCTGTTCCTGAGACATGATGTAGACTGGGACATGGGAGAGATTGAAGTTTTCGAGCTTCACGTTGCAGATGTAATAGTCATACGGGACGCGATAGGTTTCCGTGTGCGTGTTGCCGTCTGCGTCCGTCCATGTGTCGGTTTCCGTGCGGTATCTGGTTTCGACGATAACCTCTTCGGTGAGGATGTACTGCTTTTCAAACAGCATTTGGAGCGTACCTTGCACCTCATCCAGCGTGAACTCGCCCTCATGGAGAGCCGAGAGAATGGAGATCAGCACATAGGGGTCATGCTCAATATCATCCAGATCAAAGTGATACTCGTCATAGTCATGGTTACTTTCATAGTTATCCAGATAGCTTTGCAGCTCTTGCTCCATCCGGCAATACTGCGCTTCCGCGCCCAGCATCGCGTCATCCTCACTGAGATAAGAGGAAGCGATAACCGTCGAGCCGGTAGAAGTAAGCATCGAACACGAGCTGATTCCGGCACCGAGCAAAACGAGAAGGGCAATTCCGACGCCGATCCAGATGAAGACCTTCTTGTTCTTCTCAAAGAACTCCTTGATCTTGTCGGACGCCTTCTCACCGAGCTTCTTGCCGGTGCTTTTTGTGGCAGTCCCGGCAGTCTGAGAACCGGCATTTCGAGCGGCGGCATATTCCTTCTTAATGCTCTGCTTCTGGTAGTGCTTGTTCATGTTCTGCTTCTTCATCTCAGGATGCTCCTGCTGATTTCTTTCATATTGGAGCTTTGCATCCGCAGCATCCGCCTTATGTTCCAGCTTGGAGACCTTCTCATAGGGCTTGTTGACGCTTTTTTCTCTGTGATGACTGAAATGCCTTGCGGCGGTCTCTGCGACAATCTCTGTTTTGTGCGCCGCCTCAACCGCCGTGTTTTCCTGCTCGACCTCATGGATTTTGCCGTGAATGCCGGAGGCGAGGGTGTCACCGACCTTGCGGACGGTTTTGTCCGCCTCGAATTGCAGCTTGCTTTTACTCTTCGGCGTTTTCAGCTCATCCCCAAAATGAAGGCGGGTTTTGCCCTTGCCGGTTTCCTCATCAAAGACGCGCTCTTTCTTGAGAACCTTGTGCATGGGCAGCTTCTCACGGGCGGCATCCAGCCGATCATGCGCCTTTTCGGACTTTCTTTCGAGCTTCTGCATCCGCTTCGTGGGTGGAACGGCATCGTCCGAGACCGGCTTTGCGGAGGCGGTTTCCGCCGCTTGAGTGAGAACGGCGTCCGCGTCAACGGCTTCCACCGCAGAGGTCTTGCGCAGCTTGTGGGTGACAACCGTTTCGGCAATCACCGCGCCGGTATGAGAAGAAACGCCGTGCTGCTCCAAAACAGGGGGCTTGAACGGCGCCTCTGACACAGGCAGCGGTTCGGGTACATTCTGGGGTGGATTTTCTGCCTTTTTTTCGTCTGTGACGGACGCTTCCGAGGGCGGCTGTGTGTCGTTACCCTCGGCGTGTTCCACCTGAATCTGACGCTGTTGACGGCGCATCTGCACCTTTTTCTGTTCCTGTGCAGAAATAGCTTCGGAAGGCGCGGCGGTCTCAACCGGCTTCACAAGCTCTGCGTCTTCCAGCCGCTTTGACACACGCTGTTCGGTGCCAGCCGTCAGGTTTTCCTCGACCGCGCCGTCTCGCGTCATCCGCAGAACTACCTTGTCACGGGCTTTGAGTTCCGGTTCCTTGGACATCAGATTTCACCTCCAATCCGCTTGTAGGCAAGCTCGGTGTATTCAGGGTTCAGCTCTACGCCTACAAAATGCCGCCCCATCTGCGCGGCAACCATGCCGGTTGTGCCGCTTCCCATAAAGGGATCAAGCACAATGCCGCCTTCGGGACAACCGGCGAGAAGACAGGTCTCAACCAGCTTCGGAGGGTAGGCGGCATAGTGACCGCCCTTGAAGGGGACGGTGTTGATCTTCCAGACGTCGCGCTTGTTGCGGAGCGGATTGATGTCTGTGTCCTTGATCTCGCCATGCTCACGGGGGCGGTTGATGGACTGCGGCTGAGGCTGACCGGGAACGGGCTTGCCGTATTTGTTGCCGCCCTTCATGCCGCGCTTGAGGCGTTCTGCCGTTGCAGGAGCAATCGGCTCGGAGATTGCCTTGTAGTCGAAGAAATACTTCTTCGACTTGGAAAACAGGAAAATATGCTCGTAGCAGCGGGCGCAGCGGTCTTTCACGCTCTCCGGCATGGGGTTATCCTTCATCCAGATGATGTCGTTGCGCAGATACCAGCCGGTATCGCGGAGGGCAAAAGCCAGCATCCACGGAATGCCGATCATGTCCTTCGGCTTGCAGCCCTCAACCTTGTTGTTGAGAGCCACAGCCTGACCGTTTCTGCCGTAGGGGTTCTTCGGGTCAATGAAATCTCCCTGATTGCCCTTTCCAGCGTAGGTGTCCGAGATGTTCAGCCAGAGCGTTCCATCCGGACGCAAAACGCGCCTGACTTCGGTAAACACTTCCGTCAGGCGCGAGATATATTCCTTCGGCGTTGTCTCTCTGCCGATCTGAGCCTCCATGCCGTAATCGCGGAGTGCGTAATACGGAGGGGATGTCACACAGCAATGAACGCTGTCATCGGGCAGGGTTTTCAGGATTTCAAGGCAATCGCCGGTATGAATGATGTCAAGCTCTATAAAAACCAGCTCCTTTCCTCGGATTTGAGCGCATATCAGTCGGAGTAATACTCGTCCGGCTCGTAGCCCTCATCTTCCATGAAGTCCTCGTCGAGATCGTCAATCTCGTCCGCCCAACGGTCGAAGATTTCCTCGGCTTCCTCCGCCGCCTCGCGGTAGAGGCTCAGGCGATTCTTCTCAAAGGCAGCGAAGGCGGGGATGAACTTGCCGAACTCGCGTATTGCCTTTACATCCTGCGTGCGCATATCTGCAACGCACTGAATGATTTCGGACATCGTGAGCAGATCGTCGATCATCAGCTCATACTCGCCCTTGGGGATAGAAACGGTTTCATCGTCACCCGCGTCAGCGAAAGGGGTATTCTCGTCGCTGTTGCTGTTTTCGGGAACATCAACATTGAAGTAGAAACCGATCATATCCACAGCTACCTTGGTCATAATCTGACGCGCCTCCTTGACCTTTTCGTCGATGTCCTCCCTCACATGGAGGTAGGCGCGATGATGCTTTTTGAGGTCGCTTTCCAGTCGGATCAGATCGGTCAGCTCCCACAGAGCCTTAAACAGCGCGGAGGTGTTCTCTCCGTATTCGATGGCGTCCGCATAGGGAATGGTAATCATCTTGTTGTTCATATTCAAAAATCCTCCTTAGTTCTGTACGGTTTCTTCTAAGCGGGTGGTCATGATGCGGTAGAGCTGGGTGTCCTTCGGGAAATCGTCCTTGAAGGGAACGATGGTCGAGCCGTAGAAGATCAGCCCCTCACCGGCGTTGGAGTTAGTGATGTAGTTCTGCTGGCTGGGCGAGATGTTCAGCGCCTTCGAGAGAATCTGCCGGTCGCCGGATGCCTGATTCAGAAGGTAGACAAAATCCGAGTTTTCAAAGATGTTCTCTACCTCGCGGGACGCAAGCAGATCCTTGACATTCTGCGTGATTCCGGTCGGAATGCCGCCCCATTTTCTGAAACGCTTCCAGATTTCCACGCTGTACGCGGCGGTCTGTTCCTCTTTCAGCAAAAGGTGGAACTCGTCCATGTAGTAGCGCGTTGCCTTGTGCTGGGCGCGGTTGATGGTAACTCTGTTCCACACCTGATCCTGCACAATCAGCATACCGAGCTTCTTGAGCTGTTTGCCGAGTTCTCGGATGTCATAGCAGACGAAGCGGTTGTTGACATCCACATTCGTTCTGTGATTGAAGACGTTCAGAGAGCCGTGAACATAGATTTCAAGGGCGGTTGCAATGCGCTGTGCCTCCGGCTCCTTCTGATTTCTCAGAATGTTGTAGAGGTCTTCGAGGATCGGCATTTTCTCCGGCTTGGGGTCTGCAAGAAACTCCTGATAGACCATGCGGACGCTGCGGTCAATGATGGTCTTCTCAACCGGCTGCAAGCCGTCCTTGCCGCCGACAATCAGCTCACACATAGAGAGGATGAAGTCGGATTTCAGCGTAAGCGGGTTTTCCTCTTCGGAGTAGTTCGTGTTGATGTCCAGCGGATTGATGTAATCCGTGCTGACCGGCGAGATGCGGATGACCTGACCACCGAGCTTCTGCACAAGGGGGAAATACTCGGCTTCGGGGTCACAGACGATGATGTCATCCTCCGTGATGAGGAAGGCGTTCGTCATTTCGCGCTTGGCGGAGAAGGACTTACCGGAACCGGGCGTACCCAAGATCAGCCCGTTGGGGTTCTTGAGCTGCTTGCGGTCAACCATGATCATGTTGTTGGACAGTGCGTTCAGCCCGTAGTAGAGAGCTTCGCCGCCCTGAAAAAGCTCCTGTGTGGTGAACGGCACGAAAACCGCTGTGCTGGAAGTGGTCAGTCCTCGTTCGATTTCCACCTGATTGACGCCGATAGGCAAAGAGGACATCAGCCCTTCTTCCTGCTGGAAGTCAAGACGCTTGAGCGCACAGTTATACTTTTGGGCAATGGCGGCGGTCTGGAACACCGCGTTTTCGAGCTTCTGGCGGTTGGTTGCCGTATTCATGATGAGAATGGTCACAAGGAACAGTCTCTCATTGCGGGTCTGGAGATCCTGCAACAGACGCTTTGCCTCACCGCCGAAGGTGGCAAGATCGGACGGGATGATGTCCATATCGTAGCCGGAGCGGACCGCCTTTTTCTGCTCTTCGATCTTCATCTTGTCGAGGTCGGTGATCTTCGACTTGATGCTCTTGATTGCCTTCGCCTGGTCAATCGTCCGGATATGAAAATTGACCGTGATGTTGCTGTCCATCTCAAGGAAGTCGGCAAGCATACGGTCATTGAGTTCCGGCGCGAGGATTTGCAGGAAGCTCACCGCGCCGATGGTTCTGCCCATCTTGAAGCACTTGCCTTCACGGAAGTCAAAGGAAGTGGGGGCGATGAAGTCCTTCGTGCTGAGTCCCGTCCGGGCAACCATATCGAAGGAAAAGCGGAACGGCTCGTTGGTGTCCATGTTGAACACATCATGAAGCACTTTCAGCCGTTCATAGCCGGACAGCGGCTCGGTTCTCACACCGAGGGTTTTGAAGTTGTTGAGAATGTCGGTTTCAATGCGTTCGAGCTTTGGCTTTGCCGTGCGGAGGGAGTCTGCCTCAATGCCGAAGGTGATGTACTTCCTCTTGACCAGTCCGTTGTTGCCCTTGGTGAGCTGACTTTGCAGCATACCGGAATACTCGGAGCGGATGTCGTTGAAAGCGTCCTCCTGTGCCGGAATGTTGATGCGCTTGCGGAACTCATTGAGCCTTGCCTTCTGATTGATGAAGGAGAGCTGGACGAAAATCGAACTGTCAAAGTAGTTCAGAAAGTCGCACCATGCTTCAAAGATGGCAGTTTTGTCCTCGTTCTGTGCAAGCTGGTAATTGATGTCCTCAAAGGCGATGGACTTCGTGTAGAGGCGGCTGTTTACCTTGCAGATACCGTCGCGGCACATCTCCACATAGGGAATGGTCTGCTGGGCGGACTTGCGGACTTTCTTTGCCTTCCTGTCCTTTTTCTTCTGCATGACGATCCGCTTCTTTTCCTGAGCGGAAAGGGCATCGCCGTAAACGACGCCGTTTTTGACCGTCATCTTAGGCTTTGCCTTTGCTGTGCTGTTGTTCAAGCTGCAATTCCTCCTGTTCTTTGATTTTCTGCTGAATTTCAGCGTAGAGATTGTTTGTGCGATAGGGACGCACCTTGTCCCGGATGAACATGGACTGTACGATGTGGTACAGATACTTCTCGGCGGGCTGACCGTCCTTCTCATAAAGCGCGAAGAAGATGAACGGGAGCATGATGACCACCATCAGCATTGCCGCCGTAGACAAGTCGAGATGTGCCTTCGCCAGAAAGAAAATCGGGACGCCGACCGCCGCAGCGATGGAAAAACAAATAAGCTGCCGCTTGGTCAGATTGAACATGACCTTCGTTTTGACGCGGTTAAGATCCTTCGGGACCGGAACAAATGCCATTGACTGTTTCCTCCTTCCTAAGCTGCTTTTCATAGCGCAGCTTCATTTGTGCGGGGTATTGATCCTCCTTCGGCTGACGCTTGCCCGTCCAGCGAAGCCCACCCGCTTTGCCTTGACAGATCCAGCCGGAAGCCCGAAGGCTTGCACCGTTTTCACTTTCCAGTGTGTAGGTGATGATGCGCTTATAGCCCATAGCCGCAGCAGCTCTTGCCGCCGCACCGTAGAGAAAGCTGCAAGCGTTCTTCTCTCCGTTGGTGCATAGCCTTGTAACCTCCAATGTGAAGCCGTCATCCAGATACCGGCTGACGGGACGCCCGGCGATGATCACGCCGACCAACTCACCGTCTGCTTCACAGCCGATGGAAAACTTGTGACCGGCAACCGGCTTGTGATGCCGGTGATGCTGCCGAACGTACTCGTTGGCATCTCGAAGAGAGATGGGTTTTAGCCGCAGCATGGTGTTTCCTCCATAGGAAGATGAGCCGTGCATTCGACCTCGTTGCCCCAAACGTCCCAGCCTTCGGGAGACTGACGGGCAAAAAGCTCCACGCGGGGAAGGTCTCCCATGAGCCGAACAATGCGCTTCCGCGCTTCATCCGGCTTTTTGGAATGCTCTTCGATGTGGCTGAGGATGACCTGACGCACACCGGCGTCAACTCGCTTCGGATGTCCCTTTGTGGCAAGGATGCAGATTTCGGCATTCGCCCTTGTCCAGTAGCCCATGCCGGTGAAGAGATCGTCGTTCCTGCGGTTTTGCTTCACCCATACAAAAGCCACGGTCTTATAAGAAAAGCCCCATGCCGTCAACACTTCGAGTGCTTCACAGAGGCACGGGAACGTGATCCAGAGGAACAGGGCGCAGTCCTTCGCGGCAAGCTCACCGACCGGAAGTGCCTTGATGTCTTCAATGCACATTGTCGGGTAGTGGCTTTCTGCCGACCGTCCCTGACCCTTCTTGGAGTAAGTCCGATACGCCCAAGGGGGATCGGCGTAGATGATGCTGTACTTCTTCATGCTGCCGACCTCCTTAGTGCGCATGGAAAATGGATTTTGCGAGGCTTCCGGTCTTGAACAGCGAGAAGCACAGAATGACCGTATACGCTGCCACAGAGAACAGAGCCGAGTGAATGTTGTCTGCGATAATCATGCCGTTGATCAGCACCGCATAGATGCCGACGCAGACCATGATGAGGAAGCCCTGAAATGCCAGAGCGAACAAGCCTTTCAGATAGTTTGTGCCGATGCTGCCCCATTCGCGGTTGCTCATGGTTGCGATGGGAATAGGCGCAATGCTCACGGTGCAGTAAATCTCAATCATGCGCCCGTAGAGAATGACCGTAATGAGGATCGCCATGATTTTGAGGCACAAGCTGATCAGGAGCGTTTCTATTGACAGACCGAGCAGTTCTCCGACGCCCATGTTCTCCATGCCGGTACGCATCTGCGCAATCGTCGCGTCAATGTCAATGCTGGTGTTGCCGTGGATTACTCCGGCTGCACCGGAAACTACGTTCTGCCCGATGTCGAATACTGCCATCACGATGTCAAACGTGTGTGTCACGAGATAGATCGCCACAGCCGCCTTGAAAAACCACTTGAAGAACATCCAAGTGTCCATGTCATGAAGGTTGTTTTTCTCGGTGATCATGGAAATCAGCTCGTAGCACAAAACGAAGGTGATGATGATACCAGCGATGGGGACTATCACGTTTTCGGATAGTCCCCGGATCATCTGGTACACGCCGCCGTTCCAGCCGGACGGGGTTTGCCCGACCTCGGCGGCAATCGTTCCAACCTTCTCATTGACATCGGTGAACATATTGGTCAGGTTGCTCTCGATCCATCCGATCAGCATATCCTTGAGAGCCTGTTCGATCTTTTCTAAAATGCTGCCCAATATTTCACCACCCTTCGGTTAAGCTGGGCTTGCCGTGGATTAGCCGAACAAACCGGAGAGCAGGGGGATGAGGGTCGTGCCGATCAGCACCACACCGCCGCCAGCCATGAGCTGTTTGATGCCCTGAGATTTTGCTTATGTGTGATAAAGAAGCAATAGAAGTGCAAAAAATTTTGCCGTTCCT